>ERZ1027094.28-NODE-28-length-120023-cov-15.785685_pt1 | contig 120023 bp, 103 predicted proteins | sample MGYA00519410_ERZ1027094 | MGnify/ENA primary metagenome ERZ1027094 (study PRJEB26926, sample SAMN06164647) | human gut metagenome | biome: ENVO:00009003; feature: ENVO:2100002; material: ENVO:00002003 | host: Homo sapiens | place: USA | collected 2012 ...
AAGCAGCAGATTTACAGTCTGTCCCCATTGGCCACTCGGGAACACGCCCATATTCAATTCGCAGTCTCACAGACTGCCTGTATATATTACCACTGGGGCAAGGGTTTGTCAATGTTTTTTGAGGAAATTTTCTTGCAGGGGACGGAAGTAAGTGAAAAGCCCCGGGATCAAGGCGTCCCGGAGCTTGTTGGAGCTGGTGACAGGAACCGAACACGTTCCGACACTTTTCGAAAAGAAAAATGCACAAAAAACATACCTTGAAAATGTTCAGGACGCTAAATTATTTCGGAATCCGAAAAAAGTATTGATGTATCCCAAACAGCGTGTTATTCTGTAGACAGTGCTTATTTCATAATCCGAAATAAGCGAAGACAATGGGGTCTGAAAGGAATCACAGCTATGAAAAAATCCAGCCTGCGGACAGTAAAGGAAAAGAACCGCCGCCTGATTTTGCGGGCACTGCTCACCGAGGGCGGGCTCTCCCGGATCGAACTGGCAAAACAGACAGGGCTTTCTCCCAGCACCATCACGGCGCTGGTGGGAGAACTGCTGGCAGAGGGCGTTGTGCAGGAGAGCGGCCTGCGTGCCGCAACGGCAGGGCGCAGCCGTGCCGGACTGACCATCTGTCCGGACTACGGCAGGGTCGTTGTGGTGGATATCGGCCGCAGCCATGCGGTTTTATATCTCTACGACATGGCTTTGCAGTGTGTGTTCCGCACGGTGCTGCCCGACCACGGCGGGGATGGAAACGAGCTGCTGACTTCGATCTCTGATGCGATCTTTCAGGGCTTTTCCATGGAGGAGCTCCACGCAGGCAAGATGAAGAGCATCGGGTTGCTGTTTCAGGACGACACCGAGATCAGCGAGTTCCGCGTGATGTACTCCACCGGTTATACCGCGGCGACCATTTCTCTGCGGGAGGCGCTGTTTACCCAGTTCAAAGTGCCGATCGTGGAGGAATACAGCCGGGTCTATACCGTGAGCCGTGCACTGGCAGAGGCCGGCAAGTCGGTAGGTTCCAACTATGCACACATCGACCTTGGCGACCGGGCCGTGGTGCAGATCGTGCAGAAGGAACAGCCGGTGGCACTGCGCAGCGAGGGACAGGCAGACATCACAGGTCTGCTGCTGCCCGAAGGCGGCTCTCTGCTGGAGCTGGCACAGAACTTTGAAGCTGCACCGCCCGCTCAGCAGGCGGCAGCGCTGAAAAGTGAGCAAAGCCCGGTGAGCTGCTTTACGGCGCGGCTGAGCAATGTGGCACGGATGCTCTGTTCGCTGTTCGTGATCGAGAAGCTGTATCTCTCCGGCCCGGCGGCTGCAAGCCCGGCGTTCATGCGCGGGGTGGTGCAGAAGCTGAAAAGCCCGGAGATGCGTCCGGTGGTGCTGAACCCGGATCCTGTCCATACGCCTGCCTTTATGGCAACGGATCTGCGTCAGAGCCTGCTGTGCAGCACGGACGCCTGAAAATGAAACTTGCCGTGGTTTACGGTGAGAATAAAGGGGGCTTGCCCCCGCAAAAAAAGGAGCAGAACTATGTTACAAGGCATTCTGATCGTTGTGGCATTCCTGGTCGTCGCGGCATTGATGATGACCAAGAAGATCCCTACTCTGCTGGCGCTTCCTTTGATGGCTGTCGTCATCTGCATCATCGCCGGTGTGCCGATGTTCGGCAAAAACGCGGACGGCGCAGAGATCGGCTGGCTGACCACCGTGTTTGAAGCCGGCACCGTCCGTATGGGCAGCGCCATCATGGCAACCATCTTTGGTGCATGGCTGGGTCAGCTGATGAACAAGACCGGCGTCACCGAGAACATCATTAAAAAGAGCGCTGAACTGGGCGGCGACCGTCCGCTGGTAGTCACCCTGATCATGGTTGTGGCCACCGCTGTCCTGTTCACCACCCTGAGCGGTCTGGGCTCCATCATCATGGTAGGCTCCATCGTGCTGCCTATCCTTATCTCTGTTGGCGTGCCCGCTGCAAGCGCAGCCTGCATCTTCCTGATGGCGTTCACCACCGGCCTTGCCTGCAACATTGCAAACTGGAAGAGCTTTGCAAGTATCTTCTCGCTGGACATCGCCGACATTCAGGGCTTTGAGATCTACCTGATGGCAGCGACTGCCATCGCCACCCTTATCATGGTCATCGTGGAGTTCAAGCGCAACGGCATCAAGTTCGCATTCTCCGCTCCCGTGGACAACACAAAGCCCACAAAGCAGCTCACCGGCGTGCGCGGCGGTCTGGCCATGATCACCCCGCTGATCCCCATCGTGCTGGTCGCCTTCCTGAAAGTGCCTGTCACGCCTGCATTCACCGTTGGCATCATCTGGTGCCTGCTCTTCACCTCGCAGAGCTTCAGCAAGGCCATGAACCAGATGACCAAGACCTGCTACGACGGCATCACCGATGCAGGCCCCGCCGTCATCCTGATGGTCGGCATCGGCATCCTGTTCCTGGCTGTCACCAACGCAAGCGTCAAGGAAGTTCTGAACCCGCTGCTGCTGGCCATTGTTCCCACCAGCCGCGTGCCCTACATCATCTTCTTCGCCATTCTGGCACCTCTGGCGCTGTACCGCGGCCCCATGAACATGTTCGGTCTCGGCTCCGGCATCGCAGCGCTGATCATTGGTCTGGGCACCCTGAACCCGCTGGTTGTCATGGCTGCCTTCCTGGCGGCTGAGCGCATCCAGTGCGGCGGCGACCCCACCAACACCCAGAACGTCTGGACCGCAAACTTCTGCGAGGTGGACGTGAACACCTGCACCAGGAAGATGCTGCCGTATCTGTGGGCAGTGTCCATCGTCGGCGTCATTCTGGGCGCGATGCTCTACTTCTGAGTTGTTTTCTCCCCCACAAGCCGTCTGCAGCGGGCTGTACGCAGCCCGCTGCATGGGCGGTCCGAGTATCCCGCGCGTTTGTCGTTCCATCTTCGCGAGATGCTGGGACCGCCCATTCTTATATCCGGATCTGCCCGGGCTCGAAAAGCAGCAAAGAAAAAGGAAAAACAGGAGGTTTTTGCTTTATGAAAGTCCGTATCGGAATTGATGTCGGTGGTACCTTCACCGACGCCGTTGCCATTGATAACGAGACCTTTGAGGTCGTTGGAAGCGTAAAGGTCCCCACCACCCATACCGCCGCCGAGGGCGTTGCTGCCGGCATCGTACAGGTGCTGCACAAGGTTATGGAGCAGTGCGAGATCCGGCCGGAGGATGTCATCTTCATCGCCCACGGCACCACGCAGGCCACCAACGCCCTGCTGGAGGGCGATGTGGCCCCCGTCGGCATCATCACGCTGGGCAGCGGCCTGCAGGGCGCAAAGAGCAAGGGCGATACCACCATGGGGGACATCGAGCTGTCTGAGGGCAAGTACCTGCGCAGCTGCAACGAATATGTGGACACCAATACACCGGATCTGGACGGCAGCATCCGCGCGGCTATCCAGAAGCTGCAGGAGCAGGGGGCACAGACCTTTGTTGCCGCCGAGGCCTTCAGCGTGGACGACCCGAAGAACGAGAACCGGGTGGTCGAGATCTGCGGTGAAATGGGCCTGCCTGCCACAGCGACCAACGAGATCTCCAAGCTGTACGGCCTGAAGGTCCGCACCCGCACCGCCGTGATCAACGCCAGCATCATGCCCAAGATGCTGGATGCTGCCACCATGACCGACCAGAGCATCAAAAATGCGGACATCAAGAGCCCGCTGATGGTCATGCGCTGCGATGGCGGCGTGATGACCGTGGACGAGGTGCGCAGCCGACCCATCCTGACCATCCTCTCCGGCCCTGCCGCAGGCGTTGCCGGTGCTCTGATGTACGAAAAGCTGACCGATGGCCTGTTCTTTGAGGTGGGCGGTACCTCTACCGACATCTCCTGTGTCAAGGACGGCAAGGTGATGATCAAGTACGCCGAGGTGGGCGGCCACAAGACCTACCTGAACAGTCTGGACGTGCGCACCGTCGGCATCGGCGGCGGCAGCATGGTGGAGGTGAAGGACGGCAAGGCCTGCGATACCGGCCCCCGCAGCGCCCACATCGCCGGTCTGGACTATGAGGTGTTCACCGATGCCGACAAGATCCAGAACCCCCGTCTGGTGCCCGTGAGCCCCATGCCCGGCGACCCGGAGTACGCCAGCATCGAGTGCGACAACGGCGTCAGGGTCTGCCTTACCATGTCCGGCGCTGCCAACATTGCGGGCTACGTCAAGCCCGGCGATTATGCCTATGGCAATGTGGAAGCCGCCCGCAAGGCGTGGAAGCCGCTGGCAGACAACATGGGCTGCACCGTGGAAGAAGCTGCCCGCAAGGTGTTGGGCTTTGCCGCCGCCAAAAACAGCAGGGTAGCTGCCCAGCTGATGAAGGACTACCACATGGACCCCCAGCACACCGTGTTCGTGGGCGGCGGCGGTGGCGCTGCCAGCGTGGTGCCGCATCTGGCCGAGACCATGCATCACAAGAGCCGTCTGGCAAAGAACGGCCCGGTCATTTCCACCATCGGCGTGGCATTGGCCATGGTGCGTGATATGGTGGAGCGCAGCGTTTCCAACCCCACCGACAATGACATCATCAGCGTGCGCCGGGAGGCCGAGCAGAAGGCCATCCGGAACGGAGCCGCGCCCGGTTCTGTGGAAGTGACCGTGGAGGTGGATACCCAGCGCAACGTGATCCGCGCCATCGCCGTGGGCGCTACCGAGCTGCGCAGCAAGAACCGCAGTGCCGAAAAACTGACCGAGGACAAGCTGCTGGAACTGGCGGCAGAGAACCTGAGCATGGACCCCAAGGCCCTGCATATCGCAGCCAGAAGCGAGAACATGTGCGCAGTGACGGCGGATAAGGTAGAGAAAAAGCTGTTCGGCCTGATGAAAAAGACCTCTCATCCGCTGCGCCTGATCGACGAAGAGGGGGTCATCCGCCTGCAGAAGGCCAACGCCACGGTGCGTCAGGCCGATATCAGCAGTTGGCGTGATGCGGTCGCCTATATGCTGGAAGAGCTGACCGTCTACAACGATGGCGGCACCAACTACCCCAATGTGTACATCGTGCTGGGCAAGCGCATCATCGACCTGTCCGGCATGTCCAGCGAGGAGCAGATCTACAGCCTTGCCAATGTGGAGCTGAACGGCTACGATGCCAAAACTCCGGTCATTGTGGCTGCGACCCTGCGCATTGATTCCTGACCGACCAAAGGAGGCTGCCATGTCGTCTTATGCACTGCCTTTTCCCGGCCGTGATCTGGCGGAAAAAGAGCTTTCCTATGACCCATGCTGCCCCCGCATCCCGGAGGCAGACCGCGCCCGCATCGTGGATGCCGCGTGGGAAAAAGGCTGCGCCGCGGCAAGGGATGTCTTTGCACAAAGCGGCGGCAGTGCAGACTTTTTTGCCATCTGCAAGGCAAACGGGCTGACGGTGGTGGAACGGGACATCGACTTTGTTTCCGGCAACCAGCGCTATTTCAGCGACTATGTGGCGGGCAAAAACTGCGTCACCCTCTATCTCAGATCGGTGGACCTGTGGGCGCAGCAGAACAAAATGACCCGCATGGAAGCGGAGAACCTGATCCTCAGCCATGAATATTATCACTTTCTGGAGTGGAACAAGCTGGGCCTGACCAGCCGGGACTATCAGGTGCCCATGATCAGCATCGGCCCGCTCCGTCTGGGCAAGACCGGCATCCGTGCCCTTTCCGAGATCGGCGCGCACGGCTTTGCCCACACCTATCATCAATTGTTGGAGGCGCAACATGGAAAGCATTGAATATCTGGGCGGGCAGCTGCCCCTTCTGGGCCACTATGATACTGTTGTGGTGGGCGGCGGTGCTGCCGGTGCCGCAGCCGGCATCCGCTGCGCCATCGACGGGCAGAAGGTCCTGCTGGTGGAAAAGGGGGCGTTTCTGGGCGGCACGGCTTCCCGTGCGCTGGTGTGCCCCATGATGCCCACCTATGTGGAACATCTGGATGTGCTGCACAGGGTAGAGGAGACCCTGAACAGGCACGGCGTCACCACCCGTGACGGCATTACCACAATGATCTGGTTTGCACCGGATCAGCTCAGCGATGCCTTTGAGGAATTGTATGTCAGCAACGGCGGCAGGCTGCTGTATGACGCCACACTGGTGGATGCGGTGTGCGAGGACAAGCACATCCGGTACATCGTGGTGATGACCGTGAACGGTCTGCAGGCCATTGCAGCCGGAAACTTTGTGGATGCTACCGGTGATGCTGTGCTCACCCGCATGGCTGGCGTGCCCACCAGCTCCGGCGATGAGAACGGGGACAATCAGGTCAGCAGTCTGCGCTTTATCATGGGCGGCATCGACGTGGAAAAATACCGCGAATATGTGCTGTCTCTGCACGACGAGTTCTCTCCCCTCAAGACCGGCTATTTCTTCGAGTCTGCCATGGTGGCAGGACGCAGCTTCAAGCTGGAACCCATCTTCCGCGAGGGCGTAGCCGAGGGCCTGCTCACCGAGGAGGACCTGCGCTATTACCAGTGCTTCAGCCTGCCCAACAAGCCCGGCTGTATGGCCTTTAACTGCCCGCATCTCCCCAGCCTGAAGCAGAACACCGATGCACTGGCCCGCTCTGCCGCCATTGCAGAGGGACACGAGAAGATCGGCCGTCTGGTGCGTTTTCTGCAGGCAAAGATGCCGGGCTTTGCGCACAGCTATCTGCTGCAGACAGCGGACATGCTGGGCGTGCGCGAGAGCTGGCGGCTCAAGGGCAACTACCTGCTGACCGAGGAGGACTACACCCGGCAGGCGCGCTTCCCGGATGGTCTGGTCAAGGGGGACTGGTACATTGATGTGCACTCCAACAAAAAGGGACTGTTCCACCAGAACACCTACCAGCACGGGGATTACTACGAGATCCCTTACCGCAGCATGGTCACAGACGAAGCCGAGAATCTGATCGTGGCGGGCCGCTGCATTTCCACCACCTTCCTGATGCAGGCCAGTGTCCGCATCCTGCCCACGGTCATTGACATGGGCGATGTGGCGGGCAGTGCCTGCACGCTGGCGCACGCCACCGGTCAGCCGCTGTGCAGGCTGGATGGCAGCAAGCTGCGCCGGTTTGAACCGACCTCATTGCCGCAAAAGTGAAAGCGCCGGGGATGCCCGTCTTTGCCGAAGGGCTGAAAGTGCGTGCCGCGCAGCGGCACAATGACATAAAAAGTCCCACCAGATGACGATCTTCGCCGTTTCTGGTGGGATTATTTTATGGGGAGCTGCTGTGCCGACAGAGACGAACCTGCCGAGCTGTCGCACTTTCCGGGCGTTTCACAACGCATAGAAAAGCAAAAATCCCACGATACACGCCGCCGTTCTGACGGTATATCGTAGGATTTTTCTTGGAGCTGGTGACAGGAGTTGAACCTGCAACCCACTGATTACAAATCAGTTGCGCTGCCATTGCGCCACACCAGCTTATTCAGGACGGCAGAAGATCGCCGTCCTGAAATAGGATAGCAGAAATCGTGCAGATTGTCAATATCCATGCGGGGAAACTTTGTCACGGCAGATCCTGCCGGTCCGAAAACGCTGCGGTTCAAAACGGACTTGAGGGGCTTTTGGATTTCCCTCTTGCAAATTTTGATTTTGGTGTTATGATACGAGAAGATACAGGATGTGTAAAATGAATCCTGCACATGGAAACAATATCTTTTTTACATGAAATGGGAGGGCGCTCCATGTACGTGGACTGGGAATATTATAAGATCTTCTACTATGTGGCAAAGTATCAGAACTTTACCAAGGCCGCGCGGGTGCTGGGCAGCAATCAGCCCAACATCACCCACGCCATGAACCGGCTGGAAAGCCAGCTGAATTGTGTGCTGTTCATCCGCTCCAACCGCGGTGTTACCCTGACGCCGGAAGGAGAGCTGCTCTATTCCCGCATTGCATCGGCGGCGGTGCAGATCCAGGATGCGGAGGAAGAGCTGAGCGCCAGCGCTACGCTGGAACACGGAGCCATCAGCATCAGTGCCACCGAGACGGCTCTGAACATCTATCTTTCGGAGAAGCTGCGCGCCTTCCACACCGAGTACCCCGGCATCCGGCTGCGCATTTCCAACCACTCCACACCGCAGGCCGTGCAGGCTGTGAAAAACGGCGAGGTGGATTTTGCCGTTGTATCCACCCCGGCAGAGGTGGACGGCAGCTTGAAAATGGTGGAGCTGAAAGCATTCTACGAGGTGCTGGTGGGCGGCAGGACTTTTACGGCCCTTGCCAGCCAGAACCTGAGTTTGAAGGAACTGAAAAATTATCCGCTGATCTCGCTCAGCGATACAAGCATGACCCGCAGCTTCTACAGACAGTTCTTTCTGGAGCATGGCGCGGTGCTGAAGCCGGACACCGAGGCCGCCACCACCGACCAGATGCTGACATTGGTCAAAAGCGAACTGGGCATTGCGTTTGTGCCGGAACCCATGGCAAAAGAACTGCTGGAACGCGGGGAGCTGGTGCAGCTCCATCTGCAGGAGATCATCCCGGAGCGCAGCATCTGTCTGGTGTATGACCGCCACCGCCCGCTGAACACGGCGGCGCGCAAGTTCCAGCAGATGCTTACAAAGTCTGCCATCGGCAGGCCGGTATCCCAGTAATGCAGCATGCGGCAAAAGCTGTCCGTGCAAAAAAACAGGGTGATGCCCTGCACAAGTGCAGAAACATCACCCTGAAAGGCGGCTGTTATTCCTCGGCAGCGGCCTTGGATTCATTTACGAATGCGGCGATCTTGTCCACCTGGATCTCGGCCACGGCGCGGCCGGTGTCGTAAACGCGGCGCAGCTGGGCTGCATCGCGCTCCATGGAGCCGATCTCCAGCGGGATGGGCGGGCGGATGACGAAGGCTTTGCCCGTCTGTTCCAGCATGGAAACATGGGCAAGGGTCTCGTTGTAGCGCTCGTGGCGGTCGGCCACGGCATCCACGAAGGCCGGATAGCGCAGGTAACGCGCCCGGATGGCGGGCAGCATCTTGTTTTTCTTCTTCACAAAGCCCTTGGGCTGGGTCAGCACGATCAGGTTGCGCTTGTAGCCGATGGACTCAAAGAACCGCACCGGGATGGAATCTGCAATGCCGCCGTCCAGCAGCTGGTAGTGGCCGATCTTCACGATCTTTGAGGCCAGCGGCATGGAGGCCGATGCCTGCATCCACTGGATGTCCTCAGCGTCGCCGGTGCGGCACTTGTGATAGATGGGGTCGCCGGTGCGAACATCGGTGCACACCACAAAAAAGTCCATGGGGTTCTCCCGGAAAGTCTTGGAGTCAAAGATGTCCAGCTTTTCCGGTACGGTGTGGTAGCAGAACTGCTCGCTGTACAGATTGCCGGTGCGCAGCAGGTTGCCAAAGCTGGCATAACGCTTATCGGTGCAGTATTCCGTGTTGTAGCGGATGGTGCGCCCGATCTGGTGCGACTTATAGTTGCAGCCGAACACTGCACCGGCAGAAACGCCGATGGCACCGTCCAGCACGATGCCGTGCTCCATCAACACATCCAGAACACCGGCGGTGAACATTCCGCGCATGGCGCCGCCTTCCAGCACAAGTCCAGTTTTCATACAGCTCTCCCTCTCCGCAGTACCGGCACACAGCTGCCGGACAACCCTTTATACTAATTCTAGTATACTCAATTCTGCAAAAAGTACAAGGGCCGAAAGGGCTGAACTTTGGCAAGAAAAGCTCTTGCCAAAGCAGGATGCATCCGGTATACTATATGAAATAAAAAACATGTGTGCCGGAGAGTGCACGGAGATGGAAAATAGACTTGGAGGAACTGGTTCGCTATGAAGATGCTGGAAGAACGTATCCGCAAGGATGGTATTGTACGCGAGGGCAACGTGCTCAAGGTAGACAGCTTTATCAACCACCAGATGGATATTCCGCTGTTCCGTGAAATGGCAAAGGAGTGGAAGCGCCTGTTTGCCGGCAAGACCATCAACAAGGTGCTCACCATCGAGGCCAGCGGCATCGGCATTGCAGCCGTGGTGGCAAGCGAGTTCAATGTGCCGGTGGTGTTCGCCAAAAAGTCTATGAGCATCAATCTGGACTACGATAACTACGAGACCAAGATCCAGTCCTTCACCCACAAAAAGATCTACAACGTCATCGTCTCCAAAAAGTTCCTCACGGCAGAGGATCATGTGCTGATCATTGACGACTTCCTTGCCAACGGCTGCGCTCTGATGGGCCTGCTGGATCTGGCCAAGGAAGCCGGCGCCACCGTGGAAGGCATCGGCATCGCCGTGGAAAAGGGCTTCCAGCAGGGCGGCGAGCTGATCCGCAGCAAGGGCATTCAGCTGGAAAGCCTTGCCATCGTGGACTCCATGAACAGCGAGACCGGCGAGATCGTCTTCCGCGACCAGCCGCACCAGAACTAAAAACCATTTTGCATTTCAGCGTAACGGAACGTCTGCGGACGTTCCGTTATTTTTTGCAGCTGAACAGGAGTATTTGCCGTGCTCCGCGGATGTTTCCGCAGGAAACCAGCGCGGCAGCAGCCGCTCCCGGTCACGACCCCTCCTGTGAAAATGCGTTTGGAGCGCTCCGCAGAGCGCGACAAACGCGAAATTATAAATAAATTTTCCGCTGAATATGCGCAAAGCGCACGCGGCGCGCATTCCAAATCGTCACGCCCCGTCAAAGCTGTCGCCGTCTGCGGGCAGGTCTGCGGCGGTCTGGGCGGGACCGGCGTCCGCTTCCGGCTCGGCGGCGCGGGGGATACCTTTGTACACCAGCGTCTGTTCCAGCACCTCGGCGCACACGGGGGCCGAAAGGCTGCCGCCGGCAGTGGTCCAGCTGTGGGGCTCATCCAGACAGACCAGACACAAAAACTGCGGGTCATCGATGGGGGCCACAGCCACAAAGCTGGCAATGCGGGCTTTTTCGTCGGCGCTGTCCAGCTTCTGGCTGGTGCCGCTCTTACCGCCCACCCGATAGCCCCGGATCTGGGCGTAGCGCCCGCCGCCGTTCAGCACCACGGCCTCCATCATGCCGCGCATGATCCGGGAGGTCTCCGGCCGGATGACCTGCCGCCTGCACACCGGGTCGATGTGCTGCAATACGCTGCCGTCCGGGTTCAGGATGTCGCTGACGAGATAGGGCTGCATGAGCTTTCCGCCGTTCACCACGGCGCACACGGCTGCGGCCATTTCCATGTAGGAGATCTTGCTGCTCTGGCCAAAGGCGCAGGACGCCAGCTCCACCGGGCCCATGCGGTCGGCGGTGTAGTACAGGCTCTTTTTCGGCTCGGCGGGCAGGTCGATGCCGGTGGGCTCCCGCAGGCCAAAAGCGGCAAAATAATCGCAGAAGGCTTCCTTGCCCAGCCTGGCCCCGATCTGGATAAAGCTCTGGTTGCAGGAGTTTTCCAGCGCCTGCGTCACGGTCTGGCTGCCGTGGCGCTTGTGATTGGCACAGTGGAACCGGGTGCCTGCCACCGAGATGGAGTCCCCGCAGTAAAAGGTGGAATGGGGGCTCACAGCCCCGGCATCCAGCGCAGCGGCACAGGTGATGAGCTTGAACACGCTGCCCGGCTCGTACAGGTCGCTGACGGCTTTGTTGCGCCACTGGGTCTGCTGGGCCAGCTGCAGCGCCGCTGCGCGCTCTTTGCCGGAGAGCGCGTCCACCCTCTGCCGGGCGGCGGCATCGTAAATGACGCGGGGCTGGTTGGGGTCGTAGGCAGGGGTAGTGGACATGGCCAGCACCGCCCCGGTGTTCACCTCCATCACGATGCCCACAGCCCGTGCCGCCACATGGTGCTCCCTGACGGCATAGGTTAGGGCGTTTTCGAGGTAGTGCTGGATGCTGGCATCGATGGTCAGCCGCAGGCCGCTGCCTTCCAGCGGCACCCGCTCGGTCTCGTAGCTCTGTTCCAGTGTGTAGCCCCATGCGTTCACGGCGGTGAGCACCACACCGTTCTGCCCGGTGAGCACCTCGTTGTACTTGAGCTCCAGCCCGCTCACACCGGCGTTGTCTACGTTGGTAAAGCCCAGCACGCTTGCCAGAAACTCCCCCTGCGGATACCAGCGTTTGGAGTCCTGATTGATGCGGATGCCGGTGATGCCGTTTGCTTCGCAGAGGTCCCGCACCCGGTCGGCGGTGTCCCGCTCCACACGGTAGCGCAGCAGGCAGTCGTTGGAGCGACGGTCGCTGAACTTTTCCAATAATGCGGCTTTGTCCAGATCCAGGATCTCCGCAAGGCCGTCTGCGGCAAGGCGAAGCTTTTCTTCCGGCATTTCACGCGGGGAGGCCCGCAGGGTCCAGCAGCTGCTGTTGGCGGCCAGCAGCGCGCCGTCTGCACTGTAGATGCGGCCCCGGTCGGCGGGCACCACGGTGTCCCGCAATTGCTGGCCCAGCGCACGGCTGGTGTACCAGCTGCCCGTAAATAATTGCAGATATGCCAGCCGCGCGGCCAGCCCTGCAAAGCAGACGCAGCACAACAGGGCGGCCACCAGCCGTGCCCGGGCACGGAATGCCCGTTCCGGCAGGGTGCGCAGGGGCCTTGGCTCCGGTTTTGGCATGGCGGGCACCTCTCTTTCAAATGGAATGTATGCGCCGGTGCGCCGGGCCTATGACTAACCGGCACCGCCGCCGCGTACAATAAGGAAACGGAGGTGATGCAAATGCCGAAAGCCGCAGCCCACGGGGTGCACACCCACGCAGGGCGGGGCCTGCCGCTGCGCCGTCTGCCGGCCATGGACCTGCCCTTTCTGGTGCTGGTGCTCACGCTGGTGGGGTTCGGTCTTGTGATGCTGGGCAGTGCCAGCAGTGCCGTGGCGCTGTACCGGAGGAACGATGCCTTTGCCTACCTGCGGCCCCAGCTGCTGTATGCGGCGCTGGGCATTGGGGCCATGTGGGCGGCCAGCCGGGTGGATTACCACATCTATCATAAGCTGGCATGGCCGCTGCTGGGGCTTTCCATGGTGCTGCTGACAGCGGTGCTCTTTATGCCGGAGTACAACGGCTGCAAACGCTGGCTGGTGCTGCCGGGCCTTGGAACGCTGCAGCCCAGCGAGATCGCCAAGTTTGCGGTGGTGCTGGTGTTTGCGCATATCATTTCCCTCAACCACGACCGCATGGGCAGCTTTGCGGTAGGGGTGCTGCCCTTTGCGCTGGTGCTGGGGGTGGTGGCAGTGCTCATGCTGCTGGAACCGCACCTCTCCGGCACGGTGCTGATCCTGAGCATTGGTGCGGTGCTGATGTTCGTGGGCGGCACCGGACTGCGGTGGTTCGTGCTGGCGGGGGTGGGCGGCGCAGCGGCCATCGGTGCGGCCATTGCCATCATGCCGGACCTTGTGCCCTATGCAGCCAGCCGCCTGAGCTCATGGCTGGACCCCTTTGCGGACCCGCTGGGGGACGGCCACCAGACCATCCAGAGCCTGTACGCCATCGGCAGCGGAGGCGCGGCGGGGCTGGGCCTTGGCAGCAGCCGCCAGAAGCACCTGTTCGTGCCCGAGCCCCAGAATGACTTTATCTTTTCCATCCTGTGCGAGGAGCTGGGCTTTGTGGGGGCCTGCGGGGTGATCCTGCTGTTTGCGCTGCTGCTGTGGCGGGGCATCACGCTGGCGGCCCACGCGCCGGACCGGTTCGGGGCGCTGCTGGTGGTGGGCTTTGTGGTGCAGGTGGCCCTGCAGGCGGTGCTGAACATGGCCGTCGTCACCAACACCATCCCCAATACCGGCATCAGCCTGCCGTTTTTCTCCTCCGGCGGCACCAGCCTGATGATGCTGCTGGGCGAAATGGGCATCGTGCTGTCGGTGTCCCGCGGAGAGATGTAAAACCGGACGTTCGGTGCCTTAAAGCAGTATGCTCCGGCCCCGGAACTGCTACAAATGACCCGACAAATAAAACACGGGCCGCAGAACAAATAGAAACAAACTGCCCTCGTTCCGCATAGCATGAGGTATCTTTTGCGGAACGGGGGTTTTTGCATGGGCGGAGATCTGATCATTACAGGCGGTGTGCCGCTGAACGGTACGGTGCGCATCCCTGCAGCCAAAAACAGTGTCCTGCCGCTGCTGGCAGCATCCCTTCTGTGCAGCGGCACAGTGCGGCTGCTGGCGGTGCCGCAGCTTGCGGATGTGGACACCAGCCTTGTCCTTTTGCGGGGTGCAGGCTGCACGGCCCGCTGGCAGGGCAGTGACATCACGGTGCAAAGCATGCCGTCGGTCTGCCGTCTGGAGCCAGAGGCCGCAGCACAGATGCGGGCATCCATCCTGTTCTGCGCACCGCTGCTGGCACGGCTTGGCCGGGTGGAGACCGTTCTGCCCGGCGGGTGCCGCATTGGTGCAAGGCCCATCGACCTGCATCTTTCCGGCCTTGCGCAGATGGGAGCGCACTGCCGCGAGGAGGGGACACGGCTGATCCTGACCGCCCCGGCGGGGCTGCACGGTGCGGACATCACGCTGGGGTTCCCCAGTGTGGGGGCCACCGAAACGCTGCTGCTGGCGGCTGTCTGCGCGCAGGGCGAAACCGTGCTGCGCGGTGCGGCGCGGGAGCCGGAGATCGTCGATCTGGCGGCATTCCTGAACCGCTGCGGCGGCTGCGTGCAGGGGGCAGGCACCGGCACGGTCCGGGTGCAGGGACGGCGGGTGCTGTACGGCTGCAGCTTTGCGCCCATGGCAGACCGCATCGTGGCCTCCACCCTTGCCTGTGCCTGTGCGGCGGCAGGCGGCAGGGTGGAGCTGACCGGCTGCGCGCCTGCAGTTTATGCGCCGCTGCTGGAAATTCTGGCACAAATGGGGTGCGGCATAGAAACCGGGCCCGAAAGTGCGGTTATTGTCCGGTCCGGTGCACTGCACGGGGCGGGCAGGGTGTTCACGGGGGTGTATCCGGCACTGGCCACCGACGCAGCCCCGCTGCTGGCGGCGGCGATGCTGTGCGCCGACAGCGTGAGCAGCATCGAGGATGTGGTGTTTGAGCGGCGGTTTGCCTGCGCAGATGGGTTTGCGGCCTTTGGAGCGGACGTGCGGGTGCAGCAGCGCACACTGCACATCCGGCCGGTGCGGCAGCTGCAGGGCGCGGAGGCGGCGGCCCCGGACCTGCGCGGCGGGGCTGCGCTGGTGATCGCGGCGCTGGCGGCAAGAGGCCGCAGCCGCATTGCAGACACCGGCCATATCGACCGCGGATATGCCTGTTTTGTGCAGATGCTGACGGAACTTGGGGCCCAAATTGAGCGGGAAATGCCATGCGGGAACACCTGTGAGAAAAAAACACCTTCAAAAAAGCAAATTTGACTTGCATTCAGGGCAAAAAGATGATACGATACAGTTATATAAATGTAAACAGGATACTTTCTGTGCGTTCTGCGCACTTCTACGATAAAATCCGATGGAGGAAAAAGATATGGCACTCATGCTCGATGAAGAAATGGACGAAAACGTTACGACGATCAAGGTGATCGGTGTTGGCGGCGGCGGCGGCAACGCGGTCAACCGCATGGTCAGCGATGGCCTGCAGGGCGTTGAATTTATCGCAATGAACACCGACCAGCAGGCTCTGGCCAAGAACCACGCTGCCACCAAGGTGCAGCTGGGTTCCAAGCTGACCAAGGGCCGCGGCGCGGGCGCAGACCCGGAGATCGGCCAGCGCGCTGCCGAGGAGAGCAAGGACGAGATCGCAAACGCACTCAAGGGCTCTCAGATGGTCTTTATCACGGCCGGTATGGGCGGCGGCACCGGCACCGGTGCGGCTCCCGTTGTGGCCGAGGTCGCCCATGATCTGGGCATCCTGACCGTGGGCATCGTCACCAAGCCCTTCTCCTTTGAGGGCAAGCGCAAGATGGGTCTGGCAGAGCAGGGCATTGCAAACCTGCTCATGCATGTGGACAGCCTGATCGTCATCCCCAATGAGCGTCTGAAGATGATCAGCCAGGAAAAGATCACCCTGATGAACGCCTTCCAGGCTGCAGACAACGTGCTGCGTCAGGGCGTTGAGTCCATCTCTGCTCTGATCAACGTGCCCGCCTTCATCAATCTGGACTTCGCCGATGTGCGCTCCATCATGAAGGATGCTGGTTACGCACACATGGGCGTGGGCAGCGCAAAGGGCGCAGGCAAGGCCGAGAACGCCGCCAAGGCTGCCATTTCCTCTCCGCTGCTGGAGACCAGCATTGCCGGTGCACACGGCGTGATCATCAACATCACTTCCAGCCCGGACATCGGTCTGGAGGATGTGGAGACCGCAGCAGGCCTCATTACCCAGAGCGCACATCCGGATGCGAACATCATCTGGGGTACTGCGTTCGACGAGAACCTCTCGGACGAGATGCGCGTGACCGTTGTTGCCACCGGTTTTGACAACAAGAGCGCAAACGACCTGCGCAGCAGCATCAGCAATGCCATGGGCGGCGCACAGTCCACCCCGTCTGCAGTGTTCAGCAGCGAGGCGGCAGCGCAGGAACCTTCTGCCGCAGCACCGGCTGCTTCCGCTGCTGCAAAGCCGGTGGAAGAGGACAACAGCGACAATGGCTATTACGATCAGCTGATGGCCATGCTGAACAAGCGCAGATAAAAACAGGAAAATAAGCATACAGGCGTAACGGATGGATCGGAGGGACACCATGGCGCAGGGCAGGCAGCAGAACAATGGTTCGCGGCAGCGCTGTGCCCAGTCTGCCGCGGCAAAGATTTCGGCAGAGCCGCCCAAGGCGGTGTGTGCCCAGCTGGAACAGCTGAACCGCAAGCTGGCAGCTGCCAGTGCGGAGATCCTCCGCTACCAGACCCGTCTGTTTGCCTGCGAGCGGCAGATGGCGGCACTGCGGCAGGAAAATGCCCAGCTGGAAGCGGCCTGTGAACAGGCGCGGCAGGAGGCTGAGTGCGCGGGCGCTCATGCAGAGCAGCTGCGTCAGGAGCTGGCCCGCCATGCGGAAGCTGTGCGGCCTGTGCCGGTTGCGGCACATACGCCCCCGCAGCCGGAGCCATCGGCTGCCCAGAGCCCGCGACCGGAGCCGGAGGCTGAACAGCCCCCGCAGCCCGAGCCGGAAGCTCCGCAGCCTGCTCAGCCGGACTGGAAGCCCCAGACCCAATTGGAGCACCTCTCGGTGGAGCTGATGAACTGGTTCGACGATATGATGGGCGCATGATGCGCTGGCTGGGATGCTCCGCTTCTGCGGGACAGGAACCGAAATAAAAAAGGGACTGCTGCACCGGATGGGGTGGCAGTCCCTTTTTGCGCTCATCCGTCCCGCAGGCGATCCGATTTAAAAAGCCCGGACAGGCACAGCAGAGAAACCTGCGGCCTGTCCGGGCTTATTCTTTGCGGTTTCAGCGCACCGCGCTGGTGCGATGCTCCATCAGATAGGTGGCTTCCAGATCGGCGATGTGCAGCTTGACGGCAAGGGGATACTTGTCGTAGGCTTCCGAGATGGCAAAGCAGCCGCCCCGGGCCGCATCGTCAAAGCCGCCCATGTGCCAGCGGATGGCAACAGCCTCCTCAACCCGCAGCTTCATGAACCGCTCGATGAGGAATACGCTCTTTTCGCCGTGGCCGTAGGGGAACAGATCCTCCACGCTGTAGCTGGGCACCTTTTCCCACTGGCCGGTGGCTTCGTTTTTCACGTTGCGGGTGCCGGGCTTGTAGTAGTTGGCCTTGCACAAATCGTGCAGCAGTGCACAGATGGCAAAGCTCTCCTCGTTGTCGCCCTCAGCAAAAAAGGTGTCGTGCAGCGCGTGATAGACGTTCAGGCTGTGCATGCACAGCCCGCCCTCACAGGCACCGTGGAACCGGGTGGAGGCCGGTGCCGTGAAGAAATCCGTCTTGTGGTCCAGCCAGTCCAGCAGCTTTTCGCTGCCGGGGCGGGTGACGTGCTGCTTCCAGATCTGCAAAAACTCTTCGCGGTCGCCCATGCTCACAGCTCCAGCTCGTCCAGCAGGCCCTTGAGGATGGCCATTTCGTCATGGCTCAGGGAAATGCCCTTGCCCATGCGGGTGCCGTCCGGGGACCAGTCGCGGATGTCGTATTTGGGCTCGCCGTCGTTCCAGCTGATGAGGTTCAGCTGGCGCTCCCAGCCGCGGGGACGCTCCGAGAGCACTGCAATGCGCTGAACTACTTCGTATTTGATCTCTGCCATGATGCAAAACCTGCCTTTATCTTTGTTTGCTACCATAATAAGGGAAGCGGACGAAGATTTCAACAGGTAGAGCGAAAATAATTTGAAAAATTTTTAGCCATAGGGGGATTCTTCCCGCCAGTCCACAAGTTCCAGCACGGCGGCGGTGTCCTCGTCCGGGGCCGGATGGCGGGAGTGGGTGTGCTGGCCGGTGCTGAACAGCCCGGGCGCATAGTGGGCCATCACGCTGGTCTGTACATCTCCGGCTAAAAAATCTTTGGCGTTTTTCTGGCGGCAGGCCACAGGGGTGCCGTCGGTCATGGGCACACCCTGCGGAGTGCTGCCGGTGTCCGGGTGGGGCGTCTGGCCCGGCGTTTCAACGTGCGGCGGCACCTGTGTGCCGGGGGCAGTGGGGTCGCCGGGCGGCAGAATGACGGGAGCCTCCGGTTCTTTGCCCAGCGGCGGGCTGCAGCGGGAGCAGCTGTTTTCCGGTGCGGAAGAAGCACCGGGCTGTTCGTCCATCTCGTGGCGGATGAAGGGCGTGAGAGAGTTCATTGAAAAAATCACCTCCGGGGATAGGATGCCCCGGAAAGATGTAACTTATAAAGAGGCAGGGAAGCAGGACGGCAGGGAGTTTCTCCAGCGAATGTCCTGGGGGTGGGACCCTGCTGCCGCAGGCAGTAGGGCGGGACTGGAGTCCCGGGCTGTTCGCGGAGAAAGCTCCCCGCTGGCCTGCGGTGTTTCACACGATGAGTTCTACGGTAGAGCCGCCGGTGCGGGCCTTGCGCACCACCACCTGTCGGTCGATGCGGTCCTTCAGGGCGCTCACATGGGAGATGATGCCCACCAGCCGGTCGCCCTCGGTCAGCCCCGCCAGCACCCGCATGGCCTGTTCCAGCGATTCCTCGTCCAGACTGCCGAAGCCCTCGTCCAAAAAGAGGGTGTCCAGCCGGATGCCGCCTGCGGCACTCTGCACCTCGTCCGAAAGGCCCAGCGCCAGCGCCAGCGAGGCCTTGAAGCTCTCGCCGCCGGAAAGGGTCTTGACATTGCGGCGGGTGCCGTTGTAGTGGTCGATGACGCCAAGGTCCAGCCCGGACTGGCTGCGCTGGTTCTCTGCCCCGATGCGCTCCAGCTCGTACTGCCCGGCGGTCATCTGCATCAGGCGGGTGTTGGCATGGCGCAGGATGCGGTCCAGATAGTTCATCTGGATATAGGCTTCCAGCCGGATCTTCTGCTTGCTGGTCAGGGTGCCGCCTGCTGTGGCGGCAAGGGCGCTCACCCACTGCCAGCGCTGTTCCAGCTGGGTGCGGGCGGCAGCGGCTGCGCGGTATTTTTCTGCCGCAGCGCAGTTGGGCAGCAGCTGTGCTGCCAGCTGCTGTTCCTGCTCGCGCAGAGCGCTCCGGGCAGCGGTGAGCCGGGTCTGCCGGGACTGCAGATCTTCCAGCGGCTGTGCGGGCACGGCCTGTGCTGCGGCGGTCTGCTGCGCCTGCAGGGCATCCACGGCGGCCTGCGCGGCGGCCTGCGCCTGCTCCGCCCGCTTGAGGGCAGCCTGCGCCTGCTCCATGCCGGTGCGCAGAACGGTGCGGCGGGCTTCCAGTGCATCCAGCGCAGCCTGTGCTTCGGCTCGCTGGGGGTAGGGCAGGGCAGAACGCTGCCCGGCGATCTGCTGTTCCAGTGCGTCGGCCTGTGCGGCCTGCGCGGCGGCAGAGCGGTCTGCCGCGGATGCCGCCTGTTCCAGTGCCGGGCGCTGGCGGGTCCTCGTCTGCCGGTCGGCCTCCAATGCGGTGCGGCGGGTGCAGTCGGCTGCGGCCCGGCGCAGGGCTGCGGTGCATTCGGCCTGTGCCGCGTGCAGTGCGGCGGTCTCCTCGGCAAGCACGGCGCTCATTCCCTTGAAGGTCAGCTGCACCGGGCCGTCGGGCGCGGTGAACCGTTCGGGCAGAAGGTCCTCGGCATCCCGGCGCAGAGAGCGGCGGGCTTCCTCTGCGGCAGCGTTGGCGCTCTGTGCGGCGGCGCTGGCATTCTGGGCAAGGGCATCTGCGGTCTCGGCTTCCTGCTTGGCGGCGTCCACCTGTGCCTGCGTGGGGGCGGTGCGGGGCAGCTGGGCCTTGGCCGGGTGGTGGGTGCTGCCGCATACCGGGCAGGGAGCACCCTCGGTCAGGCTCTGGGCCAGCAGCCCGGCCTGTGCGTCCAGAAATGCCCGGTCCAGTGCATCCCGGCGGGTGTGCGCCTGCGCCTTGACTTCGGCGGCGGTGCGGTAGGCCTCCTGTGCACGGTGGGCCTTCTGGGCCAGCTGCTGGCAGGCGGTCAGCCGCTGGGTCAGGGTGGAAAGCGCCGTGCCGCGCTGGGCCAGCTCCTTTTCCTTCGTTTCCAGCGCCAGCCTGCGGGTGGAAGCGTCGGCCAGAGCGTCCAGCTCCTGTTCATCGGCAGCAAGCTTTGTAGCCAGTTCTTCCAGCTGGGCGCGCTTTTGTGCGGCCTGCGCCCGGGCCAGCTGTGCGCTGTTCCGGGCAGCGCCTTGCTGGCGGCAGAGCCGTTCCAGCTCGTCATAGGCGGCAAGGGCGGCTTTGGCCTGTGTGGCCTGCCCGGCCAGCAGGTCCAGCTGTGCGGCATCGCCTGCATGACGGGCGCTCTCGGCCCGGGCGGCTTCCAGTACGGGCTGCGCGGCGGCAAGGTCAGCCTGCTTTGCAGCCAGCTGCTCTGCCAGCTGCCGGGCCTGCTGTGCCGCACCCAGCTGCTGCTGCACGGCGTCCAGCTGCGCTTCGGTGTCCTTCAGGGCGGCAGCGGTGCTTTCCTGTGCGGCCCGCTGGCGGGCCAGCAGGGCGTCCAGCAAAGCAAGTGCGGCGTCCGGCTCAGTCTGGGCGCTCAGCGCGGCAAGGGCCGCGGCGTCCGGGTCATCGAGGGCGTACTGGATGCCGGAGAGCAGGCTGTCCAGCTTTGCATTCTGGGCGGTGCGCTGCTGGCTGAGGGCAGCGCTTTCGGCCTGCAAGCGCTCCTGCAGGCGGGCGTAGCGCTGGGTGCGGAACAGCTTGCGGAAGATGCGGCTGCGCTCCTCGGTGGAGGCGTTGAGCAGCCGGGTGAACTGCCCCTGTGCGATCATGGCGATCTGGCAGAACTGGCTGTAATCCAGCCCGATGATCTCCATGACGGCGGCGGTCACATCCTTGGCTCTGGTCACCGGCGGGCGGGTGTCGGGAAAGGTGAGGACGGCATCCGCCTTCTCGGTGGTAAAGCCCTCGCCGCGCACCTTGGGACGGGTGTATTCCGGGTTGCGGCGCACGGTATAGCGCTGGCCGCTCACCTCAAATTCCAGCTCCACAAAGGTGGGCGTTCTGGGGTCGGCATACTTGCATCGCAGCATGGCACCCTCGCGCACACCGCCGCTGGAATGGTCGTACAGGGCGTATGTAATGGCATCGAACAGGGTGGTCTTGCCCGCGCCGGTGTCGCCGGTGACAAGGTACAGACCGCCTTTTCCCAGTTTTTCCAGTTCCAGCACGGTCTCGCCCGCATAGGGGCCAAAGGCCGAAAGGGTCAGTCTGAGCGGTCTCATGCGTCCTCGCCCTCCTTCCAGATCTCCTCAATGAGCTGCTGGCAGAATGCCGCCTGCTCAGCGGTCAGCGGCTGGTTGTTCTGCAGCTGGTAGAACGCCGAGAAGTGCTCCAGCGGGGTGATGCTCTCGGCGCGCTCCGGTGCGGTGATCTGCTGATCTTCCCGGGTGCGGAGGTTGTCGTAGTCCAGCCGCATCAGGTTGGGGTAGATCACCCGCAGGCGGGCCAGCGCGTCCGGCACATCCTGCTCGTCGGTCAGGGTGATGTGCAGGTAGTCGTCCACGGCGGTGTCTGCGTAGCGGCGGCGGTCGGTCAGCTCCATGTAGCTGCCGCGCACCTCCCGCAGGTCGTGCTTTGGGGTGAGCGGCGCGGTGGTGATGGACACTTCGCCCTTGGGGCCAAGCTCCACAAAGCAGGCGCTTTTGTGCTGCCGGGCCTCCGAGAAGGAATACTTGAGCGGGGTGCCGCAGTAGCGCACGGTGTCGCGGCCCACCTTTTGAGGGCTGTGCAGATGGCCGAGGGCCACATAGTCAAAGGCATCGAACAGGCTGGCGTCCACGCTGTCTACGCCGCCCACCGACACCTCCTCGCTCTCACAGCAGGCGGCACCGGCCACGAACTGATGGGCCACCAGCACGCTGCGGTGCTCCGGGTCCGGCGGGCAGTGGCGCAGCACGCAGGCAAGGGCATCGTTGTAGCTCTCCACGGGCTCGTCCGGCCAGACATGCCGCACCATGGCGGGCTTGAGAAAGGGCAGAAGGTACACGTCCAGCGTGCCGTACTCGTCGGTGAGGGGAATGGGCACCGGCACACCGGAGAACACCGGGCTGACGTACACCCGGCTGTTTTGCAGCAGGGCCGCGCCGAAGGCAATGCGGTCGGCGGAGTCGTGGTTGCCGCTGATGGCGAACACCGGCAGCTGCCGCTCAGCCAGCTGGGTGAGGAACCAGTCCAGCAGGCGCACGGCTTCGGCAGGGGGAACGGGCTTATCGTAGAGGTCGCCCGCCAGCAGCACACCGTCCACGGGCGTGCTGTCCAGCAGGGAGAGGATCTGTTCCAGAATGTACCGCTGGTCGTCCAGCATGGAGAACTCGCACACCCGCTTGCCCAGATGCAGGTCGGAAAGATGCAGAAAACGCAAACGGAAACACCGCCTTTTCAGAGTTTTCTTTATTATACAGCAGGGCGGGGGTGGGGGCAAGGAAAACAAAAGCGTCTGCAGGACAGAAAATCCTGCAGACGAGGTAAGGCGGCTCGCCCTCTCCGTCATTGCTTGCGCAATGCCACCTCTCCCAAAGTGAGAGGCTTTGGCAGTCCACGCAAAGTTTCTGGTTTTGCCAAGGGCTCTCCCTTTGGGAGAGCTGTCGAGCAAAGCGAGACTGAGAGGGCAAGGCTGTTCACACTAGAACATCTTCTCCCACGTTTCTTTGCCGACCGCGCCGTCGGCGGTAAGGCCGTTGCGGCGCTGGAACCGCTGCACCGCTGCGGCTGTGGAAGCCCCGAATCTGCCGTCGGCGGTCAGCCGCTCGCCCAGAGAGTTGAGCTTCTGCTGCACCAGACGCACTGTGCCGCCGGAAGAGCCGCTGCGCAGGGCAATGCCGGGGTAGGGCACATGCAGGCCGTGCTTGGCCGTGTAGCGGGTGTAGAGCACGTTCCATGTGTTCGCGCCCACCTTGCCGTCCACATTCATCTTGTTTTTCAGCTGGAACTCCTTCACGGCGTTCTCGGTGGAAAGGCCGAATTTTCCGTCGGTCTTCAGCTCGCCGTACCATGTGCAGGCGTCGCGCACACCGTTGAGCCAGGTCTGCACAAGAGCCACGTCCGGCCCGGAGGAGCCGCGCTGGAGCAGGGAATAATAAGCAGGGATCGCCATAGTGGATAACACACTCCTTTCGCCCTATGCTATGCGGCGAAAGCGCCGGGCGTTACCCAAGCAGCACCACGTCCTCCCGGCGGGCGGTGTGCTGCTGCACCCATTCCACCAGCCGGAGCCGGAGAATGTAGTTCCCGCAGACGAGGTCGTTTTCGGCGGGCCGGGCGTAGCCCCCGCAGGCAGAGCGGCACAGGCCCGGGTAGAGCACGCACCACCAGTTGCGGCCGGTGCCGGCACCGATCTGGATGCGCAGCGCGTCGTACCGCCCGGCGGGCAGGATGCCCGAAGCGTAGCGCCGGGTGTCAAAGTACATGTTCACCAGCTGCACCCGCACCGGGGCGCGGATGTTCAGCTCTGCCAGCGCGTGCCGGGCCGTGAGCTGCAGCTCAAACAGATGCCGCGCCGCCCAGCAAAGGGCGTCAGGCTTGCTTTTGGCAGGGCAGGCGGCGTCCAGATAGGCCAGCACGGCGTCCCGCACATGGAGCTTTGCGCTCTGGCTGGCGATGGAATCGTTCTCGGGCCGGATGTGCAGCCGCAGGGTGTCGGCGCACACCAGCGCCCCGGTGTCCAGCTGGGTGCGGCCCCATGCAAATGTCTGCCATGCGCCGCACAGGGCAAGGGTGAGAGACAGGCCAAGGCAGAGCAGAGCCATCTGAGAACGTGTAAGCATTCTGGATAACATAAAAAAACAGACCCTTCTTCTGGAAATGTTATCCAGAGGATGGGCCTGTTGAAAAGGTTTTATGCACAGGCGGCCTCATGTGGCCAGAGAAACCCTATGATACACAGGGAGCTTGGCCACATGGGGACTTGCACGAAGAAAATGCACATTTATCTTACGGAATAACAACAGATTTCTTCAAGTGGCCAGATTGGCCACATGGTAAAAATAACGTATCAATGAAATAAAAAACCAAGTGGCCAAATAATTCAAGTTATAATAAAGTAAGATGCTCTGGTCGGCGGCCAAATTTGGCCACATGGGCATTTTCAGTTCTTCAGCGACTGCATGGGGGCAGGCAGGCGGCCGCCGCGGTCGATGAACACGGACGGGTCGTGCTGGTTCACGGCCATGATGGGACCATAGCCCAGCAGACCGCCAAAGTCCAGCACCTCGCCGGCCTTGCGGCCAATGGCGGGAATGACGCGCACGGCGGTGGTCTTGCTGTTCACCATGCCGATGGCGGCTTCGTCGGCGATCAGGGCGCTGATGACGGCCGGGGTGGTGTCGCCCGGGATGATGACCATATCGATGCCCACCGAGCAGACGGCGGTCATGGCTTCCAGCTTTTCAATGGTCAGGCAGCCGATCTCGGCGGCGTGGATCATGCCGGCGTCCTCGCTGACCGGGATGAAGGCACCGGACAGACCGCCCACATGGTTGGAGGCCATCACGCCGCCCTTCTTCACGGCATCGTTCAGCAGGGCCAGACAGGCGGTGGTGCCGCAGCAGCCGCAGGTCTCAAGGCCCATCTCTTCCAGAATGTTGGCCACGCTGTCGCCAATGGCGGGGGTAGGTGCCAGCGACAGGTCGATGATGCCGGCGGGCACGCCCAGAGCCTTGGAGGCAAGGTTTGCCACCAGCTGGCCCACACGGGTGATCTTGAAGGCGGTGCGCTTGACCAGCTCTGCCACCTCGTCGATGGGGGCATCCTTGGGCAGGCGGGCCAGTGCGGCGCGCACAGCGCCGGGGCCGGAAACGCCCACGTGGATCTCACAGTCCGGCTCGCCGGGGCCGTGGAATGCACCGGCCATGAAGGGGTTATCCTCCGGTGCGTTGCAGAACACCACCAGCTTTGCGGCACCGATGCACTGACGGTCAGCCGTCAGCTCGGAAGCCTTCTTGACGGCCTCGCCCATCAGCTTGACGGCGTCCATGTTCAGGCCTGCCTTGGTGGCGCCGATGTTCACCGAGCTGCACACGATGTCGGTCTCGGCCAGCGCACGGGGAATGGACTCGATCAGGCGGCGGTCACCGGCAGAGAAGCCCTTGTGCACCAGAGCACTGTAGCCGCCCACAAAGTTGACGCCCACCTTTTTGCCGGCGGCGTCCAGGGTCTTTGCAAAGTCCACGGGGTCGGCATCCGGGCAGGCACCCAGCAGCATGGCGATGGGGGTGACACTGATGCGCTTGTTGATGATGGGGATGCCATACTCGGCGCTGATGTGCTCCACGGTGGGCACAAGGCTTGCAGCCTTGGTGGTGATCTTGTTATAGATGTTCTCGCACGCCTTCTTCGGGTCCGGGTCGATGCAGTCCAGCAGGCTGATGCCCATGGTGACAGTGCGCACATCCAGATTGTCCTGAGTGAACATCTCGATGGTCTCGAGGATGTCACCGGTATTAAACATACTCATTGCAGTGTACTCCCTCCATCAGATGGTGTGCATGGCGTCAAAGACTTCCTGACGGGTCACGTTGATCTGCATGCCCATCTCGGCGGCCAGTGCATCGCAGCGCTTGTGCAGCTCTTCGTGGCCCACATTGCACTTGGAGATATCCACCAGCATGATCATGGCGAACATGCCCTGCAGGATGCTCTGGGTCACGTCCTCGATGTTGATGTTCAGTTCGGTGCACAGACCGGCGACCTTGGCAACAACGCCCACGGTATCGTGACCAATGACGGTAATGAATGCTTTCATCGTTTCCACCCTCGTTTTCCTTTTGATGAACGGTGCCGCAAAAGCTCCGGCACACTCTTACCCTTCCAGTATAGCAGATTTGGCAAAATTTGAACACACTTTTTGTAAAAAAGAACAGACACGAAGGGAAAAAGACATTCTATCCCAAAAATTGGGTGCAATCTTTTACAGCTTGTGCTATACTTATAAATAATTTATTTCCCGGTTACGGGCTGAGAAGGAGCAAGATACTATGGAACAGCTTTTGAAGATCCTGGAAGACAATGCGCGGCTGCCCATTGAGGACATCGCCACGATGCTGAATAAATCTCCCGCCGAGGTGGCGGCCATGATCGATCTGGCCCGGGCACAGGGCATCATCAAGGGCTACAAGACCCTTGTGGACTGGGAAAAGGCCGGGGTCAACCGTGTGGAGGCCGTCATCGAGCTGAACGTCAGCCCCAAAAAGAGCCGCGGCTTTGACGAGATCGCAGCCACCATTGCCTCCTTTGACGAGGTGGAGAGCGTGCTGCTGATGAGCGGCGGCTACGACCTGCAGCTGGTCATCAAGGGCCAGACCTTCCAGGAGATCGCCCTGTTCGTGGCAAAGCGCCTGTCCCCGCTGGACGATGTGCTGTCCACCGCCACCCACTTTGTGCTGCGCACCTATAAAAAGGAGGGCCGCCTGTATCAGGACGAAGAAATCGATGAAAGAGAGTGCACGGTGCTGTGATGGACTACGATAAACTGATCGCGCCTGCCGCTGAGGCCATGCGCCCCTCCGGCATCCGCAAATTTTTCGATCTGGCTGCCGAAATGCCCGAGTGCATCAGTCTGGGCGTGGGCGAGCCGGACTTCAAAACGCCATGGGCCGTGCGCGAAGCCGGCATCGAGAGTCTGGAGCATGGCCGCACCCGCTACACCTCCAACGCAGGCCTGAAGGAGCTGCGCGCCGAGGTGGCAAAGTATCTGGAGCGCCGCATGGGCCTGCACTACGACCCGCTGCACGAGGTGCTCATCACAGTGGGCGGCAGCGAAGCCATTGATATGTGCATCCGCACGCTGGTGCAGCCCGGGGACGAGGTCATTATCCCGGAGCCCTGCTTTGTGTGCTACGAGCCCATCACCACCCTGTCCGGCGGTGTGCCGGTGCATGTGGCCTGCCGTCAGGAGGACGAGTTCCGCCTGCGTGCCGACGCCCTGAAGGCTGCCATCACCCCCAAGACAAAGCTGCTCATCATGCCGTTCCCCAACAACCCCACCGGTGCGGTGATGGAGCGCGAGGATCTGGAAGCCGTTGCTGAGGTGCTGCGCGGCACCAACATCATGGTGCTCTCGGATGAGATCTACGCCGAGCTGAACTACGGCCTGCGGCCCCATGTGTCCATTGCCACCCTGCCCGATATGGCAGAGCGCACCATCGTGGTGAACGGCTTCTCCAAGACCTACGCCATGACCGGCTGGCGTCTGGGCTATGCCTGCGGCCCGGCACCCATCATCCGGATCATGACCAAGATCCACCAGAGCGCCATCATGAGCGCTCCCACCACCAGCCAGTACGCCGCCATCACTGCCCTGAAGGAGTGCGACGGCGAGATCGACCGCATGCGCGACGAGTACAATATGCGCCGCCGCCTTGTGGTGAAGGCCTTCAACGATATGGGCCTGACCTGCTTTGAGCCGCGCGGCGCGTTCTACGCCTTCCCCTGCATCAAGAGCACGGGCATGAGCAGTCAGGATTTCTGCACGAAACTGCTGGAACAGAAGCATGTGGCCATCATCCCCGGCGACGCCTTTGGCGCTTCCGGCGAAGGCTACGCCCGCATTTCCTACGCCTACAGCGTGGAGCATCTGAAGGAAGCGCTCCGGCGCATCCGGGAATTCCTGCAGGAAAACGGCATCTATCACGGCATCTGAGGAGGAACAAATGGCAAGGCTGAACTGCGTGACCGTTCTGGCCCCCGCAAAGCTCAATCTGGCGCTGGATGTGGTGGGTCTTCTGCCGAGCGGCTACCATGATCTGGACATGACCATGCAGGCTATCACCCTCTACGAGCGGGTGGTGCTGCGCCGCAGCCCCTACCTGAACCTGCGGCTGCCGGGCAGTCTGGTGGCCCCCAATAACAAAAACACTGCCATCAAGGCAGCGCTGGCCTTTTTTGACTACACCGGTCTTCTGGCGGGTGTGGACATCACTATCTATAAAAATACCCCGGTGCGGGCAGGCATGGCAGGCGGCAGTGCCGACGCCGCCGCTGTGCTGGTGGGCATGAACGAGCTGTACGGTGCGCGGCTCTCCATGAGTGAGCTGTGTGCACTGGGCGCAAAGATCGGTGCGGATGTGCCCTTTGCCCTGATGGGCGGCACCTGCCGGGTGCAGGGCGTGGGAGACTTCCTCAAGGCCCTGCCGCCGGTGCCGGAGTGCTGGTTCACGGTGGTGATGCCGGACTACGGCGTTTCCACCCCGGAGGCCTTTGCGGCCTACGACCGGGTGGGCAGCAGCGTTCACCCGGACTGCGGCGCACAGGAAGCCGCCATCCGTGCCGGAGATCTGGATGCCCTTTGCGCCGCCGCCGGCAATGCGCTGGAAGAGTGCAGCGGAGCAAAGGATACCGGGGCCATCAAGGCCCTGCTGCGGGAGCATGGCGCTGTCACTGCCCTGATGACCGGCAGCGGTGCGGCGGTGTTCGGCGTGTTCCGGGACGAAGGGGCCGCACGGGCTGCTGCACAGGCCGCAAAGCGGCGCTGGAAGCAGGTGTACGTGGCGCAGCCTGACCGCGGCGGCGCACGGGTGAGCCGATAAAAATGCATAGACCTCCTTCCCACGGGGCATACTGTCCGCAAGGGAAGGAGGTCTTTTTTGTGCAGACCTTTTATAAAATCTGCCTGATTTTGTTGATCGTGGGCGGCATCAACTGGGGCCTTGTGGGGCTGTTCCAGTTCGATTTCGTGGGCTGGCTGCTGGGCGGCAGCGCATCCATCTGGTCCCGCATCGTGTTCACACTGGTGGGCATCGCGGCCCTGTGCGGCATCCCGGGGCTGTTTACGGACGAAACGGATGAATGACCCTCTCAGTCAATGCCTGCGGCATTGCCAGCTCCCCCGAAAGGGGGAGCTTTATTGTGCCTGTCCTCCAGAAGTAAAAAAGCTCTCCCTTCGGGAGAGCTGGCGCGTCAGCGCCTGAGAGGGTCAATGACAGGTGCTTTTGCTTGTTGACTCAATGACTGCTTCCGTCCAGATCGTCCCAGCCTACCAGATCCGGCAGGGTGAGCGTCTCGTCCGAGCAGTGGGGATGTGCACGCCGCTGGTCCTCGGCCATGGTGCGCACCACCTCGCGGGTGATCTCCCGGATGGCGGCGCAGTCCTCGGGCAGGTCGGTCTGGCTGCGGCCGGAGTGGGTGAACAGGATCCTGCCCTGATGGCCCACCACCAGCGTCAGCGGCAGCAGCTGCGGGGCGCTGGTGTCGTAGCGGTAGCCCTGCTCTCTGGCGGTTTTGTAGATGCGCTGGGCCGCAAAGCTCCAGCTCAGGATGCCCCGGGCCTGCTCCACGCCCAGATAGCCGTACAGCACCCCCGGCGCGTCGCAGATGAGCGTGAAGGGAAACTCGGCTCCCTGTGTGGCTTTTGCCACCGTGCGGGGCGAAGAGCGCACCACGCAGGCCAGCCGCACGCCGCGCAGTCTGGGCAGGGTCTGCAGGTAGCGGGTCAGGTATTCCCGGGTGACAGGGTGGTCGAAGGCTGGCAGGAAGATCATCGCCAGCGGGTGCTCACCCTCGCACAGCTTATAAAAATCATTTCCCGGTGTGGTGGGGGTATCAAAGGTGAAACGGGGGATGGAGGTGCCAACCAGATGTTCTGACTTCATGCCGCAATGCACATCCTTTCCATATTCAGGGAAATAAAAAAATCCACACACTGTCTCTGTTTTTGCAGAGGACAGCGGTGGATGGATTGCTATAAAAAGATCCCGCCCGGTCGTCTGCGGTCAATCAAACCTACCCTTACGGACAGGTGGGTGCCCTGTCGCCGGATTCACGCTTCCTCATCGAACCTCCATGGTCGACCCATGGCGGGGAGGTCTGCAATCCGCCGGAGAACTCCGGGCTCCCGTTGAATGATTAGTAGGATCATATAAACCGCAACAAATCGAGCCGGGCAGGAAGTCTTGCCGGGTAATTTGTCTGGAATTATTCTTCGATGTCGTACTCGTCGCTCAGGCGCTCTTCAAACAGCTTGCCCAGCTCCAGTAGCAGTTCGTCGTCATCCACGACGTCCAGATACTCGCCTTCATCGTCTTCGCCGACGCTCAGGATGACCAGCTGAGCATTCTCAGCCTCTTCCTCGGTCTCGGCGTATTCCACAGCAGCCAGATAATGCACGCCCTTGTAGTCCAGCGCATCGATCACCTCAAACGTGATCTCGTTGCCGTCCTCATCTTCCAGGGTCATCAGGTCGGGCTGATTTTCCTCTTCGGTATTGGGGTTCTTGATCTCATCAGACATAGATAGCGTCTCCTGTATCGTGTCATAAAACGGGCTGCTTGTGTGCCGCCCGCTCGGGTCTGCATATAGTGTAGCGTTTTTTTGCCTGCTCGTCAAGATGCTTTTTCGCACAGAAATTGTGTAACAAATTTTCACGCATTTGCTCTCGCACTCTGGGGCAGAATATGATATACTATCCTCTGAATCTTTTGCGCACGGTGTGCCGTGCGGTTACTAGAGTGTATGGAGCGTGGGTGAAAATGATGCATAAAAAAAGATGGGCGGCACTGGTGCTGGCAGCAGCACTGGCCCTGACCGGCTGCAGCTTTGGCGGCGTCGGCGGAGGCGGCAGCACCGCCCAGAAGATCGACCGCCCGGCGGTGGAGTCGGCAGAGCTGCAGTTCACCCACCCGGCGGCGGGGGATACCGTTGCGGTGTTCGATACCTCGGCGGGCGTGTTCCGGGCGGTGCTCTTCCCGGATAAGGCCCCGCAGGCCTATGATAACTTTGTGGGCCTTGTGCAGGCGGGTTACTACAACGGCCTGACAGTCTCCCGTGCGGAGAGCGGCTTTGTGGTAGAGGCCGGACAGGGGGCCGATGGCAGGGGCAGCACCATCTGGAACGGCAGCCGCTACCCGGCTGAGACCACCGACAGCCTGCACCATTATTCCGGTGCCCTGTGCATGGGCACGGATGCTGCCGGCGAGTGTGCCAGCGTCTTTTACGTGGTGCAGACCCTGCCGGGAGAGCAGTCTGTGACGCAGGAGCTGGTGGATCAGATGAACAGTGCCGGCTACCGTGCAGAGGTCGTTTCTGCCTACCAGACGGCGGGCGGTGTGCCCTACCTCGACTACACCGACACGGTATTGGGGCAGGTGTACGAGGGCATGGACGTGGTGGATGCCATCGGCCAGACCGCCGTGGACGAAAACCAGAAGCCCCGTGAGGACATCACCATCAACAGCGTGAGCATTACGCAGTACGAATAAGAAAAAAGGACACCGTCAGGTGTCCTTTTTCTTATATTTCCCCCGGGTGCTCCTTCCGCCATGCGAGATAGTCATCCAGAATGACCGTGGCGCTCACAGAGTCCAGAATTTCCTTCCGCTTTGTGCCAAAGGTGCCGCTCTCGTCCAGCAGGTCGGCAGCGGCGCAGGTGGTCTGGCGCTCGTCCCACATGCGCACGGGCAGGCCGCTCCAGATTTCGACCGTTTTTGCCAGCTTGCGGCTCTTGGCGGCGCGCTCGCCCTCGGTGCCGTCCATGTTCAGCGGCAGACCGATGACGATGAGCTCAGCACCGATCTCCTCTGCCACCTCGCATACCCGGGCGGCTACCTTGTTGCGGGCCTTCAGGGTGATCTGCGGGGTGATGGCTGTGGTCAGGAACTCGGTGCGGTCGCAGGTGGCAAGGCCGGTGCGGCTGTCGCCGTAGTCAACAGCTAAAATTTTCATACAGGCTTCCTCTCTTGTGTGGAAAAGTTTGTCGGTCCAAGTGTACCACAGCTGCAGGCGAAAGGGTAGAGAATCCCACTTTTTTTGAGAGGATTTTCGTGTTACAATAAACACAGATCGTTTTTCAAGGAGGAAGTGCCCCATGCTCAAACTGGTTTTAGGCGGCTCCGGCAGCGGCAAAACGACGCTGCTCTATTCCCGCATCCGTGCCCGGGCCGAGGCAGGCCGGTACAGCATCCTGCTGGTGCCGGAACAGTTCACTTCCAGCACAGAGGGCCGCATCTACCGGGAACTGGGCGATGCTCTTTCCGGCATGGTGGAAAGCTTTTCCTTTACCAGTCTGGCCGAGCGCATCCTCTCCGCCGAGGGCGGCGCGGCAGTGCAGACCCTTTCGGACGCAGGCCGGGCCGTGCTGGTGCGCCGCGCACTGGAAGAACTGCAGGATAACGTGCATTACTACTACCGCCACCGCCGCAGCGCAGCCTTCTGCCAGATGGCGGCCCAGACCATTGACGAGCTGAAAAGTGCCGGGCTTTCCGGCACACAGCTGGCAGAGCTGGCCCGGGACTGCGGCCCCGAGAGCGGCAAGCTGAGCGAACTGGCGCTGATCTTTCAGGGCTACGAAACGCTGCTGGCGGGCACCGGCATGGACCCCTCCGACCGGCTGGAGCTGGCGGCGGCCCGGCTGGAAGCCGCCCTTGCCCGGGGCGAGCTGCCGGACTTTCTGCGGGAGCGGGAGGTGTTCATTGACGAATTTGACACCTTCAACGCCCCCAAAAAGCGGCTGATGGGCGCGATGCTGGCGGCGCTGCCCACGGTCACGGTGGCTCTGTGTGACGACGGTTCTCCCATGGTGCCAGGGGAGATGGGGCTGTTTTCCGGCGCAAAGCAGGTGGCGGCGCAGCTGCGCCAGCTGGCCCGCAAAAACGGGGCCGAAGCGGCAGTGCCGGAGCTTTTGCGCAGAGACCTGCGCCACAGGGACGCCCCCGGCCTTGCCGCTGTGACGGAACTGTTGGAGACCGGTACCTGTGAGGTGCCGCCTGCGGCGCCGGAGGTGCGGCTGTTTGCGGCCGCCAGCCGGGAAGAAGAAGCCCGCTGCACCGCTGCGGCCATCCGCCGCCTGATGCGGCAGGGCGTGCGCTGCGGAAAGATCGCGGTGGTCTGCCGCGACATCGCCGACTATCGCGCCGCCATCCGGTACGAGTTCCGCATGGCAGACATCCCGCTCTACTGCGATGAACCCACCACGCCGGAGTTCAGCGCCCCGGCCACGGCGGTGCGGGCACTGCTGGCCCTTGTGCGCGGCGCGGACATGACCGAGAACCTGACCGTTCTGGCCAAGACCGGCCTGTGCGCCCTGAGCGAGCCGGAGGTCTGTGCACTGGAAAACTATGCCTACACCTGGTCGCCCGATGCGGCGGCGTGGCGGACAGGCTTTGAAAAAAGCCCCCGGGGCTTTGGCGAGAACGAGCTGACCGATGAGGACCGGAAAACGCTGGCCGATGCCGAAAAGGCCCGTCAGCTGCTGGTGACGGCGGTGGACAGCCTGCGCGGCAGGGTGCGCGGGGCCAACGCGGAGCAGGTCAGCCGGGCGCTGTATTTCTGCCTGAAGGAGCTGGGAGCCGAGGAACAGCAGGCCGCACAGATCGAGTCCATCCGTGCGGCCCGGGGCATCCCGGCGGCAGAGGAAGCGGCCCGGGAGTGGAACGTGGTGATGCAGCTGCTGGACGAAATGGCCCATCTGCTGGGCGGGCAGGGCGTGACCCTTGCGGAATATGAGGACCTGTTCAGCCTGCTGCTGCGCTCGTCGGACCTTGGGCACATCCCGCAGACGCTGGACGCCGTGGTGCTGGCAAGCGCCGGCAAAATGCGTCTGGATGCGCCGGACTATGTATTTGTGCTGGGCCTTGCGGAAGGGGAGTTCCCCTGTGCGCCGTCCGAGACGGGCCTTTTGACCCACGCCGACCGCGATGCCCTGATGGCAAAGCAGATCGACCTGCCGGACTGCTTTGAGAACCGCGTGGTGCGCGAGCAGGTGTGCTTTTACAAGGCCCTTACCGTCCCGGCCAAGGGACTGTGGCTCAGCTGGCCCAAGGGGCAGGGCAAGACCCTGTGCGCAGCGCTGGAGCCCATCGTGGAGGCCCTGCACCCGGCGGCACCGGAGCTGGAGCTTCCCGACCTTGCGGCTACCCCCGCCGATGCGCTGGACACGCTGGGCGGCTGGCCGCTAACCGACACGGAACGGGCCAGCCTGACCGAGGCGCTGCGCCTGCCGCAGACGGATGCACCCCGGGGCCTTGCGCTGCTGCAGCGCATGGAGGAGGACCCGCCCCGGCAGGTGAACGACCTGTCCGCGCTGAGCGGCCTGCTGGGACAGCGGCTGCGCATTTCGCCCAGCCAGCTGGAAAAATACTATACCTGCCGGTATGGCTATTTCCTGCAGTATGTGCTGGGCCTGCGCCCCCGCAGGCGGGCCGAGCTTTCAGCCGACCAGAGCGGCACCCTGATGCACTGGGTGCTGCAGATGGCGCTGGACCCGCACCCGGCTGCGGATAACCCCTGCAAGGCGCTGACGCCTTTTCTGGAGCTGGACGACGAAGCCATGGCGGGCCTTGCCGGCCTGCTGGTGGATGAATATGCAAAGCGCTATCTGCCCGAGGATACGGCCCGGTTCACCTACCTGCTCTCCCGCCTCAAAAAGAGCATGACCGGCCTTTTGTGCTATCTGCGGGACGAACAGAAGCAGTCCTGCTTCCACCCGGCAGCCTGCGAGCTGCGCATCGGCTCCGGGGAGGACGCCGTGCCCGGGCAGGTGTATCATCTCTCGGACGGGCGCACGGTGCAGCTGGTGGGCACGGTGGACCGTGCCGACGAGTGGGTGGAGGAAAACGGCACCCGCTGGGTGCGGGTGGTGGACTATAAGACCGGCACCAAAAAGCTGAATCTGAAGGAGGTCTACTGCGGGCTGGACTGCCAGATGCTGCTGTATCTGTTCAGCCTGACCCGGGATAAGAGTGGGCGCTTTACCGGCGCGGAACCCGCAGGTGTTTTGTATCTGCTGGCAGACCCGGCCCCCAAGACCACGGCCCGGCAGCAGGCAGAGCGCGGAACGGAATACGAGCTGGACGGCCTTGTGCGGGACGAGCAGCGGGTGTTCGATGCCATGGACGCCGCCGAGACCGGCCGTTACCTGCCCTTTGGCTACCGGGACGGCAAGCCCAGCCCCAACCAGAGGGATAAGCGTGCGGATATTGCCAAGCTCAACCGGATCCAGCTGCATCTGGATGACCTTGTAACCCAGATGGGCAGCCAGCTCTACAGCGGCCGCATCGAAGCGGAACCGCTGGTGGCCGGGGCAGGCAGGAACCCCTGCGTCTGGTGCGACTACAGCTTTATCTGCTGCCACGAGACCGGCATCGGTGAGCGTGCACTGGAGGCTCCGGCCAAGCCCTTTGAGCCGGAAGAGACCGAGAACGAGAAGGAAGGTGAGCAGGCATGAGCGAACCCAAATGGACCCCGGCCCAGCGGGCCGCCATCGAGGACCGGGGCGGTGCGCTGCTGGTAAGCGCGGCGGCGGGCAGCGGCAAAACAGCGGTGCTGACCGAACGTGCCGTGCGGCTCATCACCGACCCGGAGCACCCGGTGGATGCAGACAGGCTGCTCATCGTCACCTTTACCAATGCGGCGGCGGCAGAGCTGCGGGCCCGCATCGGGCAGGCGTTGCTGCGGCTCAGCGTGCAGCAGCCCCACAACACGGCCCTGCGCCGCCAGCGGATGCTGCTGCAGCGGGCACCCATCTGCACCATCGACGCCTTTTGTCTGGACCTGCTGCACAAACACTTTCAGGCGCTGGACATCCCGCCGGACTTTGCCCCGGCAGACCCCGGCAGCGTGGAGGTGCTGCGGGCTTCGGCGCTGGCCGAAACGCTGGAAAATGCCTACCGCGACCCGGATTTCTACGCCTTTGCAGACCTTTACGGCAAGGGCCGCACCGATCAGGCCGCAGGCAATACCATCCTGCATGTGTACGATTTCCTGCGGGCACTGCCGGACTACGACCGCCGCATGGACGAATATCTGGCTCCATGGCAGCAGGAGAACGGTTTTGGCTCCACCTGCTGGCATGATCTGCTGCTGGCCGAAGCGGCCCGCTGCGCCGGAGCGGCCCGGGAGCTGCTGACGGCGGCGCTGGCCGACTGCAGAGAGGACTTTGCCCTTGCACAGGCGCAGGCCGAGGAAAAAGGCAGGACGGCAGCCTCCAAAGCCAAGGCCGCGGCAGGCGTCAACGATAAATTTGCAGAGCCGCTCTCCCGGCTGGAAAACGCCGCTGCCCTGCTGGGCGAGGTGGAGCGGCTGGCGGCGGCAGGGGAGTGGACGCCGCTTTATGATAAGCTCACGCCCTATGTGCTGGGCATGGAGGAGATGCCCGGCTTCAAGGGCATGAAAAAGCGGCTGACCGGCGACCACAAGGCGGCGGTGCGCACCCGCACGGACGAAGCCGCCAAGCTGTTCGAGCAGATCACGGAGCTTATCTCCTGCAGCGAGGAGGAGGCCGAAGCCGACCGCAGGGAGGCGCTGCCCCGGCTGCGGGCCCTGTTTGCCGCTGTGCGGGACTTTGACGCCCGTTTCTCGGCAAAGAAAAAGGAGCGCAAGCTGCTGGAATTCAGCGATTTTGAGCATCAGGCCCTGCGGCTGCTGCGCACGCCGGAGGGAGAACCTACCCCGCTGTGCCAGAGCATCCGGCAGAACTACGCCGCTGTGATGGTGGACGAATATCAGGACACCAACGCGCTGCAGGACGCCATCTACCGCTGCCTTGCATCCCCGGCGGGAGACGACCTGTTTCTGGTGGGCGACCTGAAACAGAGCATCTACCGCTTCCGGCAGGCCGACCCCAGCATCTTCCGGACGAAGCTGGATGTCTGGGCCCCTCTGCCCGGCGGCACGGCACGGCCCCGCCCGGCAGAGGGAACGCCGGGCACCGATGCACTGCTGGCGCTGGATGCCAACTTCCGCTCCGCCCCGCAGGTGGTGGCAGGCATCAATTTTATCTTTGAACAGCTCATGACGCCCCGGCTGGGCGATACCGCCTATGGCGACGGCCAGCGGCTGGTGTGCGGTGCACCCGGCGAATACGCCGGCAGCGTGGAGGCACACTTCCTGCCGGACGACACCGCCGAGACCGACGCGGCGTGGATCGCCCAGCACATCGAAGAGCTGGTGCAAAACGGCATACCGGTGCGGGACGGCAGCTCCACCCGCCCGGTGCAGTACGAGGACTGCTGCATCCTGCTGGCGGCACGCGGCGATTTTCTGGCCTACGAAGAAGCACTCACGGCCCGGGGCATCCCGGTCTACGCGGACGCCCGGGAAAATCTGATGACAGCCCCGCACATCCGTCCGCTGATCTCGCTTTTAAAGGTCATCGACAACCCGGCGCAGGACATCTATCTTGCTGCCGCCATGCTGGGGCCGATGTTCGGGTTTACAGACGACGACCTTGTGCGTCTGCGGGCCTGCAGCGAGAAAGCGCAGAAAAAACAGCAGGAGCCCGGCACAAAGCACACCCGCATGAGCCTGTACGGCGCAGTGCTGCAGGTGGTGCAGAGTGAAGATGAAACACCGTTCACTCAAAAGGTGAAGGCTTTTTACGCCCGGCTGACCGAGCTGCGGCGCATGGCCCGCAGTGTTCCGGCAGAGCAGCTGCTGGAAGAGATCTTTGTCTCCACCGGCTACCTTGCCGCGCTGGGCGTGCTGGAAAACGGAGCCCGCCGCCGGGAGGATGCCCGCCGGTTTGCAGCGTTCTGTGCGGAATCCGGCACAAACGGCATTTCGGCGCTGGTGCGTGCCATCGATGCGGCGGCACAGGCAGGCTCCACCGGGCAGGACGCAGTGCCGGGCGGCGCACGCCCGGGCTGCGTGACCATCATGACCATCCACCGCTCCAAGGGCCTGCAGTTCCCGGTGGTGTTCGTGGGCGATACGGCCCGGCACTTCAACCTGAGCGACACCTATCAGCCGGTGCTGCTGCATCGGGAATACGGTGCAGGCCTGCGGCTGCGTCCGGAACAGGGGGACCTGTACAAGACCGCCGCATACACCGCCCTTGCCAATGCTCACGCACAGGAGACCCGCAGCGAGCAGATGCGCCTTTTGTATGTGGCGCTCACCCGCGCACAGGATATGCTGATCCTGACCATCCCGCTGGGCATGACCAAGACCGGCAATCCCTTTGCCCGGGCAGCGGCGTTTCTGGCGGCAGGAGCGGGGGAGACCCTGAACCGGCAGGCAAACAGCTTTGCCGACTGGCTGCGTGCGGCGCTGCTGGTGCATCCCTTTGGCGGGCCGCTGCGGCGGCTGGCCGGAGATCTGGAGCTGCCCTTTGTGTTTACGGAAAGCGAGATCACCGTATCGGTTCAGGAGGCCCAGCCGGAACCGGAAGCGTCCGGACCGGAGCCGGAACAGCCTGCAGCCGTCCCGGCAGACCCGGTTTTGGTGGCCGGGCTGCAGGAAGGCTTTGCTTGGCATTACCCGGCGGCAGAGCTGGCCGCTGTACCCGCCAAGGTCAGCGTGACCAGCATCGTGCACAAAGCCGAGCAGACCACGCTGGAACGGCCTGCTTTCCTTTCCAAAGACGGCCTGACCGCTGCCGAAATGGGTACGGCCCTGCACGCCTTTCTGGAACATGCGGACTTTTCGGCCCTTGCAGCGGCAAAGGCTGCGGGCGGGCTGGAAAAAGCCATTCTGGCCGAGCGTCAGCGGCAGGTGGACAGGCAGCTTGTGGCCCCGGAGATCGCGGAAAAGCTGGATGTGAGCCGGATCCGCCGCTTTGTGGAAGGCGAGGCCTTTGCAAAGATCTGCGCAGCAGACGAGGTGCTGCGGGAGCTGGCTTTCATCACGGCGCTGCCTGCCGAAGCGGTGCTGGCTGCGCAGGGCACAGAGGGCGTCCGGGCCGAAGGAGAGCAGGTGCTGGTGCAGGGCATCGCAGACCTTGTGCTGGTATATCCGGATCATCTGGAACTGCTGGACTACAAGACCGACCGCCGCAAGACCGAGGCAGACTTCCTGCGGGCCTACCGCGCGCAGCTGAACCTCTACGCCCTTGCCATCGATAAGCGCTTTGCCCCGAAGAAGGTGACCTATAAGGGCATCTGCTCGCTGGAGCTGGGGAAGCTGATCGAGGTGTAAGGAAACCGGGCTCGCCCTCTCAGTCTCGCATTTGCTCGACAGCTCCCCCAAAGGGGGAGCCCTTGGCAAAACCGCAAACTTTGTATGGACTGCCAAAGCCTCTCACTTTGGGAGAGGTGGCATTGCGTAAGCAATGACGGAGAGGGCGAGGACGCTATCGGAAACTTACTTCTTTTTCAAAAGTCATATTTTTCCCGCAAAACGCATAAAAAGTGCTTGACAGCGCTTTCTGCCTGTGGTAGAATAGCCGGGTAAAGAAAGCAGCTACGGCCTGTGCCGCGCTCGCCTTGTGGGGTCGGAATCCCCGGGCTATACCCGAAAAGCAGTTCATCTTTGTGTGGATTGCAGCTTTTGAGTGAATTTTTGCGCGGCTGTCCTGAAAATGGGCGGCCGCGTTTTCTATGCCAAATATTGCAACAAAATGGATTTTGTTTGGAGGTGCATTCATTATCGCTACCGCTGGAAAGTCGAAGGAACTGGAGATCAACGGTCAGATCCGTGACCGTGAGGTCCGTCTGATCGGTGCAGACGGCGAGCAGAAGGGCGTTGTGTCCATTCAGGTGGCTATGCGCGCTGCAGAAGAGGCCGGACTGGATCTGGTCAAGATCGCACCGCAGGCCGTCCCGCCTGTGTGCAAGGTGCTGGACTACGGTAAGTACCGCTTTGAACAGCAGAAGAAGGAGAAGGAAGCCAAGAAGAACCAGAAGGTGGTCGAAGTCAAGGAGACCCGCCTCTCGCTCAACATTGACACCAACGACTTCAATACCAAGCTGAACCAGACTGCCAAATTCCTGGCAGCTGGCCACAAGGTTAAGGTTTCGATCCGCTTCCGCGGCCGTGAAATGGCGCACAGTGCTCTGGGCGCAGATGTGCTCAAGCGTTTTGCCGAGGCTCTGCCGCAGGCATCCACCGACAAGCCGCCGGTGCTCGAGGGCCGCACGATGTCCATTCTGCTGATCCCGAAACCCAATAAGGACTAATTTTAGGAGGAAACTAAAATGGCTAAGATGAAACTGAAGACGCATTCCGGCGCTAAGAAGCGCTTTAAGCTGACCAAGAACGGCAAGATCAAGCGCGGCCACGCATTCCGCAGCCACATCCTGACCAAGAAGACCACCAAGCTGACCCGTGGCTACCGTCAGCCCAGCTACGTTGATAAGACCAACGCAGCTACCATCAAGAGCATGCTGCCCTACGCCTAAGAGCGAGCCGCAGGCACAAACATTCTACTACAGATAACTAAAGGAGATATATAAAATGGCACGTATCAAGGGCGCAACCATGACTCACAAACGTCGTAAGAAGATGCTGAAGCTGGCCAAGGGCTTCTACGGCTGCAAGAGCAAGCACTTTAAGATGGCCAAGCAGCAGGTCATGAAGAGCGGCAACTACGCTCTGGCTGGCCGCCGCATGAAGAAGCGTCAGTTCCGCAACCTGTGGATCTGCCGCATCAACAATGCAGTCCGTCCTCTGGGCATGAACTACTCCACCTTCATGGCAGGCCTGAAGAAGGCTGGCATCGAGCTGAACCGCAAGATGCTGTCCGAGATGGCCATCAACGATCCCAAGAGCTTTGCAGCTCTGGTCGAGACCGTCAAGAACGCCTGATCAAGAACCTGAATCGTGACGCCCGCGTATACGCGCGGGCGTCCGTTTTGTATCCGGGGTTCTTGCGGACGAAAACAGTGTTTCAGGGCGGTGCCCTGCCGCAGGAGCTTTTTGTGGCAGACGCTGCCCTTTTTGCTTTTTTACAGATGAATGCCCGCTTTCAGCAGGAGGAATACAATGGACGAAAAGATCACCAGCCGGGAAAACGCAAAGATCAAATATGCCTGCCGCCTTTCTTCCGGCGCGGCATTCCGCCGCAGTGAGGGCCGCTTTCTGGCCGAGGGCCGCAAGCTGTGCCCGGAGCTTGCCCGCGGCGCACAGCTGGAGACCTTGTTTTATACCGAGAGCGCCATGGCAAAGTGCCCGGAGCTGGCAGACCTGCCCGGTGAGCACTACCTTGTGGAGGATCACGTGGCCGACAAGCTGGCCGATGTGGGCACCCATCAGGGGGTGTTCGGCGTATTCCGCACCCCGGTGCACGGCTTGGACGAGGTGAAGACCGGCGGGCGGTATCTGGCGCTGGAACGGGTGCAGGACCCCGGCAACGTGGGCACCCTGCTGCGCTCTGCAGCTGCCTTTGGCTTTGACGGCGTGATCCTGAGCGACGGCTGTGCCAGCGTGTGGGCCCCCAAGACCCTGCGGGCTTCCATGGGGGCTGCCGTGCGCATCCCGGTGATCGAAGCCGGTGCCATGCCCGATGCCATTGCCCGGCTGCGGGAAAAGGGCATCACCTGCCTTGCGGCTGCGCTGTACAAGTCCCAGCCGCTGAGCACGGCGCAGGCCAGCTATCCCGGCGGCGTCTGCGTCGTCATCGGCAGCGAGGGACAGGGCCTGACCGATGAGACCATCGCCGCCTGCACCAGCACGGTGCGCATCCCCATGACCGACCGGGTGGAAAGCCTGAACGCCGGCATTGCGGGCAGCATCCTGCTGTGGCATTTCCGGGAGGAGAGCCTGTGAGGGAGCTTGCCGGGCAGACCGGCCTTTTTCCGCCGGAGCCTGCGCCGGACCCGCTGCTGTGCTGGCTGTGGCTGGCCCACGTGCTGGGCCCGGCCAGCATCCACGCGGGCCGCGTGCTGGATGCGTTTGGCGGTGCGCAGGAAGCGTGGGAAGCGCGGGACACCGCTGAATTCCGCGCTGCAGCCGGGGATGCTGCCGCGCTTCGCGCACAGCAGCTGGACCCGGAACAGTATCACGCACTGGTCATGCGGTGCGATGACCTCGGTGTGCGCATCCTGACCTTTGATGACTCGGATTACCCGCTGGCCCTTTCCCGCATTCCGGACATGCCGCTGGTGCTCTACTGCACCGGCGACCCGCGCTGGCTCAATGAACCGGGCACGATCGGCATCGTGGGCAGCCGCAGGCCGACAGAATACGGCCTGAATGCAGCGGCAGACATCGGCGGGGCACTGGCAAAGAGCGGTGCGGTCATCGTCAGCGGCCTTGCCGACGGACTGGACAGCGCCGGACACCGTGCCGCCGTGAAAAACAACTGCCCCACCATCGCGGTGATGGGCGTGCCCATCGACCGCACCTACCCGGCAGCGAATGCGGTACTGCGGCATAAGATCGAGCAGAAGGGCTGCGTCATCAGCGAGTACCCGCCCCGCAGTGAGGGCGTTGGCGCCAATGGCTTTCTGCAGCGCAACCGGCTCATTGCGGCGCTCAGCTCTGCGCTGCTGGTGGTGGAAGCACAGGAGAAAAGCGGCACCATGTCCACCGTGTCCCATGCAGAACGCTATGGGAAACCGGTGTTTGCGGTGCCGGGCAGCATCTACTCGCCCAATTCCGCAGGCACCAACGGCCTGCTGCGGGATGGCCGTGCCCGCGCTGTGAGCAGTGCAGATGACCTGATGGGCCCGCTGGGCCTGCGCCGGCAGAGCGCAGCGGCGGTGACGGCAAAGCAGCCGGAGCCTCTGAGCGAGAACGAACGGAAGGTGCTTTCCTGCATCGGCCCGCAGCCGCTTGGCATTGAGGAACTCTGCGTGCGCAGCGGCCTGCCCACGGCAGCACTGCTGGGCACCCTGATGAAGCTGGAGCTTTCCGGCAGGGTGCTGTGCATGCCGGGAAAGCGCTATGTGATAAAATAGTATAATTTCCGCTGGCGCAGCACACAACAGCTGTGGTATATTATAAAAATAGAGAATCCCGTACTGTGCGCACCGCACAGCGCGTTACCGATAAAGAAGAAAGAAAAACGAATGGGAGTAAACTCGAATGGCGAAACTGGTTATCGTGGAGTCGCCTGCCAAGGCGAAGACCATCGGCAAATATCTGGGCGATGACTACGAAGTCACCGCAAGCATGGGCCATATCCGCGACCTGCCCGCGTCTCAGCTGGGCATCGATGTGGAGCACGGCTATGCTCCGCAGTACATCAGCATCAAAGGCAAGGAAAAGCTCATCAAGGAGCTCAAGAGCAAGGCCAAACACGCAGACGGCGTGCTGTTGGCGACCGACCCGGACCGCGAAGGCGAAGCTATCAGCTGGCATCTGGCAAACATTCTGGGGCTGGACCCCCACGAGCCCAACCGCGTCACCTTTGACGAGATCACCAAAAAGGGCGTGAAGGAGGGCATGGCCCACCCCCGCGCCATTGACGAGGATCTGTTCAACGCCCAGCAGGCCCGCCGGGTGCTGGACCGTCTGGTGGGCTACAAGCTCAGCCCGTTCCTCTGGCGTAAGGTGCGCCGGGGCCTGTCCGCAGGCCGCGTGCAAAGTGTGGCTGTGCGGCTGATCGATGACCGCGAAAAGGAGATCGAGAGCTTCAAGCCCGACGAATACTGGAACGTGGACGCCACCCTCGGCGCAGGCCACAAGAGCTTTACGGCGCGTCTGGCTGCCGATGCCAAGGGCAAGAAGCTGCTGCCCAAAAACGAAGCCGAGGCCCGGGCCATTGAAAAGGGTCTGGAAGGGGCCGAGTACGTGGTGGCAGAGCTGAAAAAGGGCAAGCGGGCAAAGCAGCCCACTCCGGCCTTCATCACCAGCACCCTGCAGCAGGAGGCATCCCGCCGGTTGGGCTTTACGGCAACCCGCACCATGCGCGCTGCCCAGACCCTGTACGAAGGCGTGGATATTGCAGGCCACGGCACCATGGGTCTGATCACCTATATGCGTACCGACAGCCTGCGCATTTCGGACGAAGCGGTGGCTGCCGCCAAGGAGTATATCGCAGGGGCCTACGGTGAAGCCTATATCTGCCCCTACAAGCGCACCTGGAAGACCAAGAGCGCCACTGCCGCGCAGGACGCCCACGAGGCCATCCGTCCCTCAGTGCCGTCCCTGACGCCCGACGAGGTGGACAAGAGCATCAGCGGCGACACCGCAAAGCTCTACCGCATGATCTGGAGCCGCTTTATGGCCAGCCAGATGGCAGACTGCCAGCAGGACACCGTGTCCGTCACGGTCAGCGCGGCAGACTACCGGTTCAAGGCCAGCGGCTATACCGTCACCTTTGACGGCTTCACGGCTCTGTATGAGGAAGCCACCGACGAAAAGGAAAAGAAGGAGACCGCTCTGCCCCCGCTGGAACAGGGTCAGGTGCTCAAGCTGCGCGAGCTGAAGAGCGAGCAGAAGTTCACCCAGCCGCCCGCCCGCTACACCGAAGCGACCCTCATCAAGGCGCTGGAAGAAAACGGCATCGGCCGTCCCTCCACCTATGCGCCCATCATCACCACCATCATCGACCGCGGCTATGTGGAGCGCGACCAGAAAAAGCTCAAGCCCACTCTGCTGGGCCGGGCGGTGGATGGCCTGATGCTGGAGCAGTTCCCCCACATCGTGGACGTGGACTTCTCTGCCCAGATGGAGAAGAATCTGGATAAGATCGAGAGCGGCAAGGCCGACTGGCACAAGACGGTGGATGACTTCTATCAGGGCTTTGCCGCCAGTCTGGAGCAGGCCGAAAAGAACATGGAAGGCAAGAAGGTCAAGGTGCCGGATGAGCCTTCCAGTGAGGTGTGCGACCTGTGCGGCCGGCCCATGGTCATCAAGGTGGGCAAGTACGGCAAGTTTTTGGCCTGCAGCGGCTTCCCGGAGTGCCGGGGCACCAAGCGTCTGGTCAAGGATACCGGCGGCATCTGCCCCAAGTGCGGCAAGGGCCGTATGCTGGAACGCAAGAGCTCCAAGGGCCGCATCTATTACGGCTGCGAGCGCTACCCGGACTGCGATTTCATGACATGGGATACCCCGGTGCCCACCAAGTGCGAGAAGTGCGGCAGCACCCTGTTCCGCAAGGGCTCCAGGCTCTACTGCGCAAAGGAAGGCTGCGGCTTTGAGATGCCGGTGCCGAAGAAGGACTGATAAATAAAAGCCTTCCCCCGGACGGGGAAAGCTTTTCAGAGAATACGCTACAACCTCCCTCTTTGGCAATGACTGAGAGGGTTGGAGCAAAGGAAAAACCAAATGAGCGATTATAGAGTAACCATTCTGGGCGCGGGTCTTGCGGGCTGCGAGGCGGCTCTCTGGCTGGCGGGCAAGGGCGTGCAGGTGGACCTGTACGAGCAGAAGCCCGTCCACTTTTCACCCGCGCACAAGAACGCAGGCTTTGCGGAGCTGATCTGCTCCAACAGCCTGAAAGCGGAACGGCTGGACTCTGCCTCCGGCCTGCTGAAGGAAGAGATGCGGCGGATGGGCAGCCAGCTGCTGAACGCTGCCGAGACGGCCCGTGTGGCTGCAGGCGGTGCGCTGGCGGTGGACCGCGATGCCTTCAGCGCCGAAGTGACCCGCATGGTGGAAAGCTGTGAAAATATCACCGTCCACCGGGAGCAGGTGGAGCACATCGACGAGACTGCCCCCATTCTGGTGGCCACCGGCCCCCTGACCGACGGCGCACTGGCCGATGAGATCGGGGCCTTGACCGGGGATGAGCGTCTGCATTTCTACGATGCCGTGGCCCCCATCGTCACCGCCGAAAGTCTGGACTACAACAAGGTGTTTGCCGCTTCCCGCTATGACCGGGGCGAGGCTGACTACCTGAACTGCCCTTTCAACAAGGAAGAGTACGAGAAATTCCACGCGGCTCTCGCGTCTGCCGAGCGCGCCCCGCTGCACGACTTTGATACCGGCGCAGAGCAGAGCGCTCAGCCCGACCCGGACGCCCACGGCAAAAAGGCCGACACCGTCACGGTCTACGAGGGCTGCATGCCCATTGAGATCATGGCTGCCCGGGGTGCCGACACCATGCGGTTCGGCCCTCTGCGCCCGGTGGGCCTTGTGAATCCCAACACCGGACACCGCCCCTGGGCCAATGTCCAGCTGCGGGCCGAAAATAAGGAGCGCACCCTGTATAACATCGTGGGCTTCCAGACCAACCTCAAGTGGGGCGAGCAGAAGCGGGTGTTCAGCATGATCCCCGGTCTGGAAAATGCCGAGTTTGTGCGGTATGGCGTCATGCACCGCAACACCTTCCTCGATGCGCCCCGGGTGCTCAGCGCCCAGCTGTGCCTGAAAGAGCACCCCAATGTGTTCTTTGCAGGGCAGATCACCGGCTTTGAGGGCTATATGGAAAGCGCTGCCTGCGGCCTGCTGGCGGCCCGCAGCCTGTATGCCCGTCTGGAAGGAAAGGAGCTGCCCGCCCCGCCTGCCGACACCATGTGCGGCGCACTGGTGCAGTACCTGACCACCGAGAACAAGCACTTCCAGCCCATGGGCGCGAATATGGGCATCCTTCCTCCGCTGCCGGAGGAGAGCCGCCCGCGGGACAAGCGCCTGCGTTACATGGCACAGGCCCAGCGCGCTGTTGCCAGCTTCCAGCACTGGCTGGATGAAACTTCTCTTTAAGAAGGGAGAAAAGCTATGAAAATTATCGTGGACATGATGGGCGGCGACAACGCCCCTCTGGCGGTGCTGGAGGGTGCCGCACAGGCCGTGAAGGAGTACGGCGTCACCGTCGTCGGCGTGGGCGATGAAGCGCTGGTGCGCAAGACCGCACAGGAAAACAGCATCCCGCTGGACGGCATCGAGCTGGTGAACTGCACCGAGACCATCGAGATGTGCGATGAGCCTGCCCGTGCCATCCGCCAGAAGAAGGACTCCTCCATCGTGGTGGGCCTGAACATGCTGAAGGACGGCAAGGGCGACGCCTTTGTTTCCGCCGGCAGCACCGGCGCGCTGCATGTGGGTGCAAGTCTCATCGTGCGCACCCTCAAGGGCATCAAGCGCCCGGCTCTGGCTACCATGGTTCCCGCTAAAAAGCAGGCCTATCTGCTGCTGGACTGCGGTGCTAATGTGGAGTGCCGCCCCGAGATGCTGGCGGCGTTCGCTGTCATGGGCAGCTGCTATGTGAACAAGGTGGAGGGCCGCCGCAGCCCCAGCGTGGCGCTGGCTAACAACGGTGCGGAGGAGAGCAAGGGCACTCCCATGCTCAGGGAAGCCCATCAGTTGCTTAAGACCACCCCCGGCATCCGCTTTGTGGGCAACATCGAGCCCCGCGATGTACCCAATGGCGAAGTGGACGTGGTGGTGTGCGACGGCTTCACCGGCAATGTGATCCTCAAGCTGACCGAGGGCGTGGCAAAAATGCTGCTGGGCATGCTGAAACAAATGTTCCTCGCAAACCTCGGCGGCAAGCTGGCCTACCTGCTGCTCAAGGGCAGCGTAGCAGACCTGAAGCACCAGATGGACAGCGAGGAATACGGCGGCGCACCCTTCCTGGGCGCAAGGCAGCCGGTCATCAAGGCCCACGGCTCTTCCAAGGCCAAGGGCATCAAGAACGCCATCCGTCAGGCAAAGATCTGCGTGGAGAACGATCTGTGCGGCACCATGCAGTCTGCGCTGGACGAGCTGGCTGCGGCACAGAAAACTGAGGAATAAGGGAAGCGGGCTTGCCCTCTCCGTCATTGCTTCGCAATGCCACCTCTCCCAGAGTGAGAGGCTTTGGCAGTTCGTGCAGACTGCATCGATTTGCCAAGGGCTCCCCCTTTGGGGGAGCTGGCGAACGGACGTGAGCCTGAGAGGGCGAGGATGCTGACCATCAATAAGGGAGCTAAAACATATGAGCCATCAGTTGGAAACAATTATTGGTTATAAGTTCAAAAACCCGGAGCTGCTGGAGATCGCGCTCACCCATACCAGCTATGCCAACGAGAGCCGTACCCCGGTCAAGCACAACGAGCGGCTGGAGTTTCTGGGCGACAGCGTGCTGCAGATCGTCTCGGCAGACTATCTGTTCCACGCCTATGCGGACCGGCCGGAGGGCGATCTGACCCGCATCCGCGCCAGCCTTGTCAGCGAGGGCGCCCTGTTCCAGTTCGCGCAGGAGATCGATCTGGGCGAATACCTGCGCCTTGGCCGCGGCGAGGAGCGCTGCGGCGGACGCACCCGCCCCAGCGTGGTGTCGGATGCCTTTGAGGCAGTCATTGCCGCACTGTATCTGGACGGCGGCATGGAGGTGGCCCGCAAATTCATCCTGCCCTTCATCACCGAGGGCAAGCACGCCGAGGCTGACTACAAGACCCGCCTGCAGGAGATCGTGCAGCAGAACCCGGAAGAGCGCCTGAGCTATGTGGTGGAAAGCGAGTCCGGCCCCGACCACGACAAGCATTTCGTGGTGGCGGTGCGGTTCAACTCTGACCGCGTGGCCCGTGGCGAAGGCCGCAGCAAAAAAGCCGCAGAGCAGTGCGCCGCCAAAGAAGCGCTCAAGCTGCTGGGCGTGATAAAGGAAAAGTAAATGGTATTCAAAGAACTGGAGATCCAGGGCTTTAAAAGCTTTCCCGATAAGGTCAAGATTCGCTTTGATGCAGGCGTGACCGGCGTAGTGGGTCCCAACGGCTCCGGCAAATCCAACCTTTCGGACGCGGTGCGCTGGGTGCTGGGTGAGACCAGCTCCCGCCAGCTGCGCGCGGCAGGCAAGATGGAGGACGTTATCTTTGGCGGCACCCGGCGGCGTGGGGCCATGGGCTTTGCACAGGTGCGGCTGACGCTGGACAACGCTGACCATACCTTTGATCTGGACGCGGACGAAGTGACCATTGGCCGCAAGTATTACCGCTCCGGTGAGAGCGAGTATACCATCAACGGGCAGGTGTGCCGCCTGCGGGACGTCTACGAGCTTTTGCTGGATACCGGCATCGGCCGCGACGGCTACTCGGTCATCGGGCAGGGCCGCATCGCGGAGATCGTGGCCGCAAAAAGCAGCGAACGCCGCGAGATCTTTGAGGAAGCCTGCGGCATTGCGAAATACCGCTACCGCAAGACCGAAGCCGAGCGCCGCCTTGCTGCGGCGGGCGAGAACCTTGAGCGCCTGCGGGACATTCTGGGCGAACTGGAAAGCCGGGTGGGCCCGCTGGAAAAGGAAAGCGCCAAGGCAGAAAAGTTTCTGGAGCTGAGTGCCCGGCGCAAGACGCTGGAAGTGACCCTCTGGACCGACGGCGTGCACCGCGCCCGGGAGACCGTACGCCAGCAGGTGCGGGACTACGAGACGGCGCAGGCCGATTACGAACGCTTTGACCGCGAGACCAGAGCCGCCGAGCAGGAGGCTGAGGAGATCCGGATGCAGGCACAGCAGCTGACGGTTGCCGTCGAGCGCCTGAATGGGGATATCCGCAGCATCACCCAGCAGATCAGCGGGTCGGAGAGCCGCATCGCCGTGCTGGAAAACGACATCCTCCGCAACGAGGAGAGCGCCGCATCCCTGCAGGAAGAGATCAGCGCCGGGGAACAGGACAGCACCGAGGCACAGGCCGCCTTGCAGCGCCACCGTGCCGTGGCAAAGACCATGGAAGCGGAGGGCGAAAAGCTGGCGGCAGAGATCGAGGCACTGAACGCGGAGATCGCCCGCCTGACCGATGCCAGCAGCGCCAGCGGTGCCCGCAAGGACACCCTGAAAGCAGAGCTTGCCGGCCTGACAGCCCAGCGCACCGAAGCGCAGGTGGCACAGGCCGCTGCCGAAGCTGCCGGGGAAACAGCCCGCCAGCGCCTGCCCGCCCTCGAAGCGAACGCAGAAGAGAGCACCGCCCAGCGGGACGAGGCAAAGCGGGATCTGGAAGACACCATAAAATACCGCCGGATGCTGGAAGAAAACGAAAAGCAGCTGGCGAATGTCCGTTCCGGTCTGGAGCTCAAGCTGAAAAGCCGCAAAGCCGCGCTGGACGATGCCGACGCGGCAGAGCAGAAGCTTGGCCGGGAGCTGGATGCCGCCCGCCAGCGTCTTTCGGTGCTGCGGGAGCTGGAAAAGAACATGGACGGCTACCAGAACTCGGTCAAGGCCGTTATGCGTGCCGCCGGTGCCCGCCGTCTGCGGGGGGTCATCGGGCCGGTGTCCGCCATCCTGACGGTGGAGCCGGGCTGTGAGGTGGCTGTGGAGACCGCCCTTGGCGGCGCACTGCAGAACATCGTGGTGGAAAACGAGGCCGCCGCAAAAGCGGCCATCGCCCTGCTGCGCAATGACAATGCGGGCCGCGCCACCTTCCTGCCGCTGGACACCGTCCAGCCCGGCGTGTTCCGGGGGCGTCTTTCCGGCACGGCGCGGCTGGCATCCAGCCTTGTACAGGCTGACCGCCGGTACGACAACATCGTGTCAAATCTGCTGGGCCGCATCATCGTGGTGGACGACATCAACGAAGCCTCCCGCGTGGCGCGGGATAACGGCTTCCGCAGCAAGGTGGTCACCATGGATGGTCAGGTGGTCAATGCAGGCGGCAGCTTTACCGGCGGCAGTGTCCAGCGCAGCGCGGGCCTGTTCACCCGCAAGCAGGAGATGGAAGAGCTGCGGGTAAAGGCTGCAAAACTGCAGAAGGACTGCCTTGCCGCGCAGGAAAAGACCGACCACTGCAAAGAGCAGGCAGATGCCCTTCAGGCAGAGCTGACCGCCACGGCCAGTGAACAGATCACCGCAGCCAACGACAGGGTGCGTGCCGAGGCAGAGCAGAAGCGGCTGGAAGCTGCCGTACAGCAGCAGGAGAGCACTCTTGCCGCCCGGCAGCAGGAGATCGATGCCCTGAAAGCGTCCCTTTCCGAGAGCCAGAGCAGGGCCGAGGACGCTGCTGCTCTGCAGGCAGAGCTCACAGCAAAGGTCGATCTGCTGACGGCTGAAATGAACCGCCTCGCCGAGGGAGACGACAGCTTTGTGGCGCAGCAGACGGTGCTGAACCAGAAGCTCAGCGCAAAGCGGCTGGAACAGGTGACCCGCCAGAAGGACGCCGAGCTGGCCTACAGCCAGATCGCCGCGCTGGAACAGCGGGCACAGGATGCCGCCGCACGCCGTGCCTCGCTGGAAGAAAGCCTTGCGGCACTGGCACAGCGCAGCGAGAGCTGCCGGGCAGAAATTGCAGCCATCCGGCAGGCAAAGTCCGACAGCCAGACCGAGATCACCCAAAAAGAAAAGGCAATCCGCGAAGCCACCGAACAGCGGCTGGAACGCCAGCAGGCAGAGACCGTGGCACTGGGCCGGGCGCGCACTTCCTCCGACAGCCGCGAGGAGATGGGCCGCGAAATGGCCCGCCTTGCCGAACGCAAGGCCGCAGCCGAGACCGAGTACGACCAGACGGTGGCAAAGCTGTGGGATGAGTACCAGCTCTCGGTGAGTCAGGCAGAGAACCTCTGCGTGGAGTTCGAGAGCCTGACGGCCCTGCGGGCACAGGTGGCAGAACTGCGGGGCAAGATCCGTGCCCTTGGCAGCGTGAACGTCAGCGCCATCGAAGAGTACAAAGAGGTCCGGGCCCGCTACGACGCCCTTGTGCATCAGGTGACCGATGTGGAGGAAAGCCGCCACGAGCTGATCCGCATGATCTCCAAACTCTCGGCGCAGATGCGGGAGATCTTCACCGACAGCTTCCGCGCCATCAACGAAAACTTTGGCCGGGTGTTCACCGAGCTGTTCGGCGGCGGCGAAGCCAGCCTGCTGCTGGAGGATGAGGCCGATGTGCTGTCCTGCGGCATCGGCATCCGGGTGGCCCCGCCGGGCAAGGTCATCAAGAATCTGGAAGCGCTTTCCGGCGGTGAACAGGCGCTGGTGGCCATCAGCATCTACTTTGCCATTCTGGCGGTGAACCCGGCTCCGTTCTGTATTCTGGACGAGATCGAGGCCGCTCTGGACGATGCCAACGTGGTGCGGTTTGCCCAGTATCTGCGCCGGGTGAGCGACAAGACTCAGTTCATCGTCATCACCCACCGCCGCGGTACGATGGAAGCCGCGAATGTGCTTTACGGCGTCACCATGCAGGAGGACGGCGTGTCCAAACTGCTCAGACTGGATCTGGAACAGGTTGACGCCACGCTGGTTTCCTGATATATATTAAAGAAAAAGATAGGAGGACACTATGGGGTTCTTCGGATTTGGCAAGAAAAACAAAGAAAAAGAACAGGAAAAAATGAAAACGGGTCTGGAAAAGACCCGCACCGGTTTCTGGGGCAATATCCTCAACACCCTCACCGGCAGCGTCATCGACGACGAAATGTACGATGATCTGGAAGAGCAGCTCATCCTTGCGGATGTGGGCGGCGAAGTGGCCGTGCGTCTGGTGGACAAGCTGCGGGACCGGGTGCACGAGAAGGGCCTGAAGACCGGCGAAGAAGCGGCAGATGCCCTGCGGGACATCATTGCCGAGGAGATGACGCCGGAGGCTGAAATGGACCTTTCCGGCAAGCCTGCCGTCATTCTGGTCATTGGAGTGAATGGCGTGGGCAAGACCACCAGCATTGCAAAGCTGGCGGATTACTACACCCGCGAGGGCAAAAAGGTGATGCTGGCCGCAGGTGACACCTTCCGTGCCGCCGCCAGCGAGCAGCTGGAGATCTGGGCAAAACGCGCCGGTGTGCCCATCGTCAGCGCAGGCGAGGGTGCAGACCCGGCGGCTGTCATTTTCGACACCGTAAAGTCTGCCACCGCACGCGGCTATGACATGGTCATTGCCGACACCGCAGGCCGTCTGCACAACAAATCCAACCTGATGGCAGAGCTTTCCAAGATCAGCCGCAGCGTCAAAAAGGCCAGCCCCGAGGCCAGTCTGGAGACCCTGCTGGTGCTGGATGCCATCACCGGCCAGAACGCCATCAGTCAGGCCAAGGAGTTCTGCAAGGCTGCAGACGCCACCGGCATCATCCTGACCAAGCTGGACGGCACCGCCAAGGGCGGCTGCGTCGTGGCGGTCAAGCAGCGTCTGGGCCTGCCGGTGCGCTTCATCGGCGTGGGCGAGGGCATCGACGACCTGCTGCCCTTCACCCCGGAGGGCTTTGTGGAAGAGCTGCTCCCGCGCCAGTGGAAGCACTAAGGAGGGCCGCAGCATGAAGATTTGTGCAGCCACCGGCAACGCCGGAAAGCTCCGCGAACTGCGCCGCATTCTGGAAGCGCAGGGCCACGAGGTGGTCAGCCAGAAGGAGCTGGGCATCACCATCGAGCCGGAGGAGACCGGCACCACCTTTGCCGAGAATGCCCTCATCAAGGCCGAGACTATCTGCCGGGCCAGCGGCCTGCCCACCATCGCCGATGACTCCGGCCTGTGCGTGGATGCGCTGGGCGGTGCGCCCGGCGTCTACAGTGCCCGCTACTGCGGCCGCCACGGCGACGACGAAGCCAACAACGACAAGCTTCTGGACGCCATGCAGGCTGTGCCTGCCGGGCAGCGCGGCGCAAAGTTCGTCTCAGCGGTGTGCTTCATCCTGCCGGATGGGCGGCATCTGACCTGCATGGGCGAGTGCCCGGGCAGCATCGCCTTTGAACGGCTGTGCGGGGACTATGGCTTTGGCTACGACCCGTTGTTCATCCCCGCCCACTGCGGTGTGGGAAAGCACGAGAAGCGCCCTAACACCGAGGGCCGCAGCTATGCCCAGCTGACCCCGGATGAAAAGGACGCCATCAGCCACCGCGGCAACGCGCTGGCGGAATTGGAAAAAGAACTACCTGATTTTTTGAAATAAAAGGAGAAAAACTATGCTGACAAGCAAACAGCGCGCCATCCTGCGCGGCAAGGCAAACACCATGGACCCCGTTTTCATCGTGGGCAAGGGCGAGATCGACGAGACCATGATCCAGGGCGTGAAGGACTGCCTCGACGCCCGTGAGCTCATCAAGCTCAAGGTGCTGGAGAGCAGCATGTACAATGCCCGTGAGGCTTCGGTCAAGCTGGCCGAGGCCACTGGTGCCGACTGCGTGCAGGTGATCGGCTCCAAGTTTGTACTGTACCTGCAGAAGAAAAAGGACAGCGCTTACGCCGACCTGCTGAAGTAAAAATGAAAGTTCTTCTCTACGGCGGCACGTTTGATCCGCCCCACAACGGCCACCTGAACAATCTGCGGGCTGCCGCCGACCGTGTCCGTCCGGACAAGGTGGTGGTGATGCCGGCCGGGCTTTCACCGTTCAAGCAGCACACTTCGGCCCCGGGTGCGCTGCGGCTGGAAATGTGCAGCTGCTTCCATGCACTGGAAGAGGGGATGGATGCCATCCCGCAGCTGGAAGTCAGCGGGTGGGAGGTAGCTCAGGCCGAAGCCGGGAGCCACAATTACACGGTGCTCACGGTGGAAAAGCTGGCCCGGGACTACCCCGGGGCACAGTTGTACCTTGCCATCGGCAGTGATATGCTGCTGAGCTTTGACGGCTGGCACCGCTGGCAGGACATCCTGCGCCTTGCCCATCTGGTGGTCACCAGCCGCAATGTGGGCGATGCGCCGGAGCTGCACGCAAAGGCCCTCCGGCTGGACCCCACCGGGGCACGCATCCTGTTTGCACCGGTACAGGCGCTGCCCATGGCCAGCAGCGACATCCGCACCCGTCTGGCTGCAGGCGAAGGGTGTGAAGCTGAGCTGCCGGAGGCGGTGCGGGCGGTCATCCGCCGGGAGAAACTCTACAAAAAGGAAGTATCAGCCAATGAACCTCAAACAGGCAAAGGAGCTTGTGCGCGGCCGCTTGAGCGATAAGCGCTATGAGCATACCTTGAATGTGAAAAAAATGGCCGTCAAGCTGGCAAAGATCTATGGTGAGGACGAGGAGCGCGCCGCGCTGGCAGCCCTGCTGCACGATTCCGCCAAGGAGATCAGCAAGGATGAGATGCGCGAGATCCTGCGCGCTTACCCCCAGTATGCCGAGGGCGGCGAAGAGCGCCCGGCCCCGGTGTGGCACGGCGTGTGCGCTGCGATCCTGGCCCGCACCCAGTGGGGCGTGACCGACGAAGCGGTGCTTTCTGCCATTGCCTGCCACACGGCGGGCAAACCCGGCATGACCCGGCTTGACAAAATTTTGTATCTGGCCGATATGACCAGCGCTGAACGGGACTGGCCCGGCGTGGAAAAGCTGCGCAAGCTGGAAAAAAAGGATCTGGATGCCGCCATGCTGGCCGCGCTGAAGCAGACCAACGATTTCGTGCTCTCGCAGGGCAAGCCTCTGGACCCGATGTCCAAAGCGGCCTATGAGGATATCCTGGCCTGCAGCGGGCAGAATGAAAGGGAAGGAACGGCAGAAAGCAAAGGTCTCTGACCGGATGCAGAAAACGGATTGCAGATTCTGCCGGACAATGTTATACTAAAGACTATGACAGGTCTTGCAGAGAACCTTTTGCATGACTGTGAAAATCTGGAGGATACAAAATAGCATGAGCCAGACGCCACGCCATATCAACACTTCACGTTCTCTCAGCCGGCCGGATCCGGCAGCGGCTGCACCGCGTCACGCCGCGTCCAGCACGGATGCAAAGCAGAGCACAGGCGGTGCACACAATGAGCCGCCCCGCCGTCCGGCACAGGGCAGCAGACAGAACGAACCGCCGCGCCGCCGCAATAAGAAAAAGAAAACGCCCCTCTGGCTGCCTTTTGCAGTGGTCATGGCCATCATCGCGGTGATCTCCGGTGTGGTGGTGTATGGCGTCAGCCTTGTGAACAAGGTGGAGGACAGCATCCGTCCGGACGACAGCACCCCTACCATTGAGGAAGAGGTCAAGACAGCCGAGGAATACAAGGGCGATGTGGTGAACATTCTGGTCTGCGGCATCGACTATGAAGAGGGACGCAATTATTCCAACGACCCCACTTCCAACGACGGCATGACCGACATGATCCTGTACGTGCAGTTCGACATCAAGAACGGTGCACTGCGGATGCTGCAGATCCCCCGCAACAGCCTTGTCACCACCAAGAACAAAAAGATCACCCTTTCCAATGGCAAGACCTATGCCGCCACGAATTATCAGATCAACTCGGTGGCGATCTCCAACGGCGGCAGCATCGCCGCTCTGGCCGATGTCATCTACGACCAGTTCCGGCTGCCCATCGATTACTATGTGACGGTGGATATGCAGGCACTGGTGGATATGGTGGATAACTTTGGCGGCATCGAGGTGTATATCCCCCACGATATGTCCTACGGCGGCAGCAAGCTGCTCAAGGGCTACCGCAATCTGAACGGTGCATCGGCAGAGTTCTTTGTGCGCTGCCGCCACGGCGACGGCTACGCAAATTCCGATATCGACCGCCTGAACATGCAGCGCTATTTCTATGCCGGCCTGTTCAAGCGTGCCCGCGCCATGGGCGTCACCGATATCCTGAACCAGCTGCCGCTGGTGTTCAAGAACTATATCAAGACGGATATGGACATTTCCACCATCGCAAAGCTGGTGGTGTCCTTCCTCAAGCTCGACAGCTCCAACATCATTCTGGCGCAGACGCCGGTGTTCATGGGCGTGCCCAATGTGGGCAAGACCGACACCTTTGCCGGTTACTCCTGCGTGGTGCCGGATGCAGGTTCCATTGCAAACCTGCTCAACCAGTATTTCTGCACCTACACCGGCCCCATTGATGTGAGCGAAATGAACCTTGTCACCGACGAGTGGCCCCACGGCAGTGCATCCACCGATGCCAACGTGCAGTATATGGGCCGCATCGATAAGGAGTCGGACGATGCCATCCTGAACGGCGATACAGACCTTGATGGCGCTGTTACCACCGACGGTCAGGCCGCAGGCTCCGCAAACTGAAACTGACAGAAAGGAAAAACATATGGAGAACTTCAACGACAGCAAGGCGCTTGCCATTGAGATCGCAAAGATCCTGGATAAGAAAAAGGCCCACGATGTGCGCGTGCTCAAGGTGGAAAGCCTGACCGTGCTCACCGATTACTTTGTCATTGCCTCCGGCACTTCCACCACGCAGGTGGCGTCTCTGGCCGACGAGGTGGAGTACGAGCTTTCCCAGAAGGGTCTGGAGCCCTACAGCACGGAGGGCTACGACTCCAAGAACTGGGTGCTGCTGGATTATTCCAACGTCATCGTGCACGTATTCGTGCCCAACACCCGCACCTATTACGATCTGGAGCACCTGTGGGCAGATGGTGAGCCCATTGATATCTCCGAGTACCTCACCCCCGACAGCACCCTTGAATGATTCAGGCAAACAGCTGTCTACCTGAAAAAAGAACCCTCTCAGTCAGGGCGTCCGCCCTGACAGCTCCCTCGAAAGGGGGAGCTTGCGCAAAAGAGGGAAGGCTGCGGTCTGCACAAAACCTCTCCCCTTCGGGAAAGGCGGCATCGCGCAGCGATGACGGAGAGGGTTTTCTGGCAAAGGCAGATGGCTTGAAAGCATACGCCCCCAAGCAACGGTATTTTGGATAAAGTCTGGAGCTGATTAACAACATGAAGTACGATTACAAGGCAGTTGAAGCCAAGTGGCAGAAGGTGTGGGAGGACGAAAAGACCTTCCATGTCGAGATCGACCACAAAAAACCCAAGTTCTATGCACTGGTCGAGTTCCCGTATCCGTCGGGTGCCGGCCTGCATGTAGGCCATCCCCGCAGCTACACCGCGCTGGACGTGGTCAGCCGCAAGCGCCGTCAGAACGGCTACAATGTGCTGTATCCCATGGGCTGGGACGCTTTTGGCCTGCCCACTGAGAACTTTGCCATGAAGAACCACATCCACCCGGCCATTGTCACCAAGAACAATGTGGACCACTTCCGCAGTCAGCTGAAGGCTCTGGGCTTCTCCTTTGACTGGGACCGCGAGATCAACACCACCGATCCGGAGTATTATAAGTGGACCCAGTGGATCTTCCTGCAGCTGTATAAGCATGGTCTGGCTTACAAGAAGGAAATGAACGTCAACTGGTGCACCGGCTGCAAGTGCGTGCTGGCCAACGAGGAAGTTGTCAACGGCGTGTGCGAGCGCTGCGGCAGCGAGGTCGTTCACCGTGTCAAGAGCCAGTGGATGCTCAAGATCACCGCTTATGCCGATAAGCTGATCGATGGTCTGGACGGTCTGGATTACATTGAACGCGTTGCCACCCAGCAGAAGAACTGGATCGGCCGCAGCCACGGCGCAGAAGTCAACTTCGGCACCACCGCAGGCGATACCCTGACCGTGTACACCACCCGCTGCGACACCCTGTTCGGTGCCACCTACATGGTCGTTTCTCCGGAGCACGCCATGGTCAAGGAGTGGCTGGACAAGGGCATCCTCAAGAATGCCGATGCCGTCAAGGCCTATCAGGCCGAGGCAGCCCGCAAGAGCGACTTTGAGCGCAGCGAGCTGAACAAGGAAAAGACCGGCGTCAAGCTGGAAGGCGTCATGGGCATCAACCCGGTCAATGATACCGAGATCCCCATCTTTATTTCGGACTACGTTCTGTCCACCTACGGCACCGGTGCCATCATGGCCGTGCCCGCTCACGACACCCGTGACTGGGAGTTTGCCAAGAAGTTCGGCCTGCCCATCATCGAGGTGGTCAAGGGCAATACCCCCTCCAATCTGGACGAAGCTGCTTTCACCGATGTGGCCACCGGCACGCTGGTCAACTCCGGCTTCCTGAACGGCCTGTCCGTCACCGATGCAAAGAAAAAGATGATCGACTGGCTGGAGGCAAACGGCAAGGGCTGCGATAAGGTCAACTACAAGCTGCGCGACTGGGTGTTCAGCCGTCAGCGTTACTGGGGCGAGCCCATCCCCATGGTCAAGTGTGAAAAGTGCGGCTGGCAGCCCCTGCCCGAGAGCAGCCTGCCCCTGACCCTGCCGGACATCACCGATTTTGAGCCGGGCCCGGACGGCGAATCTCCGCTGGCCCGCCACAAGGATTGGGTCAAGACCACCTGCCCCTGCTGCGGCGGCCCTGCTACCCGTGAGACCGATACCATGCCCCAGTGGGCCGGTTCTTCCTGGTACTTCCTGCGCTACATGGACCCCCACTGCAAGGATGCCATTGCGTCCAAGGAGGCTTTGGAATACTGGTCTCCGGTGGACTGGTACAACGGCGGCATGGAGCACACCACCCTGCATCTGCTGTACAGCCGTTTCTGGCATAAGTTCCTGTACGATATCGGCGCTGTGCCTTCTCCGGAACCCTACCAGAAGCGCACCGCTCACGGCATGATCCTGGGCCTGAACCCCCACAGCTTTGTCAACCTGCCCGCTGAGGAGCAGGAAAAGCTGCTGAAGGAGTACGGCAGCCAGAAGGCCGCTGAAAAGGCTCTGGAAGAAAAGTACGGCGAAATGGCACGCCACCCCATCGTGAAGATGTCCAAGTCTCTGGGCAACGTCATCAACCCGGACGAGGTGGTGGACCAGTACGGTGCCGACACCATGCGTCTGTACGAGATGTTCATGGGCGACTTCGAGCAGGCTGCACCGTGGCAGACCTCTGCCATCGCAGGCTGCAACCGCTTCCTGGACCGCGTGTGGGCACTGTCCGATAAGCTGGTGGAGGGCGAGGGCTATCGTCCGCAGGTGGAGACTCTGATGCACCAGACCATCAAGAAGGTGGGCGCTGACATCGAGACCCTGAAGATGAACACCGCCATTGCCCAGCTCATGACGCTGGTGAACGCTCTGTACGACAACGGCGGCGCGACCAAGGCCGAGCTGGAGACCGTTGTTCAGCTGCTGAACCCGTTTGCTCCCCACATGACCGAAGAGCTGTGGGAGAAGCTGGGCCACAGCCACGCTGAGCAGCTGGCTTACTATCCCTGGCCCAAGTACGAAGAGGCCAAGTGCGTGGAGAGCACGGTGGAGATCGCTGTGCAGGTGAACGGCAAGGTGAAGGCCCGCCTGAAGGTGGCAGCCGACATCGACGCTGCCGCCGCCATTGCCGCCGCCAAGGCTGACCCCGCTGTTGCCGCCGCTCTGGAAGGCAAGCAGCTGGTGAAGGAGATCTACGTCAAGGGACGTCTGGTCAATCTGGCCGTCAAGGGCTAAACCCCGATACCCTGCCGTACGGCTGGATATATAACTACCCGCAGAGGCGGACGGACGCATAAAACACCCGGGAGCGTCTATTCAAAATCTTTTCAAAGATTTTGGGCAAAAAACTTTCAAAAAAAGGTTGACGAACCAGAGAAAATGCGCTATACTGTCTACTGTTAGTTACCATGTAACAACGAAATTCCTGCCTCACGGTCCAAGGGAGGGAATAAGATGTCGGAAATTCGTGTTAAAGAGGGCGAGTCGCTGGAAAGCGCACTGCGTCGCTTCAAGCGCAGCACTGCTCGCAGCGGTGTGCTCGCAGAGGTCCGTAAGCGCGAGGCTTACGAGAAGCCGTCTGTCAAGCGCAAGAAGAAGTCCGAAGCAGCCCGCAAGCGCAAGTTCAAGTAATTGATCGCTTGAAATCGCTGTTGCTTTAGATTTCATACGCGTTGCTAACGCCGATGTAGGAGAGCCTGATTTCAGGCTCTCCTATTTTCATTGCAGGGAGAAATACTATGCTCATCACCCCCGAATATGTTTTTAAGGATGTCACCCACATCACGCCGGAATGGCTGGCGGCAAAAGGCATCACTGCGCTGGTGCTGGATATCGATAACACCCTCACCGCCGACCGCAGTCAGGAGCTGCCGGAAGAAGTGGCCGGGTGGCTGGACATCATGCGCAGGGCGGGTGTCAAGCTCACCATCGTGTCCAACGGCGCGGAAAAGCGGGTGCGGCCTTTTGCCCAGAAACTGGGCCTTGCGTACCTGTACCGTTCCGCAAAACCGCTGCCCTTTGCGCTGATAGCGGCACAGCACCGCATGGGCGTGAAGCGCCGTCAGATGGCGATGGTGGGCGACCAGCTCTATGCCGACCGCATGGCGGCAGCGCTGTACGGTATTCCGGGCCTGATGGTGGTGCCCCGCGGCCCGGACCTCAGTGCGCAGGTCATCCTCAAGCGCAAGTGGGAGAAAAAACACTGGCAGAAATACTATGACCGGGGAGGTAAGACCCTGTGAGCGATTGGAAGATCCGGTTCGGCACTGCAGGCACCAGCGACAGCTTTGCAGCCCAAGGGTACAAGAGCAGTCTGGACGTGCCGGAGTACACCGCAAAGATGGGGCTGAACGCCTTCGAGTACCAGTGCGGACGGGGTGTGCGCCTGGGACTGGACAAGGCCGCAAAAATGGCCGCACTGGCCGGGCCGAAGGATATCCTGTTCAGTGTGCATGCACCTTATTATATCAGCATGTCCAGTCTGGAAGAGGACAAGCGGCTCAACAGCATCCAGTATCTGCTGCAGAGCGCGGCGGTGTGCAGGGCACTGGGCGGCAGGCGAATTATTTTCCACTCCGGCAGCTGCGGCAAGCAGAGCCGGGAAGCGGCCCTTGAAAAAGCACTGGATACCATGCGCCGTGCCGTGGAAGCGCTGGATGAAGTGGGCTTTGCCGATATGACTCTCTGCCCGGAAACCATGGGCAAGATTGGCCAGCTGGGCACGCTGGACGAGGTGCTGGCACTGTGTGCGGTGGACAGGCGCATCACGCCCTGCATCGACTTCGGCCACCTGAATGCCCGCACTCTGGGCGGCATCCGCTCGAAAGAGGACTACGCTGCCATCCTTGACCGCATGGCGGAAAAGCTGGGGGACCAACGGGCAGAGCGGTTCCATGTGCATTTTTCCCGTATCGAGTATTCGGCAGGCGGCGAAAAGCGCCACTGGACCTTTGCCGAGACCCAGTTTGGCCCGGAGCCGCAGCCGCTGATGGAACTGCTGGCCCAGCGGAAGCTGCAGCCGGTCATCATCTGCGAGAGCGCAGGTACGCAGGCTGAGGATGCACAGACAATGATGAGAATGTACAAAGAAACATTGTGATGGGCAGGCCGTCAGGGAGCTTTCTTCGCGAACAGCGACGGGTTGCGGCACCCAGCATCCGCTTCGCTATCGCTTGCGTCTTGCTGGCCGCTGCCCCAACAGCTTCTCCCTGTTTTCTGCCGCGGGCAGCGGTCGTCGCTGTTGCAAGACTCCAGTTCCGCCCCGACGCTTGCGCACCGAGGCCCCACCCCAGGTCATTCGCTGGAGAAACTCCCCGCTGCCCTGCCCGTGAAAGGCCCCATGTTGTCCGATTTATGAAATATTTTCTGTTTTCATCGTATTTTTTGCCGAAACCCCTTGCCAAATGCAAGAGGATTGGGTAAAATAAATAGAGATATGCGTTAAGCATTTGAGATTAAACTAATGGAGGAATTCCTATGATTTCTGCAGGCGAGTTTCGCAATGGCGTGACCTTTGAGCAGGACGGCCAGGTTCTTCAGGTCGTTGAGTTCCAGCACGTGAAGCCCGGCAAGGGCGCTGCCTTTGTCCGTACCAAGACCAAGAACGTGATCACCGGCTCTGTGGTTGAGACCAGCTACAACCCGACCGCAAAGTTCCCGCAGGCTTTCATCGAGCGCAAGGATGTGACCTATAGCTACGAGGATGGCGATCTGTACCACTTCATGGACAACGAGACCTACGATGACATCCCTGTCAACGCAGCCGATGTGCCCGATAACTTCAAGTTCTGCAAGGAGAACGAGCTGTGCAAGCTGCTGAGCTACAAGGGCAAGGTGTTCAGCGTCGAGATCCCCAACTTCATCGAGCTGGAAGTTACCCAGACCGAGCCGGGTGTCAAGGGCAACACTGCCACCAACACCCTGAAGCCCGCTACCGTCGAGACCGGTGCTGAGATCCGTGTGCCTCTGTTCATCAACGAGGGCGACCACATCCGCATCGATACCCGCACCGGCGAGTATATGGAGCGCGTCTGATCCTTTTAACGCCAAACCGGGCTGCGGGCAACCGTCTGCCCGGTTTTTTAAAACTCCGATTTTTCTCATTTTAAGGAGGGCATTCGTATGGAACTGAACAAAAAGGCAGCTTATCTGCAGGGTCTGGTCGATGGTCTGGGCATTGATGATACCACCAAAGAGGGCAAGATCATCAAGGCCATGAGCGCACTGCTGGGTGAAATGGCTGAGGTCATCGAGAGCGTGGACGAAGATCTTTCCCGCGCCTACGACCAGATCAACGACCTGAGCGATGAGCTGGAAGATCTGGAAGCAGATCTGTACGAGGAGGACGAAGACGGCGAAAGCGAGGACGCTGAGGATGAGGACACCGATGACGACGACGATGCCAAGGATGATGACATCGCCAGCGAGCCGTTCTATGAAGTGGCCTGCCCCAACTGCGGCGAGACCGTTTATGTCAGCGAGGATGATCTGGATGCAGGCGAAGCCAACTGTGCGCACTGCGGCGTGACCTTTGAGGTCGCTCTGGAAGGGGACGGCGAAGATGACGCCGAGGACGGTCCCGTGCAGTACGAAGTGACCTGCCCGGAGTGCGGCACGACCTCTGTGTTTGAAGAGGACGAGCTGCTGGACGGCGCACCCAAGTGCCCCAACTGCGGCAAGCCCCTCGACTTTGAAGTGACCGAAGAGTAAAGATCCTGCCGTGGAAGACAAACAAAAAAGCTGCTGCACATTTGCTGTGCAGCAGCTTTTTGCTTACTGTGCGTTTGCCTTCTGCAGCCAGATGCTGCCGATGTCCAAAGCGTTGTACAGACCGATCTTGGTCGTCTGACGCATCACGCGCTCCTGCGGAGCCTTGGTGGTGTCGGTAGAGAGCAGCATCAGGTGGACCTTGTCTGCAACCTGCTGATCGCCCACAGGCTTGGTGGTCATGATCTGCAGATAGAGCACGTATGGGTCGGTCATATTGCCGTAGTACAGCTCATTGTCCTTGCGGACGAGGGGCTTGCCTTTATAAGTCAGTTTTGGAGTGAATGCCATCGTGAAAGCCTCCCTATCAATAGTAGTTCAGTTCAGTATAACACATCTGTGGTGCAGGATGCAAGCTTTTGTACCCGCAAAAGGCAGGCTTTTTGCACACAATGGCATGCCTGCGTGCAAAAAAATCTGCAATTTTAGGCACTCTGGCAGAAAACAGGGCTTGTAGCGGCGCACAGATATGGTATACTAAAAGCAGAAAAAGCCCGGGCGGACCGGTGCGGAAAAGTGAGGGAAAACACCATGGCAGACTATCAGGAATACCGGCGGCGGGTGCTGCGCAGGCGCTGGCGCAGGCGGTTCATGGCGACAGGGCTTTTGCTGCTGCTCTTGATGGTGGGAGCCATCGGGATGCTGTGGAAAAGCCTGCACCGCGAAACGAGCCCTTCCGGCATGGGGCAGAACACCATCCTGCAGGAAGTGACACAGGACGACACATGGAACACGGTTTCCTATGCAGTGGCACGGCCGCTCACGGTGCAGGCGCTTGCAGGCAGCACGGCCACGGCACTGGATTTCCGCATGGCGGCTGTGCCGCAGAGCACGGCTGTGGAAAAAAGCTGGTTCAACGATGTGAGCTTTGTGGGCGACAGCCTGACGCAGGGGATGCAGCTGTACGAGGAGGGAATGCAGAATGCCATGTTCTGCGCCTACAAGGGTGTAGGCCCGAATGTGATCGTCAACGGCACCACCTGCAAGCGTGCCGATGGCACGACCGAGGTGCCGCTGGAAGCCCTGACCGCCCAGAACCCAAGGGCGGTGTATCTGCTGCTGGGGACCAATGTACTGGGCCGCGATACGGACTATTCCAGCTTTCTGACCTACTACCGGCTGATGCTGGATATGCTGAACCAGACATTGCCGAACACCAAAATTTACGTGCAGTCGATCACGCCGGTGCGTCCGGAGGTGAGCCAGAAGTCCGGTCACGAGGGGTTGAACCGTGACAGGCTGTACCAGATCAACAATGAGCTGGCAGCCATCGCACTGGAAAAGGACTGCTATTTCCTCAACCTGTGGGAAGTGCTGGCAGACGAAAACGGCGATCTGATCGAGAGCTATGCTCAGCCGGACGGCTACCACCTGAGACCAGCCGGTTATGCGGCATGGGTGGACTACCTGCGGAGCCACACTGCAGAGTAAAAAGAACAAGGGGCTGCTGCACTGAGTTTGGTGCAGCAGCCCCTTGTTGTGTGGGATGATTTGAAATGCCCTCCGCGTTGCTCTGGGCCACGTTTTCACAGAGAAAAGTTGCTAACGAATGCGGCCCCTTCTGTGAAAATGCGATTGTCGCGGCCCGCAGGCCGCGACAAACGCGAAATATCAATAGGGGTTCCATTGAAAAATGGTCAGAGCGAAGCGGAGACCATTCAAATCGTTTTACTGTTTAAAAGACGGAAAGCTTCAGGTCAGAACAGACCGGTGATCTTGCCGTTGGCATCCACATCGATGCCCACAGCGGCGGGCTTTTTGGGCAGGCCAGGCATGGTCATGATATTGCCGCAGATGACCACCACGAAGCCGGCACCGGCAGCAAGGCGCACCTCGCGTACCTCCATGGTAAAGCCGGTGGGGGCACCGATGAGCTTTGCGTTGTCGCTGAAGCTGTACTGGGTCTTGGCGATGCAGACAGGCAGATTACCGTAGCCCATGTCGGTGAGCTCAGCCAGTGTCTTGCTGGCGGCGGCGCTGTAGTTCACGCCGTCGGCGCGGTAGATCTTGGTGGCGATGGCGCTGATCTTATCCTTCAGCGGCATCTCCAGCGGGTAGGTGTACTGGATGGGACGATCCTCCAGAACCTCCAGCACCTTTTCGGCCAGAGCCTTGCCGCCCTCGCCGCCCTTGGCGAACACCTCGCTCAGCACGCAGGGAACGCCCTGCTCGGCGCACACCTGCTCCACATAGGCCTGCTCTTCGGCGGTATCAGTGGGGAAGGCATTGATGGCGACCACCACCGGCAGTCCGAAGCCGTTTTTCAGGTTGTCGATGTGGCGGATCAGGTTGGAGGCACCGGCCTTGACGGCTTCGAGGTTGGGCTGGCTCAGGTCGGCCTTTGCCACGCCGCCGTGGCTCTTGAGGGCTCGCACGGTGGCCACCAGCACGCAGGCGCTGGGTGCGATGCCTGCATAGCGGCACTTGATATCCAAAAACTTCTCTGCACCCAGATCGGCACCGAAACCGGCCTCAGTGATGGTGTAGTCGGCCAGAGAAAGGCTCAGCTTGGTGGCCAGCACGCTGTTGCAGCCGTGGGCGATGTTGGCAAAGGGGCCGCCGTGGATGATGGCAGGATTGTTTTCCAGCGTCTGCACAAGGTTCGGGTCCAGTGCGTCCTTCAGCAGGGCGGTCATGGCACCGGCAGCACCGATCTCACCGGCGGTGACGGGCTTGCCGTCGTAGGTGTAGGCGCACACGATCTTGGAAAGACGCTCCTTCAGGTCGGAAATGCTGGTGGCGAGGCAGAAGATCGCCATCACCTCGCTGGCAACGGTGATATCAAAGCCGTCCTCACGGGGGGTGCCGTTCACCTTGCCGCCCAGACCGTCCACGATGAACCGCAGCTGACGGTCATTCATGTCCATGCAGCGCTTCCATGTGATGCGGCGGGGGTCGATGTTCAGCGGGTTGCCCTGCTGGATGCTGTTGTCGATCATGGCAGCCAGCAGGTTGTTGGCTGTGCCGATGGCGTGCAGGTCGCCGGTAAAGTGCAGGTTGATGTCCTCCATGGGCACCACCTGTGCGTAGCCGCCGCCGGCAGCACCGCCCTTGACGCCGAACACCGGGCCAAGGCTGGGCTCACGCAGGCAGAGCATGGTCTTTTTACCCAGAGCGTTCATGGCATCGGCCAGACCCACGCTGGTGGTGGTTTTGCCCTCGCCCGCCGGGGTGGGGCTGATGGCGGTGACAAGGATCAGCTTGCCCTGCTTTTTGGCATCGTGGATCAGGCGGTGATCGATCTTGGCCTTGTAGCGGCCATAGGGGATCACGTGCTCATCGGAAAGGCCCAGCTGGGCGGCGATCTCGGTGATGGGTCTCATCTTTGCTTCCTGTGCGATCTCGATATCGGTTTTCATCAGACATCCTCCTTTGGAAGTCGTTTTCACAAGCATTGCATGCCGCCTGAACGGCCTTTTTGCTCGCATCCTGCGTTGCTTTCCCTTGCGATCCGTCAGGATCGCTGCGAAAAATCGCCTCGTCAGCGGGCAAAAAAATCTCGCCATTCAGCGCACTCTGCTTATAAAAACAACTTCCGACAACAAAAAAGGCAGCTTTGCGCAGCAAATGCGCAAGGCTGCCCAGACGGTCGGCATTGACTCTCCTGCGCATCCGCACTGTGGTGCTCCACAAGGTTCCGTCAGCGGAAACGCGGTCTCTATGCTGTAAAGATAGCACATCACCGGGGTGTTTGTCAAGGAAAAACAGTGTTAAATATTTTGCGTTATAAGATGGGTTGTGGTATACTTATCATGGTTTATTCTGAAATTTTAGAAAGCAGGAATCCCTTTTATGCTGCAAAACCCTGAATTGCATTATCTGGATAACGCCGCCACCACGATGGTTGCTCCCGAGGTGGCGGATGTGATCGACAAGGCCATGCGGGAACACTGGGCAAACCCGTCCAGCCTGTACGGCCCCGGTGCCCGCAGCGAGGAAGCACTGAACACCGCCCGTGCCGCTGTGGCCCGCACACTGGGCTGCAAGAGCCGGGAGCTGTATTTTACCTCCTGCGGCAGTGAGAGCAACAATCTGGCTCTGCTGGGCGCGGTGCGCACCCGCACCTTTGGCAAGGGCATCGTGGTGTCCGGCTTTGAGCACCCCAGTGTCCAGCGCCCGCTGGAAGAGCTGGCGAAGCAGGGCTATGATGTCACGGTGGTCAAACCCCGCCCGGACGGCACACTGGACATGGATCGGATGCTGGAGCATGTGGACAAAAACACCATCCTTGTGGCCTGCATGATGGTGAACAACGAGGTGGGCACCCGCAACGATGTGGAACGCCTTGCCGCCGAGGTCAAGCGCCGCAACAGCCGCACCATCGTCCATGTGGATGCGGTGCAGGCGTGGATGCGTGTGCCCATCAAACTGGACAACATCGACACCCTGTCGGTGAGCGGCCACAAGATCCACGCCCCCAAGGGCATTGGTGCGCTGTACCTGTCCGACCGTCTGGTGCAGGCGTTCCGGCCGCCCTATCTGGGCGGTGAGCAGGAGCGCGGCCTGCGCCCCGGCACCGAGAACCTGCCCTATGCCATGGGTCTGGCGGCAGCCGCCACCCGTCTGGCAAAGACCATGAAGAGCCGTGACACCGCCATGCGGGCGCTGAACCAGCGCCTGCGGGAAGGGCTGAAGGCTTTCCCGGAGGTGGAGATCAACAGCCCGGAAAACGCCGTGCCCGAGGTGCTGAACTTCAGCGAGAACTGCATCAAGAGCGAGACCATGCTGGCATGGCTGGCCGAAGCACAAATTTACGTTTCGTCGGCCAGCGCCTGCGGCCGGGGCCAGCCCAGCCATACGCTGGCGGCCATGGGCAAAGATCCGCTGGCCATCGATACGGCGATCCGGGTGTCCTTCTGCGGCGACAACACCCCCGAGGATGTGGATGCCTTCCTTGACCGCTTTGAGGACGGCATGAAGCATCTGCAGAAGATTCGGAAGTGACAAAGGCAGGATAGCAGATAGTTTCTCCAGCGAATGACCGGGAAGTGGGACCCTGCCACCGCAGGTGGTAGGGCGGAACCGTGGGTTCCGGGCTGTTCGCGGAGAAAGCTATCTGATAGCCTGCCGGACGGAAGCACTCGAGTTACGATCATATTTAGGAGATACAACATTTATGCATGAAATCATTATGGGCTATCAGGGTGAGATGTCCCTGAAAGGCCTCAACCGCAACCAGTTCGAGTCGGCGATGATGAAGATCCTGCGCTACCGGCTCAAGACCGTGGGCAAATTCAAGGTCTACTGCACCCAGTCCACCTTTTACATGGAACCCGAGGAAGAGGATGTGGACATGGATCTTGCCTTTGACCGTGTGAGCAAGGTGTTCGGCCTTGCGGCACTCAGCCGCGCCGTGGTCTGCGACAAGGACTTTGACACCATCTGCCAGACCGCTGAGGATTACCTGGGTGCCAGCCTGCACGGCATCCGCACCTTCAAGGTGGAAGCGCGCCGCTCCGACAAGACCTACCCCATGACCAGCCCTGAACTGATGCGGGAGCTGGGTGCCTATCTGCTGGGCAAACACAACTACCTCAAGGTGGATGTGCATAACCCGGATTTTAAGGTGATCGTAGAAATTCGGGATTACGGTGCCTACATCCACGGCCCCAAGGTGCCCGGTGAGGGCGGCCTGCCTGTGGGCACCAGCGGCCGTGCACTGAACATGCTGTCCGGCGGCATCGACAGCCCGGTGGCGGCTTACCGCATGGCAAAGCGCGGTCTGGCTCTGGACCACATCCATTTTGCGTCTCCGCCGTACACTTCGGAGCGCGCGAAGCTCAAGGTGAAGGCACTGGCGCAGCTCACCAGCATCTATACGGGCAGCTCCAATCTGTTCGTCGTGCCCTACACCAAGCCGCAGGAGTACATCCGGGATAATGCTCCGGATGTGCTGTTCACGGTGCTGATGCGCCGCAGCATGATGCGCATTGCCAACGTCATTGCCAAAAAGCAGGGCTGTGAAGCCCTTGTTACCGGCGAGAGTCTGGCTCAGGTGGCCAGCCAGACCGTCAAGGCCCTGCAGTGCACCGATGCTGCGCAGGACCTGCCCATCCTGCGCCCGCTCATCGGCATGGACAAGACCGAGATCGTGGAGACGGCCCGCCACATCAACACGTTTGAGACCAGCATCCTGCCCTATGAGGACTGCTGCACCATCTTCACCCCGCCGCATCCGAAGATCCGCCCGGAGCTGGCCGAAATTCTGGAAGCCGAAGCCGCCATGCCCGGCCTTGCCGCGCTGGAAGCCGAAGCCGCAGAGAGCGCCGAGCGCATCCGCATCCGTATCACCGATCAGGTAGAATTTGAGGGTTGATTTATCCATGACAGCAGAGATCATCAGTGTGGGTACCGAGCTGCTGCTCGGCAACATTTTGAACACCAACGCCCAGTATCTGAGCCGCGAGCTGGCGGCACTGGGCATTACGGTCCAGCGCGAGAGCACCATTGGCGACAACCACGACCGTCTGGCAGATTTTGTCAACGAGGCAAAGCAGCGGTGCGACCTGCTGGTGTTTACCGGCGGGCTTGGCCCCACCGCAGACGACCTGACCAAGGAGACGGTTGCCGGCTGCTACGGTGACATGCTGGCCTTTGACCCGGAAGAATGGCAGAAGATCGTGGATCTCTTCACGCGCACCGGGCGCAAGACTACCCCCAACAACCGCAAGCAGGCCATGGTGCCGGTGCACGGCCACAAGATCATCAATAACCACGGCACTGCTCCCGGGGCATGGTTCGAGCAGGATGGCCATTGCGCCGTGCTGATGCCCGGCGTGCCTCACGAAATGAAAGCCATGTGGGAGGAGAGTGTGCGCCCGCTGCTGCTGGCCCGCCAGAACTGCACCCTGCATTCCATCACGCTGCGGGTGCTGGGCGGCGAAAGCGATATCGAATACCGTGTGCGGCATCTGCTGGAAAACGCAAATCCCACCGCCGCCATCTACTGCAAAACCGGCGAATGCGAGATCCGCATTACGGCCCGGGCAGAAAACGACAGTTCAGCCGAAAAAATGTGCCGCGCATACGCCACAAAGTTCTATGATCTGCTGGGTGATGCGGTGTATGATGAGGATGTGACCGGTCTGGAAGAGACACTGGTGCACACCCTGAAGGAAAAGGGGCTCACCATTGCCACGGCAGAAAGCTGCACCGGCGGCATGATCGCCCAGCGGCTGACCAATGTGTCCGGTGCAAGCGAGGTGTTCGGCTTCGGCTTTGTCACCTACTGGGAACAGGCCAAGGCAAAAATGGTAGGTGTAGAACCGGCTGTTATTGCAAAATACAATGTGGTGTCTGCCCCTGTGGCGGCACAGATGGCACTTGGCGCGGCAGAAGCTGCCGGGGCCGATATCGCTGTCAGCGTCACCGGTCTGGCAGGCCCCAACGGCGGCGATGCCGTCCGCCCGGTGGGCACGGTGTATCTGGGTGCGGCCTGCGGTGAGATCGTATATGTGAAAAAGCTCTTCGTCTCCCGCCCCGACCGTGCGCTGGTGCGTGCCCGCGCGGCACAGACGGCACTGGAACTGGCGCTGCGTCTGGCTCAGGGCAAAGTTCCTGCAGATACACAGGCACTGGCAAAAAGCGCCCGACATGACGCTGCGGCTCTGACGGCACTGGACAGCACCTTCCTCAAGGGTTAATACGAGCGGCCCCGGGCCGCGGGGGTGAAGCAGTTGATACACGAAGAAAAAACGCAGACCACCTGTGTGCTGCGTCTGTTTGGCGCACCACTGTGGACGGTGCAGCAGGCAGCACAGCAGGCGGACATTGCAGCCCGATGCCGTGGCCGTGGGGCAGAGGTGCTTGCGGCCCTGCAGGCCGAAACGCCTGCCAGGCTGGAAAAGGCCCGCAAGGCCCTGAACGGCCGTTTTGCGGCAGAGCTCTATGGAGAAGGGGAGATGACCCTTGTTCATGCAGCGGTGCAGGCGCTGGAAACGCACCGCAGGCTGCTGGTATGCTGTGATGCGGACGCAGGCACCCTGCTGGAAGCCCGGCTGGAAACGGTGCCGGGTGCGGAAAAGGTGTTTGATTTTGGGGCTTTGAGTTATGCGGACGCAAAGATCCGGGAAAAGTTGAGCGCCAGGACCTGCCGCGTGAAAGGCGGGCCCATTCCGGCAAAACTGGCCCGTGTGCAGGCGGCACAGCGTTTTGTGGGCGCAGATCTTGCCGCCGGGTGTGTGGAGCGCGCCGAGGACACCGTGCTGTTTCTGGGCAGCCGCAGGGGCTGCTGGGTGCGCACAGTGGCGAACACGGACGCACCGGCCCTCTGGCTGCTGGACATGATCCGTCGTGCTGCATCCGGTCTGCCGCAGGCGGCGGGGACAAGCTGGCAAAAATACGGCAGGGCGGTTCCGGCGGATGTGCTGACGGCGCAGACCCTTCCGGATAAGCCGGAAAACACCGCTCCGGCAAAGCCGCCCCGCAAACGGCACAGGGTACGGAATGCCCTGATTTTTCTGCTGGTTCTGGCACTGGCCGCGTTTGCCGCCGCGTGGTATTACACCGGCGGCGACCTGACCGCCCTGCCCCAGAGGTTGCAGAGCCTTGGTGCCGACAGCCTGCCCCATGCGGGGGCAAAGCTGATATAAAAAAGACCCCGGAGGGTGTGAACCTTCCGGGATTTTTTGTTTATAAAGGCGATTTTTAAGAGATGCAGTGTGCTGCTCCGAACCCATCCGTGAAAAAGAACCTCCGGAAAATCCGCAGATTTTTCGGAGGTTCAAATAAATGATAAATTTTCCGAATGGTTATGCCTTGTGGTCGCTCAGCCACCGCAGAGCCATATAAACATAGGCTGCAGAGCCCGCGTACAGCACGCTGTCGTCAAAGCGCACCTTGGGGTGGTGCTGACCGTAAACATAGCCTTCCTTGGCATTTCCGGCGGAGAGGAACATGCTCACGGTAGGCACTTCATGGCTGACAAAGGCAAAGTCCTCGCTGCCGCCGCCGGGCTTGCCGCCGGTGAGGGCGGTCATGTCCATGGCACCCCGGCCCAGCAGTTCGGTCATATAAGTGAGCGAATCTTTGGCAAGGGGCGTGTCCACCACCATGCAGGGGCAATGGTCGCTGAATTCCACCTCAGCGGTGCAGCGATAGGCTGCCGCCACGCCCTGTGCGATCTCGGTCATGCGCTGGTGAATCTGCTCACTGACTGCGCCCTCGGGGTCCACCGTGCGGATGGTGCCCCACATGTCGGCTGTATCGGGGATGACGTTGGAGGCCTTGCCCGCCTCGAACCGGCCCGTAGTGAACACGCCGAACTTGGCGGGGTCCAGCTCACGGCTGTTGATCTCCTGCAGGGCAATGTGGATGTGGGCCGCTGCAGTGATGGGGTCGATGCAGGCGTTGGGCATGGAGCCGTGGCCGCCCTTGCCGTGGACGGTGATGTGGTACTGCTCGCAGCTTGCCATGGTGATGCCGCCGCCCGGCACCAGCACCGTGCCCACCGGCAGGGGCATCCCGGCCAGAACGTGGAACATCACCGCGGCGTCCACCTTCGGGTTTTCCAGCAGGCCGTTTTTCAGCATGTCCAGCGAGCCCTGAAAAATCTCCTCGGCAGGCTGGAATTCCAGCTTTACGGTGCCTTCGATCTCGTCTTCGTGGGCCTTCAGCAGCTTTGCCGCGCCCAGCATCATGGCGGTGTGCATATCGTGGCCGCAGCCGTGCATCCTGCCCGGGATCTCGGAAGCAAACTCCTCACCGGATTCTTCCTGAATGGGCAGGGCGTCCATGTCGCCGCGCAGCAGGATGGTCTTGCCGGGGCGTTTGCCGCCTGCCAGCGCGAGAACGCCGCATCTGCCGCAGTCCTGCGGGGCATAGCCCATTTCGGTCAGGGCCTTTTTCACCAGTGCTTTGGTCTGCGGCAGATCAAAGCCCACCTCGGGGTGGCGGTGCAGGGTGCGCCGCCATTCGCGCAGCTGGGGTTCCAGCTCTTTTGCGGCGCTGAGCAGTTCTTCCGGTGTGATCATTTCAAAATCAACTCCCTCTTATTTTATAAAGAAAACCCTCTCGGGCATTGGCCGTGACGGAGAGGGCTCTTTATTACTTAGTTCTCGTCCGTCGGGGTGCCTTCCGGATGATACTTGGCACAGGTGCACTTTTTCCACTTCAGGCCGCTGCCGCAGGGACAGGGGTCGTTGCGGCCGATCTTGATCACCCGCACAGGCTGGCCGTGGGGTGCACCCTTGGCACCGGGAGCGCCGTTGCCGGGCACAAAGCCTTCGCCGGTGGGCTTTGCCACCTGTTCACGCTTGGGGGCGGCACCGGCCTGACGGATCTCGATGGTCAGCAGCATCTTCACACTGGATTCACGGATGGAATCCACCATCTGGTCGAACATGTCAAAACCTTCGATGCGGTACTCCACAACAGGATCCTTCTGGCCGTAGCCGCGCAGCGCGATGCCCTGACGCAGCTGATCCATGTTGTCGATGTGATCCATCCACATGCGGTCCACGCACTTGAGCAGGCAGATGCGTTCCAGCTCGCGCATGACCGGGGCACCGTAGCGCTGCTCCTTGTCGGCAAGGATCTTCATGCCGCGGTCATACAGCATATCGGCAATGCTCTGACGGGAGATATCCTCAAAGTCGGCCACATCATAGTGCAGGTCGGCGTCGGTGGTCAGCCAGCCCAGATAGTGGCGGCGCAGGGCACCAAAGTCCCAGTCGTCCTTCACATCACCGGCCAGGAACTGGGCGCAGCTGGAATCGATGTTCTCCCGCAGCATCTTGTGCATCTCGGTGCTGATGTCCTCACCGTCCAGCACCTTGCGGCGCTGGCCATAGATGATCTCGCGCTGCTGGTTCATCACGTCGTCGTACTTCAGCACGTTCTTGCGGATCTCGAAGTTTCGGCCTTCCAGCTTTTTCTGGGCACTTTCCAGCGTGTTGGTGATCATGCGGTTCTCGATGGGAGTGTCCTCATCAATCTTGAGGGTATCCATCAGGCTGGAGACGCGGTCGCCGCCGAACAGGCGCATCAGGTCGTCTTCCAGACTCAGGTAGAAGCGGGAAGCACCCGGGTCGCCCTGACGGCCAGCACGGCCGCGCAGCTGGTTGTCGATGCGGCGGCTCTCGTGGCGCTCGGTGCCGATGATGAACAGGCCGCCGGCAGCACGCACTTCCTCGGCCTCGGCATCGATCTGGGGCTTGCACTGGGCGTACAGCTCATCAAAGCGCCTGCGGGCTGCAAGGATGTTGGCGTCCTCGGTGTCGCCGTGGCCGTTTGCTTCGGTCAGCAGCATCTCCACCGCTGCCGGGTCGGCATCCTCGGGCTTTTCGGGATTCAGCAGGTTCTCACAGAAGTGCTCCTTGCGCATCTGGGCCTTGGCCATGAACTCGGCATTGCCGCCCAGCATGATATCGGTACCACGGCCTGCCATGTTGGTGGCGATGGTGATGGCACCCTTTTTACCGGCCTGCGCCACGATCTCGGCCTCGCGCTCGTGGTTCTTGGCGTTCAGTACGTTGAAATTGCGGGTGTACTTCTGCAGCATTTTTGCCAGAGTTTCGCTCTTTTCCACGCTGACCGTACCCACCAGCACGGGCTGGCCCTTCTGGTGGCATTCCAGCACCTGCTGGATGACGGCATTGTATTTGCCGTTGACCGTCTTGTAGATGGCGTCCGGATAATCGATGCGCTGACGGGGACGGTTGGTGGGCACCGTGACGATGTTCAGGCCGTAGATCTCGGTGAATTCGGTGGCCTCGGTCTTGGCGGTACCGGTCATGCCGGACAGCTTTTTGTACATGCGGAAGTAGTTCTGGAAGGTGATGGTGGCCAGCGTTTTGCTCTCGGCAGCGATCTTTACGCCCTCCTTGGCCTCGATGGCCTGATGCAGACCCTCGTTGTAGCGGCGGCCGATCATCAGACGGCCGGTGAACTCATCCACGATGATGACCTGACCATCCTTGACCACGTAGTCGATGTCCCGCTGCATCACGCCGTAGGCCTTGATGGCCTGATCGATGTGATGGGCAAGGGTCATGTTCTCGGCGGCGGCAAGGTTCTCGACCTTGAAGTAGGCTTCCGCTTTCTTGATGCCGCTGGCAGTCAGGGTACAGGTCTTGTGCTTTTCGTCCACAACGTAATCGCCGTCTGCCTGTTCATCGGTGGACACCTTATCTTCTAGCTCCACCACTACGCTCTTGCGCAGGGTGCGCACAAAGCGGTCCACCTGCGTGTACAGACTGGAGGAATCCTCGCCGCGGCCGGAAATGATCAGGGGAGTGCGGGCTTCATCGATCAGGATGGAGTCCACCTCATCGACGATGGCGAAGGCGTGGCCGCGCTGCACCATGTTGGCTTTATAGGTCACCATGTTGTCGCGCAGGTAGTCAAAACCGAATTCGTTGTTGGTGCCGTAGGTAATGTCGGCGGCGTAGGCGGCACGGCGTGCATCGCCGTCCATGCCCTGTGCGATCAAGCCGACGCTCAGGCCCAGCCAGCGATAGAGCTTGCCCATCCACTCGCTGTCGCGCTTGGCAAGGTAATCGTTGACGGTGACAACATGCACGCCCTCGCCGGTGAGGGCATTCAGGTAGGCGGGCAGGGTGGCCACAAGGGTCTTGCCTTCACCGGTCTGCATTTCGGAAATATCGCCGCGATGCAGGGCGATGCCGCCGATGATCTGCACGGGGAAGTGCTTCATGCCCAGCACGCGCCATGCGGCTTCGCGGCAGACGGCAAATGCATCGGGCAGGATATCGTCGGTGGTCTTGCCGTCGGCCAGCTGCTGTTTGAAAGCGGCCGTCTGGGCCTGCAGCTCCGCATCGGACAGGGCGGCATATTTGCCTTCCAATGCAAGCACCTGCTTGGCAATGGGGTTGATCTTTTTCAGCTCCCGATCGGAGAAGCTGCCAAAGAGTTTTTCAACAAGGGACATTGGTAACACCTCATAGATCAAATTCGGGAAAAGGCTTCCCGGAGATAGACATAACAATACTACTATATGATACACCAAAGCGGCAGACGCGTCAAACCTGCAAGGTTATTTTAGCCGGTTTTTGAATGAATTTTCTGTAAATTTGCGCTGGCAGGGGGCATAAATGGGAAAAGATATGTGGTGGAGGCGAACAGCTTCGCCCTCTCCGTCTGCTCCCGCTGGTCGCATCCACCTCCCCCCAAGTGGGAGGTCTTGGCAATCCACGCAAAGTTTCCGGTTTCGCCAGAGGCTCCCCCTTTGAGGAAAGACTTCCCCCGGTCCGGGGGAAGATGTCGCGCAGCGACAAAAAGGGGAATCTGGCAAGCGAATGCGAGACTGAGAGGGCGAGCCAGCTAAAACAAAAACCACCTCTGATTTTTGCAAATCAGAAGTGGTCAGGTGTACATTATAAGGTTTCCAGCAGCTGCGGCAGCTGGGCCAGATCGTCGATGACGTGGGGGCATACCGCTTCCAGCCGTTTGCGGGACTGATGCCCGCCGGTGTAGAGCACACACCCTGTGCCCAGCGCAGCGGCAACCTCGGCGTCGTGCTGAGTATCGCCGACCATTACGCAGGCGGCAGGGTCGATGCCGCTTTGGGCAAGCCAGTTCCGGCCCACCTGCACCTTGCTGACGCCATAGATGTCTGCAAGGCCGAGCAACTCGGTAAAATAGCCCTGCAGGCCCCGCGCGGCCACCTGCTCGATCAGGTAGTCCCGGCGGGAGGCAGACAGCACGCTCTGCCGCCAGCCCCGGCGCGAAAGCTCGGCCAGCGTCTCGGCAGCGTGTGCAGAGGGGGGACAGGCATCCACGCCTGCGTTGTAGTGCGCCATGAAGCACTCGGCCAGCTCCGGATAGGGATGTCTGGCAAAGTCGAAGCCGGCGCGGATGTAGTATTCCTCAATGGGAAAACCGAAAATTTCCCGGTAGGCGGCAAGATCGTACCGCTGCGGATAGCCGTGGGTCTCCAGCATCCAGTTGAGACAGCCGTGGGTGAAGTCCAGATCATCCATCAGGGTGCCGTTCCAGTCCCAGAAGATCATACCGTTTGCCTGCATGGAAACCTCCGATTTTTAAAAAGCCGTTTTCCGCGAACGGATCAGCGCGCTGCGAAAACAGCGGCTTATTCTGCTGCAAAGAGCTCGTTCAGGGCCTTGCTGCTCTCGATGATCTTCACCAGCAGCACACCCAGAACGGTGCAGCTGATGAGTTCGCCGATGCCCACGGAGATGCCGTTGGTGATGCAGGCCAGCCAGATGGGAGCGCTGGAGGTGGGGTCCGGGAACATGACGGCGATCTCAATGCCGATGATCACCGCATTGAACAGCACCGGCGGCAGGGAAGCCGCCACAGCCAGACCCTTGAAGCGGATGTTCCGCAGCTTGTAGGTGACAAGGCAGGCCAGCAGGGTGGCAAGGGTGCCAAAGATGACATCCACAATGGTGGAGCCCAGCAGGTTTGCCAAAAAGCAGCCCAGTACCACACCGGCAATGTACTCGGCACCGAACACCGGCAGCAGGCAGAGCGCCTCAGCCACACGCACCTGTACCGCACCATAGGAGAGCGGCTGCAGGGCCATGCAGAGCACAACATAAATGGCTGCGACCACGCCGCAGCGCACCAGTTTACGGATGGAAGGATTCTGATTCATGATATAATACTCCAGCGGGATGATTTTGACCGCACAGGGCCGCCAGCCCCTGTGGGTTTGGCCCGGCATGGTTCGAGACACACCGGGGAGCCTAAAATCCTAAGTTGCTCTGAAAGGATGCCGCACAAAAAGCACAGCAAAAGGCAGTATAGCATAATTTTTGGCAGATTGCAACGAATTTTCGCAGAATCAGGTACAGATGCAGTTTTTGGTTTGGACCCTTCCGGTGAAAAAGAGGTTCCGAAAAGCCCGCAGGCTTTTCGGAACCTCAAAATAAAAATAAAATTACCGCTGAAATAGCCAGAGCGAAAGCGGAGGCTATTAAAATCGTGTGTTACCCTCTGGGGTGTCCGGTGTATACCAGAGCCACCGTGTCGGGGCCGGTGTTGGCGGAAACGACGCCGCCCAGCTCAAACACCAGCAGCGGCGGCTTGCCAAAGGCCTTGCGGCAGGCCTTTTCCAGATCCGCTGCCTGCGGGATGTTCGTGTGGCCGATCATATAATCAAAGTCCTCTACGCCCTCGCAGCGCTGTTTGCACAGCTCCACCATGGCGGGCACCACCTTGTCATCGCCGCGCACCTTGGCTTCCACCTTGGTCTTGCCGTCGATCAGCGTAATGATGGGACGAATGCCCATCAGCTCGCCCATGACGGCGGCAGCGGCAGAGATGCGTCCGCTCTTTTTCATCTGCTTCAGGCTGTAGGGTCCCAGAACAATCTCCATGCAGTCCATCTGGGTCTCGAACTCATGGATCACATGGCTGATCTCTGCGCCGTTCTTCAGCTTGCGGGCCATTTCGCACAGATACCAGCCGAACACCATGGAATAGGTGTGGGGGTCCAGCAGATGGATCTTCAGGTGGTGCTCCGGGCGCTCTTCCCGCAGCATCCCCTGCGCCATGAGTGCGTTGTTATAGGTGGAAGAGCCGGATTTGTTGATGGGAACATGGATGACGTCGGTATAGCCCTCATCCACGTACTGGCAGTATTTTTCACAGAACTGGATGGGCGTGATGGCAGCAGTGGAAGGCACGCCCTTGGCGGCACGCATCTTATCATAGAATTCGGTGTTGGTGCAGCTCTCACGCTCGATATAATCCACATCATCCAGCAGGATGTGGAAGCTCATGATGTCAATGCCGTATTTTTCGGCCATCTCCTGCGGGATATCGCAGGAGGAATCGGTCAGGATCGCGATCTTGCTCATAATTTCCCTCATTTCCATTGGTAATCTCGTAAATGTCCGTGGTCCAGAAGCTCCGGAAAGTCCCACTGGCGCAGCACCTCGTATACGCCCACAGCCACGCTGTTGGAAAGGTTCAGGCTGCGGCAGGTGTCCCGCATGGGCATCCGGATACAGTGCTCCTGATTGGCCGCAAGCAGTGCTTCCGGCAGGCCGGCGTCCTCGCGCCCGAACACGAGATAGCTGCCATCCGGGTAGCTCACATCGGTGTAGCGCTGGGGTGCTTTGGTGGTAAAATAGTAATAGGGGCCGCTGTTTTTGGCAAAGAACTCATCCAGACTGTCGTAATAGCTGATGTCGAGGTAGTGCCAGTAGTCCAGCCCCGCGTGCTTGAGCTTTTTGTCATCGATGGCAAAGCCCATGGGGCCCACCAGATGCAGGCGGCAGGCCGTGCAGGCACAGGTGCGGGCCACATTGCCGGTGTTCTGTGGGATGCGCGGCTCCACAAGAACGATGTTCAAAGTCGGTTTTTCGTTCATGGGTAGGTCTCCTTATTCGGTCACGGACGCAGGGCACAGGCGCGGCAGCAGCGGCTCGAACCAGACGCCAAAGCGGGTATCCTGTGCGGCGGGAGTGCTCTGGATGGAAAGCGCTACAAACTCGGCGGCGTTGTCGGCGGCAGCACTCAGGGCGTTGCCCTGCAGCAGCGAGCCAATGAGCACGGCACCGTACAGATCGCCGGTGCCGGGAAAGCTGCGGCTGATGTGCAGCTTTTTGACCAGAAAGCGGTCTCTGCCGCTGCCTGCGCAGCCGATGTACTTGCCCAGCGGCAGACCGGTGACGACAGCCCCCGGGGCCAGAGTGGTCAGCTCGTCGGCCAGAGCCTGTGCGGCCTCGTCGGTGAGCGGCTCGGTGCACGGCTCACGCTGCAAAAGCAGCTGCGCCTCGGTGTAGTTGGGCAGGATCAGGTCTGCGGACTGGCACAGCGCGCGGATGCGGTCGATGAGGGCAGAGGTGACGGTGGAATAGGCCTTGCCGTTGTCGCCCATCACCGGGTCCACCACCTTTTTGGCAGCGGGCCAGTACGCAAATGCTTTTTCGGCCAGCGCTACCTGTGTCTCGCCGCCCAGATAGCCGGTATAGATGCAGTCAAACTCCACACCCAGAGCGTGATAATGCTCCAGCGCCTGTTGGCCGTAGGCAGAGCCGTCCAGCCGTGCAGGGGTGCCCAGACCGCCCGTGTGGGTGGAAAGCACTACCGTGGGCAGGGCCACCGGCTGCACGCCCATGACCGACAGCACCGGCAGGATGACCGCCAGACTGCAGCGGCCCATGCCGGAAAGATCGTGGATGCAGAGAACTTTTTTGGGTTCAACAGGGTGTATCAAATAAGGGGACCTCCTTGCCAGTATGCAGTACGGGCTGCGGCCGGTTTGGGCCGGGCACACAGACCCATAATAAATTTCACGACACAGTATACCACAAATTTCTGCATAAAAAAAGCGGATACCAGATACTTTATTGGAAATAATAACGCCGGAGACCGGATCTTTTCACCGAAAGGAGCTTTGAAGATGAAACACGAAACGAACAGTTCTTCCGGGATGCTGCTGGGGATGGCGGCCGGCGCGGCACTGGGTGCCGTGGGCGTGATGGCTGCCACCCAGAACCAGCGCCAGCTGCGCCGCACCACCCGCAAGGTGGTGAAGGGCGCAGAAAACGCCGTTTTGCAGCTGGACAAAATGGTGGGGGACTTTGTGGAAAAGCACATGGAAGGGTAAAAAACAAAGAACGGCGTTCCGGACGGGACGCCGTTCCTTGCTTTGAAAAGCTCATTTGTTCCAGATGCACATGCGGGCTGAGGTGTTGATCTCGCCCAGAACGCTCAGATCCATCTGGATGTTGCAGGTCACGGTAAGGGACTTGTTGACATCGTCACCGGTCAGCACCGAGGCGGGCAGGTTCTTGATGGTGAGCACGCCGGTGCCCTTGGACACCTCGCCGGTCACAGCGCCGGTATAGTTCACATCGCCGATGGTCAGGCCGGTCAGATAACCGGTGACGCCCATCTTGCTTACCTGCCGGATGGGCAGGGTGAGGGTATAGGTGCCGTTGGACTGGCGGGTAAGGCTGGCATCGCGGTCCGTGTCGATGCCGGAGTTAGCCATGGATTCCTTATCGGATCTTTCCTTCCAGAATTTAACGCCCACGTTCAGGGTAGCAGCAGCGCTGGCACCAAAGGTGAACATGCACAACAGCAGTACCGAAAGCAGGGCGGCGCTTACGCGTTGACAGGTCTTAGTCATGGATATCTGCCTTTCTTTGCCGCAAAGGCGGCCTTGTCCGGCACACGAAATACCGGAATTTTCAATGCTAAAATAGCATGGACGCCTAAAAATGTCAATCTGCTTCGTGAACCTTTCACAAAAACGTTGCACATCAGAAACAAAAAACAGATGTTTTTGATGTGCTGGTTCCTATGCTGCAGGCAGCCCGGTCTTTTACCGGGAAAACACAACACCGGACAGCCCGCAGGCTGTCCGGTGTTGAAAACGGAAAAACTAGTTCGGCTTAGATCTCAAAGTTGGGGTCGTCCTTCAGCACATGGATGTTGGTCATAAAGGCGCTCTGCTCCGGGTCAGTGAAGGGAGCTTCCTTGACGTACTTGTTCAGCTGGATGGCCGTGCGTGCGGGGTCGGCAATGGTGCCTGCGCCGCCGATGCAGCCGCCCGGGCAGCCCATGCCTTCCAGCAGGTAGCCGTTGTACTTGCCGGCCTTTGCCAGCATCAGCAGCTTCTTGCACTCGGCCAGACCCTGTGCGGATGCGATCTTTACATCCATATCCGGGTGCCATTCCTTGATCTTATCGGCAACGGCCTTTGCCACGCCGCCGGACTGTGCAAAGCCGCGGCCTGCAGCGGAAGCGTGGATCAGATCCTGCTCGTTGGGATCGACTTCCAGATTTGCCACGTCGATGTCCTTTGCCTCGATGATGCCGGCCAGCTCCTCAAAGGTGAGCACGAAGTCCACATCCGAGCGGACGGTGCGGCGGGAAGCTTCCAGCTTCTTGGCGGCGCAGGGTCCGATGAAGCACATACGGGCTTCGGGGTCGGCCTTCTTCATCATGCGTGCGGTGAACACCATGGGGGTCATGGTCATGGAGATGTTCTTGGCCAGATCCGGGAATGCGGTCTTTGCCATCATGCTCCATGCCGGGCAGCAGGAAGTAGCCATGAAGTTCAGCTTTTCGGGCACTTCCTCCAGGAAGTCGTGGGCCTCGTCCACGGTGCACAGGTCGGCACCGATGGCCACCTCCACCACATCGCAGAAGCCGACGGCCTTCAGGGCAGCCTTGAGCTTGCCGGTGGAAGCCAGACCCGGGAACTGGTTGACAAAGGCGGGAGCCACCAGTGCATAGATGTGGTCGCCGCGGTTGAAGCCCTGGATCAGCTGATAGATCTGGCCCTTGTCCGCAATGGCACCGAAGGGGCAGTTGACCAGACACTGGCCGCAGGAAACGCACTTGCTGTAATCGATCTCGGCACGGCCCAGCTCATCGGAGTGGATGGCACCCATGCCGCAGGCAGCGGCGCAGGGACGCTCGGTCTTGACGATGGCGTTGTAGGGGCACACGCCGACGCAGCGGCCGCACTTGATGCACTTGTCCTGATCGATGGTGGAACGGCCGCTCTCCCATGTGATGGCCTTCTTGGGGCACACTTCCATACAGGGGTGGGCAAGGCAGCCCTGACACAGGTCGGAGACCTTGACCAGCTTTTCCGGGCAGCGGTTGCAGGCAAACTTGATCACGTTCACCAGCGGGGGATCGTAATACTTATCGGCGATGGATGCATCCTCCAGACCGGAGACGACGCTGTTGTGCTCGTCCATGCGGCGGGTGGGCAGACCCATGGCCAGACGCACACGCTCCTCAACGATGGCGCGCTCCAGGAAGATGTCCTTGCGCAGCTTACCTTCCTCGCCGGGGATGATGGTGTAGGGGATCTTGCGCATCAGGTGGTTGGCCTGCTCGCCCTTGACGTTGGCGTAAGCCATGCGTGCCACCTCGGTGAACACCTGACGGCGGATCTGGATGACCGTGGTATTGATTCCTCTGAAACTCATTCCAATTCTCTCCTTGCTTTGCTAAAAACAAACGGGCTGCACCCGACTGCCGGCAGCGTTCTGCCGCGCAGGGCGGGCGTGTTACAGGGCACATTGGTAACGCACTGCTGCAAACAGCGCTGTGCCCGGGATGGTTCACTTTCATTTTAGCATAAAGCGTGCCGTATGAAAAGGGATAAAACGCAAAATTTGTTAAAAATTTGTTGTATTTGTCCTCGTGTACAGAATCAACAATTTTAATCGCGTAAACTCAGCAAAGTGCTGCACGGACGCGCTCGCCGTCGTATTCGCCCAAGCGTACATGCACGATCTCGCCGCTGACATGGCCGGGGGCGGACACCACCACCGGGATGTACAGCCGGGTGTAGCCGGTGAACAGGGTGCCGGAGAGGGGAGTCTCCAGCAGCACATCGTCCTCGGTGCCCACATGGGCGGCCAGCACCTCGCGGCGTACCTCCTCGGCGATGCCGTTCATCACGCGGCTGCGCTCCTGCTTTTCCCGCTCGTGCACCTGCTCCGGGAAATCGTAGGCCGGGGTGCCACTGCGGCGGGAGTAGGGGAACACATGCACCTTGAGAAAGCCGATCTTTTTCAAAAATTCGCAGCTCTCTTCAAAGTCGGCCTGCGTCTCGCCGGGGAAGCCGCAGATGCAGTCGGTGGTAAAGCTGACCGGGCGCGCACCGTAGGCGGCGCGGATCTGGTCCACCACCTGTGCGTACTGCTCGGCGGTGTACACACGGCGCATCCGGCGCAGGGTGGCGGTGCATCCGCTCTGCAGGCTCAGGTGGAACTGCGGGCAGAGCTTTTCCACGGCGGCAAGGCGGGTGATGAACTCCGGCGTGAGCATATCCGGGTCCAGACTGCCCAGACGGATGCGCTGGATGCCCTCCACCTGAGCGCAGTGCTCCACCAGCTCCACGAGGTTGGTGCCGGTATCCAGACCGTAGCTGGGCAGGGAGATGGCGCTGAGCACCACCTCGCGATAGCCGGAAGCGGCCAGCTGGTGCAGCTCGGCAAGGATACTGGCTTCGCTGCGGCTGCGCACCGGGCCGCGTGCCCGGGGGATGACGCAGTAGGCACACTGGCGGTTGCAGCCGTCCTCTACCTTGATAAAAGCGCGGGTGTGGGTCTCGAACCGCTCCACGGGCAGCTCCTCAAATTTTTCGCCGCGCTGGTGGGGTGTGATGGCAACGATACGCTCGTGGCCGTCCAGCAGCTTTTGCACATTGTCCAGAATGGCCTTGCGGTCGCCGTTGCCGCACACAAGGTCGGCCTCGGTGAACTGGGCAGCTTCCTCCGGGAAGGCCTGCGGGTAGCAGCCGGTGAGCACCGTGACCGCGCCGGGGTTCTCGCGCTTTTTGCGGCGCAGCCACTTGCGGCTCTTCTGGTCGCCGAAGTTGGTCACGGTGCAGCTGTTCACGATAAACACATCGGCCGGTTCACCTTCCTGCGCGATGGTGAAGCCGTTGGCGCGGAACAGCTGTTCCAGTGCGCCGGTCTCGTTCAGGTTGACCTTGCAGCCAAGGGTATAAAAACAAACTCGCATGAGAGGGTATCCTTTCGACTAAAAACGGGGTGATGCTTGCAATACTCTTTATTATATATCACAGCGGCCATGCAGTGCAAGAGCGGATGTGCGCAGGCGGGGCAAAACAAAAAGAGACGGGCAGATGCCCGTCTCTTCTGAAACGTATCGGAACGATCAGGTGGTGCTCTTCTTCTTCAGAACGGCCTTGATGATGTAAACCTGCTTGCCGTTTTCAAAGACTTTCTCGCCCTTCTCATTCGTCTTTTCGGACAGTGCGGCACTTTCAACCTCAACGTCTTTTGCACCGGCGATGCTGGAGAGCAGATTAGTGCCGTTCAGCTGGTTCTGAACAGCCTTCTTGCACTTATCGGGGTCGGAGTACAGATCAGAGTGGCCGGGAACAGCGTTGGCGAAATTGCTCTTATTCAGCTTCTCGATGAGGTCGGCGTCGATGCCGGAGCCTGCCTTAGCAGAATAGACAACACCGGTGGAGAAGAGATTGTTGAAGCTGCAGCCGGTGAACATGGAAGCACCTGCAACAGCAACAGCGGACAAACCTGCGACCTTCAGGAAAGAACGACGAGACAGAATCATGGTAGTATCCTCCTAATAAATAAAAATAATTCCACAAATTGAAGCAATACAGCCCGGAGTGGGCTATTCCACCTTTAGTGTAGCGTCTTTGGTAAAAATAGTCAAGAGTTTTTGCGTAAGACGACCAAAGTTAAGCACAAACAAAAAGAGACAGGCCGCGAAGCCTGTCTCCTGAAGAAGACGAACTAATCCCGGAAGAAGGGGTGTTTTAAGAAGCACGTTCGACCACCGTCTATGCAGACAGTGCCTTAACGCCGCCCTTGTGGGCGGCGTTTTCAGTTTATCACACTTTTCGCTAAAGCGCAACATTTTCGGCGGCTTCTAAAGCGCCCGCTGCCCGCATACTCTCTCACCAAGAGACATTGCGCAGGGAGGGACCGGAATGGAGCGAAAAAACTTGGCGCTTTTGTGCGCGGGGGTGGTGTGCTTCTGGCTGTTTGCGCTGGCCTTTGGCACGGCACAGGGCAGCGGCCTGCGTCGGCAGAGCCCGGCAGTGCAGACGGCGGTGCAGCCGCAGGGGCCGGTGCAGCTTACCGCAGAGCCGCCTGCGCTGGAACTGCCCTGCCGCGCTGCCTGTCTCATCGACCAGCAGACCGGCACGGTGCTGTACGAAAAAAACGCCGACCAGCAGATGCCCATTGCGTCCATCACCAAGGTGATGACCCTGCTGCTTACCTTTGAAGCGGTGCACAACGGACAGCTGACCATGGACACGCCGGTACCGGTGAGCGAGCATGCCTACCACATGGGCGGCAGTCAGATCTGGCTGGAGCCCGGCGAGCAGTTCACACTGGACGAAATGATCAAGGCGATCTGCGTGTCCTCTGCCAACGACGCCGCTGTGGCTGTGGCGGAGCTGGTGGGCGGCAGCGAGCAGGGCTTTGTGCAAAGCATGAACGCCCGCGCCGCAGAGCTGGGCATGACGAACACGGTCTTTCACAATGCCTGCGGGCTGGACGCCGAGGGCCACCTTTCCACGGCCCGGGATGTGGCGGTGATGAGCCGGTACATCTTGAACACCTGCCCGGAGGTGCTGCACTACACCGGCATCTGGACCGACACCCTGCGGGGCGGTGCCACCCAGCTGGTGAACACCAACAAGCTGCTGCGGCGGTATGACGGCATCACCGGCCTCAAGACCGGCACCACCAGCGGCGCGGGGGTGTGCATCAGCGCCAGCGCCACCCGGGATGGGCTGAACCTGATCGCGGTGGTGCTGGGCGCGCCTTCCAGCTCCGACCGGTTCGACGCAGCCACCACCCTGCTGGACTACGGCTTTGCGGCCTACCGGGCCGTGCCGCTGCCGACAGTGGAAGACCAGCCGCTGCTTATAAAGGTAAAAGGCAGCGCGGAGGAGAGCGTGCCGCTGGATTACTCTGCTCTGCCCGGGACCTTGCTGATGCCCAAGGAGGGCGGCACTGCCCTGACCGCCCGGGCCGATCTGCCGGATGCGCTGGACGCGCCGGTGCAGCAGGGGCAGGCGGTGGGCACGGTGCGTGTCCTGAGCGGGGAAACGCTGCTGGGCGAATACGAGATCCGTGCGGCGGCAGATGCACCAAAAATGGATTTTGGCACGGCTTTCGGACTTCTGTGGGACGCGCTGACCGGCCGGGATAACTGAATGCACGCTTCAGCGTACAAAAGGGTGCGGCGGCAGGCTGCATGGAACTGTCTGGGTGAACAATTCTGGATGAAGAAACAAAAAAACACTATTAAAATTGTATGAAATCCAAGGATTTTGACCTTGACTTTGCCCGGAGGGAACGGTACACTTATACCAAGATATTTCCTCGCAGGGCTGAGAACCTGCAAATCGTTTGGAGGTTATAATAAAATGAGTGTCACGTTGAACACCAAGCACCTCTCCAATTTTATCAGTGAAGAGGAATATGAAGCCATCTACCCGCAGGTAGAGGCCGCGCATAATCAGCTGGAAGCAAAGACCGGCCCGGGCAATGATTTCCTTGGCTGGATGTACCTGCCCCGCGATTATGATAAGGAAGAGTTTGCCCGCATCAAGGAAGCAGCTGCCAAGATCCGCGAGGATTCCGATGTGCTGGTGGTTGCCGGCATCGGCGGCAGCTATCTGGGTGCCCGCGCTGTGATCGAGGCCGTCAAGGGCCAGTTCCACAATGAACTGGAGAACGGCCCCAAGATCTACTTCTGCGGCAACAGCATCAGCCCCACCTACCTGAACAACATCATCAACCTGTGCAAGGGCAAGCGCTTCTCCATCAATGTCATCTCCAAGTCCGGCACCACCACCGAGACCTCTCTGGCATTCCGCGTGCTGCGTGAGCTGCTGGAAAAGGAAATGGGCGTGGAAGAAGCCAACAAGCGCATCTACGCCACCACCGACCGTGCCAAGGGCACTCTGAAGCAGCTGGCCGATGCACAGGGCTGGCCCACTTTCGTGGTCCCCGATGACGTGGGCGGCCGCTACTCCGTGCTGAGCGCTGTGGGCCTGCTGCCCATTGCCGCTGCCGGCATCAGCATCGACGACCTGATGAAGGGCGCTGCCGACTCCATGGAGCGCTTCTCCGTGCTGGGCAAGGACAACGATGCCTACAAGTACGCTGCTATCCGCAACATCCTGTACCGCAAGGGCAAGAGCGTGGAGATTCTGGAGTGCTACGAGCCGGACTTCGCCCTGATGAACGAGTGGTACAAGCAGCTGTTCGGCGAGAGCGAGGGCAAGGACAACAAGGGCCTGTTCCCCGCAAGCTGCATCTTCTCCACCGACCTGCACTCCATGGGCCAGTTCATTCAGGAAGGCTCCCGCACCATGTTCGAGACCATCGTGGATGTGAAGAAGCCTGCACAGGATCTGTTCATCGACCCGCTGGAAGGCAACTTTGACGGCCTGAACTTCCTGGCAAACCAGAACATGAGCGTTGTCAACCGCAAGGCCATGGAAGGCACCATTCTGGCACACACCGACGGCGGCGTGCCCGAGGTACTGATCGAGGTGGACGACCTGACCGCCTACAATGTGGGCTACCTGATCTACTTCTTCTGGCGTGCATGTGCATGCAGCGGCTACCTGCTCAGCGTCAACCCCTTCAACCAGCCGGGTGTTGAGAGCTACAAGAAGAACATGTTTGCACTGCTGGGCAAGCCGGGCTACGAGGGCCTGACTGCCGAGCTGGAAGCAAAGCTGAAGTAAATGACAATGATCTCCCGCCGCAAGGCGTGGAAAATACAGGAGGACTGAACTATGATTAAACTGATTGTTGGTACCAAGGGCTCCGGCAAGACCAAGGCTATGATCGACCAGATCAATGATGCGGTCAAGACCTCCAAGGGCAACGTGGTCGTCGTTGAAAAGGGCATGAAGCTCACCTACGACATCTCTTCTTCTGCACGTCTGATCGATCTGGACGAGTACAAGATCTCCGGCGGCGAAATGCTGTACGGCTTCATTGCTGGCCTGATGGCAAGCAACTACGATATCACCGACCTGTACATCGACGGCATCCTGAAGGTGCTGGATCACGATCTGAACCGTCTGGGCGTCGTGCTGGACGAGATCGCTGCCATTGCAGGCGACAGCGTCAAGGTGACTGTGACGGTCAGCGCTGACGAGGCTGCTCTGCCCCACAACGTGAAGAAATACCAGTGATCTGTTGAATTTCGGAATCTGAACTCTATGCAACAGGCAGAAGACCGAAGAAAAAATAAATTTTTTCGGTTTTCTGCCTGTTTTGGTGTTGACAAAGGGGTGCTTTGGCGCTATACTAACAAAGCAGCCTTTTAGAGGTGTACTATGCAATTTGACCTGAGAAAGTTTATCGCCACCGGCAGACAACCCTATCATGCAGAGTTTCAGTGTGATTTATCTGCTCATGATTATGCCGGGGCAAGGATCCCTGAACCTGTCACTGCCGTGTTTGACGCAGAGACGGATGGCGAAGAGATCCGGATGACACTGCGGGCAAACGCATCGGTGCACGGAGAGTGCGCCCGCTGCCTCGACCCGGTCGTTCGGGAAGAGACGGTCGATACGGAGTGGACAGTCAAGGAACGGGATCTGGATGATCCGGATTTCGATCTTCCGCTGGACGAAAAAGGCCATCTGGATGTGGACGAATGGCTCAGCCAGGAATTTATGTTCCAGATCCCCACGGTGCTGCTTTGCAGTGCCGACTGCGCCGGGCTTTGCCCCGTGTGCGGCAAAAAGAAGGCGGAATGCACCTGTCAGCCGACAGAGCAGGCCGAAGCTCCCGTAGACACAAGGCTCGCAATCCTTAAATCACTGCTGAACTGATAAACCCATCAAGGAGGTGCAAAAATATGGCAGTACCTAAGAGACATCTTTCCAAGGCCCGCCGCGACAAGCGTCGCAGCAATGTTTGGAAGCTGGAGGCCCCCGCACTGGTCAAGTGCAGCAACTGTGGCTCTCTGAAGCTCCCCCACCAGGCATGTGGCAACTGCGGTTACTACAAGGGCGAGGAAGTCATCAAGAAGGCCTAATTTGCGCGTAATTGGTGGCATAATGGTGTTATGTACAGAAGGGGAGGGCGCATGCCTTCCCCTTCTTGTTCTGTAAAAAGAACGAACGCTTGACCGTTTGTGCGGAAAAGAGACCTTTTATAAAGGAAAAGGAGGTGGATGCAGTGGCAATGAAGATCGCACGGGTGGACCCCGGCAGCGAAGCGGAAGCGCTGGGCCTTGCTGCAGGCGATGAACTTCTGAGCGTGGATGAGAACGAGCTGAACGATAGTCTGGACTACGATTTCTACACCGACAGCAAAAGCTTCCACCTGAAAGCAAGGGTGGCAGACGGCATCCGCGAGTGGGACGTGCAGCGCACGGAGCGCGGCCCCTTTGGCTGCGATTTCCAGACCTATCTGGGCGACCAGAAGCACTCCTGCTCCAACCACTGCATGTTCTGCTTCATCGACCAGCTGCCTCCCGGAATGCGGGAGAGCCTTTATTTCAAGGACGACGACGAGCGGCTTTCCTTTTTGTTCGGCAACTATATCACCATGACGAACATGCAGGACCACGAGATCGACCGCATCATCAAGATGCACATCTCGCCCATCAACATTTCGGTGCACACCACGAACCCGCAGCTCCGTGTGCGGATGCTGGCCAACAAGCGCGGCGGCGAGGTGCTCAAGTACCTGCCCCGTCTGGTGGAGGGCGGCATCGCCGTTAACTGTCAGCTGGTGCTCTGCCGCGGCATCAACGACGGTGACGAGCTGCGCCGTACCCTGAGTGACCTGTTGGAACTGACCCCCATGGTACAGAGCATCGCTGCGGTGCCCTGCGGCGTGACGGACTACCGCGAGAAGCTGTTCCGGCAGACGCCCTACGACGCAGCCACCAGTGCCGAGGTCATCGACATCATGGAAGAGTTCGGCGATGAGTGCAAGCGCCGCCACGGCAAGCGCATCATCTATCCCAGCGATGAATGGTATCTCAAGGCAGGCAGGCCCATCCCGCCGGAGGAGTTCTACGAGGACTTTGACCAGCTGGAAAACGGCGTGGGAATGATGCGCCTGTACGCTTCGGAATTTCTGGCCGAGCTGGAAAAGCCCCACCGCATTTACGGCACCAAAAAGATGGACGTGGTCACGGGCGAAATGGCGTCGCCGCTCATCCACCAGATGATGGACGAGCTGCACCGCCAGTATCCCATGGTCGAGGTAACGGTGCACACCATCAAGAACAAATTCTTCGGCGGAAATGTGGGGGTGGCCGGTCTTGTGACGGCGACCGATATCATTGCCCAGTGCGAGGGCAGGCTGACCAGCGGTACGCTGGGTGTGCCCGCCGTGATGCTGCGGGAGGAAAAAGACACCTTTCTGGACGACATCACCACCGACCAGCTGGCCCAGCGCCTTGGCGTGAAGGTGGAGGTGCTGCCCACAGCCGGCGGCGATGAAGCCCGCGCCCTGCTGCGCAGCGGCCTGCACATTGCCCGCAGGAGAAAATAAAACGACCCTGCAAAAGGGCGGGCAAGCTTTCAAATAAGGACAATGGATCTTTTTATAACAGGAAAGGAGGAACCCCTATGAGCAAACCGATCGTAGCGGTGGTGGGCCGCCCCAACGTGGGCAAGTCCACACTGTTCAATAAATTGTGCGGCCAGCGCCTTGCCATCGTGGAGGACACGCCGGGCATTACCCGCGACCGAATTTTTGCCAACTGCGAGTGGAACGGCCACGAATTTCTGCTGGTGGATACCGGCGGCATCGAGCCCAAGGCCACCGAGGGCATTCTGGCCCACATGCGGGAGCAGGCCGAGATCGCCATTGACACCGCAGACTGCATCATTATGGTAGTGGATGTGCGCGACGGCCTGACCGCAGCCGACGAGGACGTGGCCCACATGCTGCGCCGCAGCCACAAGCCCATCATTCTGGCCGTGAACAAGTGCGATAAGGTGGGCGAGGCCCCCATGGAGATGTACGAGTTCTACAACCTCGGCTTTGATGAGGTAATGCCCATTTCGTCCGTGCACGGCCACGGCACCGGCGACCTGCTGGATGCCGTGTGTGCCCACCTCGATTTCAGTGAGACCGTGGTGGAAGAGGACCGTATCCCGGTGGCCATCATCGGCCGTCCCAACGTGGGCAAGTCCAGCCTGACCAACCGCATTCTGGGCGAGAACCGCATGATCGTGGCAAACGAGGCGGGCACCACCCGGGACGCGATCGATACCCCGGTGGATAACGCTTACGGCAAGTTCATCTTTACCGATACCGCCGGTCTGCGCAAGCGCAGCAATATCACCGATGGACTGGAACGCTATATGGTGGTGCGCGCACTGGCTGCTGTGGAGCGCAGCCGCGTGGCGCTGATCCTGGTGGATGCCACCGTTGGTTTTACCGAGCAGGACAGCAAGGTGGCCGGTTACGCCCACGATCAGGGCAAGGCATGCATCATCGTTGTGAACAAGTGGGATGCCGTGGAAGGCAAGGAGACCAATACCATGGAGCTGCAGCGCCGCGGCTATGCCGAGTGCTTCAGCTTTATGGGCTATGCACCCATCATCTTCATTTCCGCTCAGACCGGCTACAATGTGAACAAGCTCATGCAGCTCATCCGGGATGTGGACAGCCAGAACGGTGCCCGCGTGCCCACCGGCGTGCTGAACGAGATGCTGGCCCGTGCAACTGCCCGGATGCAGCCGCCCAGCGACAAGGGCCGCCGCCTGAAGATCTTCTACCTGACTCAGGCATCCACCCGCCCGCCGACGTTCGTGGCTTTTGTGAACTCGAAACAGCTGTTCCACTTCAGCTATCAGCGGTATATCATCAACCAGATCCGCGAGAACTTTGGTCTGGAGCACACTCCCATCCGTCTGGTCGTGCGCGAGCGCGGCTCCGGCGAAGTGGGCGCAAAGGACGTGTAAGCGCCCGCAAAGGAGGCATCTGTCTTAATGATGAAAACGATCCTGATTGCTGCAGCCACCATCCTGCAGGCGTACCTGCTGGGCAGTGTGGATACCGGTATCCTCGTCAGCAAATTCGTATATCATGACGATGTGCGCAATCATGGCAGCGGTGCAGCCGGCATGACCAACATGCTGCGCACCTTTGGCAAGAAGGCTGCCGCCATGACCGCGACAGGCGATGTGCTCAAGGGTGTGCTGGCCGTGTGCATCGGCCGGTGGCTGTTCCAGCTTTTGCCTGCCGACGCCGGTGTGTCGCCGTATCTGGGCGTCTATCTGGCCGCCATCTTTGCAGTGCTGGGCCATCTGTACCCGCTGTACTTTGGCTTCAAAGGCGGCAAGGGCGTACTGGTGGCAGCGGGTGCCATTCTGGCCATCCAGCCGGTGCTGCTGCCTTTTCTGGCCATCATCTTTCTGGTGTGCCTGATCCCCACCGGTATGGTGTCGCTGGGCAGCGTGACCATGGCAGCACTCTACCCGGTGCTGACGATCATTTACGGCTCCCTGCAGGGCTATGCCGCCGGTGATATGCTGGTGTGCGCCATTGGCTCCGGTTTTATGTCCGGTATGGTGATCTATATGCACCGCGCCAATATCCAGCGCATCCGCGAGGGCAAAGAGTACCGCTTCGGAAAGCACAATAAAAAATAAAGCATCATAAAATGCCCCGCAGCCTGCTGGTTTTCCGGCAGTGCTGCGGGGCATTTTTGCTTATGTTATTTCGGCTCCGGGCCGGCCTGCTCAAAATCGTACTCGTCAAAAGTCTCTTCTTCGACGGGAATGGCCTCGGAGACCTCCGTTCTGACGCGCTCCTTCAGGCGGGAGAAAACCTCATCGGCGGGGATGCCGCTCTGGCGGGGCGAAAGGTCCGGTGCCGGGTGGCCGTCCGGCAGGTGGGCACCGAAAGCCGGGACAAAGAAGAACTTGCGCACAATGAAGATCAGTGCGATGGCTCCCACACTGAGCAGGTTTTCTACTGCCGAGTCATGGCCCACCACCAGATGGCGGGCAATGGCGTAGAGCAGCACTTCCAGACTGCTGCCGGGGCTGTGCTTGGCCAGCATCTTGATGAACTCGATGCCGATCACGATATCAAGGCTCCGCTCCAGAAAAATGCGGATCTCCACTTCGTTGCCGTCAAACAGCAGGCCGGGCATCCACTTGATGAGCGGCACAGCGCTGAGCAGCAGACCAATGAGCACAAGGCCGGAGAGCAAAATTTCCAGCAGACTGGAGGCCTGAATGATGCGGTTGCGCAGCTGGGTGCGCCAGCGGCTTTCCACATGGGAGGAGGGATTGTCCATATTGAGCCTTCCTTTGCAAAAAAAGTTTCAACATTCACTTACAATATTGTAACAGAAATGCAGAAAGCTGTCAATTGCTGGAAGATCAGACGGCACTGTTCGCTGCAGTGGTGGGTGCCACCGCTACATAACCGGATTTTTTGATGCAGTCCTGCCCGGCGGCGGTATCCAGCCAATCGTAGAGCTGACGCTCCGGGCTGTCGGCGGCAGCGTCCGCATGGAGAACGGCATAGAACTCGTTGCACAGCGGGTAGCTTTCGCTGGCGATGGTGTCGTTGGAAGGGGTGACACCGTCCACGGCCAGCAGACGCAAGCCGGGCTGGGAGTACATCTGGTCGATGTAGTAATACACCGAGAAGCCGATGGCGTTGGCGCTGTTGTTGTAGGCGGCGATGCTGTCCACCAGCTCACCCATGGCAGCGGGAGCCAGCTCGGTGGGCGGGTCCATCAGTTCGCCGCCCTGAATGAGCAGCTTGCGGAACAGAGTCTGGCTGCCGGAGTCCTCGCCCCTCTGGAAGGGCACGATGGCAAGGTCTTCACCGCCCACATCCTTCCAGTTGGTGATCTTACCGGCGTAGATATCCTTCAGCTGCTGCCGGGTCAGGCTCTGGACCGGATTGTTCTCATTCACAATGAACACCAGTGCGTCCCGGCCAATGGGCTTTTGTTCCAGCTGGGCACCGGCCTCCTGCAGTTCTTCCTTCACGTAGTCCGGTGCTTCGTACACCACCAGCATCCGGGCGGTGTAATCCTCATCCGGATACAGGCCAAAATTCTCCCACGCGTAGGCCGTGGTGCTGACCGAAATGCCGCTCTGGGCTACTTCCAGATCGATGCCGGTGGTATCGGCCATCATCTGTGCCATCAGCGGGATGCAGGCGGTGCTGCCGTCCAGCTTGGGAAACTCTTCCGGCGAGAACAGCCCGATGGGTTCAAGCTCGCTCACGGAAGAAGCGGGTGCTTCCGGCGAGGTGGAAGCGCTGCTGGCGGGGGTGTCAGCCCCCTTGCAGGCGGTCAGGATGCCTGCGGCAGAGCAGGCGGCAAGGCCCAGCAGAAAGCTTCGGCGGGAAATTTTAGCATTTTTCATAAGGCGTTCCTCCTATTGGGTCAGTAGCCCATTTCGTCGTCGGCATTGATGGAAGAGAAAATGCTGCGGCAGTAAAGCCATTTGCCGTCGGTATCCATCCAGCCGTAGTAAAAGCCGCGTTTTGCAACGAACACGTGTTCTGGCAGCTGGTTCAGGCTGTTGTCGTAGTAGCTGTAGCAGCTGCCAAGGCCATAGAACACAATGTTGCCGTTTTCATCCAGCACGTCACACATTGAGCCGTTGCTGCTGGGCGCATTGGCGTTGCCACAGTACAGCGGCCTGCCCTCCGGTGTGGTGATGAGATAGTTCAGGGAATAATACTTGTCCTGCAGGTGGGTCAGATCGGAGACAAAGCCCTCGGGGCCGTACACGCGGGTGGCGGTGGTCTCAAAGTTATCGTTATCCCGCAGCTCCAGCCAGACGTAGCCGTCACCCTTGTTATCCATCATCACGCTTTGCTGGCCCTCCACTGGCTCCACGGTGGTGTCGGTGATCAGGTCGCCGGTGGCGGTGCTGAACACCTTCAACCGTCCGTCCTCATAGTAAAGGGCGATGGTGTCGCTCATGACGCTGGAAGCGTACAGCGGTGTCACCTCACCGGTAACAAGGTCGTGCAGATCATAGCCGAAGTCGCCGCTCGTGCGCCATGTGACCACATAGCCCGGGAAATAGCTGCTGGGCTGGTCGTCGAAGGTGCCAATGAGGGTGCGGTCCACGGTGGTGAGATCCCGCAGCTCGTAGCGGCCATCGCTGGTCTCGAAGCAGGCGGTGCCGCTGCCGCATACCTGTCGGAAGCCGGTGAAGCTTTCGCCGGTGGCGGGGTTATAGAGCGTTTCGTCCGTTGGCTCGCCGCTGGCGTGGCAGGTGTCCAGCTCCACCCAGTCGGTCAGAACGTCCGGTGCATAGGAAAGGCTCAGGGCAGTAGTGGTTTCGGCACGATAGATCTGCGTGCCGTCCCGTGTCTGGGCAATGACCCAGCTGTGCAGGGCGGGTTCATCGTCCCATGCGTCCTCGGCAAGGTCTGCTGGGCGGGCATAGCAGGTGAACACCAGCCTGTCACCGCACACGATGCAGCGGTATGCGCCATCCGGCACGGGCAGACGTTCGCCGGTGGAAAGGTCGATCACCTGACAGGTGCCGTAATCGTCGTAGCCGTTTTCGTAGCTGCCGTTCACGGCGTGGGCTTCCTGCAGCACCAGCAGACCGTTCTGCATGGAGGCGTTCTGCTCCCCCTCAAAGGTCATGACTTCATTGCCGTCTTTGTCAAACAGGCCGCTGCGCCGTCCGCAATAAGCGTCCGGGTCGGCCCAGGTGCGGAACCAGTAGTTGGTCTCACCGGTCACGGTGTCCTGCAGAAGGTTCACGTTCTCGCTGCGGAAGGACTGGTACAGGACTTTTCCGCCGCAGAGCACCGTGCAGCTGTTGCCGGAACTGTCGTAACCGTAAAGCATCCGCAGCCGGCCGTCATCCAGGCGGGAACTGTCGTAAAGCAGATTCCCATTTTTGTCGGTGGGGACAGAGGGAGCCGCCGCAGCAGGCTTGCCGGAAGCGGGCGGCAGCACGCTGCAGCTGCAGCCAAGGGCAAGGCACAGCGCCATGCAGGCGGCAGCGCAGCCGATGCGGGAAACGGTACACTTCATAAAGATCACTCCTTTGAAAGGCCTGAAACAGTACACAGAGAAGAAAGCAGGGACTTCCTTGATTTCCCAGTTCAATTATAATACGAAACAGCCGTGCTTTCCATTGCAGGAAAACACGGCTGCTGGTTACAGTTTTATGACAGCGGTTCAGGAAGCGGATCTGGCTTTTTCGGCGTCGTCCATCCGGCTCAGCTGGTTCAGGAACGCCAGCAGAAAGGGCAGGGAGACGATAAAGGTGAACACATCCGCAATGGGCTGGCAGGTCTCCACGCCCACGAGCCCCAGCGTGCGGGGCAGGATGAGGATGAGCGGGATGAAGAACACGCCCTGACGGCAGCAGGCCAGAAAGGTGGCGCGTCCGGCCTTGCCTACGCTCTGGAACAGCATGTTCGCCACCACGATCACCGGCTGCAGCAGAATGGCCAGACACTGGAAGCGGAAGGCAGGCAGGGCCACGGCGGTCACATCCGGGTCGTCACGGAACAGGCGGATGAGGGCATCGCTGTCCACCCAGCACAGAGCGACCAGAACCACCAGCATACAGAAAGCGGCACCCATGGTGAAGATGGCTGCCTGCCGCACCCGGCGGAACTTGCGTGCACCATAGTTGAATGAGGCTACCGGCTGCAGGCCCTGTCCTACGCCGATGGCGACCGAAATGATGAACATGAAGATGCGGGAAACGATGCTCATACCGGCCACGGCAGCGTCGCCATAGCTGCGGGCGGCGATGTTCAGCAGCATGCCGCCGATGCTGTTCAGACCCTGACGGCCAAAGCTGGGAGCACCGCCGATCAGGATCATGCCGAACTCCCGTGCTTCGCGGGTGACGGAATGGATGCAGAACTGGCTGACCGTTTTGCCCCGCAGGAACATGGACAGCAGGATGAAAAAGCTGACCGTCTGGCTGAGAGCCGTGGCGATGCCTGCACCGGCGGTGCCAAGGCCCAGCACGAACATGAAAACGGGGTCCAGCAGGATGTTCAGCACGCCGCCGGTCACAAGGCCGATCATGGCAAAATTGGCCTTGCCCTCGTAGCGCAGGATGTTGTTCATCACGAGGCTGGAGATCATCAGCGGGGCCGCGATGAGGATGGGCCGCGCATAGGCGCAGGCGTGGGGCAGGATGGTCTCGGTGCTGCCCAGCAGCAGCATGAAGCCGGGCAGCGTGGCAAGGCCGATGAGGGCCAGCACCACACCAACGGCCAGTGCCGTGAAAAAGCTGGTGGAAGCGAACCGGGTGGCTGCTTTGGTGTTCCTGCTGCCCAGACTGCGGCTGATGATGGTGCCGGAGCCGTGGCCCAGCGTAAAGCCCAGAGCCTGAATAATGGCCATCAGGCTGGAAACGACGCCTACCGCGCCGGAAGCGCTGGTGGAGATCTGGCCCACAAAAAAGGTGTCGGCCAGATTGTAGATGCTGGTGATCAGCATGCTTAAGATCGTGGGAGCGGCAAGCCCCAGGATCAGCTTGGGGATGGGGGTCTCGGTCATTTTTTTGTATTGCTGGATATTGAGCTCGTTCGATGCCATGAAAGGGCCTCCCTCTGTATAAGGTGAGAAAAAACCGCCCCTGCAGCAGAGCGGCGGATAGCTTTGGCAGATGCGCAAGGGATGCTGGCACATAGTATAGCGCATGTACGGCAAAAAGTCGAGAGGTGCGGCATCGAAAAGGAGCCGCATAGAGACGGTCGAGCAGGAGAAAAACAGGCAGAAAGAGTGTCTCTTTTTGTCTGTTTTGCTAAAGGATGGTCGATTTGCTTGTGGAAAATCACGATATGTGGTATCATTTACCATAAGGAGAACAAAAAAGCCTGCATTTTATGCGGGCTGCGCGTAAACAAAAGGCGGCTGCAGGCAGGACCCGGCTGCTGCAATTCCAATAGGAGGGAAAAATCATGAAAACTGTTGCACAGACTGTGATCGGAGCGGATCACTTCTATACCATTGCCGCACACACCGGCAATGTCATTCAGGCTGTGGAAGGCGTCAAGGGAGCCGGCACCGTCCGCCTGGGCAAGTACGAGCACAAGCCCGAGCAGGAGTGGAGCTTCATCCGTGTGGGAGACGGCGTTTACCGCATCCGCAACCGTGCTTCCGGCAAGCTGCTGGACCTGACCATGACCGGTACTGCCAACGGCACATGGCTGCATCTGTGGGAGGATGTGGGCGGCACCTCCCAGATGTGGACGGTCCAGCCCACCCCGGAAGGCAAGGTGCGCCTGCGCTCTTCCTGGGCAGGCGGCAAGTGCGTGGATACGGTCGGTATGGGTGCTGACGTGGGCACGGTGCTGCAGATCTGGCAGGAAGTGCCCGGTGCAGACGATCAGCTGTGGACCATTGCCGAGGTAAAGGAGCGCGCAAAGCGTGCCGTCAAGAAGGCTGAAGAACCCGCTGCGGAAGCTGCAGCAGCTCCGGCAGCGGAAAAGGCACCGGCCAAGAAGCCCGCAGCCCGCAAGCCCCGGACCACCAAAAAGGCGGCTGCCGCCAAGGCAGAAGAGCCCAAGACCACCGAAGCAGAAGAAACTGTAAAGGCAGAAGCTACACCCGCAGAAAAGCCTGCCCGCAGGACTGCTGCCAAAAAGACTGCTGCCAAGGCAGCGGAAAAGGCTGAGCCTGCAAAGGCAGAGACCGCTGCAGAGGCAAAGCCTGCTGCGGAGAAGCCCAAGCGCAAGTGCGCACCCCGCAAGAAAAAAGAGACCGTCTGATCGCGGACGGCAAAAACGATAAAAGCAGCGCCCGCCGGGAGGTTCAAGCCCGGCGGGCGCTGCTGCTTTTATTCCGGAAGTGGTTCTGAAAAGGTTCCGGGTTATGTGTACTGATCTATGGTCAGCCTGCCTTTTGCATGCTGTCGGCAGTGCTCTGCACAAACTGCAGCACGCTCTGGATGGTATCACGGATCTGCACCAGAGTCTGAATGTCCTCATCCTTCATGCGGGAGGTGGGCGCGGTGAGCACCACAGTCTGGGCACTTACGGTGCCGGTGAGCTGGATGCGGACCTGATGCTCCGGGATGGTCAGCAGGATGTGTACCGGGAGGGAATCCTCAAAGAATTTGCTCTTTTCAAAGCCGATGACCAGCACCGGGGCAGAAGCACTGGTGTCGCCGGTGTCCAGCTGATAGTAAAGGTAGCCGTCCAGCGCACCTTCCGGCTGCACGCGCTGCGGCTTTTTCTGCGGCAATTCAAATTCAGTCATATCCTGCAGGCTGGTGGCCTCGGTGCCAACGCCCAGAAGGCTGGCCAGCTGGGCCTGCGAGATATAATTGCCAAGGGTCCAGTCCGGCATCAGAAAGCTTGCCAGCGGGTAGCTGCCGGTGATGGAGGAGCGGATGTTCTTGTACAGCTGTCCCACATCGTATAATGTCTCGCTGCCGCTGACGTACACGCGGGTGAGCGGGTCGGCGGGAATGACCGCGCCCGGGGCCGTGATGCTCAGCTGCAGAGCGTCCGGCGCGTACAGGCCGCTGACTGTGCCCTTTGTGGAGCCGGTTTTTTGCAGGATGGTGTACAGGGCGGGGGAATCGGCGGTGGATGTCGCCTCGTAATCAAAGGTGAATGCCGCGCCGGCCTGCAGGGCCTTCACGCGGCGGGCCACCAGACTGTAGCCGACCGTAACGGCGATCACTGCGATCAGGGCAAGGCACAGGATCAGGATCAGCACCACGCGGCCGACACTGCGCTTTTTTTTGCGGGAAGATGCCATAAGAAATCCTCCTTTGGTGAGAAGATATTTTATTCAGCATAGCGGAACGGCAGGCAAAAGTCAAGCGAAGCCGGATAAAACAAAAAGTCCGGAACCATGAAAGTTCCGGACTTCTGGCGGAAAGATGGGGATTCGAACCCCAGAACGCTTTTGACACGTTACACGATTTCCAGTCGTGCGCCTTAGACCAACTCAGCCATCTTTCCATATTCGGTTGTGCGCCGCAGCGCCACACTATAATACCTGAAAGAATCGCTTTTGTCAAGGATTTTTTGAAAAAAATGTTTTTTTCCAAAACGACATCTCTGTGCAGGCAAAAAACGGCAAAAAATTCAGGGATGCAGCAAAAGCCCTTGACGAAGCGGTTGAACCGGACTATGATGAAGCAGGAGAGTACTGCGGCGGGAAATCTTTGCGGCCGCAGAGTGGAATAAAAAAGGAGGATGCTTTCTTATGACTTATCCTGAAGTGCTGGCCAATGCCCGTGAGTGCATTGGCAAATACTGCAAGGCCTGCCCGGTGTGCAACGGCGTGGCCTGCAAAAACCAGATCCCGGGCCCCGGTGCCAAGGGCGTGGGCGATACCGCCATCCGCAATTATAATAAGTGGGCCGAGATCCGTGTAAACATGGACACCCTGTGTGAGGGCGGCACGCCGGACACCCACGTGGAGCTGTTTGGCAAAAGCTTCAAGTACCCCTTCTTTGCAGGCCCGGTGGGTGCGGTGAACCTGCACTACTCCGAAGCCTACACCGATATGACCTATAACGATGTTCTGGTGCGCGCCTGTGCAGAAAATGGCATCGCGGCCTTTACCGGTGACGGCACCAACCCCACCGTGATGGAAATGGCCACCAAGGCCATCGGCGCGGCAGGCGGCTGCGGTGTGCCCACCATCAAGCCCTGGAACATCGACACCATCAAGGAAAAGATGGCACAGGCCAAGGCCAGCGGCTGCTTTGCCGTGGCCATGGACGTGGACGCCGCCGGTCTGCCCTTCCTGAAGAACATGACTCCTCCTGCAGGCAGCAAGAGCGTGGAAGAGCTTGCCGAGATCGTCAAGCTGGCCGAGCGGCCCTTTATCGTCAAGGGCGTTATGACGGTCAAAGGCGCACAAAAGGCAAAGGAAGCCGGTGCTGCTGCCATCGTGGTATCCAACCACGGCGGCCGTGTGCTGGACCAGTGCCCTGCCACTGCCGAGGTGCTGCCCGAGATCGCAGCAGCCCTCAAGGGCACCGGCGTGAAGGTGCTGGTGGACGGCGGCATCCGCACCGGTGTGGATGTGTTCAAGGCACTGGCGCTGGGCGCAGACGGCGTGCTGATCTGCCGACCGTTCGTTACGGCTGTGTATGGCGGCGGCGAAGAGGGCGTGAAGTGCTACATCGACAAGCTGGCCGGTGAGCTGGCTGACACCATGCAGATGTGCGGTGCACATTCTCTGGCGGAGATCACGCCGGATATGGTGCGGGTTTGAGTAGAACCATTTAAAATGCTCTCCGCTCTGAGCATATCAGCGGAAAAATTTTTGTACTTGTAAATCGGCAAAACCTGCGGGCTTTGCCGATTTACTTTTTCACGGGAAGGGTCGGAACGGAAAGCAGCATCTGCTTCATGAAATTGAGTTTTCCGTTACGACCCCATCCTGTGCAGCTGTGTTCCGGGGTAGTAATGAGCTAAAATATCCGCATAGTCCGCGTCCTGCTCTGCCATGGCCTTTGCACCCCACTGGCTCAGGCCCACGCCATGGCCGTAACCCCGGGTGGTAAAGCTGAAGTTTCCGCTCTGGTACTGCACGGTAAAGCAGGTGCTGCGCAGACCCAGTGCCTGACGCAGGGCTGTGCCGGAAACGGTCTGTCCGCAGACGGTGAGCGATTTTGTGTAACCGGAGGAGGTCTGTTCGACCGGGCCGAACCAGCTTTCCGGTGCGGCGAGATCGGCCGTGATGCCAAGGCCGGAAAAAGCCTGCTGCACCTGCGCGGCAGAAAATACAGCGGTATACTGATAATTGTCAGCGGAAAGGTCGGTGCCGCTGTCCACCGGGATCAGATAGGGCAGGGCGGTGCCCCACACATTTTCGCTGGCCTCTGTCCGGCCGTTGGAAATGGCAAAGTAGCTGGTGCAGGCGGGGGCGTTATCGTAAAAAAGGAGATCGTTCAGGACCTCGTCCACAAGGGCCGAGAGCCGGGCATAGTTCTGCTCGTAGGCGGTGCCCCAGTAACTGCGCAGCACCGGTTCGGTCAGACAGCCCTGACGCCGGGCAGGATCAACGGTGAGCCATGCACCGCTTTGCAGGGCGGCATGATCCCGGCAGTAGAGCGCGTAGGTGTGGGCGGCAACAGCCTGTGCCTTGAGTGCTTCGTCCGGCCAGCTGACCGGCATTTCGGCGGCGACAGCCCCCAGAACGTATTCCCGGCGGGAGAGCTGCACTACCTTTCCGGCGGACTGATCCTCCACCGGAAAGGTCTCGGCGTCTGCGGAAGGAAGGTCTTTTGGCTGCGATGTGGGCAGCTCAGGCACAGAAGATGCTGCGGGCAGAGGCGCTGTATGGCCCAGCACAGCCCGCGTGACCCGGTAGGCGGCCAGAGGCAGAGCACTGCCCAGAACCAGCAGGACTGCAAAGATCAGCAGAAATAACTTTTTCATAGTCCAAGCCCCTCCGACAGCGGTGTTTTTAAATCAGAATACCGGATACACCCTGAAAAAAGATGCGAAACAGGGAGAACGTCTTTTGCAGTGCAAGCCCAAAAAGGCGCTGAGTAGGCAGTTTATGTGCCAGATGATGCACTTGATGCTTGAATTTACTCTTCAAAAGCGATATCATAGAATTATACCCATCACAGAGGATGGGCGGGAAAGTATAAGAAATAGAACGAAAGGAGAATCCCCCTTATGAATTTTGCACATTCAGAAGTGGCTGCACTGGACCCGAACACGATGCGGACATTGTGTGAGGAATATGTGGCCAATAACTACATCGACCCGGAGACGAGTGAGCGGCTGGGCGTCAAGCGCGGCCTGCGCAACCCGGACGGCACCGGCGTTCTGGCTGGCCTGACCAATGTCTGCGACGTTGTGGGTTATAAGAAGGATCAGGAAGGTCATGTGATCCCCACTCCCGGCAAGCTGATCTACCGCGGCGTCAACATCAACGAGATCGTGGACGAGGCCTACCGCAACGACCGCTTTGTGTTTGAAGAGGTGATCTGGCTGCTGCTGTTCGGCAGCCTGCCCAACCAGGAGCAGCTGGACGATTTCTGTGAGATCCTGGCAGAGCACCGCGCCCTGCCGGAAGGCTTCATGGACACCATGAACGCCCCCTCGCCCAATGTCATGAACAAGCTGCAGCGCTGCGTGCTGGGCCTTTACTCTTATGATGAGCACGCCGAGGATCTGAGCCTGGAGAATATCCTGAACCAGAGTATCAATCTGATCGCCAGCATGCCCACCATGATGGTGAACGCATACCAGATGAAGCGCCGCTACTACGATAAGCAGAGCATGTTCTTCCATCTGCCCAAGCCCGGCCAGAGCACGGCGGAGCACATCCTGAGCACCTACCGTCCGGATCAGAAGTTCACCCACGAGGAAGCAAAGCTGCTGGATATGTGCCTGCTGGTGCACGCCGACCACGGCGGCGGCAACTGCTCCACCTTTACCACCCGTGTGCTGTCCTCCTCCGGCACGGATACCTACTCTGCGATCGCGGCGGCCATCGGCGCACTGAAGGGTCCCAAGCACGGCGGTGCCAACCTGATGGTGAACCGTCAGCTGAAGGATATCCTCAAGCATGTGGAAAACCCCGAGGACGACGATGAAGTTCGCGAGTATCTGCGCCGCATCCTGCGCAAGCAGGCGGGTGATGGCTCCGGCCTGATCTATGGCATGGGCCACGCGGTGTATACCATCAGCGACCCCCGTGAGGTGGTCCTGAAGCAGCGTGCCCGCCATCTGGCTTACGAGAAGGGCTTTGAGGAAGAGTACAACATGCTGTGCAGCATCGAGCGGCTGGCCCCCGGCATCTTTGCCGAGGAAAAGGGCAGCACCAAGCCGGTGTGCGCCAACGTGGACCTGTTCAGCGGCCTGATCTACAACATGCTGGGCATTTCCGAGGATATCTACACCCCGCTGTTTGCCATTGCCCGTGTGCCCGGCTGGTGTGCACACCGCGTGGAAGAGGTGGTATTCGCCAACCGCATCATTCGCCCCGCTTACAAGTATCTGGGCGTGCGCCAGAAATATAAGCCAATCGAGGAACGCTGATGAATCCTTCTGTTTTGTTCGTTTTTATCCTGAGTGCTCTGCTGGGCGTGCTGCGCGCGGCAGATCTGGCCTTTGGCACCGACGCCGTTACCGGCCTGTGTCTGGTGGGCTCGGTGTGGTGGCGCTATCTGGCGCTGGGCATTGTGGTGCTGGCTGCAGTGTTTGTGGGCCGTACACAGCCTTCCCGCTCTGAAGCGGTGCGCAGCCGCAGGCCGCTGGCCGGTGTGCTGGCATTTGCCGGTGCAGTATGTTTTCTGGCCGCAGTGGGTGCACAGATCGCGCTGGGTACAGCTTCCGGTCTGGGCGGCTTTGTGCGGTGTATTCTGGAATGCGTGTGCTCTGTGTGGCTCAGCACGATGGGCCGCTGCTGGCTGAGCCCTGACGCGTGGAAGAAGCCTTTCGGCGGGCTGTACCTTGCCGTTGCAGGAAGCCTGCTGTTCTATTGGAACGTACTGATGCGGTTTATGGAAAACAGCTCCAGCTGGCACCGGGTGCAGCCGACAGTTGCAGTGTGGCAGATGCTGGCAGTGCTGGTGTTTCTGGCGGCGCTGGCTCGGGCACTGCATATCCCGCAGCCGGACAATGGCAGAACACTGTGCGCAGCCGGGCTTGCCGCCTTTGCGCTGGGCCTGTGCTGGCAACTGCCCCAGTGCTTTGCGCTGCTGGCAGGCAATGGTATGGGTCTTGCTGTGATGCCTGACTTTTTTGCAGGGCTGGGCCTTTGCTGTGTGGGCAGCATTGGCGGAGTGTGCGCTGCAGCCTGCCTGAACAGACAGAGCTGACAAAAGTACGGGCACTCTGTTGGCGCAATTGCCTAAAACTGGCGAGTGAAAGGAAGCAAAATCGTACAAAAGCAAAAAATGATAGAAATGTCTTGTTAATTTTTTGGCAGACACTTGAAACTTTCTGCGTTTTGGTCTAAAATAAAGATACCGTGATTTATCCGATTATGGGTAAAATAATTAGGAGGTACTATTAACATGGCTGTTAGAGTTGCTATCAATGGTTTCGGTCGTATTGGTCGTCTGGCTTTCCGTCAGATGTTTGATGCTGAGGGTTACGAGGTCGTCGCAATCAACGACCTGACCAGCCCCAAGATGCTGGCTCACCTGCTGAAGTACGATACTGCTCAGGGTTCTTTCTGCGGCAAGATCGGCGAAGGCAAGCACACTGTTGAGGCTACCGAGGACTCCATCATTGTTGACGGCAAGGAGATCAAGATCTACGCTGTTAAGGATGCAAAGGATGCTCCCTGGGGCGAACTGAACGTTGACGTCGTTCTGGAGTGCACCGGCTTCTACACCAGCAAGGAGAAGAGCATGGCTCACATCCAGGCTGGCGCAAAGAAGGTCGTTATCTCTGCTCCCGCAGGCAACGATCTGAAGACTATTGTCTTCTCCGTCAACGAGAAGACCCTGACCGCTGAGGATCAGGTCATTTCTGCTGCTTCCTGCACCACCAACTGCCTGGCTCCCATGGCTGACACCCTGAACAAGACCTACCCCATCGTCTCCGGCATCATGACCACTGTTCATGCTTACACCGGCGACCAGATGATCCTGGATGGTCCTCAGCGCAAGGGCGATCTGCGCCGTGCTCGTGCTGGCGCACAGAACATCGTTCCCAACACCACCGGTGCTGCTAAGGCTATCGGCCTGGTCATCCCCGAGCTGAACGGCAAGCTGATCGGCTCTGCTCAGCGTGTGCCTGTTCCCACCGGCTCTACCACCATTCTGGTTGCTGTCGTCAAGGGCAAGGACGTCACCAAGGAGTCCATCAATGCTGCTATGAAGGCTGCCACCTCTGAGTCCTTCGGCTACAACGAGGATCAGATCGTTTCTTCTGATGTCATCGGCATGCGTTACGGTTCTCTGTTCGATGCTACCCAGACCATGGTCGCTAAGATCGACGACGACACCTATCAGGTTCAGGTTGTGTCTTGGTACGACAACGAGAACTCCTACACCTCTCAGATGGTCCGTACCATTAAGTACTTCGCTGAGAACTGCTAATCACAGCTCTACGCTCAAAAGTGCTTGAGGTGTTGTGCTGAATGACAACTAGTATTGGCTTTGCTGGTACGAACATGCTGTGATTGGTACGACAACAGGATATTGAGTTCAACACCCTTCCTTTTGCGGGTTTCCGCAGAGGGAAGGGTGTTTTTTGCGTGCAGAATTCTGGATTACTGCTTTTTTGTCTGGACAATGGTTGATTTGTTTATACGAGAAAATATGCATTTTTCAGGCTGGATGGATAAATTCGAATAGTAATGGCGGTGAGGAGGCAAATACATAAAGAATGAAAAAATGAGGGGTAACGTTGATTTTTGGTCAAAGGAAAAGAGGCTTTGTCGAAGAATTAAAACAGGCAATAGTTGAAAAAAGAAATTTCTTGACGAATTGGGTATTTTAGCAAGAAAATGCGTAAAATAGACTGGAATCTTATCCGTAAAATGAGCAACGATAGTGCAACGAAGTATTGTATGCAAGAAGAAAACATGCTAAAATAATACTGATACATTGGCTGCACTGCGACTTGCAAAAGAAAAAGGCATAACCACAATGGCAATCGTCAATGTGGTAGGCAGCAGTATTGCCCGTGAAGCGGACAAAGTGTTCTACACCCTTGCTGGTCCAGAAATCTCTGTCGCAACGACTAAGGCATACAGCGCACAGCTGACAGCCATGTACTGTCTGGCGGTTCAGTTTGCAAAAGTTAGAGAAAAAATCACGGAGGAGCAATACAGCTACTTTATCTCTGAATTGTTAACGCTTCCGGAGAAGATGCAGAAGACTCTGGAAGATAAAGAGCGCATCCAGTGGTTTGCAGCAAAGTATGCCAATGCACATGATGTATTCTTCGTAGGCCGTGGCATTGACTATGCTGTCTGCTTGGAAGGTAGTTTGAAACTGAAAGAAATCAGCTACATCCACTCCGAGGCATACGCTGCGGGCGAGCTGAAGCACGGTACGATCAGTCTGATCGAGCAGGGAACACTGGTCATCGGAGTGTTGACTCAGAGCGAGTTGTATGAAAAGACCATCAGCAATATGTTGGAGTGTAAGAGCCGTGGCGCTTATCTGATGGGGCTCACTACTTATGGCAAGTATGAAATCGAAGATCAGGTAAACTTCACAGTTTATGTTCCAAAGGTGGACGAGCACTTTGTTGGTAGTTTGGCAGTGATTCCGTTGCAGCTACTCGGCTACTATGTGTCTGTAGCCAAGGGCCTGGATGTGGATAAGCCGAGAAACCTTGCAAAGAGTGTGACAGTGGAATAAGATGCAAGACCCAATAAAAGTATTAGCCAAAATCCTCACAAACATCCTGACCGCTCTCTACGAGCCGTTTGGATTTTCACTTCTGCTTTCCTTTTTGGCTATGTTTTTCTACCTGTATGCATATGAGCCTACCGCAGCAGGCAAAGGCTGGAAGAACGCCCTAGTAACATGGTATCAGAAATTCAAGGAGAGCGTGTTCTTTCGGAAGCTGTTTTTACTGACCTTCGTGACATCGATGATCCTGTTTAGAACCCTGTTAAACCGGAACCTGTGGATGAACCCATTGTCCGATGTTATGGGTGGTTGGGGCATCTGGGAGACGGTGAATGGTGAACAGAAACTGACAACGGAATGTATTGAAAATATAATTATGATGCTACCGTTCACCAGTATGGTTATATGGACATTTCAAGAGAAAGTGGGCAGTAGCTGTAAGAAGATACTGTGGTATAGCGGAAAGATAGCATTCATTTTTTCGATAAGCATTGAGATGCTACAGCTGTTTTTAAGGCTCGGTACGTTCCAACTATCTGACTTGTTCTATAACACAGTCGGTGGAGCACTTGGTGGTTTGATGTACTACGCGGCGATGAAGGCAAGAAAGCATCAGTAATCTGTAAAAGAATCGAATTATGTGGAATATAGGGAGCGGAAGCTCCCGATGTTGCTCGGATAATCACACACCTCTTCGTGGTGAGCAGCAGGCAACGATCTATGATCGGCAGAGATGTGATAACGAATAAATGCTTCTCGTTGCAATAATTTCCATGGTAATGTTGCGGCTCGAATGAACAGCATCAATGCAAACAAAGATACATTTAAAATGTATACAGATATGTTTTTGACAGAGTATATTATTTTGGCAATCCATCTGAATAGCCAAGGTGCTTTATCGGATGTGGTACTGAATAAGGTTAAGAAAAATGCCAATTTGATGATATGATAGATATTGCTCGTAGACTCGCAGAGTGATATACTTTAGTTATTATAATTGGAAAGAGGTTTGTATCCTATGCCCAGAACAAAAGGTAGCAAGAATAAGCCCAAAACTGTGACTGCTGATTTCGCAACGCAGATTGCAGAAAAGCAGTCCGCAAAGGAAGCGCTCACAGCGGAAATCGCATCCATCACCGCAAACATTGACACTTTGAAGGCTGATCTGAAAGTGAAGAAGGCTGCTTTGAAGAAAGTCGAAAAAGAAGTGGAAATGCTGGAAGCAAAAAAGGCAAAGGCAGATGCCAAAGCTGCAGAAGATGCGAAAAAGGCAGAAGCGGAATCCGTTCTGAAAAAGCTGCTTGCCGAAGGCGTGAGTGCCGATGAAATTCTCGCAAAACTGAAATAACAGGAAAAAACCCGTGATGGACAGGCATAACGCACTGTTCATCACGGGTTTTAGGGTTATAAGAACATAAGTTTATCCAGCGGCCACATCAAACTGAAAATGTGCCGGAAGGTTGAACTGTTTGATAAACGCATGGTGCTGGGCGTGATAGTGCCTTAGATCATATCCCAGATGATGCAGCTCAAGAAGTTTCACCATCACTAGGTTGAGATGAATTCGTTTCGCTACGGAAATTTGCGCCGCGTCCAACCCACGCTTTGTCATTTGATAGACTTCATCACTGTCCAGCATCAGGTGGGATGTGAAAGCGTTATGCTCGTAAAGAAGGATGTGCTTGTCCTTAATGGTCAGAAACTTGTCCAGGGTATGCAAGTCCATGAGCAGCTGATGCTCCAGATAATGCCCCAGCGCATAGCCGCACACCATCTGCTTCGTCTGTTTGTCCAGCTGGCGATTGATAAGAATCAATGGCTTATCAAAATAGAGCGAAAGTAAACCCAACATATCTTTAATGCGGGATGTTTCACTGATGTCCAGGCTGCAACTGCGCGCGATCTGTTTGATGTTGCGAGTTCCGGCATTTTGGACAAGTTCGTTGGCGGCTTGGTGAATAAACGCAGAATCCATAATGTGATCTCCTTCCGGGGATGGCATAGTGAATGGAACGGTGGTTTACAGGTTCATTATTCGTTCCTTTTCTCGTTTTTGTTCTCGGTACTTAAAATAGGCTTTGTGCATTTCATACATGATGCCGTCCATATCCTGCGGGGTCAACTCTCCGCTGGCAAATAGCTCAGTAAGCTCAAATGCGAGATGCTGGGCTTCTATTTTGCCCTTTTTTCCGTAGGCTTCGGCGGCACGTTCGATAAATAAAGACTGATCCGGCTGTAAATAGGTCAAAGGTACATGGAATATGTCGGCCATCTTTTCAAGCATTTCAATGCTGCGAGGATAGCGGCCATCACGCTCCCATCCGATAATCGTTCGTTTGTTGATACCCAGACATTGTGCCAATTCGTCCTGTGTTAAAGAATGTTTCTTTCGTAGATCGCGAACTTTCTCTCCAAATTTCATGTTTGCAACCTTTCTATGGCGTAGTTATCGTGCTGTAACAATGTGCAACGGGATTTGTAAATATTCAATCTGGAAGATGCAACGAATTTTCACATTTTCCTCTTGACACGGCGACACGACTTGCTTATAATATATGCTATATTCTATCATCTTATGGATTATTATACCGTAAAAATCGTAAATATGCAAGCCGAAAAAGGTGAAAAAAGAGCGGAAGTTCAAAAGGTGAAATTGAATAGAGGAAAAAAGAAACTTAAACCAACACAAAGGAGGCCGTGAGAAGATGAGCAACGGAGAACATGAAATCCGCACCCCAAAGGGGCTGCGGATTGGGAATCGCAGTGTCGTTGATGGAAAGAATATGCTTCAGATCAAGCGTGGTGGCTGTGAAGATTATATTTCTGCTGAATCTCTGGTGGAGTGTATTCACGGCCTTCCTGTGAAGAGTATCGAATTTTTCACAGCAGAGAATCAACGGAAAGAAGCCTGAAGCAGAGTGCTTCATCGGACACTGAAAGCGCAGAGGTGGAATCTTAGGCGGCACCTGGTTAGCCGACCAGCTCCATCAGACGTTCTTTTGGGTCTACAATATAATATCTGTTTGTTTAGAGCGATACCGTAGCAATATGTGATATAGGCCGGAACAGAATGAGCGAATGCAGCGCAGTAGTGCGCCTGTGAGTAACTCATCCTGTTCCGGTTTTTTTAATTTTTTTTCAAAAACACCTTGCGAAATGCCCTTCCAGCAATTCTATATATGAGAGACTAAACATCGCACCTTAAAAGTGAATCATGAAATAGCGATGCAGTAGGAGAAGTCTTTGACTTCCCGTTCAAAAAAAAACGGGTAAGTCTGGGACAACTTTTGCTGCATTTTTTGTTTCAGACCGCCCGCAGCCAAAAGGCAGAAAGGTGGACATTATGATGACATTCAAGGATCTGAAAAAGCTTGTTGAACTCCCTTCGTACAAGGAACAGCGTGTTCCAACCGTGAAGGCACTTGAGGTATCTGGTGTGCCAGTGGTTACCGAAAAGGTCTTGGAAAATCATGGCAGCATCAATGTCTACCAGAACGGTTATGTGATCTACCGGGCGCACAAGAGGGTGACAGTTTTTTCTCTCCGCGACTGTGTACATTATAAATATGATGCAGCAGAAGGGGCGGGACATCACATTGAGGAAGCAGAGTTTGACGACTACGAGTGGCACATCCGGCTTGTTCTGGAAGGCGAGGATCGGATTTTTATGAACTATGAGATCATCCAAGGAAAGTGGATGCCATCCCGTGAGGACAGGGAGTATAAAGAAGAAATCCTGGAGGGAGTCGATGACGCAGTCAGTACACTGGAAAGAATGATAAGTGAGGAAAGAGTGGAAGAACTGCTCTCTACTTTGACTGATTTGCAGAGAAAAGTCGTTCACATCCACCTATTCCATAAGGGATATACTGCAAACCTTGTTTTCCGGCTCCATCGGAGTGATGGCAGTGCAGTGGAAAAGCTGCATACGGCATGGACACACAAAGGCAGGAAGTTTCTGTACCACGAACTGAAACGGCGTGGGATTCTTCCGATGGCAGAACAGGAGGGTTGAGCCTATGAACTTTACAAATAGCCCGTTTGAACGTATGATGCGCCAGCGTCCGGGAACGGACAGTGACCATCCCTGCATTTCCTGCCGACACCGCAGGGAATGTGGCTACATGATGCACCAGTGCAGAAAGAAATTCCGCTCGGTCTTTGGTGATACGGCTCCTCCGGTATCAGGCACAGTCGGTGTCTGATACCTTTGGAATAAAATCATTGGTCGGAAAGGAGGGTGCAGGTGCAGGATGAAGTAAACGAAAAAACGATGGCATTGTGCATCAAAGGCGGAAAAATCTCAGCGCAGATTCTGAAAGCAGCACTGACAAAGCTGTTGGCAGAGATCGAGAAGAAGAAACAGCAGTCGAAGAAGATGGGAGGGCAGAACCGATGTAAGAGAGGAAAGCAGAGCATGCAAAACTTTATGAGGACGTATCAAAAGGACTTCTCCCGGAGAAATGTTTTCAAATGCTTGCAGATTGCTACGACACAGAACAGGCTGGACTGACCGAAAAGATTGAGCAGTACGAACGGGAAGGCCGTGCTGAACACGATCAGCTGGACAAGATTCTGGTATCCAAAGCGGAAAAGGTCGATGGCGAATACGTCCAGAAAATCCAGTTTTTCTACCGCCTGTTATACAATAAGCCGTCGGAGTATGCTCAGCTTGTGCTGGGTGGTGAGGTTGAACATTATCCCTCGCTTAGCTACGATAATAGTAAATTGGAAGACTGACTTTTTGTTAAACATTGCAAATAAAATAAGCACCTTAGACTTTTTTGAGAATCTAAGGTGCTTACGCTTTTTTAGTGAAAGATTACTCTATCAAAAAGCTGTCCAAAATAAGGCAATCTGCATTCCGGAATCAAAAAGTCAACCCTTAGGTTTACAAGCAGGCACCTTGGTCATCGCAGCTGAAATATTAGAAATTGCAGAAACAACGGACGAAATTGCGCTAATAATAGCTGTAGTCGTTGCAACATCAGAGCAGGGGTTAATTTGACTATCATCAGAACCACCAAAAGCAGCCAGCCGTTCAAGTTCAGCGCAGTCAATTTCTTCATGTTTTTCATTAGAATTCATAGCAGCATGTTCCTTTCATATGATTAACACAAAAAACAGCCAATTAAATCCGGAATGCAAATCAATATTATAGGTGCATTTTTCTAGTTGTCAAGGTTAAAACAGCACAAAAGACAAAGTACTTGATTGGGATTATTTGGTGATAATTTAATTGACAAGACGATACAGCGGTGCTTTAATTTGCAACGAAGGAACGCTCTATAATTGTCAAAAGCTGAGGCGATAAAAATGAAAGATGAATTTTTAAGTATCATAATGGAGTGTGCAGCATCGATTGTAAATGAAAAAAATTCTGAAAATTCGCTACTGAGAGATGAATGCGGAGAAACGCTATATGGGCAAGTACTAACTCAACTTACAAATGCTATTGCTAATCTATTATCAAGCATTTGGATTAAAGAATATTCTGAAGCTCGCAATAATCATATCATCAATGATTCGACTGTAGAATCACGATTTTCTCATTTTAGAAAGCTGTCAACAACGAAAAAATACAGGAAATACATTTTTGACAAGTATGAATTATTAGAAAATGATGTTGACCAGTATATAAATAATTACTATGATATGATTGGTGAAATCGTACAAAGCTATAAGAAAGATAAAGCCGATTTGGAAAATCATTTTAATTTTATATACGGAAAGATGATTGCAATACATAGTGGAATGGGCGATACACATAATGGTAAAAATGTGTGTGAAGTGGAATTTGAAAATGGCACACTGTTTTATAAGCCACGAGCATGTTTAACGGATCGTTTCTTTGAGGAGCTACTTACCATTGTTTCGCCACAAAGCATAGAGAATAATCAAACTGACTTTTGGGGCGATACAACACATTCATGGCATCGGCCAATAATATACCAGATGGCTAATAACATTAGTGCTGTTAAAAATTATTATTATCGAGCTGGGGTTTATCTCGCTGTTATGTATTTGTGTTCATCGACCGACATGCACTCAGAAAATGTCGTTTGTTGTATGGATTCGCCAAGAATTATTGATTGCGAAACGGTTGTTTCTGCTCAAAAACATAATTTTGAACAAAATCAAATAGGTAAGACACTGGAATCAAGTGTTTTGCAGAGTCGGATGCTTCCCGTTAATTTACCCACTGATGTATTCGATTACGACGTGAGTGGACTATTTGCAGAAACGATGAAGTCAAATAAAATCAAGGTTCCGATGATTGTTGACGATGTGGAACTAGACATTAAATATAAATATGTTCTAGTTAACGAAACGCCAAAACTTTCAGCATTACATTCAAAATTGGGCTGTGCACAAGAAAAAGATGTTATAGGGATGCTTCTTGCTGGATTCAACGCGGGATGCACCGAAATAATAAAAAGAAAAAATTCTGTGCTACAAGTTGTTTCTGACCCACAATATTCGAAGATGAAAGTTCGCCAATTATTAAGACCAACCTATACTTATTCAAAGTTTATTGATGAGTCACATAAACCATGTTGCGAAAGAACAAAAGAAAATCGGGAAGCTCTATTTGATATTTTACGTGAAAATTTCAAAAGTGATGCAAAATATGGTACGACGCGACTCGAATATGAAATTTCTGAAATGAAAAGAGGAAACATACCGATTTTCTATAGCGAATTCTGCAAGAATGATTTATTTGCAGACGGTAGAATTATTTGTCCGGGATATTACCAATTCTCTGCTAAAGAGACTATTTTGGAAAAGCTACTTCATCTTGACGAAACAACCATTAAATATCAAGAGCGTTTAATTGCAATGTCGATTTTTTTGCACTCTGCAAATTTGGATCCTTCAAATACAATCCATAATTTTGACAATATTTTTTATATTAACGGTTATGATAATTATACTACAGAGTATCTTGAAGCCTCAAAAGAATGGTGCGAAGAATTTCTAAAATATCTAAAAATCAGCGAGTGCCCTGTAGATTCCACTCACGCATCTATGATTATTCCAACAGCTATTGAAGATACACAAACTCCTGCATGCTTATCAACGATATGTCCGGATTTTTATGCTCAAGGAGGTATAATTTTCTATATTTTGGCATACGCAAAAGTGTTTTCCAAACTAGAGGATAAGCTATATGCAGACAGATTGTTGGAAAACGCAAAAGATGCTCTAAAGAACCCGTCAAAGATTGCTGAAAAAAATGCCTTTTCATTATATGGTTTTTGGGGAAGTTCATTATATATAAAATATAATGAGTATCTAATGTTTGATGACAAGACCGATTACGCATGCGTTTTCGATTTAATAAAAACAATCATAGACAAACTTTTGCAACAGCGATTTGAAAATGCAGAAAACGATTTTGATTTTATGCACGGATTTAGTGGGACAATATATCTTCTGGCAGAAATTTTGAGAAACGATAACAAAATATTCATTACATTCTTTGATGATTTCGATTACATTTCACGCAAATACATTGATGCGTTTTTTTACTCTTTCCTTAATGGTACTTTTAGCGAAATTGGTTTTGCCCATGGTATTTCCGGAAATATTGCAACTGTTGCAATGATATCAAAGTTAATTCCAATTGATTATAATAAGCTTGAACAATGTATAAAGGCTGATGATCATATGTTTAAAGAATCTTCTGAGCATTCATGTTTGCCCAGTTGGTGTAATGGCATTGCTGGACAAATACTGGCAAGAGTAATTGGATATACGGCCACCTTAAACAAATCTACCAAAGAGGTGTTTGAAAGTTCACTGAACAGCTATCTTGAAGAAAAATATCTAAATGTTTTACTGTCTTGCAAACAATTATGTCTTTGCCATGGTGTTTACGGAGTAGCTTCTGTTTTGAATTATCTTAAAGATAATTCAAAGCAGAAGAAATCTTTTCCTAATATATATTTAAATGTGAATCCCATGAGCATTCAGTGGGTAAACGGCATTTCCTATCCATACGAATCATTTATGACGGGCATTACCGGTGTTCTCTACGAGCATTTAAGATTGATAAATCACAATATTCCCAATACACTTGCAGCAGGCCTATATGGAGTAGAATTATAATTTTTCTTGACAAGCCATTCTACGTGTACTAAGGAGCATCCGTATAAAGCATATCAAATAAAAAAGGACTTGCAATACAAGAGCGAATTGTTTTTCCAAGAATAATTTTATAGGGTTTGGAGTTATAATGCGGCTACAGTTTTGTTTTATCAAACGGTGAAAAAAATGATTGTAAACATGAAAAAAATCCCAATGATTTATCAAACAACTACATCAGACTGTGGGCTTTGCTGCATTTCTATGCTAGCAAGTGCTTATTCATTCAATCAACCATTAGCCTTTTATAGAAAGCAGTTTAATATCGGTCGAGATGGAATCTCTATTGATGGGATTTGTGAGATATATAAGAGCATAAATATGGATACTAAAGTATTGAGAATTGATGATTTGATTGAATATCTGGATCATCAATACGAAGCTCCGTGTATATTATATTTAAATACTCAGCATTTTGTCGTGGCTCAAAAGAGAGGAAAGAAGTTAATTGTTTTTGATCCCGCAACAGGCAAAAGCACATACTCTCTAAACAAGAAAGACTCCATTCCATATGCATCTCAATTTGCCCATTACTTAATTATTCCAACGCCTTCAAAAAAGTTTTGTGTTCGAAAAGGTGACATTGGAACCTTACGACATATAAAACCATATTTATTTGAATTTAGAGGTACTCTCGTAAAAATTCTGTTTTTTTCACTTTTGGCATATTCAATTTCTCTTTTGGTTCCGATTTTATTACAGAACATCGTAGATACACTGGTGAAATCAAGAACTCCGGCTATAGTTCAGTTTGCCTTAATAGCTTTAGGATTAGTGGCTTTTTTTACCCTGTTTTCTTTCCTAAAAAATAATATAATAACACGATGCCAAGTCGATGTATATAATGCACTGTACGAGAACGCCATTCGACATTTATTTGAAATTCCATATTCATATTATGATAATAGATCGCAGGGAAATATACTGTTTCGCATAAATGTCCTTTCACAATTTCAGTCAATTATTAGTTCTGTGTTTCCTCAATTTGTTGTTTTGGGAACATCGACATTTGTTATCCTTGTATATTTGAGTGCCCATTATCCCATACTTATGCCACTTCTCGTTGCTACTTCATTATTAGCAATTCTTTATGTGGTAATTTCGAATAAAATACTCCTAAAGATGAGAAACGAACAGATTCACGAAAACGAGCAGTTAAGTGTTCTTAACACAGAAACTGTTCAAGATATGTTTCAAATTCGATCAATGCATCTTTCAAAAATGTTTTTGAACAGATCTTATGAATCGCTCCACAAGTTTAGCAAGGTTACCTTGAAAACAGATTCAGTTTCATTGAATCTCAACCAAATCGTCAGCTATTTTACAATGTTCGTTCCAGTTTTTGGAATACTATATCTGTTGATTATATTACCGGAAGATACTTTAAGCGTCGGCGAGCTTGTTGCTGTATATTCATTAATGGGAACCTACTATTCATCTGCAATCTCTTTTTTCACTCTTTTTCTTAATACATCTACATATAAGTCGTCTCTTGAATATTTAAACGATTTTCTTGATGAAGAAAGTCAAAAAAAAGACAAACACATCAATCCGAAAGAGTTCAAACTGCTTACATTTGAGGACGTTTCATTCTCTTATAATGCATCAACAAATTATATTTTAAAAAATGTTTCTTTCTCTGTAAAGCAGCATGAAAAGGTTGCCATAGTTGGAGCCTCTGGCAGTGGAAAAACCACAATATTAAAATTATTGTCAGGTCTATATCAGCCTGTAAAGGGTGATATAAAATTGAATGGTTATAAATTAGATTACATTGATGATTGTTACTTCTCTAAAAACATTGCATTTGTTCCGCAAAACGCATTTATCCTCAATGACACAATTCTAAATAATGTTACATTTGGAGACAAATCCATCACAGAAAGCGATGTGTTCAATGCTCTGGATATTGTTAATTTAAAAAATGATGTTTTATCTATGCCATTGGGTTTAAGGACAGTTATTTCTGCTTCATCATCTAACTTTTCGGGTGGACAGGTGCAGAGATTGGCGATTGCGCGTGCAATTATCCGACATCCTGAATTGCTGGTTTTCGATGAGTCTACATCATCGTTGGATTCAATAAATGAAGAAGATCTGTATCGTAAATTAGCACAATTAAATATCACAACAATAATTGTTTCGCATAAATTATCAACAATCAAAAACGCCGACAAAATACTTGTAATTGATGGTGGAAAAATTGTAGAATCTGGAACTCATGAAATGTTAATGAATAAAAAAGGAATCTATTATAATCTGTTTGTACACCAAACCTAAGTCAGTATGTTTTCCTCTTTGCGCTTTCCTACATAATAGATTTTTGGTGCGAGAGGTCATTGATGGATTATTTGCATAAGTCAAAGTGGATAGAGAATAAGCGATGAAAGTTTTTGTTTTTAACGGAAGTCGGCATAGAGCCAACTCTGTTTGTTGTATGTGGATTGATCAGTTCATGCAGTTGCTAAAAATGTCAGCTCCTGAGTCTATCGAATTCCTTTCGCATGGAATGGAGAACATTCAATTTTGTTCTGGTTGTCAGGAATGCTTTAAAACGGGAATGTATTTGTGCTCAGATTCTATGAATTTGATTAGAAGCGATATGCTTGCATCTGATGTTATTGTATTGGTATCACCAGTTTATAACAACTCAATAAGTGGAAGCACGAAAGTTTTCCTTGATAGAATTTCTTGTTGGACACACCTATTTAAACTCGCTGGAAAATATGCAATTTTAGTAACCGTGTCTGATCGAAAAAACATGAACGGCGCAATGGAATATCTAAAATATATATCCGACTTTCTTGGACTTTATGTTGTTGATTCGGTGGTTGTTGAAAAAGAAAATTTGATCAAGGATGAATTTGCCAGCATATGCAAAAAATCAGTAAACAAATTAATTCGAGTGCTTACAGCAGACGATGAACTTATCCATGTTTCTGAAAGACAAGAGCAATGCTTTCGCTCAATGAAAAAAAGCTATAAAGACTTTCAACTACCAACATACGAGAAAAATTATTGGGAAAAGCATCTAATGAGATATAATTCACTGTTGGATATGATATTAAGTAAAAGGCTTAAATTTAATAAGCACCTGTAGTACCTCTAGCCAAACAATCAGTGCGAATCAAGTCTGATTGTTTGGCTTTTTATTTTTCCCAAAAAGGAGCGTGATGCCATTGACCCAACCGAAAACCGACCTAGCCTATCTCCGCAACGAAAAAGCCAAAGCAGAGCAAAAGCTGCGCTCTTGCCAGAACCGAGAGAAGATCCTTGAACGCAGGATGTCAGAGTTGAACCGGAGAGAGCGTGTGCATCGTCTTTGCACCCGTGCCGGAATCTATAAACTGTTCTTCATTGCTTTGATCGTCAAGAACAGCTAAGTACAGAGAAAGCAACACAACCACCTCCAACTGATTCGCAACGATTGGATGTAGTGTACCACGAACCAACAAAAATGTCGAATGTCACTAATGTTGTAAAGGAGCGTGATGCCATGACCCAACCCAAAACCGCCCTTGCCTATCTCCGCAGCGAAAAAGCCAAAGCCGAGCAGCAGCTGCGCTACTACAAGTACCGCGAGAAAATTCTGGAGCATCAGATACCGGAGCTGACCCGCAAAGCCCGTGTGCATCGACTGTGTACCCGTGCCGGGATGCTGGAAAGTTTTCTGATCGCGCCGGAAGAACTCACCAACGATCAGGTGATGGAGCTTCTGAAAATCTCGTTCCGTCAACCGGAAGTCGTGCT
>ERZ1027094.37-NODE-37-length-107371-cov-17.136923_pt1 | contig 107371 bp, 95 predicted proteins | sample MGYA00519410_ERZ1027094 | MGnify/ENA primary metagenome ERZ1027094 (study PRJEB26926, sample SAMN06164647) | human gut metagenome | biome: ENVO:00009003; feature: ENVO:2100002; material: ENVO:00002003 | host: Homo sapiens | place: USA | collected 2012 ...
GCGGTTGGCTTCAGCGTGATGATGGTGCTGGACGTAGCACTGGGGTGACGGTTGGAGTCCCCGAAAACGAAATCTTTTTCAAAATCTCCGAAAATTCCTAAACTTCTTGACAGAGGAGACGGCAGGGCGTATTATTTTGGCAGAAGGACCGCTGAGAAGCGGCTTTTTATAAGGCCGAAAGTTAGCTTTACCTAACTCAAAACTCTGCCCTATACGAAGAAATATATCTCTTCTATTTACAGGTGGAAAATAAATAGAGAAGGAACGTATCACGATGAAAATCTACACATTTGGTGCAGAGGATGCCCCGGTGCTGTTGCTGCTGCCGGGCACCTGTTGCCATTGGAAAAGCAATTTCGGTGCCGTAATCCCGCTTCTGGCTGACAACTTCCGGGTGCTGTGCGTCAGCTACGATGGCTTTGATGAGACTGAACAGACCGAATTTCCCACCATGCTGGAGGAGACCGAAAAGATCGAGGCCTACCTCAAGACCCACTGCGGCGGTCACATCCGGGCAGCCTACGGCTGTTCTCTGGGCGGTTCCTTCGTGGGGCTGCTGGCGGCGCGGAAGAATATCCACATGGACTGTGGAATTCTGGGCAGTTCCGATCTGGATCAGGCGTCGCCGCTGACGGCAAGCTTGCAGACTGATTTTCTGCTGCCATTGATCTACCCTGTGGTGCGGGACGGAAAGTTTAAGGCAAAATTTCTCCAAAAGCGTCTGGAAAAGCGTGCCAGAGAGTCGGGGGATTATGTCAAAGCCTTTCTGAAAATGTTTGGCGATGCCCGCCCTTATGTGACCATGCAGAGCTGTAAAAATCAGTTCTACTCCGATCTTATCACTCCGCTGCCGGATAAGATCCATGTGCCCGGTACCGAGATCCATATTTTTTACGCCCTGAAAATGGGCGCAAAATATCGTGCCCGGTATCAGCAGCATTTTGCACATCCTGTTCTCCATGAGCAGAACTTGCAGCACGAGGAATTGCTGGCCTGTCACCCGGAGCAGTGGGCGCATCTGGTAAAAAGTATTGCATTGTGAACGGTAAAATGTATCTGGAGCAAGCAGGATTTTGTAAGATCCAGAACCACAAAAATAAAAAGGGCTGGCTTTGCATCACAGCACAGAAATGAGGTGCGATCATGTCGAAAAAGGCAACGGAATTTCAAAGAAAAGCAATGAGCTGGATGTACCGGGGCAAGGAGATCTTCAAGCCTTTGAACACCGGCTGGATCGACAAGAATGTTGCCTGCGTGCGCGAATGGGTGGCGAACATCTTCTTCTACCGCAAAGGCGATACGACCATTATGGTCGATGCGGGATATAACTACGACCGCCTTGCCGAAAAAATGAGCTGGCTTAGAATTGATCCGAAGTCGATACACCATATCCTTATCACCCATCAGGACACCGACCATGTAGGCGCGGTGGAAGCAGACAGTCCGGGGCTGTTCCGGAATGCGAATCTGTACATCGGCGAGATCGAGAACCGGTATCTGATCGGAGAAGCACGCCGCAAGGTCATCTATCATCTCTATAAGCTGCCGCAGGTGACGATCAACAATGAAAAAGTGCTACTGCACGATGGTGAGGTCATCGACATCGACGGGATCAGGATCGAGTGCTTTCTCGTTCCCGGTCATACATGGGGACATATGGTCTACCTCATTGACGATAAGTACCTTTTTACCGGCGACACGCTGTGGTTTGGCGCGGACGGCGGCTACAGCTTCATTTCCTCGCTGGCGGAGGACAATAAGCTGGCTGTGCAGTCACTGGCGGAGCTGGAACGGAAACTGCGCGCGCGTGGGCTGCATCCATATTTCATCACCGGTCACACGGGATGGACGAACAATTTTGCCTTTGCGTTTGCCCACAAACCATCCTTTCTGAAATGAAATAGAATATCATTGTTCTTACGCCGTTCTCTCTGCATGGTGTTCCTGCCCCTTTCCAGCGGCGTTTTCCGGCTCGTCCTCATAGGGGCTCTTCGCCGGGTATTCCATACAGACGGTCATGTGGTTTTCAATGTTCGATGAAGGCTTGTAGAAAGCATATCACAATGAAGCAGAAATTTTTAGGAAGCATTCCTTCCGGTTTTCAGTGGATTTTAGGAGAATCCCAAGGAAAAACCGGAAGGGATGCTTCCGCTTCTTAGAAAATGTTCTGGATAGAGCATACCATAAAGTTACTCGATTTTTTAGGACCTATTAGTTCCGCTTTTTACCTTCAAAACCGGAAGTGATAGTTCCGGTTTGATGCAATATTGAATGAATCAACGCCGATTTTCATAGAACAAATTTTTATCCAAGAAAATTTGCTTATTCGGTATCAGCGGAAACGTGTAGCCAGCGCAATTTTGTGCGGAATATCGGGTTTGGGCGAAGTCCAACAAGTGCTTTTGAAGTCGGATTTGTAAAATCGAATTCAAAAATTGCGAGGTGGTACCGGCTCGCCCTGCTTGCGGCGGTTGCAAATGTGAAAAATTTTTCTTGCAGAAAATAACCGTCCGCTTCAAGTTGAACTTGAAAACGGACGGTCCTGATTGCAAAATGATTTTCAAATTTGGAAAGCACGTTGAGAGATTTCATAGTATCCGCAAGCAGGGCAGACGTATAGACAATGTCTGCATCTGCAAACCTGCTAACGAGTGTCAATAGTCTGAACAAAAAATCAGCAAAAAATTATTGCCGGGTGCAGTTGAGCATCCGGCAACTTTAATAAGCCGACAGCACGGCTTGTCGGCTGAAAATCATCGTAATGGTTCATCAGAAATCATCAACAGGCATCAGAAGACGGCAGGGAACGCAGAAATTCAGTAACACGAGCGTAATAGACCCGCAGGAACTTGGCACTTCCTGCGACGGTATAAACGTAATAATGCTTTCCTTCGGAACGCTTTTTGTCCATAAAGCAGTAAACAGAATTTTCCGGGTTTGAGCGTGTTAAAATAATATTCGATACAATAAAAATAGTTCGCCTCAAATGCGGTGAACCTCGTTTAGAAACATGGCGTGACTTGGATTCAAATGCACCAGACTGGAACAGTGGTGCATCAATACCCGCAAAGGCCACCAACGCTTTCTTGTTTTTGAAGCGCCGAACATCACCAATTTCGGCCATAAGAGCAGGCCCGGTAACGGGTCCGGCTCCTTCCATCCGCATCACAACCTCGTATTCGGGGAGCATTGCAGCCAACCGCTGCATTTCAAGCTGGGTGCTTTGCTTGGCCTCGCAAACGGCATTCAGGCTTTTACAAGCCTGCGTGATCAGCATTTCCCTCGTGCAATTTCATGATTGCAGCGTCCATTGTGCAGGCACTTGGAAAATGTGTAAAAAGTGTTCTGTATATAGCAGCAATATGAAAGCAGTATTTCACAGCGGGGCATTATGAATCTATAATAGGTAGTTGGAAATAAACAGAAAGAGGGTCTTTTTGATGGCAACGATATTTCCAAGAGAAGAAAAGGCAGAGGCACTGTTCGGGGAGATCCTGAAAAATCCAGAAGCCTGCCACCGCCTGATGGATACCTTCAACGACTCGCTGGACATGGCAGACGTACTGGATGCGCCGACCGTGAGTGCACAGCAGTTTGCCGCAGCACTGTTCAATGCCTACGAGAACAAGGATCTGTCTGCCTTTCTGATGGCGATCTGCCAGCACAGTATGTTTGACCTGCTACGGAACGCTGCTCTGATCCCGTTCAAATTCAACGCGGATGGTCAGCCGAACCCGGTGATCCTGACGGATGATGCCGGCGTTCTTTTGCCGAACAACAAATTTGACGTGAGCAGCAAAGTATACGACCGGTTCATCCGGGTGTTCCAGAAGCAGGAAAAGGTAAAAATGTACCTTGCCAGCGGCTACTGCAAGTATCACGGCTACGACGAAGGCTCGATGGATGTGGTGGAGTACCACTACAACCAGCATTTGGGGCTGCTGCTGATCTACGAACTGCCGGACACCGTGAAGCAGAAGGTAACGGAAGCGGAGGCCTACTCCACCGTCTGGGATATCCAGATGAAGCTGCAGCACGCACTGCCCCGTTCCGTGGTCTACTATGGACAGGATACGCTCAAGGACGGCGGAACCCGCTACGATGAACTTGGCGTTTTTCTGCCGCTGGAACACTTTGCCGACCGGCTGGAACGCCATGTGGAAACTGCTACCAAGATCGTTTACGGCGAGTAAACGCCCTGTAAACGAACTCCCTTTATAAGTGCATCACAGCAAAACGCAGCGAACCGTTAAAAGATTCGCTGCGTTTTGCCTTATATGGGAGAATGGAAATGCTGCACATCAGGTGCAATAACGGAAAGTCTTGTCAGTGACAATACGGGCGAAGATCAGCCCTAACGGCAGTGCCACGATGATGAGAATGGCATCTGCAAACCATGTGGCGGAGTCCATCAGAGACAGGATGCCCAGATTATAGATGGCACGGTAGAAATACAGTCCCGGTACCATGATAACGATGGACGGCACGGTGACGGAGATGCGGGGATAACCGGCGGCGCTCTTCAGGCAGGAGGCCAGCAGTCCGGACAGCAGTGCGCCCAGAAACGCTGCAACAGCGGGCGGAAAGCCCGCAAGGCTCACCAGCTCCAGTCGGAACGTGTTTGTTACCGCACCGATAAGGGCAGCGCAGACTGCCAGGTTCCGGGGACTGTTGAACATGAGCGAAAAGCCGAACACACCGCCAAAACTTGCCAGCAGCCGGAACACGATCTCTTCCGGGAGTGTCAGGCTCAGGGCAGGGAACTGCACCGGCTGCAAATGCAGCAGCAGTGCCATGATCCAAGCCGTCATGGTTGCCACCAGAATGATGAGGACGGCGTAGGCCAGACGTTCCAGCCCGGAGCGCATATCCAGCTTGGCAAGGTCGATGCCGCTGGTAATGAACGGAAAGCCCGGAATGATGAAGAGCATGGAGCAGATATACCCCGCCTCGTGCTGCGCCGATACGGCAAACAGAACTTCTGCCAGCTTCAGCAGGATGGCATATACGAGGCTTGCTGAACAGACCGACGCCGTAATGCCCAGAAACAGGGTGAAATGGTGTTTTGTCAGCTTGCACCGTACAAAGTTGCCGATGCCTGCACCGCAGAAGGCACACAGCATTTCCACAATGCCGCCGCCCAGCAGAAAGGTGAAGCAGCTGCAGGCCAGTGCAGCTGCAAAGCCCAGTGCGATGGGCGAATACAAGCCGTGGATGCGCTCGATCTCATCGAGGTGGCTGTGCAGTTCTTCGCCGGTCATAAATTTTCCTTCCCGGTCGAAGTCGTTGACGAAATGCTCCAGCCGGTTCAGCCGGGAGGTATTCACGCCCGTATTTGTCAGACAGAGTGACTGGGTATAACACTGGTCACCGTCAAAGCAGGTGAACTCAATGGACAACAGGCCGATGTCCGCTGTTGTTGTGACTCCCAGCTCCCGCGAAAGGGTGTTCATGGAGCTTCGGACACGCCATGCGCCGGTGCCGCATTCCAGCAGCATCAGCCCGGTGCGTCCAATGACGGAGGCTTTTTCCACAAGCCCCGCCTCGGTAATGGGGACGCCCTTGCTGGCCGACGCATAGTCGTGCCAGTAGACTTCCATGTGATTTTTGATGATCTCACTTTGCCGTTGTCCCATACCGGAAAGCCTCCTTTGTGATATGGGGATGTTGCAGCTGTTTCAAGACTGCGGTGCTATTATAAGGGAAATTGCAGGGCGGGTAAAACGTATCTTGGATATGCCGGCAATGTTCGTTTGGTATTTCAAAGAAGAAAATACGTTGCGTTTTTGGCGGCTCTGCGGCACGGTTGAAGGTATCGGTGGACAGCCGATATGCAGACATGGAGCTGCATATCGCCTCGGAACAGGGCGGAAAACGTCCTGTGGTGGTTCTGCAGAACAACATTGGAAACCGTCATTCGCCTACATTGATCGTAGCAACCGTTACAACCCGGACGGAAAAGAAGAAAAACCAGCCCACCCATGTGCTGGTGGATTCCAACCCGGCTTTTGAAGAACCGTCCATGATTCTTCTGGAACAGATTTTTACGATCGATAAATCCCGCATGCAGGTGATGCGCTCTTGCGGCCCTCACCCCAACTTCTCCCACAGTGCATTCAATGCGGCAGCAGTATCCGCATCCATGCCATCGTTCAGGCGGCGGGCGGGGTACCAGAGGGTAGAACTTTCTCTTTGCGCATTGGCAAGGGGGGTGGTGCTTGCCGTCTGCACTCGGACGGCCGAAGCTGTAGATGCGGTAGGAACTGCCTGCGGCGGTTGCTCTACGGAGCGCGCCTGTGGCCGCGGTGCAGAAATGTAATAACTCGATATAACACTTTCGCCTCTGTAATCTGCAAAGTGCAGTGGACTCTTCGAAGTCTTTCCGAGGGGGGCGTCTCCTGCGGGAAAACTACGATTAAAAAACTGGATAAACTGCAAATAACCTGTGCGGTTCGTACGGCATACGAACGGATGAAATATGGACGATAAAAACGATTTGTTTCTCAAAAACTGCCTGTGCGGGTGCGTATAAGTACAGACCGAACAAGCTACACAAATTTCTTCCGTGGGAAAAATGCGCTTTTTACGGGCGGCTGGACTAGGAAAGACTATTGTTATTTTTGGCGAAGAGTGATATTATCACTATCGCGAAAGAATGTTTCTATTAAAGAAAAAATACGCGCCGCCAGCCATTGAAAAGAGGCCGGACGGGCAGCAACGGTAAATGTAATGGAGATTTTACTCACAGGTTTTACAGCATTCCTGACGCAGGAGTGGATCGAGACGGCATTCCCGGATGATCATGTGCTCACCACCCACGCAAAAGGGGAGGCGCTGCTGGACACCCGGATCAAGACGGTGATGCTGGAAAGCAAGCAGCTGCTGGATCAGCTTGCAGAAACCTACCAGTTTGACCGGGTTGTCTATTTTTCTGAATATCTGCTGCCACACGGGAATCAGGAAGGTGAACTGGACCGTCTGCGCCGGGTGCTGCAATCCTGCCGCGAGCGGGAGGTGGAGCTGTTGTACCTCTCAGGGCCGGAGGCAGCATTGACGCCGTCCTCCGGCAAAGCGCTGCTGGCCAATGCGGCAGAGGAACTTTGCTTCCATTACGCTAAAACCAGCAAACTTCAGGTCAAGGTGTTCCGCCTACCCTATCTGTATGCCGTCTCGGCCAGCGGTGCGGAGCAGTTTGCACGGCTGTTCGAGCAGATGTCTGCCGGTACAGTTCAAATGGATGAACAGGCCGCGCAGCCGCTGCTTGCGCTCTGTGCAGAAGAACTGGCTGATCTCGTTGCCCGGGTGTTCGATACATGGACGCCGAAGCCGGAGCGATTTACGCTGCCGGATGTTTTTGGGAATACGCAGGAGCAGCTGGGCGAGGCGCTGCAAAAGCTGCAGCCCGGGCTGCAGGTGCTGTACGGCACCGATACCATCCAGACCTATCCCGCAGCGGATAATACTGTCCGCCGCAGGTACGGCTGGTTCCAGCGGTACAGCATTCTGGATGATCTGCCCGCGATCTATAATGTGTGGTGCGCCCGGCAGGCGGAGAAAAAAGCTTTGCACGCAAAACGGTGGATAAGATCCGCCAGAGCCCGCGTTTGCTGCGGCTGGTAGAGATCGCTGCCGCGTGGTTGGCCACGGAGCTGCTGGTGCGTATTACAGGCACGGACGCGCAGTTCCAGATGATCGATTTCCGGCTTATGTTCGTCGTGCTGATCGGCACAGTCTACGGCCTCAATGCAGGTGTGCTGTCTGCTGTGTTGGCATCTGTTTCTCTGGCAATGGGCTATCTGCGGCAGGGCACTACCCTGATGCTGCTGTTTTATGCGCCTGCCAACTGGTTGGCGTTCATTGTATATTTTGTGGTGGGAGCGTCCTGCGGGTATGTGCAGCTGCGTAATACAGAGACCGCCCGTTTCGTGCAGGAAGAAAACAAGCTGCTGTGTAAGCGGCTTGAATTTACCCGGAAACTGTATCAGGATACGTTGGAGGATAAACAGATGTTCCGCCGCCAGATCCTTGGCCGCCGGGACAGCTTTGGCAAGATCTATGCTGTGACCCAGCAGCTGGATATGCTGCAGCCGCAGGAGATCTACCGCAAGACGGTGCAGATCATGGAGGATGTGCTGGAAAATCACAGTCTCACCATCTACCGGATGGAGAAGAACCATGGGTTTGCCCGCCTTACAGCCGCCAGTGCCGGAATGACGCCGGAGCCGGCGCACTCGCTGGAGGTGGAGCAGTGGTTGGATGTGATCCGTGCCATTGAACAGGAGGGGCTGTGGGTGAATCGCGGCTTCCTCCCCGGACATCCGATGTATGCTGCAGGTGTGCGGCAGAACGGAAGCCTTGTGGTACTGATCTGCCTGTATACGGCCAACGAAGAGCAGATGACCCTGTATTACCAGAACCTGTTCCGCATCCTCTGTGGACTGGTGGAAACGGCATTGGTGCGCGCTTTTGAGTACGAGAGCGCCGTGCGGGAAAACTGGTATCTGCCCGGCACCTGCCTGCTGCGTCCGGCTGTGTTTGCGGAGCAGCTGGCTACAGCCTGTACCCTGCAGGAAGAAAAAATGGCGCACCATCTGCTGCTGCGGGTGACGGGTGAGTTTAAAGACCGGGCCGAATTCAACGATCGGGTGGGGTGCTCCATCCGCAGTACCGATGTAGCAGGCGTTGGAATAGACAACGCCGTCTACCTGCTGATGAATCAGGCCGATGAAGAAAATCTGCCGCTGCTGACCCGGCGCTTGGGTGAAAAAGGGCTTCATGTCACTGCGGTGCCGCTGGATGAGCAGCTGCGGCTGATCAAGACTGCAAAACAGGAGGCACCGCATGTGTAACGGGTTCTGGCTTGGCCTTGTGCTGCTGACGGTGCATCTGGTTGTATGCGGGGGCCTTTGGCTGCTGGCCCGGGCACGGACACTGGAGGTGGAAGGATATTTTGTTCCGGTGATGCTTCTGGTGCCGCTGTGGGGGCCGCTGTGTGTGCTGTTACTCCACACGTCCAATCGCCTTACAGGCGGGTGCCTGCGGGAACAGACACTTGAAAAGCTGCGAATAAACGAGGAAATATACAAAAATATCCTTGTGGCAGATGACGAGGGTAAGGAGGCGGTTGTTCCGCTGGAGGAAGCCTTGCTGGTAAACAGCCCTGCACAAAAGCGGAAGCTCATCCTCTCGGTGCTGACGGATGATCCCGCAGGCTATTACGACCTGCTTCAGCAGGCCCGCATGGATAACGACAGCGAGGTGGTTCATTACGCTTCCACAGCGCTGTCGCAGATCACCAAGGAGGCAGATCTGCAATTGCAGAAACAGGAACAGAGGTATGCTTCCGCCCCGGACGATGCCACCGTGCTGGAAGAATACTGCGATTATCTGGAAAGCTATTTGGAAAGCGGCTTTGTGCAGGGCAAAGCGGCGGAGATCCAGTATCACCAGCTGGAGCAGCTGCTGAAAAAACGGATGGAAAATCTCGGTGGACGCCGCAGCTGTACGCTGGAATGCAGGCTGGTAGATGTGCAGCTCAGTCTTGCGGAGTATGGCCGCGCAGAAAAAACGCTGGAAGACCTTACGGCGCGCTGGCCCCAGCGCGAGGCGCCGTGGGTGCTCCGCCTGCGGCTGGCAGCAGCGCTGCGCGATGGGGCGGCTGTCCAAAAAACGCTGCGTCAAATCGAGGAAAAGGAGGTCTACCTCAGTGCAAAGGGCCGCGAAGTCGTGCGGTTCTGGCAGGGGAAACAGCAATGATAAAGGAAATCTTTTCCCGGCTGCGGGCATTCCGCTGGCAAAAGCTGCTGATCATCTGGGCTGTGTTCGTGGCGATGGCCGCTATCCTGTTTGCGGAGCGCAGCGGTATTCAATACGAGGCAACGAAATTTAAGATCAATTATCTCCCACGGACAGAGGTCAAATCTGCGCAGATCGCCATGTTCGGCCAGCCTGTCACCTGCCTGCTGCTCTACGATTCCGGGCAGGAAGGAACAGACCTTGCAAAAAAGCAGTTCGATCAGATCTTGCTGGATATGAAAGTAAGCACACAGGCTGTGGATGTGCACACAACGTCTCTTGCTGATATCCCGGAGTTTGACCAGTATAAAACCGTTGTGGTCCTCATAAGTGATTTGGATGCGTTAGGCAAACGCTTGATCGACCTGATGAACTGGGTGAAGGACGGTGGCAGTGTTCTGTTTGCCATGGCACCCCAAAAAACGACGTATTTTGATGCGATATCGCCAAAACTTGGCATTCTGTCCTCTTCTTGGGAAAACAAAATCGCCGAAAGCATCGTTCCCACAGAGGAGTTTATGCTGGGCGGCGGGCAGCGGTATGAGTTCAGTGACCCATTTGAATCCTCTCTCAGCGTCAGCCTCCGGGAGGAAGCCACGGTCTATGCCAGCACAGGGGACGAAGGCGTTCCGCTGGTATGGGGCACAAAGTCCGGTGCCGGCAGGGTGGTGGTGGACAACATCGGCGTCTACGACAAAATCATGCGTGGCATCTATGCAGCGTCCTTCAGCCTGTTGTGCGATGCCGCTGCTTACCCCGTCATCAACAGTTCGGTGTTCTATCTGGACGATTTTCCCTCTCCGGTGCCCGGCGGCGATGGTACTTATATCCGCAGGGATTACAGGATGAGCATAGCGGACTTTTATTCCAAGGTCTGGTGGCCGGATCTCGTAAAGCTTGCACAGCAATACTCTATCCGTTTTACCGGTGTCATGATTGAAAACTATGAGGACGATACCCAAAGCACGCCGGTCCGTCAGCCGGACACTCAGCAGTTCCGATACTATGGCAGCCTGCTGCTGCAGCAGGGCGGGGAAGTGGGCTTCCACGGCTACAACCATCAGCCGCTGGTACTGCCCGATACGGATTACAAGAATCTTTACAGCTACCGTCAGTGGCCCAGTGAAGATGCCATTGTGGCTGCGATGAACGAGCTTATCGATTTTCAAAAGACCGTGCTGCCCAACACCGAGGGCAGTGTCTATGTGCCGCCTTCCAACATCCTTTCTGCTGCCGGGCGGAAGGTGCTGGGCAGCAAAGTGACACGGATCCGCACCATTGCCAGCACCTACTTTGAGGATGGCACATCCCTGCCCTATGTGCAGGAATTCGGTGTGGCCAGCGACGGTATCGTGGAGCAGCCTCGCATCGTATCCGGCGGTATGGTGGGAGATACCTATATGCGGCTGGCAGCAATGAGCGAGTTGAACATGCACTACGTCAGCATCCACTTTATGCACCCGGACGATCTGCTGGATGTGGACCGCGGTGCGGCAGAAGGCTGGGAAACCTATAAAGGCGGCCTGAAAGATTACCTCAAGTGGCTCAGTGCCGCCGCACCGGATCTGCGCAGGCAGACAGGCACCGAGTGCTCTGCTGCCATTCAGCGGTATGCACAGCTGACGGTCACGCTGGACAGCACCGATACTGCATGGACGCTGCATCTTGGCAATTTTGTGGATGAAGCATGGCTTTTCTTCCGCGCCAATGAGGGGACTCCCGGTAAAGTCACGGGCGGCGAACTGACCCGCCTGACAGGGAACCTTTATCTGCTCAAAGCCAATGCCGACACCGTCCGTATTGAAAAGAAGGGGGCGTGACCATGCGCATCTGTCTGGTGCTGGAAGGGTCGTATCCCTATGTTCACGGCGGCGTATCCACATGGATGCACGCGTATATTCAGGCCATGCCTCAGCAGGAGTTTTCCCTCTGGGTCATTGGGGCCAAAGCACAGGACCGAGGAAAATTTGTGTATGAGCTGCCGCCCAACGTGAAAGAGGTGGAGGAGGTTTTTCTGGATGATGCCCTCCGCCTCCACGGGGAGCGGCAGCCAGTCCTGTTTACTGCAGACGAGCGTACCGCCCTGCGGGAACTGGTACGGCTGGGCAGCCCGGATTGGGATGTGCTGTACCGTCTGTTTCAGGAAAAAGGCGTCCACCCGCTCTCTTTTTTGCAGAGCCGGGATTTTATGGAATTGTTCAAGGATATCTGCCTACAGGAGTATCCTTATGTGGCTTATGCGGATGCGTTCCATACCATGCGCTCGATGCTGCTGCCGGTGCTCTACTTGCTTACGGGCCGGGTGCCGAAAGCGGATGTCTACCATGCGATCTCCACCGGCTACGGCGGTCTGCTGGCCTGTATGGGCGGCAGCCTGAATCATGCGCCGGTGCTCCTTACGGAACACGGTATCTACACCCGCGAACGGGAGGAGGAGATCATCCGCGCCGAGTGGGTGGTGCCCTCGTTCAAGAGCCGATGGATCCGATTCTTCTATATGCTTTCAGAGGAGATCTACCGGCGGGCGTTCCGGGTCAGCAGTCTGTTCTATAATGCCCGCCGGACGCAGATCGAGATGGGATGCAATGCTGAAAAGTGCATCGTCATCCCAAACGGCGTCCAGTATGAGAGGTTCTGCAATATCCCGCTCAAACAGGAGGATGGCTGGGTGGATATCGGCGCAGTGGTGCGTCTGGCCCCCATCAAGGACGTCAAGACCATGATCTATGCGTTCTTTGAGCTGGCCTCCCGGATGCCCAATGTCCGGCTCCACATTATGGGCGGCGTGGACGATGAAGATTACGCCAAAGAATGTTATGCGCTGGTAGAGCAGTTGCAGCTCAAAAACCTGATCTTCACCGGCCGTGTAGACGTGGTGCAGTATATGCAGAAACTGGATTTCACCATCCTTACCAGCATCTCGGAGGGGCAACCGCTGTCTGTGCTGGAATCCATGGCAGCCCGCCGTCCCTGCGTGACCACCGAGGTGGGCTGCTGTAGGGAGCTGTTGGAAGGCGCCCCCGGGGATACGTTCGGCATTGCAGGCTACTGCGTGCCCCCTATGTACCGTCAGGGATTGGCTGATGCGATGGAGAAGATGTGCGCCAGCCGTGCCCGCCGCGAAGAGATGGGACGCATTGGCCAAAGACGGGTGGATGCGTACTTTCACCACGAGCAGATGCTGGCTAACTACCGCAAGATGTACGACGAAACTGCAAAGGAATATCACTTGGAGTAACCATGGCAGGAATTGGATTTGAATTGAAAAAGCTGTTCCGCCGCAAAGGGCTGTTTGCCTCCCTGCGGGCCTACAGCTATGCGGGTATCATCTGCACCGGCCCTATGCTGCTGGGCGTTGTGCTTCAGCTTGGTATTCTGCTGCTCTGCGGCTGGGTGGGTGCCCAGCGGGATCAGCAGGATCTGCTGGTCTGCATGATCACCTATACGCTGCTGTTTTCCCTTACGGTCACCAGCTTCTTTTCCATGCCGGTAACACGGTATCTGGCAGATATGCTGTATGAGGAACAGGAGCAGACCATCCTGCCTTCGTTCTGGGGCTCCAGCAGCCTGATGCTTGTACTGGGCTGCACACTGTATGGGCTGTTTCTGCTTGTTTCAGGAGCAACTCTTTTGCAGGGTCTGCTCTGCCTGTGGCTTTTTGCAGAGATGATCGTGAACTGGAATGGAATGAGCTACCTGACCGCCATCAAGGACTACCGGGGTATCCTCTGTTCTTTTCTGGCCGCCATTGCGCTGGCGTTCGGGCTGGGGTTCGTACTGGTGTTGCTGCTTGGTTGTCCGGTGCTGGAAGGAATGCTCTTTGCTGTGACCATGGGTTACGGCCTGATGATGGTCTGGGATGTAGTGCTGCTCTACCGCTACTTCCCGCAGAGCGATGAGAGCCCATGGACGTTTCTGCGCTGGGTGGATGCGTTCCTGCCGCTGGCCTTTACGGGGCTGTGCACCAACATCGGGCTGTTTGCTCACCTTGTCATCTGCTGGGCAGGGCCGTTGGGTGTACAGGTCAAAGGCCTGTTTTATGGGGCTCCGTACTATGATGTTCCTGCCCTTATTGCGTTTTTGACTATCCTCGTCACGAGCGTGAATTTTGTGGTGTCGGTGGAGGTCAATTTCTACCCCAAATACCGGAATTACTACAGCCTGTTCAACGATGGCGGCGTTGTGGGCGATATCGTCACAGCAGAGGAAGAGATGCTGGCTGTGCTGAACCGGGAACTCCGGTTCACTGCCCTCAAACAGCTGTTCGTCACAGCGGCGGTACTTTCACTGGAGAACACTCTGCTGGCTCTGCTGCCTCTTGGGTTCAACGACCTGATGCACGGCTACTTCCGCACCCTGTGTGTAGGGTACGGCCTTTACGCCGTGGGCAACACCATTCTGATGATCCTGCTTTACTTCACGGATTACGGCGGTGCTGTCGCAGCTGCCGCTGTGTTTGCTGTTTCTGCCAGCGGGCTTACGGCGCTTTCCATGGCGTTTGACCCTGTGTTTTACGGGTTTGGTTTCCTGATCGGAGCGGCGCTGTTTTATCTGGTCACGCTGTTCCGGTTGGATGCCTTCACGGCCAATCTGCCCTATCGGGTGTTGGGGCAGCAGCCGATTGTGGCAGAAACAAAAGCCGGGCGCTTCACCCGGCTGGGGTTGTTCTTGGAACATAAAAAGGGAAAGCTTCGAGAGGAGAAGGCAAATGAAGAATAAAGATCTGATCCCGCGCCGCAGGGTGTTGGGGTTGGGCGTTGCGCTGGCCGGGCTGTGCGCAGGCTGCGCCGTGCTGCCGGCCGGGAGTACAGAGAGCGCTGCCGGTTCACAGGCAGCGTCTGGGAATAAAACAGCTGACAAGGTGGAAAAGGCTTCGCTGGAGGATATCAACAGTGTCCACCTGCGGGATAATCCGGAACTTTACACGGTCTACGATGACAGCGGCGTGGTGACAATGTACCTGACCGTGAGCCGGGGCAATGACAGCGAGAACACCAACCACAGCTGGGCGGAGATCAACCATTATTCGGTTTACGATTATGAGACCATGGGTGTGCCTCGCTATCAGGTGAACGGCCTTTTGCAGGTGGGGGATGAGAACGGCCCGCTGCCCGGCGAGCTGGGTTATGCGGTGGAGGCACCCAACGCCACAGTGCAGATCCGTGGCCAGACCTCCAGTCGGAATGCTCAGAAAAACTACAAAATAAAGCTCAAGAAAAACAAGGGCAGCTGGCGCGGCCAGCGCACCATTGCCCTCAATAAGCACATGGGCGAGGGGCTGCGGTTCCGCAACAAAATGGCATACGACCTTATTAAGGAAATCGACCAGATGATGGGGTTGCGTACCCAGTTCGTCCACCTCTATGTCAAAGACCTCACCGACAGTGAAAACGGCGTGTTTGAGGACTATGGCCTCTACACGCAGGTGGAGCAGCTGAATAAGGCGGCCCTGAAAGCCCATGGACTGGATTCCACAGGGCAGCTGTACAAGGTGAATTTCTTTGAATTTTACCGCTATGAAGATGCCATCAAGCTTACCAACGACCCCACGTTTGATCAGGCGAAATTTGATTCTTATCTGGAAACGAAGGGCAGCAGCGACCACAGCAAACTCATTGAGATGCTGGAAAAGCTGAACGACGAATCCCAGCCGATGGAAAAGCTGCTGGAAACGTATTTTGATGTGGAGAATATTGCCTACTGGATGGCATTCCAGCTATTGATGGGCAATGCCGATACCCAGAGCCGCAACATGTATCTCTATAGTCCGCAGAATTCGGATACTTGGTACATTCTGGACTGGGATAACGATGATATGCTTCGCCGTAAAGAGCGCGAACTTACCCGCTTTACAGATGCTGGAAGCTGGGAGCGGGGCATCAGCAACTACTGGTGCAATGTGCTGTTCCGGCGCTGTCTTCAGACTGCAAGCTATCGGGAAGCATTGGACACTGCTGTACGGGAGCTGCATGATTATCTGAATGCCGACCGTATTGAGGAGATGACGGCGCATTACCGCACCATCACCGAGCAGTACATTTGGCAAATGCCCGACATAGAGTATCTGCCCCTTACAAAGCCCCAGTATAATACGGTGGCGCAGGTACTGCCGGAGGAAATTGAGGAAAATTATCAGCAGTACCCGGAGGGATATCATTATCCTATGCCGTTCTACATTGCTCTGCCCTCCCTCCAGAACGGGGTGCTCCAGCTGAGTTGGGACCCGTCCTATGATTTCAATGCGGAGGATATCGTTTATACGGTGGAACTTGCCCGGGATTACCAGTTCCGGCAGGTGCTCTACCGGCAGGAACACGTTGTGCTGCCCGTGGTGCAGGCCGCGGCTCCCGGTGCAGGCCAGTATTTTATCCGGGTGCGGGCTACTAACGCCTCCGGCTATACGCAGGATGCCTTTGATTACTATGTCATTGATACCGGTAAGGTGTACGGTGTCAAATGTTTTTACATCCAGCCGGATGGCACTGTGGTGGAGGATACCTATGAAGAATGAGTCCGCATTCTGGCAGCGGTGCTTGGAGCGGGGAGAGCAACTGTTGGCTCCGCAGCCCCGCAGCCATACGGAAACTTACCGCCACGAGTTGAAATATCTCATCTCATGGGCGGACAAGGCTGAACTGACAACACGGATGTCCCCTGTTCTCAAACTGGACCCCCACGCAACGAATGGCGGCTATTTCATCCGCAGCCTGTATTTTGACGATTATTGGAATACTGCTTACGAGGAAAAAGATGCCGGTGTGCTGCTGCGCAAGAAATACCGCATCCGCATTTATAATTGCAGCGACCGCAGCATCAAGTTGGAGCGAAAGAAAAAATTCGGCAGTTACATCTATAAAGAAGCTGCACCTTTGACCCATGCAGAGTTTGATGCTATTCTCGCCGGAGACTATGACTTTCTGCTGTACAGTCCCCACCGTTTGTGTCAGGAGTTCTACACCGAGTGTGTGTGCAATGTGCTCCGTCCCCGGGTCATCGTGGATTACGACCGCGAACCGTGGATCATGGACGCCGGCACGGTGCGTGTTACATTTGATCAGGATGTCCGGGCTGCTGTGGGCAGTTGGGGTATTTTTGATCCTGCGCTTCCCACCCTGCCGGTGCTGGAGCCGGGCAAACTGGTCATGGAAGTCAAATTTACAGAGTATCTGCCGCAGATCGTGCGGGATATCCTCCCGCCCCGTGCACAGGAGCTGACAGCCGTTTCCAAGTATGTGCTGTGCTGCGATAAGACCGCTTATCAGCACGGGTTTGAATACTGGAACGAAACCTGAGAGAAAAGGAACACAATTAACCATGAGCACAAAAGACTTTATCAAAAAATCTGTTCTGAACGCCTTTACCCAGTACGATGCGCCTAAGCTTGCCGTGGCGCTGCTGGCGGCGCTGGCGCTGGGCATTCTCATTTATCTGGTCTACCGCAAATTCTATACAGGCGTAGTATATTCCCGCAGCTTTGCGGTAACGCTGGTGGGTATGTGCGTGCTTACCTGCATGGTCACGCTGGCCATCAGTACCAACGTGGTCATCTCCCTTGGTATGGTGGGCGCATTGTCTATCGTCCGCTTCCGCACCGCAGTCAAGGACCCGCTGGATCTGTTGTATCTGTTCTGGTCGATCACCACGGGTATTACGGCGGGTGCCGGAATGTACGCACTGGGGCTGGTCACGGCGGCTGTCATGATCGCTATGATTTACCTGTTCTCCCACTGGCAGGCTAAAGGCCGGGTGTACATTGCGGTGATCCACTATGTGGGTACCGAGGCCGGAGACGATATCGTCCGGGCACTGGGACGCATCAAGTATGCAGTCAAATCCAAGACCATGCGGGGCGAAAATACCGAGATGGCGGTAGAGGTATTCTGCAAAGATCCCAACATGGAATTTGCAGACCGTATCCGCGCTGTAAAGGGGGTACAGGATGTCACCCTTATCCAGTACAACGGGGAGTATCATGGGTAAAATTTCAAGGATCCTGGCGGCAGGGCTCTGTCTGCTGGGGATGGGAGCAGCGATGATCACATCGACCCCAAAGACAAGAACCTATGCTGCGGATGACAGCACATTTTCCAATGCCCAGATCGGTTATGCCCCGATGATCGATACCGCCGAGGCAGGTGGTGCAACGCTCCGCTATCTGGAACTTACATGGCGGGAGGCAGAGCCGGAAGAGGGCGTTTATGCATGGGAGGCAATCAGCGAAAAATACGGCTTTGCCTCACTGCGGGAGCAGGGGATCCATCTGGTGCTCCGCTTTGTCTGCGATGTGCCGGGACAAGAGACGCATCTGGATATCCCGGACTGGCTTTATGCGCAGACGAAGGATGGCAGTTGGTACGATACAGATTATGGGAAAGGCTACTCTCCAAACTATGCCAATGTGGTGTTCCGGGCTGCGCATCACCGTGTGCTTTATGCGCTGGCGGAGTTTTTGGGCACGGATGGTTTTGTTTCCTATGTGGAGCTGGGCAGCCTTGGCCACTGGGGCGAGTGGCACATCAAAAGCGAAGATGGTCTGGTACCCATGCCGGACGAGACGATCCGGGACGAATATGCCGCAGATTATCTTGCGGCTTTTCCTACGGCAGAGCTGCTGATGCGCAGGCCGTTCCGCTTTGCGGCAGAACAAAGCCTCGGCCTTTATAATGATATGACCGGCGAGGAAAAGGATACGGATGAGTGGCTGGGATGGATCGCAGAGGGCGGCTGGTACGGCAGCGACCCCAATGCGCTGACGCCTATGCCGGATTTCTGGCAGAATGCCCCGGTGGGCGGCGAGTTCACCAGCAGTCTTTCCATGCAGGATATGCTGGTGAAAAATCTTCCCCGCACGCTGCACCTGTTGGAGATATCGCACATGAGCTTTCTGGGCCCCAAAACGGCACAGGTAAAGTATGCGAAAGGATATAATGCCGTGCTGAAGCGGCTGGGCTATCGGCTCCGGGTAACGGAACTGAAGCTGAACCTGTGCACAGACGGCGTTTCTGCAGAACTGACTGTGGCAAACGAGGGTGCGGCACCATTCTACTGGGATTGGCCCGTAAATCTTTATGTGGAGGATACAGCAGGCAGCACTCTGTGCACGGCGCGTCTGCCGCTGTCCCTGCCGGAGCTGATGCCGGGGAAGAGCCAAAAAGTATCGGTCACGCTGGAAGGGGCAGATGCACAGGAACTGCTTTGCGGAGGGTGGAAGCGTTTATTCCGCAGCCCAAAACAGCTGACGATTGGAATCGTGGATCCAATGACGAGCCGTGATGCAGTGCGGTTTGCCATGAAGGCGGCACGGAAAAACGGAAGAACTGTTTTGCTGTAGGCTGCCGTGCAAAAAGTAGAATTTCATAGGATTTGATGCCGATGTCATTGTGCTGGCAAGCCCGGTATACTTCTACTCCATCGGTGCCCAGTTGAAGGCAGTGATCGACCGTACCGTGGCACGGTGGCTTGAGGTCAAAGACAAGGAATTCTACTACATCACCACCATGGCAGACGAGGAAAAATCCTCTGCGGACGCTACGCTGACCTGCCGGGGGGCTTTGCTGTGCCTGCGGGCCGGGCATCTGCAACAGAACCGGCACAAATCGTGCTTTTCACGCTGTTTTTAGAGCGATTCGCGCAGTTTCGCTTCCCAAATGCGGTAAAATATGCTATCCTTAAAGCAGAGAAACATACCCCCCCCCGTAATAATTTCCGCAAAGGAGGAATCCCTATGAAACGAAATATTTTGGCCCGGCGGGCGGCTTCCGCTGCGCTGGCAGCATGCATGATGTTCAGCCTTTCCGCCCCGGCTCTGGCCGCAAGCACCGATGCCCTGCTCCAGCAGAGCACCGCCGCCAAAAGCGCGGTGAGCGTGCTGGGCGAAAAGAACGGTACATTGATGATTGGCAACAGCTCGTTTGACACGAAAACAAACATTGATGGGCTAGAACTCGGCGGAGGAACCATAAGCTACGATGCCGAGACCCATACGCTGACCCTGAATGGTGTGAATATTGAGGACTTCAGCCGGGACTGGGTAATTGATTTTTATGACATGGATACGCCGCTGAACCTTGTTCTGATGGGGGAAAATCTCCTTAAAGGTAAGGGCGGCATTAGAGCACATGATCTCAAGATTTCCGGCAACGGTTCGCTGCAGATCACAGCAACAAACTATGAAGGCATTGCCAGTTTCGGCCAGAGTGGAGGTAAGCTCACGATTGAATCTGATGTTGACATCAATGCCATGAGCGGCTGCGCGATTGATGTCAGCGGAAGCGTCCGCATTGAAAATAGCGCTACCGTGAAGGCCAGGTGTCTGCACGGTGGCATTGATTGCTATGACCTGACCATTGACTCCGCCACCGAGGTGAATCTGGAGTCGACCGGAGAGGGGTGCAACGCGATTTACGCGCACGGAGATAACGATGGTACGGTCGCTGGAACAGCCAACATCAAAAACTCTAAACTTGTGCTGAAGTCGGATTATCCTGCATTCTATGCAAAAGATGGAATCGAGATCAGCGGCGGCAACGTCGAAGCAGCGTCTACATCCGATGTTGGTATTTTTACAAGGGGAGAGCTAAGCATTACCGATGCTGGCATTGATGCAAGCGGCTACTACTATGGCATCGGCTCGAACGGTGCGATGAAAATGACCGGCGGCAAGCTGAAGGCAGTCGGTCAAAATAACGGTGTATATATCCGGAACAGCCTGACGCTCAACAATGTTGAAGTTGATGCAGAGTGTGAAAATTGGGTCGCCATCTCCTCTATGGGACCGATGGTTCTGAACGGCGGAAAAATCGAAGCGGTCAGCAAAAATGCAAGCGGCGACGAAGCTAATGCAATCTATGCGGGCGACCGTTATGATGGCGATGAACTCCTTGCAGAAGGCAGCCTGACCATCAAGGGCAATGCCAAGGTTCATGTGTCCGGTTGTCAGGGAATCGGTTCTGACGGCCAGACCACGATCGGAGAAGCAGATATCGAGATCGATTCGAAGGATTTTTCGATCGTGTACCCGGTTCAGATCGAAAACGGAAATAAGATCCTCAGCCTGATGGGCGGCAAAGACAAGGAAAGCGCCACGGTGCTGGACCCGGATGACTTTGTGTGGGATCGCCCCGACCCGAACTGCATCGGTAAAAACGCGTATCTGCATATTATTACCGGGGCGGTGGCCGGACCGGACGAAACCCCTGACCCCGACGCTGGCTACGATGCCAGCTCTGCTGCAGGCGGTGCAATTGCCGCCGTGGCCGTGGGCGGTGCAGCCATCTGGGGCGGCTACGAGATCGCCACCCGCGTGATCCTGCACAGCCTCCTGCCCGAGGACGCAGCCATCCCGGCAAACCGCGGCCAGCTGGCCCTGCTGGTGTGGAACACCGCAGGCAGGCCCGAACCCGCAGGCGCACCCGCCTTTGCGGATGTGGCCGACCCCGATATGGCTAAGGCCGCACAGTGGTGCACCGAGCAGGGCACCATGGATGCCAAGGGCGACTGCTTTGAACCCGAAGGCTGGACCCCGAAGTTCAAGGTGATTGAAGTGTGGAATAAGGCGTTCCCCAAGCAGTAAAACAGCAAACAGCCCCCGGCAGGCGCAAACCTGCCGGGGGCTTTGCTGTGCCTTGCGGGCGGTCAGAGCGTTTCCCGGAGCGGCAGATATTCCAGCAACTTTCTGACCAAGAGAAAGTTACCGGAGTATTCCGCTTCACTTATTTGTTTTTACCAGCAGTGCCTGATACGGCTCCAGTTCCACATCCGCCAGCCAGACGGAAGTGCCCTCCGGGGTGTGATACTCGCCGCCCAGAGCGTCCAGACTTGCCCCTGCCGGGTACTCGGTAAAGTTGAACAGTCCCACCAGCGTTTCCTCACCGCGCTTGCGCACCAGCGCCAGCACGCCGGGGTTATGGCTGTCCCACGTGGTCACCCACGCATCCGGGGCAAAGCAGGGGTCTGCCCGCATTTGGCGCAGCTGCTCCATGCCCTGCCACAAGGCGTTTTGCAGCGTGCCCTTTCGGGTGCGCTGCTTGGCATCCTCCCAGTTGAATTTGCTGCGGTGCAGATTGCGGCTGTCCTCCACACGGTCAGGGTCGTTTTTGTAGTCCCAGCCATTGAGTTGTGCGATCTCATCGCCGCAGTTCAGCATGGGGAAACCCTGCAAGAACGCCATGGCAGTGTGCAGCAAAAGGTCACGCTTCACCGCATAGTCCAGTGCGGTTTTGTCGCCTTTTTCCAGCGCCTGCTCCACGCCGCACAGGCTGGCGGTAGTGCCGCAGCTCCGGGCGTCGCCGGTGGCGGGGTCGTAATTGTACAACTCACCCTTTGCCCAGCTGCCGGGGAAATTGCCCTCGTAGAAGTGGTACAGGTATTCCTTGTGCTTCTGCGGGTCGATGCCCAGCCGTTTCTCCACGGCTTCATCCAGACCCCAGCCGATATCATCGTGGCAGCGCAGATAGTTCACGAACCAGCAGTTGTCCGGCAGGGCGTGCAGAGCATCCAGCTGCGCCTTCAGCAACCGGGTGTCCCGGCTGGCAAGGGCACCCCACAGGTTGACCATGGTGGACACGTTGTAGAGCATGTGGCATTCCGGTTTTTCCGGGGTGCCGAAGTAGGCGGCAAGCTCCTTGGGAGCCATGACCACCTCTCCCTTGAGGATGACAGCGGGGCAGACGCATTCCAGCACCATGCGGAGCATCCGCACAATGGTGTGCACCTGGGGCAGATTGCGGCAGGTGGTGCCCAGCTGCTTCCAGATGTAGGGCACGGCGTCAATGCGGAACACCTCTACGCCGAGATTGGCGAGGTGCAGGATGCTTTTGGTCATGTCCACGAACACCGCCGGGTTTGCGTAGTTCAGATCCCACTGGTAGTCGTGGAAGGTAGTCAGCACCCACTTGTGCATTTCCTCACACCATGTAAAGTTGCCGGGCGCGGTGTTGGGGAACACCTGCGGCACCGTCTGCTCGTACTGGTCGGGGATGGTGCGATCCTCGTAGAGGTGGTAATAGGCCTGAAACCACGGGTCTCCTGCTTTTGCCGCCATCGCCCAGCGGTGGGTGCTGGCGGTGTGGTTCATGACAAAATCCAGACACAGGCTGATGCCGGCTTTCCGCAGCTCCCGGGTCAGGTTTTCCAGATCCTTGTTGGTGCCAAGTGCTGGGTCTACGGTGTCAAAATCCTCCACCGCATAGCCGCCATCGTTGTGGGGATGAGGCATCTGCAGCAGGGGCATCAGGTGCAGATAGGTCAGCTTCTGCTCCTTGAGGTAGGGCAGCTTCTTTGCCAGCTCTTTCAAATTTCCGGCAAAGAGGTCGGTGTACATGGTCATGCCGAACATATTGCCCCGCTTGTACCACTCCGGGTCGGCAGTGCGTGCCTTGTCCAGTGCTTTCAGCTCAGCACTGCGGGCGTTGTAGGCTTCTGCCATTTCCCGCTCCAGAACTTCCAGCCCTTCCCGGTTGTGGTACAGCTCCATGAACAGCCATTCCAGCTCGTCCTTGTGCTTGGCGAACCGGGACTCAAATTCCTGTTTTGCTGCCATGATTCAGCCCTCCACTTCCGCAAGGGTGGGCATGGCAGGGATGGCACCATGCCGGCTGGTGGTGATGCTGGCCGCTTTGTTGGCAAAGGCCAGAATGCTTTCCAGCTTTTCCACGGTCAGGGTGTCCAGCTCCTCCTTGCAGAGCTTGGACAGAGCCGCCCCAAAGAAGGTGTCGCCTGCGCCGTTGGTGTCGCCCACCTTGCAGGGAACACCTGCCACATGACCGGTCTTGTCCCCAAAGCGGTAGAACACGCCGTTTGCACCCAAGGTGACGAAGATCAGCCGGATGCCGTTCTGGGCAAGCTGGGCTGTGCCGCTTTCGCAGTCGGTGGTTCCGGTGAGCAGAGGCAGTTCTTCATCGGACACTTTCAGAATATCCACCAGCGGCAGGGGTGCTTTCATCTGAGCAACGGCATCCTCTTTGTTCTTCCAGAGGTTTGCACGGTAATTGGGGTCGTAGGTGATGGTAGCACCCAGCTTTTTGGCGCGGGCGGCAGCATCCAGCGTAGCGGTGCGGGAGGGGTCAGCGGTCAGGCTGACAGAGCCGAAGTGCACGATTTTCGCAGCTTTCAGAGCCACGTCCGAAATATCCTCTTTGCACAGCATCACGTCAGCGTTGGCGCTGCGGTAGAAGCTGAAATCCCGCTCACCGGTGGCATCCACCGAGACCACCGCCATGGTGGTGGGATGGTCTGCATCCACCGCCATGCCGGAAACGTCCACTTTGTTTTCTGCCAGAACCTCTTTCAGGTAGCGGCCAAAGGCATCTGCACCCACCTTGCCGATAAAGGCGGTCTGTGCCCCCAGCCGGGCAGCTGCCACAGCCAGATTGGCCGGTGCACCGCCGGGATTTGCGGCAAACTGAGGAATGCCGCGCGCATCCTTGCCGGTCTGGGTCAGGTCGATCAAAACTTCACCAATCGTTAAAATGTCCATGGTTGCTCTCCTTATTTTTATCCTATAAGTTAAAACCCAACGATCACCGCTGGAACAGATAATGAATGTAAGCGGCTGCACGCTCCGGGTGCGGTGCATTCTGCACTACCCCAAGATAGACCTTGCCAGAAAAACCTGCCTGCCTGACAAACGGCGTGTCCGAAATATCCAGCACGGTCCCACCGGCGTTCAGACCCGACAGTGCATGGAAAGACACATCCAGTGTCCGCAGATCGAGAAAATAATCATCTGCCAACAGTCGATCCCGTGCATATTCGTCCATCAGAACAACATCTAACCGCTGGGCACTGACTGCACCCAGCAGCTTCATCTCTGAAGCATATACATACTGCTCCTCTGCATGTTCGCTTTCGCTGAGCAGCAAGCCGGACAGCAGGTTGACCTGTTGCTTTTTGGTCAGACCCTGCGCCTCGGCAAAGCCGGTGGTAAGCTGTTCCGTCAGATCAGACCCGGCAGTGATATTGACCAGACCAAGGTAAAGCACATCCTCTTTTTTCGTCACATGACGGTAGGCTGCATACCCGAGGATATAGACGACGATGAGCACGATCACAATGGGCAGCTTGTAATATGCCCAGATGTGCTCCCACTTTTTGCGCCCATGGAGGGAACGGAGCGTATCCCGGTCAGTTTTTGTCATGGTCGTATTCCTCGTGTACTGCATCAGGGTCTCCACCGATCAGATAGAGGATCCGAAGCATCAGAAAGGAGCAGAGCATGGCGCACAAGCCCATGCCCAGCAGGAATGCAGGCGTGAACACAAACACTATGACGTACCCCATGATGCCATAGATCGCCGCCATCAGCAGGGTGCAAAACAGATACCGGACACCCACGAGAAACGCTGTTTTCAGGATGCCGAAGGTGGTGTTTTCAAACCGTGCCAGCAGAGGAAAGGCATACAGCAGAACGATGCCGTACAGAACTGCCGCACCAATAAGCACTGCAGTGAGCAGCGTCCAGAAAATGTTTTCGCTCCACATTCGGCGCAGCACAAAGCCATCCGCAACCAGGAAACTGCCGACTGCCAGCAGGATCAGCCAGAGTTTTGTGGCGGGCTTAAAATTCTCCCGGAACGCCTTAAAAAACATCCGGGTCAGACCATCGTCCCGATCTTCCGCCATTTTGAGCGTGACGTAGAACAATGCGGTCGTAGAAGCCCCTATGGTAACGATGGGCAGGCTGCACACGAGCCATAAGATGTTCAGGTAAGCACTGTAAGTCAATTTCGTCAGCACAGCAAACAGCGGCTTGTCCGTATTGCACAGGTCACGCATGGGGGGTCTCCTTTCGCTCAATCTCCTGTGGATTCGCGCAGGATCAGGTTGGTTTCCGTATAGACGGTGCGATAGTTCAGCGATGGCTCTTCGATGCGGGTCATAAGCAGATTGGCAGCGGTGTAGCCCATGATCTGTCCATGGATATGGATCGAAGTCAGATGGGGGGCAAAGTAGGAAGCCTCCTGACTGTCATCGAAGCCGCAGACCCAGATATCATCGGGAACCGAATACCCCAGCTCATTCAATGCCTTGACCAGATCCATGGCAACAAAGTCATTGGCGCAGACAAAGGCATCCGGCATCGTTTTGAACCGACGTATGGTTTCGTACAGGGATACCGGATAGTTCTGCTGTCCAGATGGCATCGCACAGGTGCTCAGGCCTTCTGTCAGACCAAAGTACTCCACTGCATCCTTATAAGCCATATAACGCTCAAAGAAGGACTGACAGTGGTTTTTATCCCCCGCAAAGCTGATGCGCTTTTTGCCGCGCTGGACCATGTGGGCCACCGCATTCTGGACCTCAATGCGATTTTCCATATAAAGGCGGTCGGCTTTAAGGGGCGGACGCATATCCATCACAGGGGTGTCTACAAACAGCAGCGGAACATCCAGATCGCACAGCATCTGTGCGTAGTCATAGTCGAATACTTCAATGCAGATGATGCCGGCTGTGCGCTCGGTATTGAGAGAAGATGGAAGCTTTTTCTCTTTCAGCTCTATGGGAGAAATGCGATGAATGGTCGTACAGCTATGCAGATGATCGATTTCCGACTGAAAGCGATCCAGCATCATGGAGGAAAAGTGAGAGCTGTTCAGAAACTGGGTCGTCAGCATGGCAATCTCCCGTTTGTCACTTGGCAGAATGGAATGCCCTGCTGTTTTTGCAGCGTCTTCCTGAAACAGCGGCAGATAGGCAAACTGCTTATAGCCCATTTCGGCGGCTTTGCGCAGGATCTTCTCCCGCGTGGCATCTGCCAGCACACCGGTGTTGTTGATGGCCTTTGAAACTGTGTTGCGGGAAAGCTGCAGTTCGTTTGCAATATCCTGAATGGTGACCTTGGTTGCCATAAGTCATCCTCTTTCTTTATAATATAGGAGCGGATGCTTTTTCTTTTATAGATAAAGTCTGGTGACGGATCTTATTCTTTGCGACTCCAGTATAGTGCAAATGCACAAATTAGTCAAATGCAAAAATGCAAATCATCATTTTGCATATTAGCGCACTTTTAAATTTGTGCATCTGTACAAATCCACAATAATTTTTGATGTATACCATGAATTATCGTTGACATTCGCTTTCTTGAGTGGTATAAATGAATTACAGAGTTTTACATTTGCACAAACAAAGTGAAAAAACGTAAAATTCAAAGGTGCAAATGTAAAACACGAATCAAACGGCAAGCAAATCAAAAAGGAGGAGAATGATTCATGAAAGCAAAGACGGCCTCGCCGGAAACGGCTGTGCTGACGGCAGAACGCAAGCTGCACAACACATGGGTCTACATCAAACGGCATTGGCAGCTTTACCTGTTGTTCCTGCTGCCTGCCGTGGCGCTGACGCTGGTGTTCAAGTACGCTCCCATGGGCGGTGTGCTGATCGCGTTCCAGAAGTACAATCCCTTCAAGGGCATCTGGGGCAGCGAGTGGGTAGGCTTCAAAAACTTTACCCGCTTCATGTCCTCGCCGGACTTCCAGCGCTATCTGATCAACACCCTGAAGCTGAGCGTCTACGGTCTGCTGTGGGGCTTCCCGATCCCCATCCTGCTGGCATTCCTGCTCAACCGTATCGAGAGCAAGAAGATCAAGCAGAAGGTGCAGCTGGTGCTGTATATGCCCAACTTCATCTCGGTCATCGTGCTGTGCGGTATCGTCCGGGTGCTGCTGAGTGTCACCGGTCCGGTGAACGGCCTGCTTCACACCAGCATCAACTTCATGACGCTGCCGGAAGCATTCCGCCCCATCTACATTATCAGCGGCATCTGGCAGGGTGCCGGCTGGGCATCCATCATGTACACCGCATCTCTTTCTAACGCCAGCAAAGATCTGAAGGAAGCTGCGATGATCGACGGCGCAAACCTGATCCAGCAGATCATGACGGTGGAGTGGCCCGCCATTAAGGATATGGTCGTTATTCAGTTTATCCTGCAGGCAGGCAACATCATGAGCATCGGTTTTGAAAAAGCCTATGCCCTGCAAACTGACCTGAACCTGAACACTGCCGAGATCATTGCAACGTACGTTTATAAAAAGGGCCTGTTGGACGGCGATTACAGCTTTTCCACGGCAGTCGGTCTGTTCAACACCGTTGTCAACGTCATCCTGCTGATCGCAGTGAACAAGATCGTTGCCAAAATGAACGATGGCAAGGGCTTGTAAGGAGGGGTTTACCATGGCAAAACAGAAAAAATCAAAAATGGCCCTCTACACCAGACAAGATAAGATCATCCTGTACTGCGGCTACGCACTTCTGGGCTTGTTCCTGCTGGCGATCATCGTTCCGATGATCTACATCGTCATCGCGTCCTTTATGGACCCGGTCACGCTGCAAAACAAGGGCATCTCCTTTGATTTCAGCAAGTGGAGTCTGGATGCTTACCAGCGTGTCGTTTCGGACAAGCAGATCTGGGTCGGCTTCAGGAACGCGGTGCTTTACTCGATCATCTTCACCATCATCTCGGTAGCTGTGACGATGCTTGCCGCTTATCCCATGTCGCTGCCGGACTTCAAAGGCAAAAAGATCTTCAACACCTTGTTTGTGATCACGATGTTTTTCAGCGGCGGTCTGATCCCCACCTACCTGCTCATCAACAATCTGGGTCTGCTGGATTCCATGTGGGCGGTCATTCTGCCGGGAGCATTCAGCGTGTGGAACATGATCATTGCCCGTACCTATTATCAAGGCGTCCCGCGTGAGCTGCGCGAAGCTGCGGATGTGGATGGAGCCAGCGAGATGCTTTACTTCTTCAAGATCCTGCTGCCCGTCTGTATGCCGGTGGTGGCAGTTCTGGCCCTGTGGCAGTTCGTGGCAATGTGGAACAGCTACTTTGACGCCATGATCTACCTGAACAGCGCATCGAAGCAGCCACTGCAGCTGGTGCTGCGTTCCATCCTGATCCAGAGCCAGCCGGAATCCGGCATGATCGCAGATATCCAGAGCACTGCCGAACGTGCCAAGATGGCAGAACTGCTCAAATATGCAACCATTATTATTTCCAGCCTGCCGCTGCTGGTGATGTATCCCTTCTTCCAGAAGTATTTTGATGCCGGCATCATGGCTGGTTCCATTAAGGGCTGAGGATATTCCAGAATTTTATAAGCAGGTACGCTCATCTGTTACACGAAAAAAGAAACATGAAAAAGGAGAAAATACCATGAAAAAGCTGATCTCTCGCCGCAACTTCCTCAAGGTCTGCGCTCTGGCGGGCTCTGCCGCTGCTCTGTCTGCCTGTGGCGGCAAATCCACCGGCAGCGGCAATTCTGCTGCCGCAGATGTGGACGTGACCGGTGCCGTTACATTTCCGCTGTCCGAAAAGGTCACCTTTACCGGTATGACCAGCTTCCCTGTGGGCAGCGAACCCGAGCCGAACAACCGCACCATCTTCAAGCGTCTGGAAGAGCAGACCAATGTGCACATCGACTGGACCGCCATCCAGTCCGACCAGTGGAGCGATAAGATCACCCTGAATATGTCCAACCCCAACACCCTGACGGATTTTGTTTTTACTGCTGATTTTACCGACAGCAATCTGCTGCGCTACGCAGATCAGGGTGTCATCCTCAATCTGGAAGACTACATTGACAACAATATGCCTTATCTCCAGAAGGTCTTTGAGCAGTACCCGGAGTACCGCACCATGTGCACCGACAGCGAGGGCCACATCTGGGCACTGCCCTGGATCGAGCAGCTCGGCTCAGAAAAGACCGCCATCCAGACCATTGGCAACATGAGCTTCATCAATACCAAGTGGCTGAACTTCCTCGGTCTGTCGATGCCCACCACAGTGGACGAGTTTGAGCAGGTGCTGATGGCATTCCGTGATAACGCCGCTTCTATCAAGGCAGAGTATGGCATTGACGGCGACATCATCCCCATGTCCTGCATCGTCAACAACGGCGATCAGGACCCCAGCATCCTCATCAATGGCTTTGGCGAAGGCTACGGCGATGCAGACAAAGACCGCCATATCGCTGTTACCAACGACCGGAAAGTTATCTGTGCCGCCACCCAGCAGGGCTACCGTGATGGTCTGGACTGGCTGCACAAGCTGTATGCCGAGAAGCTCATTGACCCGGAGTGCTTCACGCAGGAGTGGTCCACCTATGTTTCCAAGGGCAAGGCTGGCCGCTATGGTGTCTGCTTCAGCTGGGATGTTGCCAACATTGACAACCTGACCGACTGGGAGCCGCTGCCTGCCCTGACCGCCGATACCCGCAATATCACTCCGCAGAACGGTTCTTTCACCAGCGGCTTTGCCCGCGGCAGATGTGTTGTCACCGCAAAGGCGACGAATCCTGCACTGGTTTGCGCATGGCTGGATCAGATGTACGCACCCCTCCAGTCTCCGCAGAACAACTGGGGTACTTACGGCGATGCGGAAGGCTTTAACATCTTTGAACTGTCCACCAACGATAAGGGCGAGCCCATGCTGAAGCACGCTCCTCTGGGCGATGCTTCTCCCGTGGAAGTCCGTGAGGCGCAGTGTGTCAGTGGACCTCTGGCGGTTCTGGATGATTACTATGGTGTATACGTTACCTGCCCGGACGATGCACAGTACCGTCTGGACTGGATCAAGGAGATCTACACCCCGGATATGAACAACGATTATGTCTATCCCAATGTCTTTATGAGCAGCGAGGACACCGAGCAGGTCTCTAACCTGCAGGCAGATCTGCAGACCTACATGAATACGCAGAAGGCCAACTGGATCATGAACGGCACTAAGGATGCAGAGTGGAACGAATATCTGAGCAAGCTGGAAGACTACGGCCTGTCCGACTATCTGGGCATTATGCAGAAATATCTGGATGCTTACTACGCATAAGAATTCTTTCCTTTGGAGGATTCCATGAACGATTTGACTTTACAAAAAGCCCGTGCTTACGAGGCCGAGCACGGCGCAGCGATTTCCCCGGAGGAACGCCCTGCTTACCACATGACTCCTTATGTGGGCTGGCTCAACGACCCAAACGGTTTCTCTTATTATAAAGGGAAGTATCACCAGTTCTATCAGTATAATCCCTACGATGTGCGGTGGGCGCCCATGCACTGGGGTCACGCCGTCAGCACCGACCTGCTGCACTGGGAGTATCTGCCCTGTGCGCTTGCCCCGGATTCCCCGGCGGACAACGGCCCCGGCTGCTTCTCCGGCTCTGCCACCGTGATGGATGACGGCAAGCAGCTGCTGATGTACACCAGCGTGATTGCAGAAAAGCAGCCCAATGGGGAGATGCGGGACATCCAGACCCAGAGCATCGCCATCGGTGACGGACTGAACTACGAAAAGCCTGCCTGCAACCCGGTGCTGACCCAGAAGGACCTGCCGGAAGGCTTCAGCAAGTTCGACTTCCGGGACCCCAAGATCTGGCGTGAGGCTGACGGCACCTACTCTGCCGTCACCGTCTGCCTGGCCGAGGACGGCAGCGGCGCAGCGGCACTGTTCCAGAGCAAGGACGGCTTCGACTGGCACTTTGTCACGGTGCTGGAACGCTGCAACAATCAGTACGGCAAAATGTGGGAGTGCCCGGACTTCTTCCCGCTGGACGGCAAGCAGGTCCTGATGCTCGGCCCCATGGAGATGCTGCCCAAGGGCGAGTTCCACAACGGCCACAACGTGATTGCCTTCATTGGCAGTTACGACCAAGCCACCCACACCTTCACGAAAGAAAATGTGCAGCTGATGGACGGCGGCATCGACTTCTACGCCACCCAGACCACCCTTGCCCCGGATGGCCGCCGCATCATGACCGCATGGCTGCAGACCTGGTCGGACACCGAGGATAAGCCTCAGGGCTGCAAGTGGTTCGGGCAGACCATCTGCCCCCGCGAGCTGCACATCAAGGACGGACGCATTTTCCAGACACCTGTGCGTGAACTGGATGCCGTCCACGGCAAGCGCACTTTCTACGAAAATGTGACGGTGCAAGGCGAAACTTCTCTGAAAGGCATCAAGGGCCGTGTAGCCGACCTGACCGTCACGGTGCAGCCCGGCGAATACCGCTCCTTCACCCTGAAGCTGGCCGCCGATGCAGACCACCACACCAGCCTGACCTACGACCCCTACACTTCCGAGCTGACGCTGGATCGCAGCTATGCCGGTTCCCGTGCCGACATCGTACACCGCCGCAGCTGCAAGGTACGCAGCCAGAACGGTGCACTCAAGCTCCGCATCCTGCTGGATAAAAACAGCATCGAAGTTTTCGCCAACGATGGCGAGCAGACCATGACGGCATGGATCTACACCCCCCAGTCTGCCGATGGCATCACCTTTGCCGCCGATGGCAAAGCAACTGTTACGGTGGAACAGTTTGAGTTGAATCTGTAACCTGATATTCCCTTCATTTCTCCTTCATTGAATACAGCCCCGCTTTGGCTTCTCCTTCGCCAAAGCGGGGCTGTGTTTGTTATGTCATTGCTCTTCCAGCCTGCCGTGGTCACAGCCAAGGGAGAGATAGTGCTCGATCTCCCCACCCAGCACAAGCTGGGCATACTCCAAGGGCTTATTATAGAGCAGCCAGTCCAGTTCTGCCCGCTGTGCCGGGGTGTTGCCGTGCTCGTCCTCCACAGCGATGCAGTCAATGGAAAGGGGAGTACCACCCTCGAACCGGGCTTCCACCCGGTTGGTGTCCATGTTGTAGCGGCAGGAAAGCGGTTTGTTCATAAGGAAACCTCTTTCTATATTCTCTTATGCAATTTCAGCGGAATGATAAAAACGTTCTGCCCAGTCTGCGTCAGGGGGCCGGTTCGCAGAGGAACTGCAGCCGGCAAAAAAGCATCCGCAGCGGCACTGCCGGGCTGTTTTGGCCCATGTGCAGAGCGCTGCGGATGCTTTTTTATGACGTTTGTACCCTCACCGGCAGACGGCGGGCTGCCGTGTGCCGGGGCAGGCTTACTGACCGGTCAGCTGCCGGTAGGCATTCAGAATCCGATACGCCGGAACGGTGCCGTCCGGGCCAAAGCGTCCGTTGAGACGGCGCTTCATCAGGCCCTGCTCCACGCACCACTGGGCTGCCTTGGCGGTATCCGGGTCCGCCACGTCTGCAAAGGCCGGGGCCTCGGCAGGCTCGGGACGGCCTGCGGTATCCCACAGCAGCAGCGCGGTCTTGGCGCGGTTCTCCGGAAGAGAGACGTCCGGGGGCAGCAGGGCCCGCAGTTTCTGGGCGGCAACGTGGTTATACACGCCGTAGCCCACAAGGCCCGCCACCGCTGCGCCGCCAATAGCCAGCACCGCGATGCCTGCTCCGCCGTCACTGCCGCCGCTGCCGCCCGTGGAGCCGCCGCCGGAGGGAGGCGTCACCGGGGGAACGGTGCCGCCGGTGGAACCGCCGCCGGTAGAACCGCCACCAGTGGAACCGCCGGTGCCAGTCACATCCAGTTTGAAACTTACTTCCAACATACCGCTTCTGCACGTATAACCGTAGTACACTACGTTTGTGCCTTCATCGACTGTCAGAGTGTTTCCTTCGGCGTCGCCATGCACCCATCCTGTAACCCGGTTTATATCAAAGTTCCCGGGCAGATTTCGCAGGTCAAACGTACGGTCAGGGTTCAGGGTAACGGTGTAAACATTTTCACCACTGTAAATATCCGTATACGTGAAATTGAGATTCAGGTTGTTGTCCAGATTCAGGCTGGTAAGATGGTTATTTCCGAGCCACAATTTAGTCAATTCTGGACTGCTGCTGACGTCCAACACGGTCAGCTGGTTGTTGAAGCAGTTCAGTTCCTTTAAGGAAATCATCTTGTTCAGGTTTAGCTGGGTCAGCTTGTTGTTGGCGCAATTCAGTTTCCTCAGCATTTGGTTCTCGCCCAGAATCAGCGATGTCAGCTGGTTGTTTTGGCATTCTACCCTTACCAGATTGGGTTTATGGGTCACATCTACGTCCAGCTCTGTCAACCGATTCTTGGAACAGTTGAGTTCTCTCAGCCATTTACTTTTTTGGACATCCAGTTGCTCCAGATTATTGTTCGAGCAATCGAGATACCCCAACTCCAGATGCGACACGTCCAGCTGTTCCAACTGGTTCTCGGAACAATTCAGATAGTCGATATCCGGGTTCTTGCTCAGGTCCAGCTGGGTCAGTTGATTCTTATTGCATTTCAACGTTTTCAGCATTGGATTCTGTCTCAGGTCTAATTTCTGGATAGAATTGTTTCCGCAATCCAATTCGGTCAGGTTAGGGAACGCCTCAATGCCTTTTAAGTCACTGATATCCTTTTTATTGATATTGATTATTTCGACTTTGCTTCGTTCTTCCACCGTGAGGACATCTCTGCCACCTGCTATGTTGCCCTTGATGTACTTTCTAAAGTTAGCGTCGGGGAAATTTTTCTCATTGATGGGCAGACTGGTTTCAAAGATGAATGTGGGGTTTATTCCATTGCCGCAATCGTAATGGTAGCTCACCTCATCATTGCCATCTTCCACTGTCAGAATCGTGCCAGAAACAGAACCGCCGTTCCAGTTGGTTGCCTTGCTCACGTCAAAGCCGGGCAGGGTATTCAGGTCAAACGTTCCATCTGTACGGACTGCAATGGGGCACCTGTTGCCACCAGCTGTTATCGTGCCGCTGATTCCAGTAGCGTCCAAACAAGCCAACTGATTATTTGCACAATTCAGATCACGCAAACTGTTATTTTTGCTCAAGTCCAGCGATTTCAGTTGATTATCATTGCATATCAGAGATGTCAAGCCGCCATTCTGTTTCACGTTCAGTTCTGTCAATTTATTATTGTGACAATCCAGCTCTGTCAGCTGAGTCTGGTTACTGACATTCAACTCCATCAATTGATTTCCGGCGCAATTCAACTGTTGCAGCTTGGAGCATTGGCTGACATCCAGCGCCATCAGAGCGTTGTTGGAACAATCAAATTTGACCAGTTCCCCCACGCTATCCATTACGATATTCGCTATGTTGTTATTGGAGCAATCCACCTCCTCAAGGTTCAGCCCAGAGAGAATGCCCAGATTCATGAAGGTCAGTTTATTATTGGAGCAATTCAGTTTTTTCAGTCCGCTTGAAAGAATATAAAGCGAAGCTTTCAGTTGATTCCCGGAACAATTCAACTCCTCCAGTTTGAAATTCTTGCTAACATTAAGTGTTGTCAAGCCGATATCGTGGCAATCCAGTTTTTCGAGATCTTCAAAGAAACGGATTCCTTCAAGACTTTTGATTGCGTAACCGGTTGGAATCGTCATATTCTTGATATCCACATCGAGCTTGCCATCACCGTTTGTGTCACAACATTCTTTGAGAAAGCGCCGAAATTCCTCATCCGGGAAATTAAGCTTAAAATCCGGCGAAGCAAAATCGATCTCCGGGTTCGCCGTGCTCGCCGCAAAGGCGCTGAAGGGCAAAAAGGTGAACACCATAGCCAGCGTCAACAGGGCGCTGACAAGACGCGTTCGTTTTGAGAATCGCTGTTTCATGGGGCGCTCCTTTCTGTTGTAAAAAATATTTCTTTCAGGGACCCATTCGGGAGAAGCGTCAGCTTCTGCCGAAAAAAAGGGTACCCTTTTTTTCAAAAAGCGGTCATTGCCCGTCCGGGGCCAGAATGGTCATTCTGCCGTCCACCGCCGCGTCCAGCATCTCGTGCTCCCGGAAATACTCCATCAGGATATCCTGACAGGAGGTGGCCACGCTGCGGGGCTTCTGGAGCTTGCAGATGGTATCGTAGGAGATGTTGAAAAAGCTCTCGATGTTTTTGAAATGGTAGTTCTGCAGCCCCACGGTGAACAGGGCATCGTCGCCGATCTCCTTGCCCACCTCCTTGCCGCAGTAGGTAAAGTAATCAAAGTCGCCTTTGGCGCGGTCGTAGCGCAGCCGCAGGGTGGAGGGCAGCTGGTAGAACTCGGTGTGCCCGGCGTAGGCTTCCTCCCGCAGCATGTAGCGCAACATCTGCCGCAGCTGCTGTCCGGTCACCTTGAACATGAACACGCCGTCATCGTAGGGGAAGCCTTCGATGAGGTCGCCGTAGGTGACGATGGGGCCAAGCTTCTCGGCCCGGATGCTGCCGGAGCCGATGAGCATGATATCGATGCCAAGGCTGCGGGTGAAGATGTCCGCAAACAGGTTGCCCAGCTCGGTCTCCTGCGTGCGCTCCGGGTGGGTCAGCTCCCGGCGGAAGCGCCCTACGATGTGGCTGTACTTTTCGTCCACCTGACTGGTGAAGCGGTGCAGCACCTGCTCCATGGCGGGGTTGCGGGGGCAGGTGTCGGCGCAGATGGGCACCGTGTGCCATGTGTAGGAATCGATGCAGTTGTTGTCGGTGTCCACGATAATGTCAAAGCGTCCGATCTGGTCGGTGCCGGTGCCCGCCTGCGCAATGACCACGCCGTTTTCCTCCACGGCATGTTCCAGATAGGTGTGGCTGTGGCCGCCGATGATCAGGTCCACCCCCCACGCCGGGTCCAGCTGACGGGCCAGATGGCGGTCCTCCTCAAAGCCGATGTGGGTCAGCAGCACGGTAAAGTCGATGTCGATGCTGTTGTGGGCGTTGCAGATCTTGCCCACCTCGGCAGCGGCGGCAGCGGTGTCCACAAAGGACCCCACCAGCGACTCGGACTTGGTCTGGTTGATGACGTCCTGGGTGATGATGCCGATGAACAGGATGTTCATCCCGTCCACCCGCAGGATCTTGTAGGGGGTGAACAGCCGTGTGGGGGTGTTCTTGATGTAGAGGTTTGCGTTGATGATGGGAAAGCGTGCGCATTTTTCGATGAACAGCAGATGCGCGATGCCGTAGTCCACCTCGTGGTTGCCGATGGTGACGATGTCCGGGGCAAGGGCGTTCATGATCTCAATGGTGGAAAGGCCCTTGTACTCCGAATCGATGACCGAGCCGCGGAACATATCGCCCGCAATGGCGTAGATGGTGTTGGGCTCTTCGGCCCGCACCTTTTCAATGTAGCCGGACAGCATGGAGACGCCGCCCACCAGATTTTCGTCCACCTGCTCTGCCAGAAAGTCTCCGTGCAGATCATTGGAGTGGAGGATGGTGATCTTTTTGGTGTGTTTCATGGTGCATTCCTCCCGGTGTGGGTCGGCGGCGGTCAGCCCATGGCCTCCTGCCGCGCAAAGTAGACGGTGTTGACAAGGCTCAGGTAGCTCTCGTTGCCGTCCAGATAGACCTTCAGGGCAAGGGTGTCCTCGTCCTCCAGTGTGACAGCGTAGCGGGAGCCGTCCTCCCCGGTAAAGGTCGCGTACCACTCCTGATTGGTCTGGAAGGGTACCTCCGGGGTGCCCTCCTGATAGAACAGGTCGGCTTCCTCCACATTCAGCTCCGGGTAGGGGGTGATGTAGCTGGCGGTCAGGGGCAGCTGGTCGCCCTCGGTCTCGGCGTCTGTGGGCAGGAAACACATCCGGTCAGCGTCTGCCGGGTCGGTCTCAGAATAGCCCTCGTCAGTGTCGCGGGCGATCTCCAGCCAGTTGCCTTCCAGCGACCACGGACTGGTGGTGGTTTCCCAGTCGTCCCCCTCCGGATAGATGGTAAAGTCGCACACGCCCTCGGCTTCCACCACATGGCCGTTCTCGCCGGAAAGGAAGGGGTTGAATACCAGCTCTTCGCCGGTGCTGGGGTACAGCTCCACCTCGGTGTTGGGGGCGATATCGCTGATGTTGCACAGCAGCAGGATGGGCTGGCCGTCCTCACTGTAATAAAGCTGTTTGCCGCGCTGGAGCGGGTTTTCGGCATCGTCTGTCAGGCTCGTCTCGTAGACGAACAGGGTGGCATCCGGGTCCTGCGGGAAGATGCAGTACAAATCGCACCCGCCGTCCGGTGCCACGACCCAGTGATCCTGCGGGATGTCGTAGACGAAGCCCCACAGCTCCCGCAGGTCGGTCTGGCTGTCCAGCACCTTCTGCACATCGGTGGTGATCTCGTAAGAGCCGCCCAGATACAGCACACAGGCGCGGTATTCGTCCTCCCCTGACAGCAGGCGCATGTAGGTCACGTCCTCCGGCTCGGTGTACTCCTGTTTGGCGGAGGACGATGCGATCATATTATCTCCGTCCAGCATGTTTTCGGGCTTGGAGCTGGACGCGCTGCTGCCTTTGGACGACCCGCCGCAGCCTGCAAGGCCGATGGTCAGCGCCAGCAGGGCTGCCAGAAGTTTCAGGTTTTTCATAAGTTCTCCTTTCTCATGCCCTGCCGGGGCGCACCTCAGGGGGCAGCGCCGGGCGTTGGGTGTTGGGAAAAATCGTCTACGCCCTCCACCGGCTCCGGGCTGCCGGTCCCGGCAGAAAGCCGGGGCGACCAGTCCAGCGCGCGGCCGGTGGTGCAGTAGACCACCGCCGTGGTGTCGGGGGTGTTCGGGGTGCCGTTGCACAGCAGCAGAATGGGCTGGCCATCCTGCTTGCAATAAAGCTCCCGGCCTGTCTGGTGCGGGTACTGGGGGTCCTGCTTTTCGTAGACAAAAAGCGTATCCTCCCTGCGCACGGCAAAGATGCAGTACAGCTCCCGCCCGCCGCCCGGCGCTGCGACCCGGTGGTCTGCCGGGATGTCCGCAACAAACTGCCACGGCTGTTCCTGCAGGCTGTCCAGCGCAGCGTCCACATCGGCGGTGCGCTCCGGGACGCTGCCCAGATAGAGCACTGCGGCAAGGCTGCCGTTCTGTTCGGCCTGCTGCCGCAGCTGCGCCACGGCCACAGCGTCCTGCCGGGAAGCGCTGTCCGAAGCTGCCGCGCCGGAGCGGATGGGGTCGCCGTCCACCGGCCCGCAGCCCGCAAGGCTCAGTGTCAGCGCCAGCAGGGCGGCAAGCAGCTTCATGGTCAGGCCCTTCATCTTACGCCCACGGGTCGGCAGACGTGGGGATGCGGATGCCGGTCAGCAGGTACTGCTCCCACAGAAACCACTGTCCGTTGCCCTTGCGGCGCAGCTTGATGGGGCGGGGATCATCGGCACCGCCGCAGGGGATGAACAGCTTGCAATAGCCCTCCTCCACGTTGGAGGTGTGGTTGCTGCCCACCAGCAGGGTGAAGGGCTGGCGGGGGGTATAGCCGTTTTCCGGCGATGCACCCACAAAGTAGGAGAAGGGGATGTAGCTCTTGCCGTCCCGGAAGCGGTCGTTCAAAAAGGAGATATCCTGCCCGTTCAGCGGACGGGGGCCGCGCAGCCAGTTGAGCATCTCCTTTCCGATGTTCTTGTCGGCACCGTAGGCGCACAGCGCACAGACGGTGAGGGCCGCAGTCTTGAAGGGGGTGTCAAGGCTTGCTTCCGGCAGCGCCTGCATCTGGGCAAGGCTTTCCGGCAGTTCCTGAAAGGTAAAGGTGACGGTCTGGTTTCCACCGGCGGCGGAAGCGGCCTGCTTCATCTTATCAAAAAGTCCCATGAAAATACTCCTTTCTGTTTCCTCAGCCCCGTTTCAGCTCGCTGCGGGGCACGGTCCGCTTGCGGACGATCTTCTGGTTCAGATCCAGCGTGAGGTTTGCAAAATATCCTTTTTCAAAATACCATGCAATGTCCTTTGCGTCCATACCAACGCTGTTGTACAGCCACCGCAAAGGCACTTCCGGCCCGGAGTAGCTCTCCAACCGGTGGGCAATGGTCCTTGCATGGTAGCGGCGGGCCTCCCCGCGGGCAAACAGCACGAGGGGCACAGCGCCCACCACGATCCAGAGCACATAGCCTCCCACGTGGGAGGTGTCCTTGGCCTGCAGGTCCAGACAGAGGGTATACAGCCCGCCGACCGAGCAGAACACGCAGAAGGCAAGCCCCGCATTCCGCAGCCATTTGAGGAAACGGGGGATCTCGCCCCGGGCTTTTTCCGAAAGATAAGGGTTCATAAACATGCTCCTTTCAGAACGAACCGCCTCCGCCGCCGTGGGTCGTGCCGCTGGAGGAGGTGTGGGTGGAACTGCCGCCGGAGCTGTCGGAGTCCTTTGCCTCCACATGCTCGGTGCGGTGCACGTCCCGGTACAGGAACAGCTCCCGGCTGTTGGTCAGGTTCATACTGCCCTCCCGCACATAGCTGGCGGCGTTCTCCTGGAACGCCACGCTGCGCAGCTGGCTTTTCATCACGCCAACGACGACCCATGCCAGCACAAGGCCGATGCCCAGCGCAAGGAACAGGTACATGAGAGACAGCGGCTCCCGGGGCAGGTTATTCACGTCATAGGGGTGGCCCGCCCGGGCAGCGTCAATGTAGGTATCCGACCACTGGACAAAGGTGCGGAAGGCACCGGCGTAGTCTCCATCGGCCATGAAGGGGGTCATCTGCTCGCCAAGGTACTGGATGCCGGCATCCGTAAAGGCGGTGATGCCGTAGCCGCAGGTGGAGATGTGCCATTTGCGGTCGCCCACGCTCACCAGCAGAAGCACGCCGTCCATATCGGGGCCGTAGCCGTACTGGCAGTAGTCATACAGATCATCGGCAAACTGCTCCATGCTGTCGGCACCAACGCTTTCCATCGACTCGATGGTGGCAATGGTCACATCGAAGCTCTGGCGCAGGCTCAGCTCTTCCAGTGCGTCCTCCAGCTCGTTGTCCTCGTCCTCGGTCAGCACCTCAGCGTCGTCGAACATGCGGTAGTACAGGTCGGCAAAGCCGCCCTCTACCGCAAAGGCCGGAACAGCCAGCGCCGCCGCAAGAATCAGTGCTGCCAGCGCCGCAAAGAGGGAGTGCAGTCGGTTGGAAGTCTTTTTCATCGTTCGTCCCTCCTTTACAGGATCCGTGCCAGCCACAGCAGCCACATCACGCCGTAGGACGCGGCGGAAAGGGCAGCCGTAAGACCCAGCATCCACTTGCGGGCAGCGCCCTTGTCCACGGGCAGGTCACCCACGAATTTGCCGCTCTGGCCGTTCATGGCAAACAGGTAGTTTTCGCCCCGCCAGCTGGTGCTCAGCAGCCAGACCGGGAACAGCGCGTACTTTGCCTTGCCGCCGTGCAGCTGGATGCTGCTGTTTTCCACCTTGACCGAATCGTAGCCGGTAACGGTCTGCTGGAACGTCTCCTCGGTGGAGCGGCGGATGCGCTTGTTGGCCCGCTCGATGCTGTCCTCGGCGTTCACGTCGTATTTGTCTGCCACATAGCCGGCCAGATAGGCGGTCTGGAAGGGGATGGCATCCTGCATGGCAAAAGGCTCGATGGACTCCATCAGGTCGTCCTCGATCTTGGACGAGCCGTCCACCGGCACTGCGTCAAAGCCCAGTGTGCCGTCCCGCCGGACGGAGTAGTAATTGGTCTCGGTATAGTCGTATTTGCTGTCCGACCAGCAGCGGGTCCGGGTGGCAGTGAACCGCAGCTGAGCGTCGGCATCGCTGTCGAAGAGCCAGAAGGGCACATACACGCCCTTGATCTCGTCGATGTGGTTCTGGCTGCGGAACACCCGGGGCAGCAGGGTCTTGCCCTTGAGATGTTCCTGCAGCTTTGCCTTGGCGGCCTTTTTGTCCAGCTTGAAGGGGATGATGAGGTCGGGCCGCAGCGTCCCGGCAAACTGTCCGGTGAGGACGATGGGGTTGCCGCAGAAGGGGCAGGCGGACGCCGCCATGGTGTCATCGCCCACGATCTCGCCGCCGCAGCTCTTGCAGCTGTAAGTATGCAGACCGGCGGTCTCTCCTTCTGCCCAGCTGCCGCCGGGGGTCGCCCACTCCATCTCGCTGGGCTTTTCGTCCTTCAGTTCCTCATCGTAGCCCTTGAGGGTATCCACATCGAATTCGGTGTCGCAGTAGGGGCATTTCATTTTCTGGGTGGCGCTGTCAAACTGGATGGCGCCATCGCAGCAGGGGCACTTGTATTCCAGCATTCCTGCCATAGCGTTTCCTCCTGTTGTTCCAAAGGGGGCCGGGGGCTCTTCCCCGGCCCCGCTGTTTTTGCGTTGGTCTTCCCGCCGAAGCGGTCGGCTCAGAAATCCGTAGTGATGCGGAACACCACCGGCTCGTCCGGCTCGGTGGCTTTGCCGTGGTGGCCCACTGCCAGGAAAGCGTTTTCTTCCAGCGGCAGGAAGACATCAAAGGTGCAGAAGTCGCCGCACAGCTGGCACAGGGTTTCGCGCTCACCCACGGGGAGGGACTTTTCTAAAAAAGTGCCGTCCGGCGCGTACAGCTCCCACATATAGCCCGTGTCCAGCAGATAGCCGTTGGGGCGCTTCATCATCACGGCGTCAAAGCTGCCCACCGGCTGCGAGCCGCGGGCCAGCTCATTGCCGTCCAGATCAAAGGCAGCAAAGTAATCATCGCCGCTGGATTCCAGCTCGCCCACCGTCAGCAGCTCGTCCCCGCTGAGGTTCAGGGAGGACATGCTGTAGAAGGGGCCAATCTCGTTATCGCCCTCCAGCGTCAGCTCGGTGTACTCGCCGTCCTGCACCAGCACCGGTGCGAAGGCCCAGTAGATCACGGTCAGATCCCGGTCCTTGGAGGAATAGCAGCTGCCCGAGTAGTCCAGTGCGTCGCTGGGCTCCTCCGGGTCGCTGCTGTTCAGATCGTAGCAGTAGACATCAAAGTGGTCCATGGCGTACAGGATGCCATTGCGGTCGATGCTGAGGGCGTTGCTGCCGTCAATGTTGTACTCTTCCACCGGGGTCAGTCGGTCGTCCTTGATGGCATACTCGAAGATCTTGGCAGACTGCTCTTCATCGTCCTCGTTGTAGAAGCTGAAGAAGTAATTGCCCCGGTAGCTGTCCGCTTGGATCAAATGATAGGCACCGCATACCTCGCGGCGGACGTCAAAGGGAATGTACTGTGCCTTGAAGGTGTATTCGCCGATGGTCAGTTCCCCGGTCTGGAACTGGGTCACAGGGGGGCCTGCAGGGGCGGCTTTGTCCTCTGCTGCTTCCGGTTGTGTCGAGGCTGACGGGGCACTGCTGCTGGAAGCCGGTGCGCTGGAAACGCTGGATGCGCTGGCAGCACCGGAGCCGCCGCAGGCGGTCAGCCCGAGGGCGGCGGTGGTAAGGCCCATGGCCTTGAGGAAATCTCTGCGCTGGATCTTTCTCATATCCGTTCCTCCTTTTTCAGTCACTGCACCTTTGCAAAAGCTTCGTCAGCACGGCGGCTGTACAATGCCATGCCGCCGGTTTGGGCATCGTTTGCCAGATTGATGTTCTCCACAAAGCGGGCCTTTTCCTGCTCAGAGAGCTGCCCGCCCTTCATGGCGGCAGATGCCACGGCACCCATGGCACCGATCATGCCCATCTGGCCCTTCAGCTCCCGTTCCTCGGCCTTGGACATCCGGCGGCCAAACAGGCTCGTCTCGTTGTCGTGGACCCCGAAGATGTGGTCCAGATGCTGCCGTGCAATGTGGGCATAGCCGATCTCCCGCCGGTCCCGCTTGCTGAAGCAGATGACCAGCTCCTGCTTGATGTAGGGGTGGGGATGCATGCCCCGCTGGGTCTGGGCCTCGGTGATGCTGCGGGGCTGCACCAGCTTCAGCTTCAGACCGCCGCCGTTGAGGGTGGGTTCCTGGCCCGGCTCCTTGGCGGGGGTCTCGTCCAGATACTCCTCATAGCTGGCAATCTGGTCGTAGCGGATCAGCTCCGGCATCTTGCCCCGTCCGCCGGTGCGGTCGTCGATGTACAGCATACCCAGCTCATCGCAGAACACCAGCCCCATTTGCGATGGGGTGGAGGGGTATTCGTTGACCCGGAACTCGGTCTTGTTGAACACCTCGTCGAATACCCGCTTCATCCGGGCCATATACTCCATGTGCTCCTTGGTCTCGTCCAGCGTCAGCTCGCTGAGCCGGATATACTTGGAGCACTTGTTGCCGCAGTCATCGCAGAGGAACTGTCCGTCCCGCAGCTTGGAGCGGTGCATGGTGCCGCACTCCTTGCCGCAGACGGCGCAGTTCTGTTTTGCGAACAGGTTGGAAAAGAATCCCATCATGGTATGCTCCTTTCAATGCTCTGTATTTGTCAGGTCAGGTCTGGTCACTGTCGTCAAAGGGGTCGCCGCACTCCGGGCAGAACTTGGGCGGGTGAGCAGGGTCTTCCGGCTCCCAGCCGCACTTGTCGCACTTATACTTGGGCGTACCGGCGGGCTTGGGTTTGCCGCACTCGGAGCAGAACTTGCCTTTGTTCACTGCGCCGCAGCTGCAAGTCCAGCCTTCTGCTGCCGCCGGGCGGGGCTTGCCGCACTCCGGGCAGAACTTGCCGGTGACAGTGGCACCGCAGCTGCAGGTCCAGCTGTCCGCAGCGGGCTTCGGCTCCGGCTTTTTGCTGCCACATTCTGGACAGAATTTGCCGGTAACGGTGGCGCCGCAGCTGCACTTCCAGCTGTCCGCCGGGGCGGGTGCGGGGCGGCTGACCTGCTGGGGCGCGTCCACGCTGTCCGGACGAGCCTGCTGGCCCATAGCAAACAGGTTCTGGGCGCTCATGCCACCCATACCGCCTGCACCGGCTGCCATACCCATGCCCATAAAGCCGGTCATGGCACCGGCGGTGTTGCCGGCGGCGGTCTTCATGGCATCGATCTGACCGCCCACCAGACGGGCGGCAGCGGTGGTGGGATCGGTGGTCATGGCGTTCTCTTCCCACTCGGTGATCTTCTTCTGCTGCTCCTCCGGGATGGACAGGGAGTTGATGTTGAAGGAGAACACTTCAATGCCGCGCTTTTTGCGCCAGACGCTGGACAGCTGCTCGTTGAGCGCCTCGGAGATCTCCAGCGTGTGGGCGGGGATCTCGTAATACTGCACCTTGTTTGCCGAAAGGGTGGCAAGGGCAGGCTGCAGGGCGTTCATCAGTTCGCTCTTCAGCCGGGGTGCGATCTCGGATGCGTCATACTGGGTAGAGACGTTGCTGCACACGTTGGTGTAGAACAGCAGCGGGTCGCAGATGCGGCAGGTGAAGCTGCCGTTGCACCGCAGGTTCACCGAGAGCTTGTAGCCCCGCTCCTCGCTGACCACCACCCGGAAGGGGATGGGGGTGGCAGTGCCGTACAGGATCTCGCCCAGCTCCTTGGTGTTGATGTAGTACACCCGCTGATCCTTGCCGGTGTCGCCGCCGTAGGTAAAGCGCTTGGCTACGGTCTGGAAGGTGGCTGCCAGACTGTCGCCGAAGTTGCCGGTGAACACGCTGGGCTCGGTGGATGCGTCAAAGGTGAATTCGCCCGGTTCGGCGCACACCTCCACCACGCGGCCCTGCTCCACGATGAGCATACACTGTCCGTCTGCCACGGCGATGCCGCTGCCGTTTGTGATGATGTTGTCCTCGCCGTTGTTGGAGCTGCGGCGGGAGGTGCGCTTCTGGCCCTTGACCATCAGCACATCCTTGTCCAGAGAATCGCAGTAGAAAAATTCCTTCCACTGGTCTGCAAGGGTTCCGCCCAGTGCGCCCATACCTGCTTTGATAAGACCCATAGTAATTTCCTCCTGTTATTTGTTTGTTGTAAGCGACAACGCTTTGTCATCGCATTGCGTTCGGTTTCGGTCACGGTACAAGGGTTAGATCCGGGGAGTCGTTTTTCCAGTAAATGGGACGCGTGTCCCGGTCAAACAGCACTTCTCCGGCGCGGTATTTCAGGCTGCAGCCGCTGGGGCTGCCGTCATCGTTCAGCAAAATGGCCCAGAACTCGCAGGGTCTGCCGTCCGTGTCGGTCAGCGTGAAGTGCAGCTCGGTGCCGTCCTCGGTGCGGCCTTGTGTTCCCTCGGCGGTGCCGGTCAGAATGCCGTTCCACCCGTCCCATTCCACGCTCATGCAGCAGCTGCCGTCCGGCAGGAAGGTCATCCAGCGGATGCCCTTTGCGGACTCGTCTCCGGCGCGGTAAGTTCCCCACAGCCTGCGGGGGATGGCGGTGTAGCCGATGTCGTCCCACGCCTCGGTGCGCTGAAAAACGTACCAGACCTCACTGCCCTTTTTGGGGCCGGTGGACTGCATCCGCAGCGAACCGTCCTCCATCATGGAGATGGTCCAGCAGCTTCTGCTGTCCTCGCTGAGACATTTCAGGTTCCAGCCCTGACTTTTTTCCCCGTCCCAGCCGGTCACAGCGCCGGCATTCAGCTCTCCGGTGCGGGTCTCGGCAGCGGACTGGATCTGCGGGCTGCCGTATGTTTCCCGGATGAAAGAGACGGTCACCGTGCCGGTGATCTCGGCCTTTTCCAGCCGCAGGGTATAGCTTTCGTTGCGGTCGGCGGGGGCATAGCTTTCACCCTGCGTCACCGCCGTGACTGCCATCCACTCGGCCAGCACCTGCTGCTCCCAGTCCTGCGGCAGCGGCTGCGCGTCCAGCGGGATGACCGGGGCATCGTTCACATACTCCTCCCCGGACGCGCTGAACCTGTGGACCACGAAGGAAATGTTTCCCTTACCGTCCAGCGAAAAAGGCAGCTCGTCCAGCGAAGTCCACCATGCGGTGTTTCCCTCTTTCAGGCTGCCGGTGGGCAGCATTCCTCTCTCGATGGCGGCTTGACGGTCCAGCTCATCCCGGCGCTTCACGTCGCGGTAAAGCGCCTCTTCCAGCGCGGCGGGGTCTGCCCCCATGCGCTGCAGCAGCTGGGTGGCGGTGAGCTGGTTTCCGCTTTCAAAGTCGAAGCACCAGCCGTTGTGGAAGGGTGCATCCGTACCTCCGTAGCAGCTGCTGACCACAAGGCTGACGCAGTCGCCGTACCAGCTGGCGTTCCAGTTCATCTCAATGCAGATGTCCCACACATCCGGATCGGCTGCCTCCGGGCAGTCGGCGTACTCCTGCACATCGTATTCGTAGTAGCGGGCGATCTCGGCGTTGATGCGGGCGGCGTCGGCGCTGTCGCTTTCCAGCCGGGGCAGATGGATGTTCAGCCGGACGGTGCTGCCGTTCTCTGCCTGCACCACCTTTTCAAGGGTGTACTGCTCGGTGATCGCCGCGGTGGCGTGCATGGCATCCGGCGGGGTCGATTTCAGTTCCCGGCTGTCGGCCGGGCGGGCAGAGGCCGCGGCCCTTGCCCCGCAGCCTGCCAGCAGCGCCGCCAGCAAAACTGCCAGCGCGCCGCAGAGAGCCATGTGTTTCATCTTGCACCTCCTTGTCTGCGGGCTCAGCTGCGCCGGGGTCAGGGATCCGGGCAGCGGATCAGCTGCAGCTGGGTCTCTCCCTCGGCAAAGGGGTTTTCCCCGTCGATCATGGTAAGGTTCAGGGTCTCGTTGAACAAATCGTACTTCACCGCCGCCACAAAGGTGATGCCCTGCATCCCGTCCGCCGTCTCGCTGGCAGAGATGCCCAGCACCATGCCCTCCGGCACCACGCCCAGATAGTCGGCGTAGCCCTGATAGAAAACGTTGTTGTCCTGCACGCCCATCTGGACGCAACCATTGCTTTCCACGTCCATCCAGTCAAACTGGTTGTCCGACATGTCGTTGAAGGCACCGACAGCCTCCGAGGGGATCTCCTGCGCGTTCCACTCTGCCGTCAGGGGAGCAAGCTCCAGCACAGAGCCATCCTCCTGATGCAGAATTACCTCTTTGCCGCTGCGTTCCAGCGCCACGCCCTGATTTGCAATATAGATGGGGTCCTGACAGACCAGAGCGCTGCCGAACATAAGGCAGTGCAGCACGTCCACATACTCCACCACGCCGTCCTTGGTCAGCAGATAGACCACCGGGTGGAAGGATGCGCCCAGTTCTCCGATGCACACGTCGATATACTCATTATAGATGCCAAGGATGGGGTAGGCATGATCCTGTTCCAGCCGGATGCCGTAATCCGCGTCCCATGCGGCGGTCTCCGGCGTGCGGCGCAGGGTGATGGTGCCCTGTGTTCCTTCCAGCTGCACCGAAGCGCTGCCGTAGGTATCGGTCAGCACCGTCTGCGGCTGCGGGTCAGCAGCCTGCAGCGGGATCTCCACATCCAGCTGCCGCCAGCCCGACCCGGCGGTGGAGCTGCACCCGCCCCGGAGCACCAGCCGGTTTTGTTCCGGCAGCAGCAGGCACAGGTCATCCAGCTGGTTGTTTTCCAGCGTGTTCATCCGCATGCTTGCCAGATTGCCGCCGCTGCGCAGGCCCTCGTAGTAGCCGCCCTGCGCCATGCGCCGGTCAAAGGTCTGCATGGCCTCGCGCAGCATCTGCTGCTGCACGGCATCCGGGTCCAGCCCCATGCGCTGCAGCATTTCGGTCACGGAGACCTGCTTTTCGGTGGCAAAATCGAAGCACCAGCCCCGGGAATACCCCGGGTCGGAGCCGCCGTCGTAGCGGAACATCACAAGGCTTACGCAGTCGCCGTACCAGTAGGCGTCCCAGTTGATGTAGGTCTCCGGGCACCACTCGTCCTGCTGCGGCTCGATTTCCGGGCTGTCCTCGTACTGTCGGAATTCTGCCGCATACATGGCGGCAAGCTCATCGTTGAGATAGGCGGCATCCGGGCTGTAGCACACCAGCTGCGGCACATGGATGGTCAGCTTCTGGGTGATGTTGTAATCGTCCCGGATGGTCTTTTCCAGCGTGAACTGCTCGGTGATGCGGTCTTTTTGTGCTGTCTGCACCGCCGTGTCTGCGGCGCTTTGGGCAGCTGCGCCGGAGCCTGCGGGAACGGCACCGTCCGATGCGCTGCCGCACCCAGCCAGCACCACCGCCACCGCCAGCACCGCAGCGGCAAGGCGTTTGTGTTTCATGGTTGTTCTCCTGTGTTCTCAGCCGTAGCTGCGGGTCATCTGCAGCTGGGTCTCGCCCTCGGCAAAGGGGTTCTGCCCGTCGATCATGGTAACGCTCAGGGTCTCGTAGTACAGGTCGGTCTTGACCGCCGCCACAAACTCGATGGACGTCTGCCCGGCTTCGGTCTCGTCGGCAGAGATGCCCAGCACCACGCCCTCGGGCACCACGCCCAGATACGCGGCGTCGCCCCGATAGATGCGGCTGTTGTCCTGCACGCCCAGCTGAACGCTGCCGTCGCTGCCCAGATCCAGCCAGTTCCAGCCGGTTTCAGAGGTGTAGTTGTAGGAGCCGGTGACGGAATAGGGAATCTCCTGCGCGCTCCACTCTGCCGACAGGGGAGCAAGCTCCAGTACAGAGCCGTCCTTCCGGCGCAGGTTCACCTCGCTGCCGCAGAGTTCCAGCGCAGTGCCGTTGTTGGCAAAGTAGATGGGGTCCTGACAGATCATGGCATCCCCGAACATGAGGCAGCGCAGCACGTCCACATACTCCACCACGCCGTCTTTGGTCAGCAGATAGACCACCGGGCGGAAGAAGCCGTCCTCCTGCTCCCCGATGCACACGTCCACATATTCATTGTAGGCGCCAAGGATGGGGTAGGTGCGCGTCTGTTCCACCCGGATGCCAATGTCGCCCCACTGATTGGTCTTTGGCGCGGGGCTCAGGGTGATGGTGCCCTGCGTTCCCTTCAGCTGCACCTGCACACCGTCGTAGGTGTCGGTCAGCACCGGGGTATCGGCGGGGGCGGCGGAGGTCAGCGGGATCTCCACATCCAGCTGCTGCCAGCCCCAGTCGGTCTCGGAGCAGTACTTGCCCCGGAGCACCAGCCGGTCCTGCTGGGGCAGCAGCAGACACAGGCTTTCCAGTTCATTGTATTCCAGCGTGCCCATCCGCATTTCCGACAGGTTCCCGCCGCTGCGCAGGCCCTCGTAATACGCGCCCTGCGCCATCTCCCGGTCAAAGGTCTGCATGGCCTGCCGCTGCACCTGCGTCTGCACCTCGTCCGGGTCCAGACCCATGTGCTGCAGCATCTCGGCTGTGGTGATCTGCCTGCCGGTGGCAAAATCGAAGCACCACCCGCTGTAATACCACGGTGCTTCGTCGTAATCGTGGCTGCGCATCACCAGACTGACGCAGTCGCCGTACCAGTAGGCGTCCCAGTTGATCTCGGTCTGTGAGCACTCTTCGCCCTGCGGCACCTCAGCGTCCGGATCGCTTTCATAATCCATGTATTCTGCCGCATACATGGCGGCAAGTTCCTCGTTGAGAGCGGCGGCGTCCGGGCTGTCGCACACAAGCTGCGGCACATGGATGCTCAGCTTCATCACGCCGATCATCTCGCCCCGCACCGTCTTTTCAAGGCTCCACTGGTCGGTGATGCGCTCCTTTTGCGCCGTCTGCACCGCTGCGGCTGCGGCGCTTTGGGAAGCTGCGCCGGAGCCTGCGGGGGCCTCGGGGGCAGCAGCGCCGCCGCAGCCGGTCAGCAGCAGCGCCGCAGCCAGAACCACAGCAGCAAAACATTTGTGTTTCATGGCTGTCTCCTTTCACTTACAAAGCCCCGGGCACGTCGTGAGGCTTCCGTACCCGGGGCAAACAGGGGGGCTTGTTATCTTATGGCTTGTTGTTCAGGAATACGATAGCGGTCATGTAGGTCTTGCCCTGAACCACCGGGAGATAAATGCTGATGAACTCTGCCTTGGTGCTATTAGAAGTTTTCAGCAGTTTTGCTACAAAAGTCCGAACGGCAGCATCCTCGCAAGAATACTCATCTTCCAGAGCCACCACCTTCTCGGTAGACGGTTCGGAGATGCCGGCAGCTCCTGCCAAACTGTCCTCGCCGCCATACTTTTTCAGTTTCTCCGCAAGCCCACCGCTTTCCCCTAAAACAATCCCAAAGTCACTGGATGTCAGCTTATGCGGTGTCTCGTTGACCTCTTCAAAAACACGTCCGTAGCACCTTATGGCACCCACCGCATCCTGATTGAGGGTCAGCTGCTCATGGACAACCGCCTTTGCATCGTACTTTTCCTTCCAGACCTTGTTGATAGCTGCCAGTAGCTCAGCTTCCTTGCCGGTGGGCGCTGCGGGAGGTGCGGGAGGTGCGTAGGTCCCGCCGCAGCCTGCCAGTGAGAGCGCCACAACGGCTGCGCCGGTAAGGGTGAGGAATTCGCGTCGGTTCATCTCTTTCATGGGGGTGCTCCTTTCTTCTTATAAAGCCCCCGGGCAGATCAGTCTGCCGTGCCCGGGGCGGGTGATGTGCTTTAAAAAATCAGCTGCGGCTCAGCGCAGTTCCGACAGGGGTGTTACAACTACTTGTTGTGCCGCCTATCCGACAGAGGCGCTATCACGATATAGTCCGTTCCCGCAACGGTGGGGCAGTAGATGCCGAGATCTCTGGTTTCGATGTCCATGGCTTTGAGCATCTCAAGGAACGTATTCTTGAAATTCTCGCCGCTCAGTTCATACGGGATCGTCAGCTTCATTTCATGGAAGGCGGGGTAGCCCAGCACATAGCTGCACCCAAGGACCCCCTCTCGCAGAGACATCTCTGATCCGTACTTTATTTGGAGGGCCTTCCGTCGTTCCAGCATCTCATTTTCAAAGGCAGCGTCCTGCTCCGGGGTCATCTCCACCTCTGCCTTGTCCGCCTTCACGCAGGGACTGACAAAGTGTCTCGCGAAGTCGGATGCATCCTGACTGTAGCTCAGCGTTCTGATCATTTCAGGGTGTCCCTGAACATTCCAATAGTCCTCGAGCATCCGGTTGAGGGCCTTAAGGAGGTCCAGCTCCTTTTGGGTGGGTGCTGTGGGTGCAGGAGGTGCGGAGGGCCCGCCGCCGCAGCCTGCCAGCGAGAGCGCCACAACGGCTGCGCCGGAGAGGGTGAGGAATTCGCGTCGGTTCATCTCTTTCATGGGGGTGCTCCTTTCTGTTGGTCCCCCTGCTTTTAGGGGGCTCTGGTTTTGGTATTCTCTGCACTTGCAGTCCGCTCCATCTTATGCTATCCTTATGAATAGAATCCACGGATGCCTGTTGACACGTTTTGTGCACAGCGACAGGCTTTCTGCACCGGTGCAGGACTTTTTCTGGTTGTACTGTACCATACCCGGGAAAAAATTGCCCCCTCAGAAAAGCCGTTTTTGGGGGGCAATTCCAAAAAAATTTTTGGGGGTTTGGGGCTTCCCCCTCAAAAAATCCCCCCAAAAAGCCCAAAATTGGGGGGATTTTGGGGGCTTTTCCCACCAAAACAGGCAGCTGCAGCCCTGCCTGTGCCGGGTTTCCCCCTCTGGCTGCAATGTGCGGAAAGGAGTCATGAAAAATGGAACGAAGGACATTTTTGAAGCTTGCGGCTCTCGTCCCCGGTCTGGCACTTGCGGGCTGCGGCGGCAGCAAGACCCTGCTTTCTCCCAAGGACCCCACCATGCTCAGCATCTGGCATGTGTACGGCGAACAGGCCGACTCGCCCATGAACCGCCTGCTGACCGAGTTCAACGACACGGTGGGCAGGGAGAAGGGCATCCTGCTCAATGTGACCAACATGACCAACAGCGCCGCCATCGGCGGCCAGCTGCAGGACGCCAAGGCCGGCAAGCCCGGCGCGCTGGACCTGCCGGACCTGTTCTCGGCCCACCCCGCGGACGCCAGCGCTCTGGGCATTGAGAACCTTGTGGACTGGAACGACTGGTTCACCGCCGAGGACATGGCGGCCTATGTGCCCGGCTTTGTGCAGGACGGCATCATTGACGGGCGGCAGGTGGTGTTCCCGGTGTCCAAATCCACCCAGCTCATCTTTTTGAACGGCTCCCAGTACGCCCGGTTTGCGGCGGACACCGGGGCGCAGCTTTCCACCCTTGCCACATGGGACGGCTTTTTTGAAATGGCGGGTGCCTACCGGCAGTGGTCGCAGGGCAAGCCCTTCTGCGCGCTGGACTACCCCCTGCGTCTGGTGGAGCTGAACGCGCTGGAACAGGGCAGCGGCGAGCTGTACAAGGGCAGCTGGTACGATCTGACCAACGAGACCTTCCGCGCTTCGTGGATGGAGTTTGCCCGGGCGCTGGTGCAGGGCGATATTCTGGTGTCGGACCTGTACTCCAACACGCAGGTGATGACCGGCGAGACGCTGGCGGGCCTTGGCAGCTCTGCGGCCATCCTTTATTACAATGATTTCGTCACCTACCCGGACAACACCACCGAACCCACCGACCTGCTGCTGGCTCCTTTGCCCCACGCCGCAGGCACCGCCACGCCCCTGATGCCGCAGGCCGGTGTGGGCCTGTGCGCCTTCAAGACCACCGACCAGAAGGCCGAAGCCGCTGCCGTGTTCCTGCGCTGGCTCACCGAACAGCAGCGCAATCTGGAATTTGCCGCCGATACCGGCTACATGCCGGTGTCCAGCGCCGCCTTTGACGCCATTGCGGACTATCCCTTTGAGCAGCAGAGCTATCAGCGGCTGTACGACGTTTACAACGAAATGCGCATCCAGAACACCCCCCTGTCCGAACCGGGCATCGTGGGGTACCACGCCAAGGCCAAAACCTTGTACGACAGCCTGCGCCAGCGCCAGAAGGACTACCCCCAGCGCCTTGCGGACGGCGAAACGCTGGAAGCCCTTACCGAGGAGACATGGCAGCTGCTGTGTGACAATGCCTGAGCCTGCCGCTCAGCCGGAAAGGAGGGACTTTGATGCACTTTGTTGACCGGCACCGTGAAAAGATCCGCCAAAGCCCCATGAGCAGCCGGCTGCTGTGGGCCTGCCTGCTGCTGGTGGTGCTGCTGGTGCTGACCTTTGGTGCGGCGCTGTTCCTGTTTGCCAGCCTGCACAACACCAAAAAGGACATCAGCCGCAGTCTGCAGATCCAGTTTTCGGTGTTCCAGAACGATATGGAGCGCTATTTTGAACAGCTGGCGGTCATGGGCGTGAACCTGTCCGAGGACATGAGCGCAGAGGTGGACAAGGAGCTTGCTCTGCGGCAGATGTCCTTTGCCCAGCTGAACGACTCCCCCGAGGTGCTGAACGCGCTGGAAGAGGAAATGATCGAGCCGCTGTGCCGCCGTCTGCGCCAGACCGGCTGTTCCGGTGCTTTTGTGCTGCTGGATGCCACCGTCAACACCCGCATGGAGGGGGCAGAGCATTCCCGCGCCGGGCTGTATGTGCAGAAAAGCGGTGCCGACACCCCCACCGTGCCCCTGCTGCTGTACCGGGGCAGTGCGGAGGTGGGCAAGGCCCACAGCGTGATGCCCCACCGCAAGTGGCGCATGGAGTTCCAGACCGACCAGTTCCCGGACTACGACCGCTGGATGACCCCCGGCAGCGCCCCGCTGTACCAGTCCTATACGCTGACCGAGCGGTTCGAGCTGCCCGGCACCTCGGAGGAGGTGCAGCTGTTTTTGCTGCCCCTGCGGGGGCGGGACGGCACGATGTACGGGCTGTGCGGCTTTGAGATCAGCGAGAGCTACTTCAAGCAGAACTTTGCCCAGCCCACCGGCTTTGACCGGCTGAGCTGCCTGCTTGCCCCGGCGGGGGACGGCCTTGCCGCCGATGCCGCCCTCAGCAGCGGCACCACCGGCGGCTACTACCATGCCCCCCGGGACACGCTGGTGCTGCGCAGCATGGGCGGCGGGCTGACCCAGTTGACCGGCCCCGACAGCGCCTATGCGGGCATCTCCCAGCTGTGCCGCCTGAGCGAGAACCAATCCTACCGGCTGGCGGTGTGCATCCCCATGGCGGACTACCGGAGACTGGTCTTTTCCGGCAATCTGCAGATGCTGCTCATCGGCCTGTTCATCGCCTTTTTCGTGGTGTTCTGCTGCATGAACTTCCACCGGCGCATCCTCTCTCCGGCGTTCCGGCAGTTCGAGGAAGACCGGCGGGAATCCCGGCGGCGGATGGACGAGCTGCAGCTGGAACGCCAGCAGATGCAGACCGAGCTGTCCCGGCTGGCGGACGTGTGCCGCAACGAGTCGGTGCCCGATGCCTTCCAGACCTTTGTGGCGGGCATCCCCACCCTGACCAAGACCGAACGCCGCATCTTTGACGGCTACGCCGCCGGGCTGCGCACCCGGGAGATCGCGCAGCAGCTGGACATCAAGGACAGCACCCTGCGCTTCCACAACAAGAACATCTACGACAAACTGGGCGTCAGCTCCCTCAAGCAGCTGCAACAGTTCGTGGCGATCCTGAACTCCGGCAGCGGCAGCGCCCCGGACGAAAACGCCCCGCCGAAAGGCCGCTGAACGGAATGCTCCCGCACCGCTATCCCAAACACCTTTACTTGAAATAGGCCTGAAATGGTGGTAGAGTTGAGAAAAACAGGAGGAAGCAGTATGTGGTTTGTTTTTGCGTTGGGGTCAGCGGTATTTGCCGCATTGACTTCTATTCTTGCGAAGATCGGCATTGACGGAGTAAATTCCACGCTTGCCACGGCCATTCGCACTGCAGTTGTGCTCCTGATGAGCTGGGGCATGGTGTTTCTGACGGGAACACAGACCGGCATTGGGGATATTTCTCACAAAAGCTGGCTGTTCCTGATCCTATCCGGCCTTGCCACGGGTGCAAGCTGGCTGTGCTACTATCACGCGCTGCAGATCGGTGCAGCGTCCAAGGTGGTTCCTATCGATAAATTGAGCGTGGTCATCACGCTGGCACTGGCATTTTTCATCCTGCATGAGCCGTTCACGGCCAAAAGTCTGATCGGCTGTGCGCTCATTGCTGCAGGAACCTTGTTCATGGTATTATAAAAGCAGGAAATGGCTGCGACACGTTGCGTGGTGCTGCAGCCTGCAGATCGAGCGCTTTCGTCTGATATAACTATTATTTTTGAACAAATTCCTTGACATCTTGTACGGACTGCGTTATTATAAAGATAATAAAAGTTTGTTCAGAGAATCGAGCAGAACAAACAAGAGGGAAACCAAAAACCCTTTTGTTTGCTCTGCTCTTTTTCTTCTGTTCGGAAAACAGAGCGATCAGGAGGTATTTATGCTGGATGTAGCGATCATCGGCTGCGGCGTCATCGGCGCAGCAAGTGCCTACGAGCTGTCACACTACCGGCTGCAGACCGCGGTCTTTGAGGCGGAAAACGATGTGGCAGACTGCACGACCAAGGCCAACAGTGCTATTCTGCACGCCGGATACGATCCCGAGCCGGGCACCCAGATGGCACGGCTCAACGTGGAGGGCTCTGCACTGGCCAAGGAGATCTGTGCCCGTCTGGATGTGCCGTACCGTCAGTGCGGCAGTCTGGTGCTGGCCCTCAGCCCGGAGGAGCTGCCCCACCTGCAGAAACTGTATGAGAACGGCATCGCCAACGGCGTGCCGGGCATCCGGCTGCTTTCCGCAGAGGAAACGCTTGCCATGGAGCCGAATCTGGCTCCCAATGTGGTTGGCGCGCTGTATGCGCCCAGCGCCGCCATCGTCAGCCCGTGGGACTTTGCACTGGCCATGGCAGAAGTAGCTGTGCGCAACGGCGTGGAGCTGCACCGCAGCTGCCCTGTGACCCACATTGAAAAGACTGCCGACGGATGGGCGCTGACAACGCCCGATGGCATCGTGGAGACCCGCTACATCATCAATGCGGCAGGCATCTCGGCACAGGCCGTGCACGATATGGCTGCGCCCCACAAATTTACCATCCAGCCCACCCGCGGCGAATACTACCTGCTGGACAAATCCGAGGGCAGCCGTGTGCACCACGTCATCTTCCAGTGCCCCAACGAAAACGGCAAGGGCGTTCTGGTGGCCCCCACCGTCCACGGCAACCTGCTCGTTGGCCCGGACGCCGTTCGGGTAGAGGGCGACAACACCGCCTGCACCGCTGCCGGTCTGGCTTTTGTCAGCGCCGCAGCCCGCCGCAGCGTGCCGAGCATCCGGTTCGGGGAGTCCATCCGCAACTTTGCGGGCGTCCGCGCCAATGTGGACACGGGCGACTTCGTTATCGGCGAAGCAGAGGGCGCGCCCGGTTTCATTGATCTGGCCGGTATGAAATCGCCCGGCCTGTCCAGTGCCCCGGCTGTCGCAAAGGAAGTTACCAAGATCCTGAAGGCCCACGGCGACCTGCCCGCCGCCAAGACGGACTACAGGGACGGCCGCACCAGAGTACGCTTTAAGGAGTGTTCGCCGGAAGAAAAGGCCCGGCTCATTGCGGAAGATCCCGCATACGGCCGCGTGGTCTGCCGCTGCGAGACGATCACCGAGGGGGAGATCCTGAACGCCCTGCGGGAAGAGATCCCCGCAGCCACCATCGACGGCGTCAAGCGCCGCTGCGGTGCCGGTATGGGCCGCTGTCAGGGCGGCTTCTGCGGGCCGCGGGTGCTGGAGCTGATCAGCAAAACGCTGGGCATCAGCCCGCTGGACGTGCTGCAGGATAAAGCCGGTACCAACGTCTTACTGTGCGAAACCAAGCAGGAGGAAAATCACCATGATTGATCTGGTCATCGTCGGCGGCGGCCCGGCAGGCCTTGCCGCAGCTTACAGCGCATGGCAGCACGGCCTGCGCGATATTCTGATTTTGGAGCGGGACAACGAACTGGGCGGCATCCTGAACCAGTGCATCCACAACGGCTTTGGCCTGCACCGCTTTGGGGAGCAGCTCACCGGCCCGGAGTATGCCGGCCGATGCATTGAACTGCTGCGTTCCACCGGCGTGCGGGTGGAGCTGGGCACCATGGTGCTGGAGGTCACCCCGGACAAAAAGATCCACTGTGTCAGCCGGGAAAAGGGCTATCAGATCCTGGAGGCAAGAAGCGTGATCCTCTGCATGGGCTGCCGGGAGCGCACCCGCGGTGCCATCGGCATCCCGGGCACCCGCCCCGCCGGCATCTACACCGCCGGTGCTGCCCAGCGCTATGTCAACATGGAGGGCTATCTGGTAGGCAAGCGGGTGCTCATCCTCGGCAGCGGCGACATCGGCCTGATCATGGCCCGCCGCATGACGCTGGAAGGGGCCAAAGTGCTGGCCTGCGTGGAGGTCATGCCGTATTCCGGCGGTCTGACCCGCAACATCGTGCAGTGTCTGCAGGACTTCGACATCCCGCTGTATCTGTCCCATACCATCGTGGATATTCAGGGCAAGGCCCGCGTAGAAAAGGCCATCGTTGCCAAGGTGGACGAGAACCGCCGCCCCATCCCGGGCACCGAAATGGAATTTGATGTGGATACCATCCTGCTCAGCGTCGGCCTGATCCCGGAAAACGAGCTGACCCGGCAGGCCGGGATCCCCATGGACCCCCACACCAAGGGCGCTGTGGTCTACGAGAATATGGAGACCGGCATTCCCGGTGTGTTCGCCTGCGGCAACGTGGTGCACGTGCATGATCTGGTGGACTTCGTTTCGGGCGAAAGCGACCTTGCCGGTGCTTCTGCGGCGGCCTATGTTTTGAAGGGCGAAGCCTCCGATACGGTTGTGCTTGACCTTGTCCCGGGCAATGGCGTGGGCTACACCGTGCCGCAGCGGGTGCGCCCCGCCGATGTGGACAGGAGCGTGAATATCTCCTTCCGCGTGCGGCAGAACTACGGCCCCAGCCAGATCACAGTGGCCTGCGGCGGCAGGCAGTTGGCCCGGTTCAAGCGCCAGCGCATGGCACCCGGTGAGATGGAGCACATCGCCCTGCCAAAAGCTCTGCTGGAAAAAGCGGACGGCCCTCTGACCGTCGCGGTAGAGGAGGTTATTGCAGAATGAGCCGTATCAAAGAAGTTATTTGCATCTGCTGTCCCTGCGGCTGCCACTTGCAGGTGGACCCGGAAAATGATTATAATGTAACGGGAAACGCCTGTCCCAACGGTGCCGCCTACGGCAGGGAGGAACTGACCCACCCCACCCGCATCCTCACCAGCACCGTGCGGGTGGAGGGTGGGCTGTATCCGCGCTGCCCGGTAAAGACTGCGCAGGCTGTGCCCAAAGAGAAGATGACCGAGGTCATGGCTGCGCTGGACCGCGTTACCCTGCACGCACCCGTCCGCACCGGACAGGTGGTGCTGGCCGACGTGTGCGGCACCGGCGTGGACATTGTGGCGACGCGAAATCTGTAATACACACTCCTGAAACGATACGGAGGTAGCAAAAGCATGAGTACAAAATATGTTCTGGCGCTGGATCAGGGAACCACCAGCAGCCGTGCCATCCTGTTCGACAATGAGCAGAACATCATTGCGGTGCAGCAGCGCGAGTTTGAGCAGATCTATCCGCAGCAGGGCTGGGTGGAGCACAACCCTATGGAGATCTGGTCCACCCAGTATGGAGTCATGAACGAGGTGGTGGCCCAGAGCGGCGTCGATGTCCACGACATTGCTGCCATTGGCATTACCAACCAGCGGGAGACCACCATCCTGTGGGAAAAGGCCACCGGCCGCCCGATCTATAATGCCATCGTCTGGCAGTGCCGCCGCACGGCACCGCTGGTGGATGAACTGCTGCAGCAGCCCGGCATGGCAGACTACATCCGGGAGAACACCGGCCTGATGCCCGACGCCTATTTCTCCGCAACGAAGATCAAGTGGATCCTGGACAATGTGCCCGGTGCGCGGGAGCGGGCCGAGGCAGGGGAGATCCTGTTCGGCACCGTGGACACATGGCTGGTCTGGAAGCTGACCGGCGGCAGAGTGCACGTCACCGACCGCACCAACGCCAGCCGCACCATGCTGTATAACATCCGCACGCTGGACTGGGACGACACTCTGCTCAAAGCGCTGGATATCCCGCGCTGCATTCTGCCCCGCGTCACCGATTCCAGCGAGGTCTACGGCACCACCGACCTGTGCGGTGTGCAGATCCCGGTGGCCGGCATTGCCGGTGACCAGCAGGCTGCGCTGTTCGGGCAGAGCTGCTTTGGCAAGGGGGAGGCCAAGAACACCTACGGCACCGGCTGCTTTTTGCTGATGAACACTGGCGACACCATCTGCCGCAGCCAGAACGGCCTGATCTCTACCATTGCCATCAGCCTGAACGGCAGGGTGGAGTATGCGCTGGAGGGCAGCGTCTTTGTGGGCGGTGCTGTGATCCAGTGGGTGCGCGACGGTCTGCGCATGATCCAGGAAAGCCGCGATGCGGAATACTACGCCCAGAAGGTGCCGGACAACGGCGGCGTTTACATCGTGCCCGCCTTTACCGGTCTGGGTGCACCGTACTGGGATATGTACGCCCGCGGTGCCATCGTGGGCATCACCCGCGGTACCACCCAAAACCATATCATCCGCGCGGCGGAGGAATCCATCGCCTACCAGAGCGCCGATCTTGTAGCGGCCATGGAAAAAGACATCGGCGTGCCCATCACCTCGCTGAAGGTGGATGGCGGCGCCTCCCGTGACCAGTTCCTGATGCAGTTCCAGGCCGACATCCTGAACAAGACCGTGCTGCGCCCGGCCATCCGGGAGACGACCGCTCTGGGCGCAGCCTATCTGGCGGGCCTTGCCACCGGTGTGTGGAAGGACCGGGACGAGATCCGCAGCCTGTGGCACTGCAACATGACCTTTGCCCCGCAGATGGACGAGACCGAACGCACCCGCCTGCTGGCCGGCTGGCACAAGGCCGTGGGCCGCAGCAGCGACTGGGCAGAGCATTGATAGTTTTCGCCTGACTTTATAGTTCACGCACAAAATATTTTTTGATTGTTTATTTTCTATTGACATTTTGTTACAAAATGCTATACTAGAAGCATCCCAAGAGAAGTGAGATGGGGATGCACTGTATCGTCCAGATGCAGTGTGTCCCCATTTTTTATTACGGAAAAATCAGATTCAAAAAGGAGGCCCCAAGCATGTCGCATCAAAAAGGTAGGTTGAAAAACAGCAAATTCTGGTTGTGCCTGTCACTGATTCTTTGCCTTGTAAGTGCCATCGTAGCGTCCGCTGTACAAACTTCTGGTGGGATCAGGATCAAGGAAATGAGCTGGGAAAGTCCCTCTGGACACCAGCTGGCCGCATACCTTTACATTCCACAGAATGCAACCAAAGACACACCGGCGCCGGGTGTTGTTACAATCGAAGGATGGTATAACAACAAAGAAATGCAGGACTTGTATAGTATTGAGCTGGCTCGCCGGGGATATGTGGTGCTGGCACTTGATCTGCACAGTCATGGCGACTCGGAAAGCCTGCCGATTGCAGAACTTTACGATGGTGCTGTGGGCGTCGATGGTGCAGTTCAGCTTATTGCAAGCCTTCCGTACGTTGACACAGCTCGTATTGGCGTTACAGGCCATTCCAGCGGCGGTACAGCTGCTAATATGGCGGTAGAGATCGATAATTCCCGGGAAACTCCTTTGATTGCTGCCGTTCTGCAGCAGGCTGGTGACTGGCAGGATGACACCGGCGGTGATCATAGCGGAGATTACGGCTCACGCAGTGTAGGCATTATTGCCAGTACCCATGATGACTTTTACTTTGGAACCTATGATGACGCTGGAAATATGCTGACCAATCCGTCAGCCTTCATGGAAACAGATGGTGCTAAAAAATTCCTGAATTTTAATGAGGACGGCTTTGCCGGTATCGCAGAAGGCGGCAAATATTATACGCGCGATTTTGATGGAAAGACCGCTTATCGCGTGATTTATCGGCCGAACATGATCCATCCTCTCGTTGCTTTTTCTACTACTTGTGTCGGCTATGCCGTTGATTTTTTTGATACAACGCTCGGCGCTCCAAAGCCCCTGCCTGCCAGCGATCAGATCTGGCCCATTAAAGCGGTGTTCAACAGCCTCGGCGTGATCGGTCTTTTGATCTTCATGGTCAGTTTCACGCTGGTTCTGCTTGATACTCCCGTATTTTCCGCTCTCCGCAGTGATGAAATGGTACAGCCAGCCCCTGTGCAGGACAGCGGAGCCAAGGCATGGTACTGGGTTCTGCTGATTATCGGTGCAGTTTTTTCCGGTACAAGCTTTTTGTTCTGCATGAATACCGTTTACTCAAAGACAACAAACTTCTTTGTGCAGACCGGCCCCCTGACGATCGGTACATGGGCTGCTCTTTGCGGCGTTTTTGCAATATTCTGCTCTGCTGTTTTTTACGGTGCTTATGGAAAAAAACACGGTTGGAGTGCTCGGAGAGCGGGTCTGTATTTGAATCTGGAGCAGCTGTGGAAGACCATTGCCCTCGCTGTTATCGTGATCGTTGTTTCGTTCGGCCTTGTTTTTGCAGCACACTATTTCTTCCAAGTTGATTATCGGATGTATGTCGTTGCGTTCAAAACCTTCGGCGCTGATAAAGTGCTGATCGCACTTCGCTATCTGCCATTCTTCCTGCTGTTCTACGTTATGAACTCGATCTCGGCAAATTGCTTCAACTACAACACCATTGGCGGAAAAAATGGCAACATCCTGATTTTTGCATTCTTTAATGCGCTCGGTGCTATTTTTGTGGTTGCAAGTCAATATATCTACTTCTATGCAACGGGTTATCAGCTTTATGGTTTGACCGAAGGTCAGCGCATTGGTCCCATTTGGCTGTTCCCCTGTATGGTTCTTCTGTTTGTCACGCCCATCATGTCCCGCATCATCTACAAACGCACCCGCAATCCGTACATTGCAGGTCTGATAAATGCAATGTTTATTGTAATGATCAGCTGTTCCAATACTACTACCATTCTGGGCGGCGGTGAGCTTATTGCAACCACATTCTGATAAAACCTAGATTTTACATTACGGCCGCCGTGTAACTTATTTACATGGCGGCTTTTTTGTGGAATAATATAAATCAAGTGATTGATAAAAAAGGAGTCTTACCCAATGCATCCTCTTGCCGAAACTCTGTTGAACGAACCGGTAATCGCCGCCGTGAAAACGGACGAATCCCTGACTGCTGCGCTGGCTTCGCCCTGCAGCACCGTTTTTCTGCTGGCAAGCACCCTGCTCACCGTAGATGGGCTTGTGCGCCGCATCCACGAGGCGGGGAAGCTGGCCGTGGTGCACATTGACCTTGTGGACGGCCTTTCGTCGAGAGAGATCGCAGTGGATTCCCTCATCGCATTGTGCAGCCCGGACGGCATCATTTCCACCCGCCCGACGCTCATCCGCCGGGCGCGTCACCGGGGTCTGCTGACCGTCCAGCGGGCGTTCATTCTGGACTCCCTCTCGCTGACCAGCCTGTCTGGCCAGCTGGAACAGGGCAAACCGGATTTCGTTGAGATTCTGCCCGGCATCATGCCCCGGGTCATTGCCGAGATCAGCGCCCGCACGCAGGTGCCGGTGATCGCAGGCGGTCTGCTGCGGGATAAAGCCGATGTCATGGCCGCCATGCGCGCGGGGGCAGCTGCAGTATCCACCTCTGCGCCCGGCCTGTGGGATGTGTAACACGCGAAAAAACGCTCATCCCTGCCAAGACTGAGCTCTCCGACCCGGACAAAGGGCATCCGGACACTTTACCGCTCCTCCATACCGTTCTTGCGGGATCCTTTTTCACGACCTCAGTTATAAATATAAAAATGAGACAGGCAGCCCCTTGTTTTCGGGGAAGCCTGTCTCATTTTTTGGATGGAGCTGTTTGCAGCGGCCCATCGGGCCAAATTATGCTATCACTTGATGTCGAGTTCGGGCGGGACGTCGATCTGATCCGAGACGTACTTCCCGTTCTTTTTGCGCTGACGCACGCACTCGGTGAGCAGATACTCGATCTGCCCGTTCACCGAGCGGAAGTCATCCTCTGCCCAGGCGGCAAGGGCGTCGTAGAGCTTCGCGTTCAGGCGCAGGGGCACCTGCTTTTTGGGCTCTGCCATCAGTACAGGCTGCCGCTGTTCACAATGGGCTGTGCGTCACGGTTGCCGCACAGCACCACCAGCAGATTGGAGACCATCGCCGCCTTGCGTTCGTCGTCCAGCTCCACCACCTTGTTTTCGCTCAGGCGGTCCAGTGCCATTTCCACCATGCCCACGGCGCCGTCCACGATCATCTTGCGGGCGTCGATGATGGCGCTTGCCTGCTGGCGCTGCAGCATCACAGCTGCGATCTCCGGCGCATAGGCCAGATAGGTGATGCGGGCCTCCACCACTTCGATGCCTGCCTGCTCAACATTCTTCTGGATCTCGTCCCGGATGCGGGCGGCTACCACCTCCGAGGAACCGCGCAGACTGCCCTCATCGGCTACGCCGTCGCCGGTGGTGTCCACATTGGGGGCTACATCATAAGGGTAAACGCGCACCACGTTGCGCAGGGCGCTGTCGCACTGCAGGGAGAGGTATTCCTTATAGTTGTCCACATTGAACACGGCCTTTGCGGTGTCGGTGACCCGCCAGATGACCGCAATGCCGATCTCCACCGGGTTGCCCAGACAGTCGTTGATCTTCTGGCGGGAGTTGTTGAGGGTCATCATTTTGAGCGAGATCTTCTTGCTGGTAGATTCTGCGGTCTGGGCGCTGCCGCTGCCAGCCTTGAGCAGGGCCGCCATGCCGGTTTCGCCGCTGTTTACGTCACCGCTCTGGCTGAGCTTCGTGCCCGCTGCAGGGTTGACTGCGGTACAGAACGGATTCACCCAGTAAAAGCCCTGCCCCTTTAAGGTGCCGATGTAGTCGCCGAAGAGGGTGAGCACCAGTGCTTCCTGCGGCTTGAGCACCTTCAGGCCGCAGAACAGGAAAATGCCCGCCACCCAGTACAGGATGGACAGCGCCATGAGCAGAATGCCCGGGAACAGGCTGGTGTCCAGCAGGATCAGGCTGTACACGAACAGTGCCGTGAACACCACATAGCCCAGCAGGGTGAGCAGCAGCATAACCATGCCGTTCTTTTTGGTCTGCAGAATTTTCTCTTCCATAATGGTCTCCTTCTTATCAGGGCTAGAAAACGTTTCTTTGCGATATCAAAATAATATCACTTTGAACTTTTGCTGTCAAGCCCCGGAGGCCAAAATCCCTTCAGGCGGGGTACAATGTTTATAAAACCGGCTTCTCAGTCCCGGAGCAATGCCACGGCCACATCGTTGACGTTCGTGCCGGTGGCTCCGGTCATGATGAGCCCCTCCACAGCCCGGAGGGCGTGATAGGCATCGTTGTGCTGCAGGGTGTCAAACACGTTCCAGCCTTTTGCAGCCAGCGCAGCAAGGGTCTCACCGTCCACATAGCCGCCTGCGGCATCGGTGGGGCCATCGGTGCCGTCGCTGCCCACCGAGAACACTGCTGCGTTCCGCCCTGCGATGGCGGGAGCTGCCGCAAGCGCCAGCTCCTGATTCCGCCCGCCGAGGCCCTTGCCGGTCAGGTGGACGACCGTCTCGCCGCCTGCGATATAGGCCAGCTTTTTCCCGTGCCCCGTGTGGGTGCGGACGATGGAGCCAAGAAAGCTGCCCGCTTCCCGGGCCTCACAGCAAAGCTGATCGGTCAGCAGGATGGGCTCATAGCCCAATTCCCGGCAGGCATTGGCCGCAGCGGTGCACAGTTCCCGCACACTGCCGGTGATCCGGGTGGTCACGTTGTCCAGCGCTTTGGGCGTTTCCTGCTGCAGCAGCGTCTTTGCCTGTTCCGACAGGCTTAAATGGTACTTTTCCGCAATGGCAAGGGCCTGTGCGCAGGTGGAGGTGTCCGGCACCGCCGGGCCGCTGGCGATCATGTCCAGCGGGTCGCCGAGGATGTCACTGAGCACGATGCTGAACACCTCTGCCGGGGCACAGGCCTGCGCAAACCGTCCGCCCTTGACAGCGGAAAGCCGCTTGCGGATGGTGTTCATTTCCACGATATCGGCCCCGCTGGCGAGAAGCTGGCTTGTGATGTCCTGCAGCTCTTCCCTGGGCAGCAGCGGCCGCTCGAACAATGCGCTGCCGCCGCCGGAGAGCAGGAACAGCACAGTATCCTCTGCCGTCAGGCCCTGCACAAGGGCCAGAGCCTTTTCGGTGGCAGCAAAGCTGTTCTCGTCCGGGACCGGATGGCCTGCTTCACAGCAGGTCACGCCCGGGATCTCACCCTTTACGTGGCCGTATTTGGTCACTACCACACCGCCGTCCACACGGCCCAGCGCTTCCACCGCAGCGTGTGCCATCTGCCAGGCCGCCTTGCCCGCGGCCACCAGCAGCACTCTGCCGCCCCTCGGCGCAAAGGCTTTCAACGCACGGCGCACGGCTTCGTCCGGGAGAACGGCGTTCAGGCTGGAGCGGATGATGGCATCTGCATCCCTTCGCAGAGTCGGATTCATAAAGCATTCCTCCACTAACTGTTTTTGCTTTTAGTATAGCGCGTTTCTGCATTCTTTTAAAGTGCAACTCTGCCGGGTTCCCTTCTTGATTTCAAAGAAAAATAAGGGTGAAAAAAACTGATATAACAGCTAAAATAGCGAAAAATGCATTGACAGTTGCACGGTTGTGACGCTATAATAGGCCATGGAATATTTTCCGGCAGGATCATATTCCGAGGGAAAGAGGGGAAGCGTACCTTTTTGAACAGAAAAAAACAATATCGCGCTGCTGCTGCGGCGCTGGCTGTACTGGTGCTGGCGGCTTTGCTGCTTTTTGCAGGCGGCAGCTGGCTGGAAAAGCGCAGCCGGAAACCGGAGACCCGGACGGAGCTGCCGCAGGAGACCGCTGAGACCATGGAAGTGGACGGCGTGACCTACCGCAGGCGCACAGATCTGACCACCATCCTTGTTATGGGCATCGACCATGACAGCGAGGTGGAAGCAGAAGGCTCCTATCAGGGTGGTCAGGCGGATTTTCAGCGGCTCATTGTGATAGACAGCAAAGACAAGACGGTCCGTCAGCTCAAGATCGACCGCGACACCATGGCAGAGGTGACGGTGCTTGGCATGCTGGGCAATCCGGTGGGCACCACCCAGATGCAGATCAGCCTTGCCCATGGCTTTGGCGATGGCAAGGAGGAAAGCTGCGGCTATGCCCGTGATGCAGTGTCCCGCCTGCTGCAGGGGGAAAACATTGATTTCTATCTGGCTATGAGTCTGGACGGCATCTCGGTGCTGAACGATCTGGCAGGCGGTGTGACGGTGACGCTGGAGGATGACTTCTCCGCAGCAGACCCGGCCATGACCAAGGGAACGACCCTGACACTGCATGGCGATCAGGCCGAGATCTTTGTGCGCAGGCGCATGGATGTTGGCGAGGGCACCAACGAAGCCCGCATGGTGCGGCAGGAAGAGTACCTTGCACAGCTTTCCGCACAGCTGGAAAGCAGGGTGCAGCAGGATCAGCAGTTCACCGCACAGGTGTACGATGCGCTGCAGCCTTATCTGGTCACCGACCTTGCAAAGGGTCAGCTGGTCAATGAGGTGTGGGCCGCAAAGGACGATACTGTGGAGCCTGCCATTGCACTGGAGGGCGAGCACAAGGTGGCAGAGGACGGATTCACCGAGTTTTATCCGACCGAAGCTTCCATCCAGAAGGCGGTTCTGACGCTGTTCTGGGAGCCTGTTGAAGAATGATGTAAATGTTGAAAAACATTTGCGATAGAAAGCAGCATCTTGGGGGGTGCGGCTTGAAGTGAAAGGAGTTTTTATTATGAAGAAAGTTATTAGCGCTGTTCTGACCGCTGCTATGGTCGTGGGCATGGGTGTGTCTGTTCTGGCAGCAACGCCCAGCAAGACTGTGGCAGATGAGGTCAAGGCCAGCGGTTCTGCTACCGTCACCGGTGTTCTGGGCATTGTCAGCGATGCGAAGGTCACTGCCAAGGAGGATACCGCTCAGGTCGAGAAAGTCCTGCAGGACATCACTTCTGATGCAGACCTGCAGAAGGCTGCGGGCGCTTCGAAAGAAAAGAAGACGACTGTAGATGTTACTGTAACGCAGGCCTTTGAGATGCAGACCTCTAACCTGCTCGACGCTGCAAATGTTAAGCTGACCATTGAGTCCAAGGTCGTTGAGGCTGCTTACGAGGACAACGAGGAAGTTACCGTTCTGGTGGCTGTGCCCAAGACGAAGGCAGACGGCACTGTGACCTATACCTACTATACTGTGGCCGGTAAGGTCGTGGATGGCAAGATCGTGGTGAACCTGAAGGGCCGTCAGGTCAAGCTCTATGGCTCCAACTTCGTTCTGGTGGCTGTGAAGACCATTGAGGGCTAAGAACTAGAAATGTTCTGCGGCGCTCCCTGATGAAAAAAGGGGAACGCCGCATTTTTGGCGTACAGGATTTGACGTACGGGGTTTAGAAAAATAGAGGAAAGGGCACAACGCCCGGGCCGCATGGGCGGCAATATTATGCAGTATTATAAGTAAGGAGTGAAATCGTGCAGCAAGATACTTTTGTGAAGGAGCGCACAGCTTTGGCGGCACAGCCGGAACAGGGAGAAGACACCATTGATCTGCTGGAACTGTTCATGGGTCTGCTGGCCCACTGGACGCTCATTGCAGCCACGGCTGTGGTGGGTGCCGTGCTGATGGCGCTTTATACGTTTTTTCTGGTAACGCCGATGTACAAGGCAACGGCTACCATCTATGTGGTCAGCCGCAATGATTCGGTGCTGAACTTCTCCGACCTGCAGGTCGGCAGCGAGCTGACCAGCGATTACATCAAGGTCTTTGAAATGTGGGAAGTCCACGAAAAGGTCATCAGCAATCTGGATCTGGATTACACCTACACCGATATGGCCAGTATGCTGTCTGTCACCAACACCAGCGACACCCGTATGCTGGATATCACGGTCACAAACCCGGATCCGGAAGAAGCGGCAGCGATCGCAAACGAGTATGCGGATGTGGGCGCAAAGTACATCTCGGAAAAGATGAAGACGGACGAGCCCACCCTGATGTCTTCTGCGCGTGTGCCGGAGAATCCGTTCAGCCCCAACAAGGCCAAGAACATCCTGCTGGGCTTTGTAGTGGGCTTTGTGCTGGCCTGCGCCGTGGTGGTGCTGCGGACCATGCTGGACGATACCTACAAGTCTGCCGATGATATCCGCAAGTACACCGGTATGGTCGTGCTGGCATCGATCCCGCTGGCCGATGCTGGCGAACAGCCGAAAGAGAAAAATGAGTTCAAGCGCCGCACCAAGCGGTTTGCCGATGATGTCCGCCGCCGTGTGGGTGGCAGCTCTGGGAGGAAAGCATGAAACAGCTGAAGATCACAAAATTTCCGGCTCTGGATTATGCGGGAAATGAAGCCTTTAATACCCTGAGCACCAACCTCTCCTTTGCAGGTGCGAATGTCAAAAAGATCATGATCACCAGCTGCCATGCTTCAGAGGGTAAGAGCTATCTGTCCATGAACCTGATGCGCACGCTGGCACAGCGCGGCATCAAGGTGGCGCTGGTGGACGCAGACCTGCGCCGCAGCATGGTCAACAGTGACTACGGCCTGAAATTTGAGGATGGCCGCAGCGATGGCAAGGGCCTTTCCCATTTTCTGGCCGGTATGGTGGGCATGGATGAGGTCATCTACCAGACCGACATCCCCAACGCGATCATGGTGCCGGTGGGCCGCGATGTGCCCAACCCGCTGGCGCTGCTGACCAACAGCCATTTTGCCGAACTGCTGGATATGCTGGCCAGAATGGCAGATTACGTCATTGTGGACGCACCCCCGGTGGGCGTGGTCATCGATGCGGCAGAAATCGCTAAGGCATGTGACGGCACCCTGATCGCAGTGAACTACAACGATGTGAGCCGTCAGGAGCTGCTGGACGTGAAGCAGCAGATCGAGCAGACCGGCTGCCCCATTCTGGGCACCGTGCTCAATCAGGTGGACTACGACAACTATATGGGCCGCAAGTACTACAAATCCTACTCAAAGTATGGAAAGTACAGTTATTACAAAAAGTATTATAGACGGAGCCACGAAGCGGAAAAGAAATGAGCGGCTTTACGGATTATCATGCGCACTTCGTCTACGGCGTGGACGATGGCGCGCAGACCAGAGAAGAAATGTATGCCATGCTGGATGCAGCGGCAGCAGACGGTGTGCGGCACCTGTTTGCCACCTCCCACAGCACGCCGGGCATGGAACGCTTCCCGCAGGAAGTCTATGACCGGCATCTGGCTCTGGCCCGCGCATACTGCACACAAAAAGGCTACGACCTGAAGCTGGAGCACGGCTCTGAGCTGCTGTATACCCCTGCGGCGGGATATGCGGCAGTCCAGCGCCAGCTGCTGACCTTGGGAGATACCGGCTGGGTGCTGCTGGAGTTCGTGCCGAACATAACGGCAAAGGAGCTGGAAACGGCTCTGCAGGAGATCACGGGTGCAGGCTACCGCATTCTGGTGGCCCACATTGAGCGGTATCCCTGTCTTGCACAGCACGGCCTGCTGGCCCGCCTGCATGAGCAGTACCGGCTGCGCTGCCAGATCAACTGCTCGGCTGTGCTGGACAGCGGCTTCTGGCAGCGGATGCGGCTGGAGCACTGGGTCAAGGCGGGGCTGGTGGACGCGGTCTCTTCCGATGCACACAACTGCACCTCCCGCCCGACCCGGATGCGGCAGGCCTACGCGCAGCTGTGCAGCCATGTGGGAGAAACTACGGCACAAAAATTGACAGGGTTGGACGGCACGGAGTATCTTGTATAACTGCCTGCGCTGCCGGAAATAAGAACCGACTCAGACACCTCTTTCGGTCAGTGGTTTTGCGGACAAACTGCACGGAAGAGGTGCTTTTTCGTAATTAAGATAAGGTTTCCGTTTTTTTGTGCAAAAATAACTTGCGAATCAGCGGGTGACGTGTTAAACTGAACAAGGGGGATCGTTTTGATCGTAAGCTTGCGGGGGTGTGTTATTAAATGAAGATATTGGTCGTCGATGACGGACAGCTTGCGATCAACTCGCTGGTCCGCATCCTGTGCCGTGTTGCACCCGACTGTGATTATATCAGCGCCATGACCACCGAAGACGCTCTGACATGGATGCGTCAGGGGCCTATGGATGCTGCCTTCCTGAATCTGGAAATGCCCGGTATGAACGGGCTTGGTTTGGCGCGCATGATCCAGAAGCTGCAGCCGCGCTGCAACATCATTGTGGTGACAGAGCATCCGGAACATGCGCTGGAAGCACTGCAGATCTTCGTCAGCGGCTTTCTGCTCAAGCCCGCAAACGAGGATGATGTCAAGAATGTGCTGAAGCATCTGCGCTACCCGCCGGAGGATGGTCCGGCAGGCGTCAAGATCCAATGCTTCGGCAATTTTGAGATCTTTGTCAATGGGCGCACACTGGCCTTCAAGCGCAGCAAGAGCAAAGAGCTGCTGGCCTATCTGGTGGACCGCAACGGTGCCACCTGTACCAACGGTGAAATGCTGGCGGTGCTGTGGGAGGACAAACCCGATACCGCATCCCTGCACAGCCATCTGCGCAACCTGATCTTTGACCTGAGCCATGCGCTGGAGGATGCAGGCGTTACCGGCCTGCTCATCCGCGGTCGCAGCACGCTGGCCATCGATACGGGCAAGGTGGACTGCGATTATTACAACTTCCTGAAGGGGGACCGCTCGGCCATCAACTCCTACCGGGGCGAGTATATGACCAAGTATTCCTGGGCAGAGGTGACCCGCTCGGCGCTGCGCCAGCAGGCAAGCGCCCAGAAAACGGCGTCCATTCCCAGCTATTACGCGCCGACCGAATTTTGAAGCAAAAAGAAAGCACTGCATTGCAGTGCTTTTCTTTTTGTCGAAATGCTTTTAGTTTTTCAAATGGGCATCCCAGCCGGAGGAGGTAACGATCTGCTGATCCGGTGTGCACCACATGGCTTCCACGCCGTCCAGACTTTCCACGATCTTCAGCCCGTCCTCCAGCGGCTGGCAGAACAGGCCGGTGGTCAGGCAGTCGGCCAGACCGGAGTCGCTGCACAGCACGGTCACACCATTGAAGTAGGTGGAAGGAAACAGGGTGTCCGGGTCGATCAGGTGGTGATAGCGCTGGCCGTCCACCACAAAGTAGCGCTGATAGTCGCCGCTGGTCACAAGGGCCATATCGCTCATGTTGATGGCACCGCTCAGCATGGAACTGGCGGTGTACAGGTCGGAAGCGTTCCACGGGTTTTCCACACCGCCGGTCCACTGGCTGCCGTCCGGCTTTGTGCCGATGGCACGCAGATTGCCGCCCACGCTCACCAGAGCGCTGGTCAGGCCGCGGGCCTCGGCTGCCTGACATGCCATTTCCACGGCATAGCCCTTGCCCACGCTGCCCACGTCCAGCCGCATGTCCGGGTCGGCCAGATAGACGGTCTTGGCGTCCTCGTCGATGATGACATTGTTGATGTCGCAGTGCTGGGCGGCAGCTTCCAGCTCGTCCATGCCGGGCAGCTTGTTGTCCGCATCGGTCTCGGTGGCCTCGGCCGCTTCGCGGTAGTTGTGCCAGATGTTCAGCACGCTGCCCATGGCGATGTTCAGCTTGCCGTTGGTGGTGGCGTACATCTGGTCGGCCAGCTCCAGCATGGAAAGGATGCGGTCATCCACCTCCACGGGGGCCTTGCCGGCGTTGTCGTTGATGGTCTTCACGTTGGTCACGCCGGGGTAATCGTTGTAGATGTCGTACAGCTGATTGTAGGTGACAAGGTCTGCGTGCAGAGCGTCCATCTGGGTCTTGAACACCTCTTCGCTCTCACAGTAGGCGATCACCTGCGTTACGGTGTCGAACACATCGTAAAAAATGGTGGAGTAGCGGGTCAGCTCCTTCTTTTTAGGGGCACAACCGGCCAGCAGGCTCAGGCAGAGCGCACCGGCCAGCAGCATGCTGACCAAACGGTTTGCGCGGGTCTTCATAGGGTCTGGTTCTCCTTTGCGGCGGTAACGGCTGCGTGCTCCTCCTGCAGGTGGGCCAGCAGGTCGCCGAACACCCAGCTGCGGTTGGAGGGAGTGACCACGGCCTTGAGCGGGATGTTCACCTGTGCCTGCTTCATCAGGTCCAGCAGGGTGTCCACATCCTTCTCCTTGAAGTTTGCCAGCACCAGTGCCGGGGGATAGGCACCCGGTTCCAGCACCAGCGTGCGGGCGGTTCTGGTCTCCACCTCGCCCAGCAGCTGGGCAACGGTCTTGCCGGCATCCGCAGGGGACACGAGCAGCAGCTTCATGCCAAAGGCGGGGGCCATGCCCTCCAGCTTGCCGCGGTCAGCATTGGAAAGATTCCAGCCCAGCGCCAGCGGCACACCGGCGTTCTGGTTGCGTGCGATATGTGCTTTCATAATGATACCTCTTTTTAAAGGGTGATTTCAAAATACACTATAGTATACCACAAACCAGAGCAAACGAAAAGCCCGGGCCTTTCTCTGAGCGGAAACAGGCCCGGACTTTTTTGTTCAGTCAAAAGAAAAGATCATTTCCGGCTGGTAAGCCGGTTCAGCAGCATCACGGACAGAACGATGATGCCGATGACGAGGATGATGCCGACCATTCCGATGAGCATCATCGGCAGTGTGACCATCCACGAAGAAAGATGAAGCATAAGTACACCTCCGTTAAGTCATCAGGGTCAGGATGAGACCGCCTGCAATGACGGATGCGATCTGCCCCGAAACATTGACGCTGATGGAATACATCAGCAGGAAATTCTGACTGTCCTCTTCCAGACCCATCTTGTTGACGACGCGGCCGCTCATGGGGAAAGCCGAGATGCCGGCTGCACCGATCATCGGGTTCAGCTTTTTGCCTTCGGGCAGGAAAAGATTCAGCAGCTTTGCAAACAGCACGCCGCCTGCGGTATCAAAGACGAAGGCCACCAGACCCAGTGCAAGGATCAGCAGCGTGTCGGGCCGGACGAACTTGTCTGCGGTCATCTGCCCGGCAACGGTCAGACCCAGCACGATGGTGATCAGGTTTGCCAGCACATTCTGTGCGGTCTCGCTGAGCACGTTCAGCACGCCGCACTCCCGCAGCAGGTTGCCGAACATCAAAAAGCCCACCAGCGCCACACTGGCAGGGGCGACCATGCCCGCAATGATGGTCACGACGATGGGGAACAGGATCTTGGTCAGCTGGGTAACGCTGCCTTTTTCATAAGGCATCCGGATGAGGCGCTCCTTTTTGGTGGTCAGCAGCCGGATAACAGGGGGCTGCACGATGGGCACCAGGGCCATGTAGCTGTAGGCTGCCACCATGATGGCACCGAGATACTGGGAGTTGAGGGTGTTTGCCACAAAGATGGCAGTGGGGCCGTCCGCTGCACCGATGACCGCAATGGAGGCGGCATCCTTCAGGTCAAAGAAGAAGCCCGCCAGAAACAGGGTGAAAAAGATACCGAACTGTGCCGCCGCACCAAAGAGCATCAGCCACGGCTTTTCCAGCAGCGGGCCAAAATCGATCATGGCACCAATGCCGATGAAGAGCAGCAGCGGGAACAGCTCGTTGGACATGCCCGCATCAAACAGCGCGGAAATGGGTCCTACCGTATCGCCCTGCGTGATGGCGCCCGACAGGGGCAGGTTGACCAGAATGGCACCAAAGCCCATGGGTAAAAGCAGGCTCGGCTCCATTTTTTTGGCGATGGCAAGGTAAATGAGCAGCGCACCGATGGCCCACATCACCACCATCTGCCATGTCAGGTTTCCAAAGTTGGAAAACAGACTTGCGAATGTGTTCAGAAAGTTCATGCTTTTTCTTTGCCTCCTTGTGCTCCGGTACGGCGGCAAGAAAAAAAGACCTCTGCCACAGTACCTTGTCTGTGACAAAAGTCTCAAGCGAACACATGACATCGGGCATTTTGCCGTGATGACGCTGCCATGCAGCCGTTTTCCGGATCACAAAACGGAAAACTGCCCTTTACTCCCTTTTATCGAATGCATTAAAACAGAAAACAGAGGAAAAGTCAAGGCAAATGCGGAAATCTTTCCTGCATCTTATCCGGGCCGCGGATCACCACCATCCATGATCGGGCGGCTGTTGTGGTCCATTATGGCCTTGCCATGGCCGTGCGGATCGACCTGTTCCAGCTTTAAAAAGTCCATGATCTGCTCCGGCAGCAAAAATCGCGCCCTGTATGCTTTGCTTTTTGCTGCATTTTCTGCAAAAAACGGGACAAGCCGAAGCGGTTTGTGCTATACTGTGAGCAGGCTGCAACCCTTGCGTGCAGCTGAAAAGTCGAAAATCCAGCCCGTTTTTGCAGCCACAGCAGGATCTTGTGGGAAAAAAACCTGGAGCCCGCCGGTGACTGCGGAGTATTCGCCATTTTCTTTGTTTTCAGATACACCCTGAGCAGACCGCAAACGGATAAAAGGAGCATTTCCATGATCACCATCTCAGAACGCAGAGAGCAGGAATCTGCTAAAAATTTTGTCCTGCGGGTGCTGATCGATAACATCGTCAACATCCGTCTGGAACCCGGAGAAAAACTCAACGAGCCGGAGCTGTGCGAGCAGCTGGGGGTCAGCCGCACCCCCTTCCGGGAAGCAGAGCTGGAGCTGGCGCAGCGGCGGCTGATCGAGATCCGGCCCAAGATCGGCACCTATGTCTCCCTCATCGACGCCGGGCTGGTGGAAGAGGTCCGGCATCTCCGGGCAGTGCTGGAAACAGAGCTGGCGGGGATGGCCTGCGAAATGCTGACCAAACAGGAGCTCGACCGTCTGTGGGAGAATGTGGCGCTGTGGCAGATGTACATTCAGCGGGCGCAGGAGGAAAAGATCTTTGCACTGGATAAGGAGTTCCACAAAATGCTGTATGAGCTGTGCGGCTGCCCTTACTGGTATGAGCTGGTGGAAAATCTGGCCCCTCATTTTGACCGCACCACGATGCTCAGCTTCCGCTGCCGTCCGGCAGAGGCAATTTTGGATGACCACACCAGCCTGCTGAAGGCCATCGAAGCAAAGGATACCGCTGCTGCCCGCACCATTGCCGCCCGGCATATGCAGCGGTATACCGAAAATCTGGCCACCATCCGGAAGTCCTTCCCCCAATATTTCAAGTAAATGCTGCGGGGGCACCCCCGGACAAGAATAAAACGGCCCCGGAAAGCGTTTTCAGATGCTTTCCGGGGCCGCTGGTTTTTTATTGCTGCTCTTCCTTTGTACGCAGGCGGCGGCAGGCGTCCTCCTTCACAAGCTCGAGGATCACCGCAGTCAGGGGGATGAAGAAGATGATGCCGATGATGCCAAAGAGCTTGCCGCCGATCATGGCGGCAACAAGGGTGTAAAGGGGAGAAAGCCCCACGGACTTGCCCACCACGCGGGGATAGATGAACTGATTTTCAATGAACTGCACGGCAAGGTAAACGATGAGGCAGCGCACCGCCAGCACAGGGTCCACCAAAAGCACAAGGAACACACTGACCACGCAGGAGATCAGCGCGCCGACGTAGGGGATGATGGCGCAGATGGCGGTCAGCATTCCCACAAGACTGCCGTAGGGGATCCGGAAAACGGAAAACGCAAGGGTCATGAGGACGCCGAGGATCACCGCCTCGCTGCATTGTCCGGTAAGAAAGTTTGCAAAAGACTGGCGGAACGCTCTGCAGAACTTCAGCAGCCCGGCGGCGTGGTTCGGCTTCAGATAGGCGCATACCAGCGTGCGGGCATGTCGGCAGAGACTTTCCGAGCCAAGGGACATATAGATGGAGATGATCAGGGCAAAGGAGGCTGTCACCGCAATGTTCACCGTGGCAGATACGGCGCTTACCGCATTGATCAGCACAGTATCGATGCCGGCAGTGATCTTGTGCAGCAGCTGCTCCCAGTTGATGCCTTCCAGCCAGCTCATCAGCCAGTCCGTGTCGGCATTCTGCGCACTCAGATAGGCGGTCCAGCGGGGAATGTTTGCCTCGATCTGCAGATAGAGACTGTGGAAGGACTGCACAAGCTCCGGGATCAGCAGAGTGAGAGCCAGCACCAGCACAAGCACAACGCCCAGCAGCGTGATGGAAAAGCTGATAAGGTGGATGGCTTTATCCGACGGCTGCTTTCTGGCCTTGCGGAACAGACGTTTCAGCCGCTTTTCCAGCCCACTCATGGGCACGTTGATAAAAAGTGCCAGAATGCCGCCTGCCAGAATGGGCAGGACCAGATCCACAAGCTCTGCCGCAAAGGCCAGAACGGTGGAAAGCCGCAGCAGAGCAACAAAAAGCGTTACGCCCACAACAGTTACGAGCAGATATTGTTTGGTTTTTGGTTCCATGACGAAGTTCCTTTCCCGGAGCCGGCGGCTGAAATTTGCAAAGAGACGGTCTGCGGACTCTTTTCCGTATTGTAACCAGAAGAAAAGGGCTTGTCAAGACGCCGGGAAAGGGGGAAGGCTTTTGATTTGGCTCAGGCTGCAAAATCGGATTTCCGTGGCAGGCATCCCTACCACCCTTGTTTCCATCCCGCAGAACCATTATAATAGGGGCAAAAGACAAAGCCGAAAAGGGGATATTTCATGGGAGAAGCAGAAGTCAGCCGCTTTCTCTGCATTCTGATCAAAATGGGAGAAGCACTGCAGAACAGCGGGGCCGAGGTTTTCCGCGTAGAAGATACCTTGAACCGCATCGCAGCCGCATACGGCGCGCAGGAGGTCAATGTATTCGTCATCACATCCAGCATCGTTGTCACCCTGACAATGCCGCAGCTCCCGCCGCAGACCCAGACACGCCGTCTGCGCCATGCGTCCGGGAATGATCTGCTCATGCTGGAAGAGCTCAATGCACTCAGCCGCCGGATCTGCGCGGCACCGCCCTCTGTGGAGGAATTTCAAAGGCAGCTGGACGCCATCCTTGCCAAGCGTGCAGACCCCCGGCTCCGGCTGGCGGGCAGCGTGCTGGCTGCTTCCAGCTTTGCCGTGTTCTTTGGGGGCAGCCTGTGGGACGGCCTGCTGGCCGGCGTCATTGCAGTGCTGGTCTTCTGGATGGAGCGCTGCCTTGCACCGTTCTGCATGAACGGCGTGGAATTTCAGTTCATCGCCTCATTTTGCTGCGGCATTTCCACACTGCTGTTCTGCCGCATCGGGCCGCAGCTCCACGCAGACAAGATCCTCATTGGCATCATCATGCTGCTGATCCCCGGCATCATGCTGACAAATTCCATCCGGGATATCCTGCTTGGCGATATCATTTCCGGCTCTCTGCGGCTGGTGGAGGCCATTCTGATGGCCGCAGTCCTTGCACTGGGCATGATGGCGGCCATCTGGCTGATGGGAGGGATCGCATGATGCAGGTCTTATCGCAGCTGCTCAGCGCAGCTTTGGGCTCTGTCGGCTTCGGGCTGATCTTCAACCTGAACCGGCGCTACCTGCCTGCCGCCGCTGTGGGCGGGTTTCTGGCGTGGCTGGCCTACCTGCTGGCCGATCATGCGCTGAGCAGCGTCTTTCTTGCAAATCTGCTGGCCGGTTTTTGTGCCGCCCTCTATGCCGAGATCCTTGCCCGGTGCTGCAATGCGCCTTCCACGCCGTTTTTCATCACATCGGCCATTCCCCTCATCCCCGGCAGCACGCTTTACTACTGCATGAATGCGGTGGTCTCCAGCGATCTGCGGGCGGCAGAGCACTTTGGAGAGCAGACTTTTCTGGCCGCCCTCGGCATTGCAAGCGGCATGGCGATCGCGTGGTGTCTGGCAGATCTGAGTCGGAAGCTCCATGTGCTTCTGGTCCGGCCCCGCAAGTGATTTGTACGATCCGCTCTGGAAAATCACATGGATTTTACAGGGAGATGATTGCAACGGTACGGAGATCCGGTTACACATTATAAATGTTTTTATCGAAAAAAATGGATGCCTCCCGCTCAATGCAGGAAAGCATCCATTTTGGATCTGTATTCAGAAAATCGTGGTTCGTCTGCCGACCGGCTTTCAGCGTGTCAGTTCATCTTCTTGCCGAAGAACTCCACCTCTTTACTCACGAACTGCATCAGCTCGTCGAACTGATCCGGGGTCAGGCTCTGAGCGCCGTCGCACTTGGCCTTGGCGGGGTTGTTGTGCACCTCGATCATCAGGCCGTCGGCACCGGCGGCGACGGCGGCCTTTGCCAGCTCCGGCACCATCCATGCATGGCCGCAGGCGTGGCTGGGGTCCACGACAACGGGCAGGTGGGTCATCTTGTGCAGCATCACCACACCGGCAAGGTCGAGGGTGTTGCGCATGCTGGTCTCAAAGGTGCGGATGCCGCGCTCGCAGAGGATAACGTTCTCGTTGCCTTCGGCCATGATGTACTCGGCGCTCATCACGAACTCTTCCAGCGTGTTGGCGAGGCCGCGCTTGAGTAGCACCGGCTTTTTCTGGCGGCCGACGGCCTTGAGCAGCTCAAAGTTCTGCATGTTGCGGGCACCCACCTGAATGAGGTCCACGTTCTCGAACAGCGGCAGGTGCTCGGTGTTCATGATCTCGGTGACGATGGGGGAGCCGGTGGCACGGCGTGCCAGCTTGAGCAGGTCCAGACCCTCGCTGCGCATTCCCTGGAAGGAGTACGGAGAGGTGCGAGGCTTGAACGCGCCGCCGCGCAGCAGGGAAGCACCGGCGGCTTTGACCCGCTGTGCACAGTAGGTGATCTGCTCCTCGCTCTCGATGCTGCAGGGGCCTGCAATGACCGCAAAGTTTCCGCCGCCGATCTTGACGCCGTCCACATCGATGACGCTGTCATCCGGATGGAACTTGCGGTTGGCCTTTTTGTAGGGCTCCGTCACACGGCGGCAGGTCTCCACCACCGGGTTTGCCAGCACCCAGCTTTCGGCCACGGCCTTGGTGTCGCCGATCAGGCCCAGAATGTGGCTTTCACTGCCCTTGGAGTCGTTGATCTGCAGGCCCATATCCTGCAGTTCGTGGCAGAACTCGCGTACCTGTACTTCGGGTGCATCCTGTTTCAATACGATGATCATGGTTTTTGTCTCCTTTGCCTTATCGTGTGAACGGCGAGGGAGACCGGCTCCTTTGCCGCAGCTTGCATTGTCAAACTTCAGTTCTCTGAAGTGTGTGACGCTATGATATCACTTCAGGAAACTGAAGTCAAGAGAAATTTTGAAATTTTATGGAGAAAGTGGTAGAATAAAAAAGAACCCTCTCAGTCATTGCTGTGCAATGACACTTGCCGGGTTGCGGCTCCCAGCAATCACTTCGTGCAAAAATGCACTCGTGCTTTGCTGGCCGCTGCCCCAACAACAACTCCCTGTATCCGCCACTGGCGGCGGTCGTTGTTGTTGCTCCCGAAGGGCGAGCTTTTTACTGCTTTCCATGGGGCATTGCTTCACGGTGAAAGAGGATCTGCCAGTTACCGCGCATAAGCTCCCCCTTTTGGGGGAGCTGGACGCGAAGCGGCCTGAGAGGGTTCAATACAAGCAAAGGGGATTCAAATATGGGAAAAGAAGCAAAAACCAATGCCATGCGCATTCTGGAACGTGAAAAGGTACCCTACACCGCCCACGAGTACGCCCACGAAGAGGGCGTGGCTGTGGACGGCGTGACTGTGGCAGCCAGCATGGGCGAGGACCCGGCCTGCGTGTACAAAACGCTGGTAACGCAGGGAGCCAGCAAAAACTATTTCGTCTTCGTCATTCCGGTGGCAGCGGAGCTGGACCTGAAGGCCGCCGCTCGCAGTGTGGGCGAAAAGAGCGTGGCGATGATCCATGTGGCTGATATCAACAAGGTCACCGGCTATGTGCGGGGCGGCTGCAGCCCGGTGGGCATGAAAAAACAGTACAAGACCGTGTTTGACGAGAGCGTGCTGACACAGCAAAAGGTATATGTCTCCGGTGGCCGCATCGGCACACAGGTGTGCTGTGCCCCGGCAGACCTTATCCGCGCAGCGCGGGCAGCAACTGCAAAGATCATCTTCTGAGAGGACGAGAACGCTTAAAAGTCGGTCTTTTTTCTCAAAAAGCCGGAGCGCTTCTCTACCTAAAATATACCTAAACTATAAGTCATACTTAGAAAGAAAAACAATGTCGAAACTGCACAAAACTTTTGAAAGTTTTTTGGCGGCATGAAAACACAAGGTAGAATTTATGGAAACGCCCTTTTCAAAGCGTTTCTTTTGCCGTAAACTGTATGTAGTACAGGGACGGATGGCCCGCAGAAAGGGCTTTTGACGTCCCTGAAAAAACGCAGGCACAAAGAGTTGCGGAGGAAAACTTCAATGATGAAGATGCTGGCCGGTCTCATGAGTCAGAACAACATTCATGCAAGTCAGGGGCATCGTGCAGCTTTGTGCGGCGTGTGGGAAAAGCGTATGCAGAAATAAAGGCGGTGGTACGGGGGTACCACAGCCTTTTTTGTTTGTCGGGATCAAGAAAGAGAGGTTTGGATATGGTTCGTAAAGTGGCTGTGATCATGGGTTCGGATAGTGACTGGCCGGTGGTGAAGGGAGCCTGCGCTCAGCTCAAGGCGCTGGAGATCCCGTTTGAGGCCCACATCCTTTCGGCGCACCGCACTCCTGCCGAGGCGGCAGAGTTTGCAAAGAACGCCCGCGCCAAGGGCTTTGGTGTGATCCTGTGCGCGGCAGGCATGGCGGCCCATCTGGCCGGTGCCTTTGCAGCCAACACCACCCTGCCGGTGATCGGCATTCCCATGAAGGGCGGTGCCATGGATGGTCTGGATGCACTGCTTGCCACGGTCCAGATGCCCAGCGGCATCCCGGTGGCAACGGTGGCCCTGAACGGTGCCAAGAACGCCGCATGGCTGGCAGCGGAAATTCTGGCTTTGAGCGATGACGCTCTGGCCGAAAAGCTGGCCGCAGAGCGCACCGCCATGGCTGCACAGATTGCCGCCAAAGAGGAAAAGCTGCAGGCTGAGATCGCCCAGCTGTAAAGGAGAACCAATGTCTGATTTTGCATATCCGCTGCACGAAGAATGCGGCGTTTTCGGCATCTATGACCGTGCCGGTAGCGAGGATGTGGCCGCTGCCGCCTACTCGGCCCTGTATGCTCTGCAGCACCGTGGTCAGGAGAGCTGCGGCATCGCTGTGAACGATGACGGCGTCATTGTCGGCCACCGCGACCTCGGCCTTGTGAACGAGGTGTTCACCCCAGCAGTGCTGGCAGGTCTGGCAAACCCCAGTGCGCACATGGCCACCGGTCACGTGCGCTACGCTACGGCAGGCAGCCGCGTGCGGGCCAATGCACAGCCCATGATCGTCCGGCACGGCCGCGGCACCATGGCCCTGTGCCACAACGGCAACCTGACCAATGCCATTGAACTGCGCCGCCAGCTGGAAAACGAGGGTGCCATCTTCCACGGCTCCTCGGACACCGAGGTCATCTGCTACCTCGTCACCCGCAACCGCCTGCGTATGGGCAGCATCGAGACCGCCATCAGCAAGACGATGGATGTGCTGGAGGGTGCCTACAGTCTGGTGATCATGTCGGCCACCAAGCTCATTGCAGTGCGTGACCCCCGCGGCTACCGGCCCCTGTGCATCGGTACCCTGCCCGGCGGCGGCTACGTGTTTGCCAGCGAGAGCTGTGCACTGGACGCTGCCGGTGCCACCCTGCTGCGGGACGTGGAGCCCGGCGAGATCGTGGTGGCAGACGCAAAAACCGGCGAGCTGCGCAGCATCAAGGATCATTGCGGCCGACCGGACACCCAGATGTGCGTGTTCGAGTTCATCTATTTCTCCCGCCCGGACAGCATCATCGAGGGCAGCTCGGTGCACGAGGCCCGCAAGCAGGCAGGCCGCTTTCTGGCGCAGGAGCACCCGGTGCAGGCCGATGTGGTCATCGGCGTGCCGGATTCCGGTCTGGATGCAGCGCTCGGCTACTCGCAGGAGAGCGGCATCCCCTATGGTATCGGCTTTATCAAAAACAAATACATTGGCCGCACCTTTATTCAGGGCAGCCAGAAGCAGCGCGAGAACAGCGTGCGCATCAAGCTGAACGTCGTTTCCAGCACGGTCAAGGGCAAGCGGGTGGTGCTGGTGGATGACTCCATCGTGCGCGGCACCACCTCTGCCCGCATCATCAAGCTGCTGCGGGATGCCGGTGCCACCGAGGTGCACTTTATGGTGTCGGCCCCGCCGTTCAAGTACCCCTGCTACTTCGGCACCGATATCCCGGACCAGAAGCTGCTGGTCGCCACGGGCCGCACCGTGGAGCAGATCAATGAGATCATCGGGGCCGATACACTGGGCTATCTGTCCACCGAGCATGTGGTACAGCTGGCCAAAAACGCAAAATGCGGATTCTGCACCGCCTGCTTTACCGGCGAATACGCCGTAAGGCCGGACGAGGTGCTTTCCACCGATATTCACGAACGCCACCTGAACGACCGTCCCAAGGACGAGAAAAAATTAGGAGAGTAAGACCATGGAAAAGAGCTATTCTGAAAGCTACGCAGCCGCCGGTGTGGACATCACCGCAGGCTACCGCTCCGTTGAACTGATGAAGCAGTATGTGGCCCGTACCATGAACGAGCATTGCATCGGAGGCTTGGGCGGCTTTGGTGGTCTGTTCGAGCTGGACTGCACCGGTTATAAGCACCCGGTGCTGATCTCCGGCACCGATGGCGTGGGCACCAAGCTGAAGATCGCCATGATCATGGACAGGCACGATACCATCGGCATCGACTGCGTGGCCATGTGCGTCAACGATGTGATCTGCGCCGGTGCAAAGCCGCTGGTGTTCCTGGATTACATCGCCTGCGGCCGCAACATTCCCGAGAAGATCGCCGAGATCGTCAAGGGCGTGGCCGAGGGCTGCGTGCAGGCCGACTGCTCTCTGGTGGGCGGCGAGACTGCCGAGCACCCGGGCATGATGCCGGAGGAGGAGTACGATCTGGCCGGCTTCACCGTGGGCGTTGTGGATAAGGAAAAGATCCTCAGCAACGAGACCATGGCAGCCGGTGATGTGATCATCGCCCTGCCTTCCACCGGTGTGCATTCCAACGGTTTCTCGCTGGTGCGCAAGATCTTTAACATTGACGCAAACCCCGATGTGCTGCACACCAAGCCGGAAGAGCTGGGCGGCAAGACCCTCGGTGAGGCCCTGCTGGCCCCCACCAAGATCTACGTAAAGCCTGTACTGAAGGTGCTGGAAGAGGTGGATGTGAAGGGCATTTCCCACATCACCGGCGGCGGCTTCTATGAGAACATCCCCCGCAGCCTGAAGAAGGGCTGCTGCGCACGCATCAACAAGGCCGATGTCCGTACCCCGGCGCTGTTCCAGCTGATGCAGAAGACCGGCAACATCTCCGAGCATGATATGTTCAACACCTTCAACATGGGCGTGGGCATGGTGCTCACCGTCCCCGCAGAGCAGGCCGATAAGGCACTGGAGATCCTGCACGCAAACGGCGAGCCGGAGGCTTACCGTCTGGGCGTCATTGCAGAAGGTGAGGGCGTGGAGCTGTGTTGAACATTGCAGTTTTAGTCTCCGGCGGCGGCACCAACCTGCAGGCTCTGCTGGACAGCGAAGCCCGGGGCGAGAACCCCAACGGCAGGATCACCCTCGTGGTGGCCTCCAAGCCCGGCGTCTATGCGCTGGAACGGGCCGCAAAGGCCGGTGTGGAAGGCTGCGTGGTGCGCCGCAAGGATTACGAAAACAGTGAGGATTTCGACGCAGCTCTGCTGAAAACGTTGAAAGACCACAACATCGATCTGGTGGTGCTGGCAGGCTTTTTGTCCGTGCTGGGACCCAGTGTCATTGAAGCGTATCCCCGCCGCATCCTGAATGTGCACCCGGCGCTCATCCCGTCTTTCTGCGGGCCCGGCATGTACGGCCTGCGTCCGCATGAGGCGGCTCTGGCCCGGGGCTGCAAGGTGACCGGTGCCACCGTCCACTTCGTGAACGAAGAGTGCGACGGCGGGCCCATCCTGCTGCAGAAGGCCGTGGACATCCTGCCCGGCGACACCCCCGAGGTGCTGCAGAAGCGTGTGATGGAGCAGGCCGAATGGAAGCTGCTGCCCAAGGCGGTGGCTATGATCTGTAACGGTGAAGTGGAGTAAAAACTCCTTCCGTCACGCCTGACGGCGTGCCACCTCCCTCAAGGAGGGAGGCAAGGCTCCCTCTCCGAGGGGGCTGTCGCCGCAGGCGACTGGGGGAGTTCCGTAATAGGAGAATTTGACATGGAAAAGATCAACCTGAACGAGTATCTGGCATCCAACGAGTACCCCGGCCGCGGCATTGCTGTGGCAATGGCTCCGGATGGCCGACAGATGTTCATTGGCTACTTTATCATGGGCCGCAGCGAGAACAGCCGCAACCGCGTGTTTGACCCCGTGCCCGAGCGCGGCGGCATCTGCACCATCGCAGCGGACCCCGCAAAGCTGGAGGACCCCAGCCTCATTATTTACAATCCGGTGCTGACTCTGGGCAAGACCCATATCGTGACCAACGGCGACCAGACCGATACCATCTATGACCTGATGAGTCAGGGCAAGAGCTTTGCCGATGCCCTGCGCACCCGCACCTTTGAGCCGGACGGCCCCAACTACACCCCCCGCATCTCCGCTGTGGTGTATGCCGACGGCAGCTACCAGATGAGCATTCTCAAGTCTGCGGACGGCAATGGCGACAGCGTGCAGCGCTATTTCTTTGATTATCCCCAGCCCGTTGCAGGCGAAGGCCATTTCATCAGCACCTACAAGCACAACGGCAACCCCATCCCCAGCTTTGAGGGTGAGCCGCTGCGCTTTGCCTGCCCCCGCACCATCGGCGATTTTGCCCACGATCTGTGGAGCAGCCTGAATCTGGACAACAAGGTGAGCCTGTTTGCCCGGGTCATCGATCTGGAAACCGGCGAGAGCGGCGATATGATCTTTAATAAATATGACCCGGTGTGCAGCGATCTGGACGACCCCGAGGAGCCGGAGCTGCTGCCCGAGGAGCTGGAACTGCTCAAAAAGCTTGACGCTGAGGAAGAATAAGAGTAAACCTTAGGATATAAGGAGGATGCACCAATGAACGAACTGGCACTGAAGTACGGCTGCAACCCCAACCAGAAGCCCAGCCGCATTTATATGGAAGATGGTTCTGACCTGCCGGTGACCGTGCTGAACGGCAAGCCCGGCTACATCAATTTTCTGGATGCCCTCAACTCCATCCAGCTGGTCAAGGAGCTGAAAGCTGCCTGCGGCCTGCCCGCAGCAGCTTCCTTCAAGCATGTTTCCCCGGCGGGCGCAGCTCTGGGCCTGCCGCTCACCGATGTGGAGCGCAAAATGTACCACATTGCCCCGGATATGGAGCTGTCCCCGCTGGCAAATGCCTACGCCCGTGCACGCGGTGCCGACCGCATGTCCTCCTTTGGCGACTGGATCGCCCTGTCCGACATCTGCGATGTGCCCACCGCAAAGCTGATCCAGCACGAGGTGTCCGACGGCATCATTGCCCCGGGCTACGAGCCGGAGGCACTGGCCATCCTGTCCGGCAAGAAGAAGGGCAACTACAACGTGGTCGCCATCGACCCCGCCTACAAGCCCGCTCCCATCGAGCACAAGCAGGTGTACGGCATCACCTTTGAGCAGGGCCGCAACGAGCTGGTCATCAACGCCGACACCATGCTGAACAACTGGGTCACCGAGAACAAGGACGTGACCGAGGCGCAGAAGCGTGATTTGGTCATTGCCCTCATCACCCTGAAGTACACCCAGTCCAACAGCGTGTGCTACACCTATCATGGACAGACCATCGGTGTGGGCGCAGGCCAGCAGAGCCGCATCCACTGCACCCGTCTGGCAGGCCAGAAGGCCGACAACTGGCAGCTGCGCCACATGGACAAGGTACTCAACCTGCCTTTCCGCGATGATGTGGCAAAGCCCAACCGCGACAACGCCATTGATGTTTACATCGGCGATACCCCGGAGGATGTCATCGGTGATGACGTCTGGGCAGAGACCTTCACCGAGCAGCCCGCGCCCCTGACCGCAGAGGAAAAGAAGGCATATCTCAGCAAGGTGACCGGCGTGTGCCTTGGCTCGGATGCATTCTTCCCCTTCGGCGACAACATCGAGCGCGCCCGCCGCTCCGGCGTCACTGCCATCGTGCAGCCCGGCGGCTCCATCCGTGACCAGCAGGTCATCGACACCTGCAACAAGTACGGCATCGCAATGGCCTTCTGCGGCCTGCGGCTGTTCCATCACTGATAGTACGGCACAGCGGAAGCTTCCTCCTCGGACACGAATCGGGCCATTCCATCGCCCGCCCTGCCGCCTGCGGCGGCAGGGTCCCACCCCAGCGGACGGTCCTCGGAGAAACTTCCGCCGTGCCGATGCATAGAGAAGGTGCAATTATGAAGAAAAAAATTCTGGTTGTCGGCGGCGGCGGCCGCGAGCACGCCATGATCAAGGCACTGAAAAAGAGCCCTGACTGCGGCGAGATCTGGTGCGCACCCGGCAACGGCGGCATCAGCTATGACGCAAAGTGCAAAAACATCAAGTCTACCGATGTGGACACCATGGTGGGCTTTGCCGTAGAAGAAAAGTTCGATTACGTTGTGGTGGCGCAGGACGACCCCCTGGCCCTCGGCATGGTGGACGCGCTGGCCGCTGTGGGCATCCCGGCCTTTGGCCCGGATAAGGCCGCTGCCCGCATCGAGGCCTCCAAGGTGTTCTCCAAGGACCTGATGAAGAAATACGGTATCCCCACCGCAAAGTACGAGGCTTTCGATGACCCTGCAAAGGTCATGGATTACATCCGCGCCGAGGGCAAGTACCCGGTGGTCATCAAGGCCGACGGTCTGGCACTGGGCAAGGGCGTGCTGATCTGCGAAAACGAGCAGCAGGCTGCCGAGGGCGTCAAGGAGATCATGCTGGACAAGAAGTTCGGCGCTTCCGGCAACCATGTGGTGGTGGAAGAGTTCCTCACCGGCCCGGAGGTCAGCGTGCTGAGCTTTACGGACGGCAAGGTTGTCAAGCCCATGGTGTCCAGCATGGACCACAAGCGCGCCAACGACCACGACACCGGCCTGAACACCGGCGGCATGGGCACCATTGCTCCCAACCCCTACTACACCCCGGAAGTGGCTGCCGAGTGCATGGAAAAAATTTTCCTGCCCACCATCAAGGCCATGAACGCCGAGGGCTGTCCCTTCAAGGGCTGCCTGTACTTCGGCCTGATGCTCACCCCGGACGGCCCCAAGGTCATCGAGTACAACTGCCGCTTTGGTGACCCGGAGACGCAGGTAGTGCTGCCCCTGCTGGAAGGCGACCTGCTGCACATCATGCAGGCCTGCACCAACGGCACGCTGGAAAACGAGGAGGTCAAGTTCTCGGACGGCGCTGCCGCCTGCGTCATTCTGGCTTCCGGCGGCTACCCGGTGGCTTACGAGAAGGGCAAGCCCATCACCGGCCTTGTGGACGGCCAGCTGCCCGGCGAGGAGAATGTGACGGTCTACCACTCCGGCACTGCCATCACCGAGGACGGCACCCTTGTCACGGCCGGTGGCCGTGTGCTGGGTGTCACCGCCACCGGCCCGCGCCTGACCAATGCGTTGAGCCATGCCTATGAGGCAGCAGAGAAGATCAGCTTTGAAAAGCTGCACAAGCGCAGCGATATCGGCCTGCGCGCCCTGAAGGCACTGGCAGAGAAGGAATAAATGGCTCGCCCTCTCCGTCAGCGCTCACGCGCTGCCACCTCCCCCAAAGTGGGAGGCCTTGACAGTCCACGCAAAGTCCATGGTTTTGCCAAGGGCTCTCCCTTTGGGAGAGCTGGACGCGAAGCGGCCTGAGAGGGCGAGGATGCTTAAAGATATTTAGAATAGCAAGGGGGAACCTACCCAATGGTCTATCGTATTTATGTGGAAAAAAAGCCCGGCTTCGATGTGGAAGCCACCGGCCTGAAAAATGAGCTCACCAGCCTGCTGGGCATCAAGGAACTGTCCGGTCTGCGTCTGCTGAACCGTTACGACGTGGAAGGCATCGACGAAGCGCTGTTCAACCAGTGTGCAGACACCGTGTTCAGCGAGCCGCCGGTGGATAACACCTATGCCGAGCTGCCCGCCAGCGACGGTGTGTCCTTTGCGGTGGAATATCTGCCCGGCCAGTTCGACCAGCGCGCAGACTCTGCTGCCGAGTGCATCCAGCTCATCAGTCAGGGCGAGCGCCCGCTGGTGCGCTCTGCCCGCGTCTATCTGCTGGAAGGCGCCCTGACCGATGAGCAGGTGGCCGAGATCAAGAAATACGTCATCAACCCGGTGGAGGCCCGTGAGGCTTCGCTGGACACCAAGCAGACCCTGAAAATGGAGTACCCCGTGCCCGCCCCGGTCAAGGTGTTGGAGGGCTTCAACCAGCTGGACGAAGAGCAGCTGAAAAAGTTCATTGCGGACAACGGCCTTGCTATGGACCTTGGTGATATCGAGTTCTGCCAGAAGTATTTCCGCTCTGAGCACCGCGACCCCACCATCACCGAGATCAAGATGATCGACACCTACTGGTCCGATCACTGCCGCCACACCACCTTCGGCACCATTCTGGACGATGTGCAAATCGACGATGCCGTGGTGCAGAAGGCCTTTGACCGCTACATGGCCATGCGCGCCGATCTGGGCCGGGAGAACAAGCCCCGCTGCATGATGGATCTTGCCACCATCGGCGCCAAGGAGCTGAAGAAGCAGGGCATCCTGAAAAATCTGGACGAGTCCGACGAGATCAACGCCTGCACCGTCAAGATCAAGTGCGATGTGAACGGCAAGGACGAGGATTGGCTGTTCCTGTTCAAGAACGAGACCCACAACCACCCCACCGAGATCGAGCCCTTCGGCGGTGCGGCTACCTGCATCGGCGGTGCTATCCGTGACCCGCTGTCCGGCCGTAGCTACGTCTATCAGGCCATGCGCGTTACCGGCGCAGGCGACCCGCTCAAGCCGGTCAGTGAGACGTTGCCCGGCAAGCTGCCCCAGCGCAAGCTGGTGACCACTGCTGCCGCAGGCTATTCCTCCTACGGCAACCAGATCGGCCTTGCTACCGGTCAGGTGGATGAGATCTACCACCCCGGCTACGTGGCAAAGCGCATGGAGATCGGCGCCGTTGTAGGCGCTACCCCCGCTTCCCACGTCCGCCGCGAGTGCCCCGCCCCCGGCGATGTCATCGTTCTGTTGGGCGGCCGCACCGGTCGTGATGGTGTGGGCGGTGCTACCGGCTCCTCCAAGGCCCACAAGCTGGACAGCCTTGAGCACTGCGGTGCCGAGGTGCAGAAGGGCAATGCTCCCATCGAGCGCAAGCTGCAGCGCCTGTTCCGCCGCGAGGATGCCTGCAGGATGATCAAACGCTGCAACGACTTTGGTGCAGGCGGTGTGTCCGTTGCCATCGGTGAGCTGGCCGACGGCCTGTACATCGACCTGAACAAGGTCACCAAGAAGTACGAGGGTCTGGACGGCACCGAGCTGGCCATCAGCGAGAGCCAGGAGCGCATGGCTGTGGCGCTGGCCCCCGAGGACGTGGACAAGTTCATTGCCCTCGCCAATGAAGAGAACCTTGAGGCCACTCCGGTGGCAAAGGTGACGGCTGAGCCCCGCCTGAATATGGTGTGGAATGGCATGTCCATCGTGAACATCAGCCGCGAGTTCCTGAACTCCAACGGTGCCGAGAAGCACCAGAAGGTCCATGTGGAAAAGGCCACGGTCTGGCAGCCCCAGTGGGAGGGCCTGACCTTCAGCCAGAAGATGAAGAACATGGTGGGCGATTTGAACGTCTGCAGCAAGAAGGGCCTGTCTGAGCGGTTCGACTCCACCATTGGTGCCGCCACCGTGCTCATGCCCTTTGGCGGTGCCTATCAGCTGACCCCGCAGAACGCCATGGTGGCAAAGCTGCCGGTGGACGGCGAGACCAGCACCTGCTCCGGCATGGCATGGGGCTTCAACCCCTTCCTGATGAGCGCAGACCAGTACAAGGGCGCTCAGATGGCTGTCATCGAGAGCGTTACCAAGCTGGTGGCCTCCGGCTTCCGCTATGAGGATGCTTACCTCACCTTCCAGGAATATTTCGAGCGTCTGGGCACCGCCCCGGAGCGCTGGGGCAAGCCGCTGGCCGCTCTGCTGGGTGCACTGGATGCCCAGATGGGTCTGGGCATTGCATCCATCGGCGGCAAGGACAGTATGTCCGGCTCCTTTGAAAAGCTGGATGTGCCTCCCACGCTGGTCTCCTTCGCCACTGCCATCGGCAAGGCAAACAAGGTGGTGTCCACCGAATTCAAGAAGCCGGAGAGCACGGTGGTGCTGGTACGGCCCATCATCGACCCCGAGACCGGCTGCCCCAACTTCTTCTCCCTGAAGGCCAACTACAAGATGGTGGAGGACATGATCGAAGAGGGTATGGTGGCATCCGCCTGCTCTGTGGGCTACGGCGGCATTGCCGAGGCTCTGTTCAAGATGGGCCTTGGCAACCACATCGGCTTCAAGATGCGTGCGGATAAGACCACCCATGAGATGTTCCAGCCCATGTACGGCTCCATCGTTCTGGAAATGGTGTCCGATTCTCCCGCCGGTGAGATCCTGGGCGAGACCACCAAGGAATACGTCTTTGAAGCCTGCGGCGAAAAGCTGGATATGGCCCAGCTGCAGGAGATCTGGGAAGGCAAGCTGGAGCCGGTGTACCCCTACCGCAAGGCAGGCCCCACTGTGGAAAAGATCAACGGCAGCCTGACCGCACCCGCCGCACCCAAGATCGGCGTGGCAAAGCCCAAGGTCATCATTCCGGTGTTCCCGGGTACCAACTGCGAGTACGACACCGCCAAGGCCTTTGCCCGCGCCGGTGCCGACCCGGAGATCCTGGTCATCCGCAACCTGACCCCCGCCGACGTGGCCGAGAGCTGCAAGGCACTGGTCAAGGCCATCGATAACAGCCAGATCGTCATGCTGCCCGGCGGCTTCTCCGGCGGAGACGAGCCGGACGGCAGTGCAAAGTTCATTGCTTCCTTCTTCCGCAACCCGGAGGTCACCGAGGCGGTGCGCCGTCTGCTGCAGCAGCGCGACGGCCTGATGCTGGGCATCTGCAACGGCTTCCAGGCTCTCATCAAGCTGGGTCTGGTTCCCTACGGCGATATCCGCCCCATCACTCCCTATGACCCCACCCTGACCTTCAACACCATCGGCCGCCACCAGAGCATGCTGGTGCGCACCCGCATTGCATCCACCGGCAGCCCGTGGCTGTCCAAGTGCGAGGTGGGCGAACAGTTCACCGTTGCCATCAGCCATGGCGAGGGCCGTTTTGTGGCTCCGCAGGAAGTGCTGGATACCCTCATGAAGAACGGCCAGATCGCCACCCAGTATGTGGACATCGAGGGCGATCCCACCATGGATCAGAGCTATAACCCCAACGGCTCTGTGCTGGCGATCGAAGGCATCACCAGCCCGGATGGCCGTGTGTTCGGCAAGATGGGCCACTCGGAGCGCAGCGGCGAGTACCTGTACAAGAACGTTACCGGTGACAAATATCAGCCGATCTTTGAGGGCGGCGTGGACTATTTCAAGATTTGATGGTAGAATAGAGAAAAACTCCTTCCGTCATCGCTGACGCGATGCCACCTCCCTCGGAGAGGGAGGCTGAAAGGCCCCCTCCCCGAGGGGGCTGTCGCCGGAAGGCGACTGGGGGAGTCACTTTCAGGAGGAAATAACCAATGTCTCAGCATGATCGTTATATCAGCCCCTTTTCCACCCGCTATTCCTCGGACGAGATGCAGTATATCTTCTCGGACGACAACAAGTTCCGCACATGGCGCCGCCTGTGGGTGGCGCTGGCCCGGGCCGAAATGGAGCAGGGCCTGACCAACATCACCCCCGATATGGTGGCCGAGCTGGAAGCCCATGTGGACGATATCAACTATGAAGTGGCCATTGAGCGCGAAAAGCTGGTGCGCCACGACGTGATGAGCCATGTTTACGCCTACGGCCAGCAGTGCCCCAAGGCAGCCGGCATCATTCATCTGGGTGCCACCAGCTGCTATGTGGGCGACAACACCGACATCATCGTGATGCGTCAGGGTCTGGAGCTGGTGCGCAAAAAACTGATCGGTGTGCTGGCAAAGCTGGGCCGCTTCGCTGAGGAATACAAGGACATGCCCTGCATGGCCTACACCCACTGCCAGCCTGCTCAGCCCACCACCGTGGGCAAGCGCGCTACCCTGTGGGCCAACGAGCTGGTGATGGATCTGCAGGAGATCGACCACCGTCTTGCCGTTCTGCAGCTGCGCGGCGTCAAGGGCACCACCGGCACGCAGGCTTCCTTTATGGAGCTGTTCAAGGGCGACGCCGATAAGATCCGCGCCGTGGATGCTTCCATTGCCAAGGAGATGGGCTTTGCGCCCGATGCGGTCATCCCCGTGTCCGGCCAGACCTACAGCCGCAAGGTGGACGCCTTCATCCTGAATGCACTGGCCGGCATTGGTCAGAGCTGCATGAAGTTCGCCACCGACCTGCGCCTGCTGGCCAACTTCAAGGAGATGGAGGAGCCGTTTGAAAAGAACCAGATCGGTTCTTCCGCCATGCCCTACAAGCGCAACCCCATGCGCTGTGAGCGCATCTGCGCGCTGAGCCGCTACCTGATGGTGGATGTGCTGAACCCCAGCTTTACCACCGGCACCCAGTGGTTTGAGCGCACGCTGGACGACAGCGCCAACAAGCGTGTCGCCATGGCTGAGGGCTTCCTTGCCACCGACGCCATCCTGAACATCATGCTCAACGTCACCGATGGCATCGTGGTGTACCCCAAGGTGGTGCGCAGCCGTCTGATGGCAGAGCTGCCCTTCATGGCCAGCGAGAACATCATGATGCAGGCTGTGGAAAAGGGCGGCAACCGTCAGGAGCTGCACGAGCGCCTGCGCCAGCACGCCATCGCCGCCGGCAAGCAGGTCAAGGAAGAGGGCCTGCCCAACGATATGGTGGATCGCATCGCTGCCGACCCCGCCTTTGGCCTGACCCGCGAGGAGATCGTGGCGGGCCTTGTGCCGGAAAACTTTGTGGGCCGTGCACCGCAGCAGGTGAAAGAGTTCATCGCCAATGTGCTGGGGCCCATCTTCGATGCCAACCCCGATGCCGGGGAGCTGCAGTAAATATTAAAAGGTCGTCGCCGAAAGGCGGCGGCCTTTTTGTCTTTACAAAAGAAATCCGGTATGGCATTATTATAGAAGAAAAAATCTGCTGTGTGGAGGAACTATGAAAAAAGAAACAAAAAAGCAGCTTCTCATTGGAGCTGCCCTCGTGCTGGAGCTTCTGCTCCTGCTGCTGTATCTGAACGGAAGGATCGACAAGCTGCTGGACTCGGATATGTCCAGTGAGATGGTTCTGGGCCAGCTGCTTGCCCAGAACAATGAACTGATGACGACAAAGTTTTACTATTCCACAGAAATGCGGGTACTGAGCATTCAGCTCGTTTTTGCATTGTGCTTCAAACTGTTCAGGGACTGGCATGTGATAAGAATGGTCGTAATGGCCTGCCTGTGGGTGATCTTGATCGTGGCATACTACTTTCTATGCCGTGCGATGGAATGCAGAAAATATTTTCTGCTCACAGCACTCCTGCTGTTTGCACCTGTTTCAAGCTGCTACTTTGAATTTATGCTGGTGGCGGCGTGCTATATCCCATATGTGGCAATTGCATTTGCGGCACTGGCCTTGAATGAGGTGTACTTCAAGGCGCAGCCGGACCGGAAAAAGTTTTGGCTTGTGGTGTCGGTACTGCTTGCACTCGTGGCAGGTCTGGGCGGCCCGCGCGAGATCATTGCACTGTATGCTCCACTGGGTCTTGCGGCTGCAGCAGAGTTGGTCCGGGAACGGAATAATGAAACAAAAAGGCAGCAGTTTATCTATGCGGCATTTGTTGGAGCGTCGGCACTGATCGGCTATGCGCTGAACATGCTGGTCCTGGCAAGGATCTATACTTTTTCAACCTGGGGCAGCCTGGGATTTATGTTGGCAGACGGCGCAAGAATAAAAGAAATCTTCTATTCATTCCTGACGCTGTATGGGGCAGCAAAGGAAATTGCCGGCAGTACATTTCTGTTTGTCCTGAGCGCTGCATGGATCGTGCTGACCATCGGATGCATCGTGTATGCCGATACCCATAAGGTGTCTGAGGGCTATCGCCGTCTGGCTGGCTTTGTCAGCGCAGGATATGTTGTTTATATCCTTTTGTATTTTCTGACGTGGATGACCTTCAATGAACGCTATGGTCTGCTGAATACGGTGCTCTCGGTTCCGCTGTTTGCAGTGGCGCTGAAAGAGGTGCGGGTGAAAGAGCATGTGAAAAAGGCAGTGACCGCAGTATTTCTGGCAGCAGTAGCTGCTGGCTGTGTGCTGCTGCTTGTTCGGATGGACGGCGTGGATGAGACTTTGGAAAAAAGGGTCATTGCGGACAAGATGGTTGCAGAAGGCTACGAGAACGGCTATGCCACATTCTGGAACGGAAATGTTATGACGGAACTCTCCGGCGGAAAGATCCAGATGTGGGTCTGGAGCGATGCAACATGGGATCAGCATGGGACGGATGTGGATGCGATGTATCAGTGGCTCCAGCTTACCAGCCACGATACCGAAAGACCGGCCGGAAAGGTATTTGTGCTGTTCTCACGGGAAGAATTTGGAAATAACCCATGGAAGCAGAATCTTCAGCCAGAGGATGTGATCTATGAGTCGGAGGAGTATGTTGTGATGGGGTATCCGGATTATAATACGATGAAGGCAACGCTGGAAAAAGACCTGTAAAATCGGAGGGAAAGCGATACACATGCGATTGGATAAATACTTAGCCGAGACGGCCCAGTGCACCCGCAGCGAGGCCAAGGCGCTGCTTTCCAAAGGGCGGGTGCAGGTGAACGGTGCTGTCTGCAAAAAAGGGAACACCCAGCTCAGGGAAACCGATACGGTGGCCGTGGACGGCAAAGCCCTGAATTACCAGCAGTTTGTGTACCTGATGCTCAACAAGCCCGAGGGAGTGGTGAGCGCTTCCACGGACAAGCGGGACACCACCGTGGTGGATCTGGTGGGGGACGCCTACCCGCGGCGGCAGCTGTTTCCGGCGGGGCGGCTGGACAAGACCAGCACCGGCTTTGTGCTGCTGACCGATGACGGCACCTTTGCCCACGAGATCCTTGCTCCAAAGCGCCACGTCTCCAAGACCTACACTGTGGTGCTGGACACGCCGCTGACCGAGGAGATGCGCACCGGCTTTGCCGCCGGGGTCACGCTGGCGGACGGCACAGCGCTTTCGCCTGCGGAGGTCACGGCCCTTTCTGCCGACGGCCTGACCGTGCGGGTGGTGCTGCGGCAGGGGGTCTACCACCAGATCAAGCGGATGTTCGGCGTGTACGGCGCAGGCGTGAACGGCCTGCACCGGGACGCCATCGGCGGCCTTGCGCTGGATGCGGCCCTTGCACCGGGGCAGTGGCGGGAGCTTTCTGCCGAAGAAGTGTCAAAAATTACCATCTGAGAGGGTGCGCTTTTCACCCGGATTTCAAAAAAGCAACACATTTTGCCGGTAAAATAGAGGCCAGAACCACGCAAAAAGGCACTTTTTTGGCTTGAAAAACCCCTGAGAGATAATATTCACAAGAAAAAACTATCTTTTTTGTTGAAATATGTTGCAAAAGTAAATTCTTTTGTGTAAAATATAAAATGTAATGCAGCTAAATTGTTGAAAATCACGACCGGCTGCCGCTGCGGTTTGCACAAACGAGGAAAAGGGGTATCCATTATGGCCAATAGAGTATTTCAAAGCGTGATCTACCAGATGAAAGATGCGATCAACCGGGTGGTCGGCGTGGTGGATGAGACCGGCGCTGTCATTTCCTGCTCGGAGCTGAACCTGATCGGCGAGGTGCGCGAGGGCTTCATGGCAGAGCGCCTGACGGCGGGGGACCGCTTCGTGCGCGATGGCTACACCTATCAGCAGTTCTCCAGCGCCAAGCATAACGATTATGCAGTGTTCGTGGAGGGCGTGGACGAGACGGCTGGTCAGTTTGCCGCCATGCTGTCCATCAGTCTGCAGAGCATCAAGCAGTACCACGATGAAAAGTTCGATAAGTCCAACTTCATCAAGAACGTGGTGCTGGATAATATTCTGCCCGGCGATATCTATGCCAAGGCCCGTGAGCTGCACTTTGCCACCGACGTTTCCCGCGTGGTGTTCATCGTGCGCGTGACTTCCGGCGGCGACATCTCCGCCTATGATGTGGTCAGCAGCCTGTTCCCGGATAAGCAGAAGGACTTTGTGTTCAACATCAGCGAGACGGATACGGTGCTGGTGAAGGAGATCCGCAAGGGCATCGACCGCACGGATATGGAAAAGCTGGCTGCCAGCATCGTGGATACCCTGTCCGGCGAGCACTACATCAAGGCTGTGGTGGGCATCGGCACCCCCATTTCCAACGTGAAGGATCTGGCTACCTCCTTCAAGGAAGCACAGATCGCCATGGAAGTGAGCAAGGTGTTCGACACCGAAAAGCAGATCATCCGCTACGATAATCTGGGCATTGCACGCCTGATCTATCAGCTGCCCACCACCGTGTGCGAGATGTTCCTGCGTGAGGTGTTCAAGCAGGGCAGCATCGAGAGCCTGGATCAGGAGACCCTGTTCACCATCCAGCGCTTCTTTGAAAACAACCTGAATGTGTCGGAAACCAGCCGCGGCCTGTTCGTGCACCGCAACACGCTGGTGTATCGTCTGGAAAAGATCAAAAAGCTGACTGGCCTGGATCTGCGTGAGTTCGACGATGCTATCGTCTTCAAGGTAGCATTGATGGTCAAAAAGTACCTGTCCAACAATCCGGCCAAATACTAATAGGCTGCAGGCTCTGCCTGCAGTGCAGAACCGGCCGCTCGCAACCGATGCTGGCCGGTTCTTTTTGCTGTGAAAACAGATTTTAATGTCAGGAGCTAATATTACCCTATGATCGATTTAGAACACGTTTCCAAGGAATATAAACGGGGCGGACCGCTTGCACTGGACGACATCAGCCTCCATGTGGACGATGGCGAGTTCGTGTTTCTGCTGGGCCATTCCGGCGCAGGCAAATCCACCCTGCTCAAGCTGCTGCTGCGCGAGGAGCTGCCCAGCGAAGGCAAGGTGACTGTGCTGGGCAAGGATGTTGCCCGGCTGCGCCGCCATCAGGTGCCGTATCTGCGCCGTCAGATGGGCATTATCTTTCAGGATTTCCGCCTGATCCCCACCATGACCGTGTACGAGAACATCGCTTTTGCCATGCACGTCACCAATGTCAAGCGCAAGGAGATCCGTGACCGTGTGGAGTACATGCTGGAACTGGTGCATCTGGAGGATAAGGCCAAGGCTTATCCGGACACCCTTTCCGGCGGCGAACAGCAGCGCGTGGCTGTGGCCCGTGCGCTTGCCCACGGCCCCAAGCTGGTCATTGCGGACGAGCCCACCGGCAACATCGACCCGGAGCTGAGTCTGGAAATGATGGAACTGCTGGAGCGGGTGAGTGAAATGGGCATCACCGTTGTGGTCGTCACCCATGAACACGAGCTGGTGCGTCAGTTCCATCGGCGGGTCGTTACCCTGAAAAAGGGCCGCATCATTTCGGACGTGCCTGCCGATAAGGAAGCCATCCGGGAGCGGGCAGAGCACCGGGAGCGCCTGTTTGAGACCGAGCTGGAACCGGAAAACACTGCAGAAAAGGAGGCGGCCACCGTATGATGAGACCTTCTACCTTCTTTTTCCTGGTCCGGCGCGGCGTGTGCAATCTGGGCAAGCACTGGGCCATGACCTTTGTGTGCATCCTGTCCCTCAGCGTCTGTATGACCCTGAACACCTTTGCAAGCCTTGCAGAGGTGAATGTGGACAGCATGGTTAACTATCTGGGCAGCCAGAACGAGACCGTGGTCTATCTGGACCCGGAGTGCGACGATGCCACTGCGCAGGCTGTGGGCGAAAAGCTGTCTGCCATGCCCGGCGTGACCAATGTGCAGTTCGTCTCCAAGCAGGACGTGCTGAACACCTACCGCGATTACATGGAAGATTACTCCTCCCTGTGGGACGAGTTTGAAAACGACAACCCCTTCAAGGCAAACTACCGCGTCTCCATCGCAGACCTGAGCCAGATGGAGGAAATGAGCAAGAAGATGCAGGCCATCCAAGGCGTATACAGCGTGACCGCCCCCGTGGAAATGACCAATGTCTTTGTGCAGGTGCAGCGCTCTGTTACCAAAGTGGGCCGCGGTATCGTGCTGGTGCTGATGGTGGTCAGCATCATCACCGTGGGCAGCACCATCCGCCTGAGCGTGTTTGCCCGCCGCCGTGAGATCGAGATCATGAAGTATGTGGGAGCCACCAACAGCCTTGTCACCCTGCCCTTCTTTGTGGAGGGTCTGGCCATGGGCCTGATCTCCGGTGCACTCACTGCAGCGATCAGTCTGGGCGGCTACTCCTATATGGTGCAGGCCTCCGGTGGTCTGGGCGGCGTATGGGAAATGATCATGGGTCAGGCCCTTGTGCCGGTGAGCGCCGTCTGGTCCACCATCATCCCGTACAGCCTCATCGGCGGTGCTGTTGTGGGTGGTCTGGGCAGCATGTTCTCCATCCGCAAACACCTGAATGTATGATGGAAAGGAGCTGCACATGAAAAAAGCACTTCATGCAAAGCCCTTCCGGCTTCAACTGCCCGGCTACACGCCGCGCCATGCCCGGCCGGAGCCTGCCCGCAGTAAGCTGCTGCGAGGCGTCAGCCTGTGTCTGGCAGCCGCGTGTCTTGTGGCAAGCGTAAGCTTCCACCCGGCTACGGCAGCCACCAGTATGGCCAGCCTGCAGAACAAGCTGAACAGCCTTTCCAAATCCATTGACCAGCACAAAAAGGAGCTTTCGGACGCAAAGAAAAAGGAAACTGCTGCAAAGGCGCTGGAAAGTGAGCTGAAGGAGCGCGTGGGCGTCATTCAGTCTCAGATCAGTGTGCTGAGCACCCAGATCGCGGCGGTGCAGAACAGCATCGGCCAGACCGAGCAGAAGATCAGCGCCAAGGAAGCGGAGATCACCCAGAAGCAGACCGAGATCGACGGCCAGTGGGACGATTTCAAAAAGCACATGGCGGCGATGCAGGAGCTGCGCGATGGCGGCAGTGTGGCCATGCTGAGCGCGGTGAACGACCTGTATGAGCTGCTGACCTTCAACGAGGTCATGCAGGATATCTCCATCAAAGATACCGAGATCATGGACAATATGAAGGCCGCCAAGAGCGCTCTGGAAGCAGATAAGGTGGAGCTGGAAGCCCAGCGCAAGGAGCTGAAGGGCCAGAAGGCAGAGCTGGATACCCAGAACTACCAGATGAAGGCTAAGCAGAGCGAGCTGAACAGCAGCATCTCTGCGGCACAGCTCTCTGCACAGGACGCCCAGAAGGCCCAGAAGGCAGCGCAGGCGGCCATTGAATCGGACGAGCTGAACTATGAGGCAGTCAAAAAAGAGATCCAGAAGTCGATCGCAGCGGCTGCATCCAGTAAGCCGCAGCTGAGCTTTACCGGCTTTGCCTGCCCGCTGAAGAGCTATACCCGCGTTTCCAGCGAGTACGGCTGGCGCAAGAATCCGGTGTCCGGCGTCAACAGGCTGCATGCCGGCATCGATCTGGCGGCCCCGGGCGGTACGCCCATCTACGCAGCCGCCAGCGGCTATGTGCAGGTGGCAGGCTGGTCCAGCGGCGGCTATGGCAACTATGTCATCATCTATCACGGCAGCATGTCGGACGGCAATGCCTACAGCACCCTGTACGGCCACATGAGGTCGGTCGCCACCAGCGCAGGCAAGTATGTCAAGCAGGGCGAGCTGATCGGCTACGTTGGCTCTACCGGCAACTCTACCGGCAACCACCTGCATCTGGAGGTCTGGAAGGGCGGCAAAAAGGCCAATGCGGTCAATCCGCGCGGTTATATCCCATTCCCGCACAACTGAGTGTATTTATAAGGAGTCTGGTATTCTATGAACGAACAAAAACATAAGCGTTTGCTGCGCATCGGCTGCCTTTTGCTGGCAGGCTTGTTTGCACTTTCGCTGCTGGGCAGTGTGCTGATGATACTGCTGTTCTGACAGGAGGGAGCAAGGCATGAACCGTAAGATCTCTGTAGGCATGGCCGTCACCATTGTGATCCTGGCTATGACCGTGACCTTTTCCATCACCATGCTGATCGCCATGCGGCTGTTTGACAGCACTGTCAGCAGCGTGAAGGAAAAGGAGAGCATGTACAACAAGGTGGCCGAGGTGGATCGCTATGTGCGCAGCAACGACTACTATCCCATCGACGAAACAGTGCTGTATGACCGCCTGACGGCTGGCTACCTGCTGGGCACGGGCGACAAGTACGCCCGCTACTACAGCGCCATCGCTTACACGGAGCTGATGAATCAGCAGAGCGGCAAGGTGATGGGCATTGGCGTGGAGCTGGGCATCGACCAGACCGGCTACGCAAAGGTGACCAAGGTCTACGAGGACTCGCCTGCACAGGAGGCCGGCATCGTGGCAGGGGACTACATCACCGCCATTGACGGCACCGAGGTGAAGAGCCTTTCCGGCGTGGACGCTGTGCAGGCCCGCCTGCAGGGCGAAGCCGGTACGACCGTCAATGTGACATGGCTCAACAGCGAAGCGGCCTCCAAAACGGCAGACCTGACCCACTCCGGCTATACCAGCACCACAGTGGATTACCAGATGCTGGACAGCGTGGGCTACATCAAGATCCGCCAGTTCGACGGCAGCACGCCCAGTGAACTGGATTATGCCATTCGTTCCCTGACCGCCAGCGGGGCGCAGAGCTTTGTGTTCGACCTGCGCGACAACGGCGGCGGCGTGCTGGATGATGCCGTCAGCTGCATCGACCTGATCGCTCCGGAGGGCACGGTGGCCTATGCTGAGGATAAGAACGGCAACCGCACGATCATTGGCAGCAGTGACAACGAGAGCAGGGTAGACCTGCCCATCGTCTGTCTGGTGAACGGGAACACTGCCAGCGCAGCAGAGCTGTTTGCCGCCAGCCTGCACACCATGAACGGTGCACGTCTGGTGGGCACCACCACCATGGGCAAGGGCACCATCCAGAGCAGCCCGCAGCGCCTTTCGGACGGCAGTGCGGTGAGCATCACGGTGGCAAAGCTCATCTGTGGTGACGGCTCCTGCTTTGACGGCACCGGTCTGAGTGTGGATGTGGAAAAGGCTCTGACCGCAGAAGAGACCACCAACTTCTATGATTACACCCCGGAGACCGACCCGCAGATCCAGCGTGCGGTCAGCGCAGCACAGCAGCTGAGCGGTACCACGACTCTGGGCGGCGTCAACGACGCGGCTTCCTCGGCGGCTGCATCCGAATCTGCGGACAGCGCCGCTGCTGAGCCGGAGAACGCGTCCTCTGAGGAAACGGCTTCTTCTGCCCAAGCGGAAACAAGCAGTGAAGCTGCGTCCAGTGCGGAATAAAAGGTAAAACCGGCAGAAATGCTGCATGGGCTTCTTCTTGTAAAAAAGTAACCCGGTTTATTGCAGTGCTATTTGCCGTACGCATGTTCCTTTCTTGAAACGGCTTTTGAGCGCGCTCGTAGGGCGCGGTGATGTCGCTTGCCGTACCGACTCCTCCCGTGAAAAAGCGCTTTGGAGCGCCCCGCAGCGCTCCCGTTTACCGTACCGACCCCTTCTCGTGAAAATGCAACCCAGCCAGACCCGCAGGTCTGGCTGGGTTGCCATATTATAATAATATTTCCGCTGAATATGCCCAAAGCGACGCGGAGGGCATTCAAATCGTACTATGAAAAAGGATGGAATCTATGCCCGAACTGACCGACCTCTCGGTGATCCGTGCCCTGTGCGAAAAATATGATTTTGCACTCTCCAAGGGTTTTGGACAGAATTTTATCATCAACCCGGGTCTGCCGCCCAAGATCGTGGATGCCAGCGGCGTAGACCGGCGCTATGGCGTCATTGAGATCGGCCCCGGCATCGGCGTGCTGACCCGGGAACTGGCAAAACGTGCTGCCAAGGTGGTGTCCATCGAGGTGGACGAACGCCTGCCGCCGTTGCTGGCCGAAACGATGGCTGGAGTGGACAATTTCAAGCTGGTATTACAGGATGTACTGAAAGTGGACCTGAAGGCGCTCATTGCAGAAGAGTTTCCCGGAATGCCGGTGGCGGTGTGCGCCAACCTGCCGTATTACATCACCAGCCCCATCGTCATGAAGCTGCTGGGCGATCGTCTGCCCATCGAGAGCCTGACCGTTATGGTGCAGAAGGAAGCCGCAGACCGTCTGGCTGCTGCGCCCGGCACCCGGGCCTCCAGCGCCATCAGCTGCGCCGTAAGCTACTACGCAACCTCCAAAATGATGTTCACTGCCGCGCCCGGCAGCTTTTACCCGGCACCCAAAGTGACCAGCGCTGTGGTGCGCATGGAGATCCGTCCGCAGCCCGCCGTGCAGGTGGAGGACGAAGAAGGCTACTTTGCACTGGTGCGTGCCGCCTTTGGTCAGCGCCGCAAGACCGCCGCCAACGCCATTGCCAGTGGTCTGGGGATGCCCAAGGACGCAGTGACTGCCGCCATTGAAGCTGCGGGGTTTGACGCCCGCATCCGCCCGGAGGCTCTCACGTTGGAGGATTTTGCCAAGATCCAGCAGGCTCTTGCCCGCTGACCCCGCCGACGTCCCGCCCGTTTCAAGGTGAAGCCTGTCTCTTATGCGATTACCGAACCACCATCCACCCGGACGGTGGTTTTTGTTTGCGCATTTTTCAGGAGAAGGCGGTGAAAGAGCGTTTGGCAGGGTGGACGCCGCGAGCCGCGCAGAATAAAAAGGAACCCGGGTCGCGGCTCCCAGCGGCTGCGTCGTGCCTTGGGCGGCACGCGCATCCTGCTGGCCGCAGCCCCAACAGAGCCTCCCTGCTTCTGCCACTGGCAGCGGTCATCCCGCCCAGTCCTGAAAAAGTGTCTGCAAAACAGAAAATCCAGTACCCGGTTCGGATACTGGATTTCTTGGTGGGCGCGGGTGGATTACGCGAGCCGCGCATCTAAAAAAGCCCCGCAGGGGCTTTTTTGCCCGCCGGACTGTACGGCGGGCCTTACGAGTTGCGCTTGCCGCTTTTTCTGCAGCCCCTTGGCAGGGCTTTGAAAAAGCGGAGCGCTGCCCCAGCCTCGCCTCCCTGTTTCCGCCGCAGGCGGCGGTCGGCTCCGCTGTTGTTCGAATCCACCCTTGAGAGTGAAACTTGAGATAACGGATAAAACAAAAAACCAGCGTATTTTCTACGCTGGTCTTTTTGGTGGAGCGAAGCAACCCAAATCCGAACCATTGCCCTCTGGGGCATCTTTGGCGGCAATTTCATCGAAAGTGATGGTTTTTGTGCCGTCTTTGTAATTGAATACAATCAAAACTTTTTCATCATAGAGATAAACAGCATTCACGAATGTATTGATAAGAGTTTCCCGGTGGCTTTTCACGTTCGGGTCGAGCTTGCGGAACCGGGTCAGCCAGAACCGAACCTGATTTTCGCTTAACCGTGGCCGAGCGATTTTTTCCTCGGCAATCCGAATCTCAAGTTCTTTCTGCTGGGATTCCAGCATTTCCAAACGCGATTTGGTGGAGTTGGTCAGCACACCCGCTTGGATAGCGTTCAGCATATTCTCAATGCCGTTCTCCACCTCGCGCATCTGCTTTTCCAGCAAAGGGAGCGTGGTGTTTTCCCGATCCTGCAACTTCATGACTTCTGCAACGATGGCATCAATCACGGCATCGTCCTGAATCAGCTTCATGGTTTCAGCTATGACCAAATCTTCCAGCCACTCTTTACGGACGGTCTTTTTCTTGCAGGTCTTGAAACGCTTCGCGGTGGCGCACTTATAATAATGATGAACGACCTTGTTTCTACCCGTACCGCACTCGCCGAACATCATCGCGCCGCACATTCCGCAGAACAGCTTGGTGGTGAGCAGATAATCATCCTCGGCCTTGTGACGGGCAGGAGCGCGGCTGTTCTTCTTGATTTTTTGCTGCACTTCTTCAAACAAGTCCTTGTCCACGATGGCCGGGATGCTGTCGGGCATCACAATGTCCTTGAAGTGGTTTTCACCGATGTACCGTTTATTCGTCAGCAGCTTCTGAACACTGTTGTAGGTAAACTTCTGATTGCGGTTGGTGGTCACGCCACTGTCGTTCAGCCAGTTCATCAGTTCTTTCATGGTCGCGCCCTCATTGTACCGCCGGAAGGCTTCTACCACAAAGGGAGCTTTCAGCGGGTCGATTTGAAAGAACTTCTCCTCGTCCACCTTGAAGCCAATGGGAATCGTGCCGCCGTTGTACTTGCCTTTCAGCACATTCTCAGTCATGCAGCGCACAACTTTTTCAGAAAGCTCTGCCGAGTAGTATTCAGCCATGCCGGTGAGCATACTCTTGACCATGATACCCGCAGGGCTGTCAGAGATAGGCTCCGTGGCAGATACCAGCTTGACATGATTTCGTTCCAACTGGTACTCATAGTGGGCCGAATCATAACGGTTTCGGGCAAAACGGTCAAGTTTCCAGACCAGCACAATGTCAAACAACCGTTTCTCGCTGTCCTTGATCATCTGCTGGAAGTCCGGGCGGTTGTCGGTTTTGGCGGAAAGGGCGCGGTCAATGTAGTGCTTGACCACGGTGATACCGTTCTTCTCCGCATAGGCGGTGCATTCCCGGATCTGCCCTTCGATGGATTCTTCGCGCTGATTATCGCTGGAATAGCGGGCGTAAATCACGGCAGTCATGGCTGCACCTCCTTACTTCATTTTCCGCAGACGGCGCACAAGGTCGGATGCACTGTACAGCACACGGGCCACCGACACGGTATCCTCGCCCACAATGTAGAACACCGAGTAGTTATCCACCAGCATCTGCCGCAGCCCTTGGGTGCGCTCCGGCTCGCTTTCCACCAGCGCGCAGCGTTCCGGCAGGATGTTCAGCGATTGGATGGCTTCTGCAATACGATTATACTGTCCCATAGCCGTGTCAGGCTCCAGCAGACGGTCAGCAATATAGCTGTAAATCTGCCCCATATCGCTGAGGGCTGCATGGGAGATTTTTACGTCATACTGCTTCATCGGTGCTGTTCCCTGAACTGTGCGAATGCGCTTGCAGCATCCACGGTATCACCGTTCTGAATCTCCTTAATGCCTACCTGCAAGGCTGCATGAAGCTGATCATCGGTCATGGTGTCAGCATTCAGAGCCGCAGGAGCTTTCGGCAAAGACAGCGAGAAGGGGATGCCGCCCGTCAGAGTGATCTGGCGCAGGTACATATCAATAGCTGTTGCCATCGGGATGCCAAGCTGCTTTAACACATCCTCGGCTTGCTGCTTGACGGTAGGGTTGACACGAAGATTGAGCGTCATCGTTTTTTCCATGGTTATCACCTCAGTCTCATTGTAACGTATTTTGCGTTGCAAGTCAATTCGAGGTGAACGCGCAAATGAAATTCTCCATATCGCACAATATATTCATCGTTAAATTGTTCAAAGCGCGGGATATTCATCCTCTATAATAAATTCTTGGAGTGTGCCTAGCTTTTGCTGAGTAGTATGTTTGAATATTATCTCTCTTGGCTGCGACCATGGCAGACTGGAAGATTGACCTTTTTTCATAGAAATGTGATTGGCTGTTACAGAATGGCTCTTCAAAAAGCATTACAGAAAATCCGGAAACTTTTTTGAACCATAATAACTCAAAAAAGTTTCCGGATTTCTGTTTTTGTACGATTGCTATCGTATTTTCATTTTGCAATAGTTTTCATAATTGACCATTGTCCATTACAGAGAATATAGGTCTCTTCCTATAATTGGCTGACATTTTATAGCACACACATTTATTTCTGCATGGAATACCCACTGCTTCCATAAAATATTTACTCGAATAATTTTCCGCAAAATGGACAACGATCTTTCACTGTTAGTACAATTGAAAAGTGCTTCCCACAAAAAGGACAACGACGTGTTATAAAATCAAAAATATAGTCTATCAAAAGTACAACAACAGCTGCTATACGAAACTCAAATGCCCATAGTGCGCATACGACTATTGCTATGAAGATGAATACAGCTTTGCATAATGTGAGTTTTGTTTGGAATTTCATTTTTTATTCTTCTTTCAAGCATTTTCCTTATAAGACGGAACTCTGCATTGGAATCACCACTTTTTTGATAAAATTAGGAGCCATCACTTTCCGACAGCCATTCGTCTAGGATTCTTGATGCTATTTCAGCATATTCTTCATCTGTAGAAATAGATTTCAAATATTTGTAAAGAGTATCTTTTTCTTCTGCCGCCCCAATATAAGGAAGTTCTGCTCCAATTCCAGTTATGACAAGCGCTTCAAAATCCGTATCAGCCATCAGTTTGTTATGATTCAGTATACAAAGCGTATCTTCTGGAAATTCAACAAGCCGCTTAGACAATACCGAAAAACAATCTTCGGTATATCCGCCATCTGAAATTTTAAGTTCTTCTAATATTTGACCCGTTTCCATATCCTCAAGTTCTGATAAAAAATCTTGTGGATTTGATACCGATATGGAAACAGAGGATTCGGTGGAGGATGACGGTAACGAATTTGTTGCGCAGGCGGATAAACTGGCCAGCATGATTGTGAGGATTAGAATTTGAAACCTTTTCATCTCGCTCCTCCAGCATCATATCTTAGGTATCTCTCTCGATAATTTCAAGCACTCCCGTTTTTTGACTTTGATTATTGAGAACGTTCTGAATCGCTAATTGATCACTATTGGTGACGCGAACGCATCCATATGTAGGCCTTAGCGGATATTGAAGTGATGGTTTCACTTTGTCCATGCGTCAAATTGTGACTGATTTCAATGATTTTTTGGTGATGACTAAGATGTTTTATTTAGCTCATTTCGTCCGATGCGGTAAATCTTCTTGTCTTGTTCTCCTACTTCAACAATAAGTTCATTTTTATTGTGATGAACTATTACTGGAATATAGCTATCGGAATTTTCCACCATCAAACATGTGACTCCATTCGTCCATTCACTGTTCAATTCCTTTGATAGCATGGAAATGATTTCTTCTTTCGTCATTTTGATTAATAACCTCCATTTTGTACACTCCCACAGGAGCTTTTGCTTAGTCAACGTTGCTCACACTGCGTTTATGACAGCTTTTTTGAAAAATTTTCGAGATTTTATCAACTTTGTATATTTGTACAAAAAATGCCGACACATTTGTAAACAATCACAAGTGTGTCGGCAAGGTCTTGACAAATCAGGAAATGCTTTCCGCAATTCTTAGAAGCTCATCATGCGATATCTTTCCAATAATCGTATGCGAAATGCCATCTTTCTCCCAGAATTCTCTGCAAATAGCGGGCTGTTTATGCTTCTTGAGAATCCATCTAGTGAATGCCGACACCCTCCATGATCTTTTCTATCCAATTTGTGGAAGAATCATTTTTCTCAC
>ERZ1027094.38-NODE-38-length-105019-cov-17.451698_pt1 | contig 105019 bp, 95 predicted proteins | sample MGYA00519410_ERZ1027094 | MGnify/ENA primary metagenome ERZ1027094 (study PRJEB26926, sample SAMN06164647) | human gut metagenome | biome: ENVO:00009003; feature: ENVO:2100002; material: ENVO:00002003 | host: Homo sapiens | place: USA | collected 2012 ...
CCCCATCGTCAAGGACAATGCAGTTGCCGTCCTCACAGCAACAGCACTCCCGGCGGATCAGGGCGTTTGCCTGTTTCCTCTGTGCCGGTGTCATGCGGTAAAGGGAACTGTCCTGCTTGCGCTCTATGGGCGGCAGTCGTTTATATGGGTTCTCTCTCATGTGTTTCCTCCATTTTGCTTTCCGTTGCCGCTCTCCCCGAAAAGGCTTCCTGCCCCATTCCTGCGGCGTGTTCCGGCGTTGGCACGCTCCCCACAGCTTCGGGACAAGTTGTCCCGAAGTGACCTCTGGACAAAGTGTCCAGAAGTTGGCTCCTTGCGGTGCTTCCCCTGCCGGGGTATTCCTTTTCGGACGGTCATTTGGTTTTCAAGGTGCAGCTCATCGATGAACTACCCTAAGTCTACACCTAAATGACCGCCCATCCCGTATATCCGAAAGGTAGGAAATCCGCCCAAAAAACTGCCTATTTCCAAGCTCTCGGAATTGTGGTAGAATGAAAGAAACGATAAGCTGACAAGGAGGGTGAGCCATGAAAATGCCAACAGAAAAAATTGATACGGCTATGTTTGCCCCCTGCGGCATGAACTGTTTGGTTTGCTATAAACATTGTTATCATAAAAAACCGTGTGCCGGTTGCTTAAACAGTGATATAGGAAAGCCGGAGCACTGCCGTAAATGCAAGATAAAAGATTGTATCAAGGGCAAAGGACTGTCCTATTGTTTTGAGTGTACCGACTACCCTTGCAAGCTGATAAAAAACCTTGAAAAAAGCTACAACAAAAGGTATCAGACGAGCCTCATGACGAATAGTGAGTTTGTTCGCCAGCACGGTTTGGAAAGGTTCATGGAACAGCAGAAAGAGAAATATACTTGTTCAAAATGTGGGGGTATCATTTCTATCCATGACAGAGAGTGTAGCGAGTGTCAAGAAAGCATGAAATAAGCATAAGGGGGTGTGCGAATTGGCGTTGACAATACAGGAACGCTTAAAAGACCTGCGTGTAGAGTGCGGCCTGACATTGGAGCAGCTTGCAGAGCAGACACATCTCTCTAAATCTGCTTTGGGTAGTTATGAAGCGGACGATTTTAAGGACATCAGCCACTATGCCCTTATCAAGCTGGCGAAGTTTTACGGCGTGACCGCTGATTATCTGCTGGGATTGACCGAAACAAAAAATCACCCAAACGCTGATCTTGCAGACCTGCGTTTGAGTGATGATATGATTGAACTATTGAAAAGCGGACGGCTGGATAATTCCCTGTTGTGTGAGTTAGCAACACACTCGGATTTCCCCCGGCTCATGGCTGAACTTGAAATCTATGTAAACGGCGTAGCGACAAAACAGATACAGGGTGCCAATGCCATTGTAGACGCTATGAGCGCAACCATTATGAAACGGCACAATCCCGGTTTGACCGACCCGCAGTTAAGACAGCTAATTACCGCCCACATTGACGAGGACAGTTTTTGCCGCTACGTGATACAGCAGGATATAAACAAGATAGCCCTTGACCTGCGGGAAGCCCACAAGGACGATTTTTTCAGCGTCCCGGAGGATAACCCGCTGAAAGGATTTTTACAGGCCGCAGACGAAGCCGCCAGCGAGGACGGCGACCCGGAGCAAGCGTCTTTGGCGTTTATCTGTAAACGGCTTAAATTGAATTTGAAGAAGCTGTCAGAGGACGAAAAGAAGTGGCTGAAAAAGATTGCGGAGAAATCGGACTTGCTGAAAAATCCAAACCCACAGCGGGGGCGAAAGTAAAGGGATAAATCGGGATTTGACGAAGGCGTGTATATGAAAAAGTAACTTCCAGTTTGCCAGAGAAAGGTATGGTGAGCGAATGAGAATATTATACGAACTTTCATGGTTATGGGAGACGCTGGTTATTGCGCTTGCGGTTGCGGCTGTTTGCGTGGTTTGTGCCATGCTAATCTGTAAGGCAGTAAAGAAGAACCTCAGCAAAAAGACGGCGGCAGTTATCGGCGCAGCAGCGTTTGCGGGCGCTGTTTTGGCAGTCATTGTGATTGCCCGGACTCCGATGCCGCTTTGATTAAACGGGATGCTTGATTGTCTGTGCATAAGTACAACTTCAAGTTTATCGAGGAAATAGCAAAGCCAGTCGAGCCAGTCAACGGTCAAGATGAACGGTGCATTTCATGCGCCGCCGTTGACAGTCCCGCCCGACTTTGCTAAAGGATAATCAAGGCGGGAAAGCCCTAAAATGGCTTTCCCGCCCATTCAGATTTTGAGAAAACGAGAGCCGCCGCAATCTTCTGACCATCGTGACCACAAGCGGCAACATCGGGGCAAGCTGTCCAAACTTTTACGGGGAACGATGGACGGGGACTTTCATATACGCCCTATCTGCTGTTGAAACCAGCCCCGCATTTGTGGCAGCACCCGCCCACAAATCCAAGCCTGTTTTCCTGCCGCTTCAAATGCCCTTGCCCTATCCGGCGGCAATGGCGTTTTCACGGCAACGCAGACAAAGCGTATAACACACTACACTTTGCGAGCAAAGTCGTGTGCCAAGGGGCAAGCCCCTTTGGAAACCCCTGACAACAAAACAGGCTGAATATTCCGCACTTTCCCGGTGCTTGATACTCAGCCTTTATTTGTTGTCAGCAGCCCGTTTCTCGGTCTGCCTTTTGTGCTCTTGTCCATAATGTTTCCGTATAAAAACCGACTTGCAGATAATTTCGTCCTAAGCGGCTCATATCCTTCACAATCAGCGTTTCGACATTTCCTGCTTCTACTTCTTTTATCAGCGATTGAAAGCCGGGACGATTGAAATTCACACCTGAAAAGCCATCATCTGTAAAATGTCGGATGTTCTTGAAGCCGTTCTTTTTGGCGTAATCTTCCAGATATTTCTTTTGGTTGGTGATGGAATTCGATTCACCAGCAAGATCATCATCTCTTGACAAACGCTCATAGAGTGCGGTACTTCTTGGTGTTTTCGGCATTTGTTCTACCTCCTTTCTTATGGAATCTTTCAATTTAGGACAATCAATTTTATTGTCCTGATTAAGTATAGCCTTCGGGCGCAAGTTCAATGGCCGTGGTCGTCTCACCGAAGGTGGATGCCCACGCATCAAAATGGGTCAGCCCTTTCTGCTGTAAGGTGTTGTACTGAAGATAACGCATCAGGGTATACATCTCGGTCATGCTGTTGCTCAGGGGCGTACCTGTTGCAAAAATCACGCCACGTCCTCCGGTGATCTCATCCAAATAGCGGCACTTGCCGAACATATCGCTGGATTTTTGCGCCTCGCTCGTACTCAAACCTGCGACATTACGCATTTTCGTGTACAAGTAGAGGTTCTTAAACGCTTGGCTCTCATCCACAAACAACCTGTCTACGCCCAATTGTTCAAACGTAACCACATCATCTTTACGGTCTGTGCCTTGCAGCTTTTCCAATTTCTGTTTCAAAGACTTGCGCAGCTTTTCCAGCTGCTTTACCGTGAAATGCTCGCCAACCTGCGCTTTCGCTTCTTCGATGGCCTCCTCGATTTCATCCATCTGTTCCTGAATCAGACGCTCCTGTCGTTCTGCGGACAAGGGTATCTTTTCAAACTGGCTGTGTCCGATGATAACCGCATCATAATCACCGGTCGCAATTCTCGCACAGAATTTTTTGCGATTACTGGGTTCAAAATCTTTTTTGCTGGTGACCAGCAGCTTTGCATTGGGGTACAGGCGTAAAAATTCGCTGGCCCATTGTTCCGTCAAATGGTTTGGCACGACAAAAAGACTTTTCTGACACAAGCCCAGACGTTTCAGTTCCATAGCGGAAGCCGCCATCTCAAAGCTCTTGCCGGCACCGACTTCGTGCGCCAAAAGGGTGTTATACCCATACAGCACATGGGCAACCGCATTGCGCTGATGCTCTCGCAAATTGATCTCCGGGTTCATGCCCACAAAATGAATATGACTTCCGTCATACTCACGGGGTCGGGTGCTGTTAAAAAGCTCATTGTACCTCTTCACCAGCAGAGTCCGCCGCTGCGGATCTTTCCAGACCCAGCCAGCGAAAGCATCCTTGATGGCCTGCTGTTTCTGCTGGGCGAGGGTGGTTTCGTTTTGATTCAGCACACGCTTTTCTTTCCCATCCTCCTCGATGGTATCATAGACGCGGCTGTCGCGCAAGTTCAGGGTATCCTCCAAAATCTTGTATGCGTTGGCTCGGCGAGTACCGTAGGTTTCGGTGGCCATAATGTCACCGAAGCCAGTAGCAGATTTATTGCTGATCCGCCATTCGGAGGTATAGGGAGAATAGCGGACAGTAATGGAGTTGTTGTAGCGGATACGATAGGGCGGCTGAAAAGTTTCCATCATGAACTGCTGCACAATAGAGGGGGCAAGCCATGTGGCACCCAGCCGCACATCAATTTCAGATGCTTCCAAATCTTTGGGCTGCGCCTTAGTCAGTGCGTCCACATTGCCCTTGAACTCCGAGCGGCTTTCTGCAGCAAGTTGTGCCATCCGTAGTTTATCGCGCACATTACCCGAAAGGTATTCGTCCGCTGTTTGCCAGCCGGCTTCCGGGTCGTCAGCATCCGCAGCAGGGTCTTTGAAAATCACGCCGGACAATTCGGTGGTGATGCGCTCATAGTTACCGGGAGTGCCCAGCAGTTCTGCCATATAAGGCAGGTCTACTTTGCCATGCTCCCCGATGGACACTGCCAGTGCTTCGCTGGGGGTATCCACGCTGGTGACAATACGTTCTGGGCGAATCGTCCGCTTGGTGAACATATCTGCCTTAGATTTGAGATTTTTATTCTCGTCCAGATTCTCCAGCGAGCAGAGCAGATAATAGGAGCTGTCATCATCGAACAGGCGGGCATTTTTCTTGTCGTTGATCAGACCGTATTTTGCAGTAAACGCATCGTAGGCATAATTCAGCTTTGCCTGCGATGCCTTGATATCCTCGTCCGGGAAGTCATTCAACTGCTGGTCGATCAACTCGTTGACGATCTGCCGCAGTTCCACCATGCCAGCCACACGGCCTTTGGCGTTGTCGGACAGTTCAATCTGTGTCATGATGGAGTTCTCGCGGTAGTAGATTTCACCATCCACCACAGTATAGCTGAAATTCTTCACGGTAGGGTCTGCGGGCAGAGTTTTGCGCTGCACTTCCGCATCGGCAACGTCCGGAGCGGCAATCTCCACCGCAGTGTACTGGCCCTCGATGTGCTGCACCGCTTCGGTAAGCTGGTCTGCAAGGTTTGCATCTTCGATTGGTGCAACGGTCAGGTCATGGCCGTACTGGGTGCTTTCTAGTTCCAAATTTCCCAGCACCATTTCCGGATGGTCTACAAAATACTGATTGATATTGAAGCCATCTTCGGTCTGCCCCAGCTGCACCCATGCAGGTTCGATGTCTGCAGGGCGGTCACGCTTCTGCAAAAAGAGGATATCCGAAACAACCTCGGTGCTTGCATTTGCCTTAAAAGCGTTGTTGGGTAAGCGGATGGCTCCCAGCAAATCAGCACGTTCCGCCATGTACTTGCGGGCACTGCTGTCTTTGCTGTCCATCGTGAAACGGCTGGTCACGAAAGCAATCACGCCGCCCGGTCGGATCTGGTCGATAGTCTTGGCGAAAAAGTAGTTGTGGATAGAAAAACCCAGTTTGTTGTACGCCTTGTCGTTGACTTTGTACTGACCGAAAGGGACATTACCTACGGCAAGGTCGTAAAAATCTCGGCGGTCGGTGGTTTCAAAGCCAGCAACCGTAATGTCGGCCTGTGGATATAGTTTTTGGGCGATGCGTCCGGTGATGGAATCCAGTTCCACACCATACAGACGGCTGTCAGCCATGCCAGAGGGCAGCATACCGAAAAAGTTGCCAATACCCAAGGAAGGCTCCAAGATATTTCCAGACTGGAAGCCCATCTTTTCCACAGCATCATAGATCCGAAACAGGCTGTTTCAGATCATCGTTATACTGCCACAGGTCAGGGTCGCGAGAATTGCGGCGCACACCAGTATCCGACACATCAAAAACGTAATACAGACGCGGATATCCACTGGATTCATCCAGCAGAGCGATGCCTTTGGAACCTCTGCGCACATAGCGGTTCATCCGGTTGTTCCAGATGTCATAGTCGGCGCAGGCTGTAGCATCGGGCCGCTGGGCGTAGATCATCAGCTGATCTTCAAAGCGGTACTTGTACAGCCGGGATGCAGTGGTCAGGTACGCTGTCCAGCTTTCCCAATACCGGGTCAGGCCGTTGGCTGTGCGTTGGGCAAGAGCAAGGTATTCTTCGGTTTTGCTTGGCATTTTTGCCTCCTTTTTTAGATTTTAGGGTATGAAAAAGCGGGCAACCGTTTTATGGTTGCCCGCAGAGGGTATGTAATAGTTTGATTATCAGGTGCCGTTATCCTTTATGAATTTCATGATGCAGCAGCCCATTGCAATAATTGCGAACAAAGTGTTCAGACCGAGGGTGCCAGAACCCAAAAGGCCATCAAGGAAGCCTCCGACAAGCCATGCTCCCACAGTAAAAATCGTTGCCCAACCGTAACCCATAGAAATTACTCCCTTATAAAAATCGCTTTTACAATTTGAATGGAATCGGTTTTCCAGAAACGATTCCGAAGAAATATAAAAGCCCAATCTCGATAGCCGCACAGATCACCAACAGAAGATTTGCAAGAGTTTTGCTGTTGCTCAACGTTTCAATACTTTTTCGGTATTGGACAAAGACCCACATTTCAGAGGTGAAAAACAAAATGTAGAGGAGGCTGCTCCGAAAAAGAGCCATCATATTCGATAGCGCATAATTGATAAGAATAAGATTTATGGAATGAATAGCAACATCCAAAATCTTTGTGATTTTTCGTTTCATACACAGACACTCCAGCCCTACAGCTCGGTTTCCACTGCAAGTTGCTCCTGCTTCTCTTTTTCGTCAGCGATTTGGACATCAACATCTTCGCGCATCTTTTTCAGAAGTGCGAGGACACGCTTGATCTGGCCCTTGGTGTTCTCTACACGGCTCTGTGCCTGATTGATGTGATCCAGAACTGCCCAGTCTGCAAAGAGGCCGTCAAAGAAGAAATCTGCAAATTTCAGAAAGCTGTCCACCGTAACCTGAAGGTCTGCGGTGATCTCAACATCAGCAAGCTCAGTTTTGAACCGCCGCAGTTCCACTTGAAGCTGTTCGATTTGTTTCTGCGCATCGTCCAGTTCCTCATACTTGGCAAGATCGGCCATCAAACCGCCGCCCATTACGTCCCATGTACTCCAGCCCTCGGCATTGTGGAGGGTTTCGAGAACTTCGTTGACCGTATGCAAGGCAGTCTTTCCTGCGTTGATGGCTTCCAGCAGCTCCCGCTTTTGAACTTTCAGTGCGGCAATGCGGCTTTCGCTTTCCGCAATCTGCTGTGCGGCAGGGTGGGCAGAGACTTTGATGCTTTTGATTTTTTCGGAAAGAGCAGCTTGATACTGACTTTCGCAATCGGACAGCCGTGCCAGTCTATTTTGAATCTGCTTCAAGTCGGCATCAACGGAAGAAAGATCATGGAGAGCCGCATCGTACTTGACGCGGGCTGCATAGGCTTCCTGCCGTTCTTTGTCCAGCTTTTCATCCATTTTTCCAATCACTTGATAGAAAAATGCGGCAAGGCTGTGTCCCTCCAGACGGTCCACATCAGCCTGCTCTGCCAGCTTGGATTTTTCCAGCTTTTTCAGGCAATCAGCAAGCGTATCTCTCTGGGCGGTCAGTTCTTTCTGTTTTGCTTCGCAGCTTTTCTTTTCAGCGACCTGCTGCCAAAGCTCTTTCAACGTAGAATCACTCATATGGAATGTCCTTTCCCGGCATTACGTTTCTTCGTTCAGAAGCTGGTTCAAAAAATGCTGCCGATTATTTACAAATGTTTTGGTGATAACGTAGCTGTCCGTATCTTCATACTGACAAGGATGAATCGTGCCATTGTCGAAGCTAAAAATCTCAGCATCAGGCATTCCGAGGAGAATGGGTGAATGTGATACGATAATGAATTGCGCCCCTTCTTGGGCACACCGATAAATGTTGATCAGTAACGTGAGCTGCCGCTGCGGGGATAAAGCGGCTTCCGGCTCGTCAAAAATATAGACTCCATCTGCACCCATGTAGTCCTGCGCAATGGCGAGGAAACTTTCACCGTGTGATTTTTGGTGATAGCCTTTGGAGGGATGATCGTCATCGGAATAGTCGATTTCCTTGGTGGCTACATTATAGAAACTCTCTGCTCGGAGAAAATACCCGAACTTTGGTCTGCGATACCCCTTGGAAATCGTCATAGCCTCACATAGTTCCGAATGGGAGTTGTATGTGGAAAATGAATAGTTCTTCGTTCCACCCTCTGCGTTGAAGCCGTAAGCAACAGCGATTGCTTCCAGAAGCGTAGATTTTCCACTTCCATTTTCGCCAACAAAGAACGTAATGGGCTTATGGAATGTAAAAGTGTCGATTCCACTGATGGCAGGAATCTGACGAACATAATTGTATGGGCGAACTCTGTTCCAGTCGATGGTCAGCCCTTGGATAAACAAATCGTTCATACAGCACTCCATACTATATAATGTAAGAAACACTTAGCTCCGCTCAAACCCAAGATAGCGGGTGCCCTGAAAACTCAGCTTTCCGATGTCGCCCTGCACGAGCAGACCATAATCGCTTCCGTCCACTTCAAATTCCATCCGGTCGCCGCTCTCCACCTGAAAAGTCACATAGTACGATGTAAATGTGCTAGTGTCGTATCCGTGCGCACCGGACATATCTCCGGCATTGGCACTGCTGGAATGCGAAACATGCGATCAGCGAAACGAGCAGAAGCCGTTCCGCTTTGTCCCAGAATGGGTCGCCGCCCTGACCTTCACCTTTGGTGTTGGTCATCAGTGCGGTCACGAGTTTCAGAACATCCTTTTCACTGTGGATGTACGCCATGGGGTTATAGCGCATACTCTTGGAAAAGTTGATGGTGTTGAAGAATTTTAGCTTGTAGCCGTGCTTTAACAGGGCTTCTCCACATTCCACGCCGATACTACCTTTCGGATCTGTAACTACGAATGATACCGGAAAATTCTTGGAATCACATTGCAGCAGATTCGGCTTGATAGAGAATATCCCATTTTTCAGGTGTGGAACGGAATACATTGACCTGCTTCTTATAAGGGCAGTGGGCATACAGGCAGGTGCGGAACTTGAAATCGGGTCGATAGTACGGGCACAGCTTGCAGCTGTCCGGGGCACGGTCGGAACCTTCGCCAGCGGCGATCACATGGTGCATGGAGTGCTGAACATGGCGCAGAGCTTCGTTTCGCTTGTGGCTCACTTGGCATCACCTCGTTTCTCCAGCGGTGCCATCAGGTCTTTGTAGCAGGGAACCAGCACACAGGGCTTTGCCCGCTTGTAGGGACACCCTTCGCACTTGCTGGGGCCTTTGGGCGGCTCGATCAGATAGTAGCAGTTCTCTTTGCCGAGAACGCAGCCCTTCTTTCGGTTCTTCCAGAAGAAGCAGTGCCGGCAATCTGCCGGGCGGGAAGCATGGTAGCGGATACCGTCCATCGTGACGGTCAGAACTTTTTTCATCGGTAAACCCTCCTTTGGTGGATTCGGGAAGTTCAGCCCGAAAACAAAAAAGCGCGTTCCTCTTTCTGTTCAGAGAGAACAGCGAGTGAACGCGCTATGTATGGAGAAAAGTGTTTTACACGGTTTTGGGCAGGAATGTGGAAAATAGATTTACACAGTTTATCTTGTATTTACATGGATTTACAGGAAAGCGGCTACCAATTTTAGCAGAGAGCCAGAAAACAGGGCTCAAAAGGCGCTTTATGAGGCTTCATTAGCTGGAAAGCCGATTTTATTAGCTGGAGCTGAAAATTCTGCTAATGGCATTAGCTGGCTAATTTTGGTGATAGGTTCAAAATGAAAAATGCGAAGATCGTCTTTCACATGGAAAAATGACCTTCGCATTTCTTAAAAGGATGTCCCTACCCGGGTTCGAACCGGGGGCGTTTCGCTTAGGAGGCGAACCCTCTATCCAGCTGAGGTATAGAGACATATATGTATTATCGTTGATTTTTGACTTTTCTGCACTTTGTATGGAATGCTTTTCACAACGAAGTGACCGACTGCGTTGCAACCGGAACGGTGTTAAACTTGTTGCATCAAAAATTGTTGAGAAAACTTCGATTCCCGGTCTTGCTTTTGATTAGAGCAATCACTTCTGCCCCCAAGGTATCAGGTTGACCGAATTCTTAGGAGGCGGACGCTCTATCCAGCTGAGCTACGGAGACAGATGCCCTATTATAATACAGCATTTTGCGGATAAAATCAAGTTGAACCGTAAAGCAAAATGGTGTATGCTATAGGAGAAATGAAATAGCCGCGGCAGATCTTGCCGCGTGCGGAGGATCTTATGGAAAAGATAAAGAGGAAAAAGCTGTTTTACCGCCCGGCGGGCAAGCGCAAGGGAGGGTATACGCCTACGCAGATCATCTGTGGGAGCTTTGTCATCGTGATCGCGCTGGGCACCTTCCTGCTCAGCCTGCCCATTGCCAGCAGGCATGGGCAGCTGGATGTGCTGGATGCCATGTTCACGGCCACCAGTGCCACCTGCGTTACCGGCCTGATCGTGCGGGACACCTGGACGCAGTTCACCTTCTTCGGGCAGGCCGTGATCCTGCTGCTCATTCAGGTAGGCGGCCTTGGTCTGGTCACGCTCACCAGCTTTTTTGCGCTGGCCATGCGGCGTCGCATGGGCTTCCGTGACCTGCGGCTGCTGGGCGAGAGCGTCTCGGCAGATGGATACGCGCAGGCAAAGGACGTGCTGAAGATCGTGGTGGGTCTGGCCGGGCTGTTTGAGGGCATCGGTATCCTGCTGCTGCTGTTTGTCTTTGTGCCGCAGTTTGGGCTGGAGGGTATCTGGGTCAGTGTGTTTACGGCAATTTCGGCCTTCTGCAACGCGGGCTTTGACCTGTTTGGCCGGTTCGGGCAGTATTCCTCGCTGGTGCCCTATGTGAACAACTACTATGTACAGGCCGTTGTGATGTTCATGATCATTTCCGGCGGTCTGGGCTTTATGGTCTGGGTGGAGATCGGCGAGTACCACAAAAAACACCGCTTGTCTCTGCAGGCTAAGGTGGTGCTGAGCTTCTCGGTGATCCTGTGGCTCGGCGGCGCGGCGCTCATCGCGCTGATGGAGTGGAACAATCCTGCCAGCATGGGCGGGCTCTCTGTGCCCGGTAAGCTGATGGCGGCGCTGTTCCAGTCGGTATCTACCCGTACGGCGGGCATGAATACCATCGACCTTGCCGCTTGCGGGCCCATTACCAAGCTGCTGATGAGTGTGCTGCAATTCATCGGTGCGGCACCCGGCTCCACCGGCGGCGGTGTGAAGGTGACCACCTTTGCTGTCATCATCCTGACCATCCGCAGCGTGGCTCAGGGCCGCGACGATTGTGTGATCGCAGAGCACCACATCGAGTCCAAGACGGTTTATCGTGCTTTGACCATTATCGTGCTCGGCGGGCTGGCGGCGGTTGGCTCGGCTGTGGTGGTGTACTACAACACTTCGGAGGCGGTATCGATCATTGACGCGATCTTTGAATCCTGCTCGGCCTTTGGTACGGTGGGCCTTTCGGTGGGCGTTACCAGCCAGCTGAACCGGGGTGCGAAAGCTTTGTATATGGCGGTCATGTTCATGGGCCGTGTGGGCCCGGTGTCGCTGGCCATGAGCCTGACGGCAAAGCCCGACGATAACAAGCGGAAGATCATGCCGGTGGGACATATCAACGTGGGTTAAATGATTTGAATGCCCTCCGCTGGCGTGTTGGGCATGAATAGAGCAAATCAGGGCAGACTGCGGTCTGCCCTGATTTGCGTTTTCACGTGAAGAGTCGTAAAGGCAAACGTCAGAGTATAATAAAAGTGGGTGCTATCCCAAAACAGCACCCACTTTTTGTATATTGAGAATAAAAAATCACTCTGCGTACAGAGAAATGATGTTCAGCAGGATCTCGGTGCAGCGGTCCATGCGTTCGGCGGTGATGCACTCACACACGCCGTGGAAGTTGAAGCCGCCGGTGCCAAGGTTCGGGCAGGGCAGGCCCTTCCAGCTCAGCATAGCGCCATCGGTGCCGCCGCGCACCGGAATCTCTTCCGGTTCCAGCCCGGCCATGCGGGTGGCCTTGCGTGCGGTTTCTACTAAATGGAAATGCGGCTTGATCTTTTCCAGCATGTTGCGGTAGCTGTCCTTGATCTCCACCTCAACGGTGCCTTCGCCGTACTTGCCGTTCAAAAACTCGGCAATGTCCAGCATGTTGTCCTTTTTGAACTGCAGCTTGTCGGCGCTGTGGTCGCGCAGGATATAGCCCAGTTTTGCGGTGGTCACATCGCCGTACATCTGGCACAGATGATAGAAGCCCTGCCGGCCCTCGGTCGTTTCGGGGCGGGCGGTGATGGGCAGCGCCTGATGGAACTCCATGGCCACATTGGAAGCGTTGATCATGGTGTCCTTGGCAGTGCCCGGGTGGACAGAGAAACCGTGGATGGTCACGGTGGCAGAAGCGGCGTTGAAGTTCTCGTACTCAATGGAACCGGCATCGCCGCCGTCCACAGTGTAGGCAAAGTCTGCGCCGAAGCCGGAGATGTCAAACAGCTCTGCACCCTCGCCAATCTCCTCGTCCGGTGTAAAGGCTACGCACAGTCTGCCGTGGGGCAGGCCCTTTTGCTGCAGAGTCTCCACGGCGGTCAGAATCTCCGCAATGCCGGCCTTGTCGTCGGCACCCAGCAGAGTGGTGCCGTCCGAGGTGATAAGAGTCTCCCCCTTCATGGAGGTGAGGAAGGGGAACATGGAGGGTTTCATCACCATGCCGGTGGCAGGCAGGGTCACGTCGCCGCCGTTGTAGTTCTCCCAGACGATGGGCTGCACATTTTCGCCGCTGGCATCATCGGCGGTGTCCATGTGGGCAATGAGTCCCAGCGCGTGCTTGTCCTCGCAGCCCGGGGTGGCGGGCAGGGTGCCGTAGACGTAGCAGTGCTCGTCCACATGGGCATCCTCCATGCCAAGAGCCTTCATCTCCTCCACCAGCTGGCGGGCAAGGTCGAACTCCCGCTCGGCGGAGGGGTGAGTGCCGGAGGTCTCGTCCGAGGTGGTGTGCACCCGGACATAATTCAAAAGCCGTTCATAAGCGCGCATAAGGCACACTCCTTTTATGTTTCAGTGATGTATACTACGACTTGCTCCTTCTATCATACCCTCTTTTTCGATTTTTTACAACTCTTTTTGCAGCATCTGCATGGAAATATGCGTACTCATGCAAGAGATGAATATAATTCACCGCTAAAAATGCGTCAGTCCGCGCAGAACGTGTTAAAATAAAGACAAAATCAGCCGGGAGGGAAGTTCTATGGCAACAAAAGTCTTTTTTTACACGCTGCGTCCGTACGATGAGCTGAGCATTGCACAGCGGCTGGCACCGCAGCTGGATATCGAGTTCGGCTATACGCAGGAATATCCCACACTGGAAAATGCAGAGCTGGCAAAGGGCTATGACGCTGTATCGGTAACGCCCTGCGATATGAGCGAGTCTATGGTAAAGCGCTTCCATGAACTGGGCGTAAAGTCCATCTGCTGCCGCTCCATCGGCTACGACCATGTGGACCGCGAGACTGCCCGAGCGCTGGGGATGAAGGTGGCCAATGTGGATTATCCCCCAAACGGCGTTGCGAACTTTGCCATTATGCTCATGCTGATGAGCCTGCGCAAGGCGGGCCACATCCTCAAGCGCGGGGAAGCGCAGGACTACTCGCTGCAGGGAAAGATCGGCCGTGACATCTCCACCTGCACGGTGGGCGTGATCGGCACCGGCCGCATTGGCCGCACGGTATTGCAGCATCTGTCCGGCTTTGGCTGCCGTCTGCTGGCCTACGATCTGTACCCCAATGCAGAGGTGAAGAAGATCGCGGAGTATGTGCCGCTGGAGACCCTGCTGGCCGAAAGCGATGTCATCACCCTGCACACCAATGCCACCGAGGAGAACCACCATCTCATCGACGCCAAAGCCATTGAGACCATGAAGCCGGGCGTGACCATCATCAACACCGCGCGCGGCAAGCTGATCGACAGTGATGCACTGATCGCCGGGCTGGAAAGCGGCAAGATCGGCGCGGCGGGCCTGGACGTGCTGGAAAACGAGAACGGCCTGTACTATTATAATCGCATGGGCGATGTGATCCCGAACCCGGAACTGGCGGTTCTGCGCAGCATGCCCAATGTGATCCTGACCGACCACACGGCTTTCTACACCCACGAGGATGTGGAGAGCATGGTGCGCGGTGTGCTGGAAAGCGCCGTGGCCTTTGAACAGAACCAGCCTACCCGGCATGATGTGACCGAAAAGTAAAAAATACCGGTGCAGCTTTTCAACTGTACCGGTATTTTTGTGTCTGTGGAAGAATCAGCTCAGGTCTTCGCCGTTGGTGGCAATGACCTTTTTGTACCAGTAGAACGAATCTTTTCTGTAGCGGTTATAGGTGCCGTTGCCTTCGTCGTCGGCATCGACGTAGATGAAACCGTAGCGCTTGGACATCTGCGCATCGCCCATGCTCACAAGATCGATGCAGCCCCACGGCGTGTAGCCCATCACCGGCACACCGTCCCCGATGGCATCCCGAACGGCTTCGATGTGTTGACGGAGATAGTCAATGCGATAGGCATCGTGTACAGTGCCGTCCGTTTCCGGCTTGTCATGTGCACCGAGACCGTTCTCAACGATGAACAAAGGTTTCTGATAACGGTCGTACAGTTCATTCAACGTGATGCGCAGGCCAGTGGGGTCGGTAGCCCAACCCCAGTCGCTGTGCTTGAGGTACGGGTTCTTCAGCTGACGCACAAATGTGCCCAGAGGTTCTTTTTTATCAGGATCGGCAGAAACCACGCTGGTGAAATAATAACTGAAGGAAAGAAAATCTACCGTACCTTCCTGAAGGATACGCTCATAGTCTGGGTACCAGTCCAGTACGACATCATTGTCCCGATAATAGTTCAGCATGGTCTGCGGGTAGCGACCCCGCGCCATGACATCTTCAAAAAAGAGGTTCAGCTGGTTGGCCTTCATGGTTTCCAGCTCATCCGCTGGTTGACAGGTATAGGCGTAATTGTGCAGCCGGGCGATCATATTGCCAATTTTGCACTGCGGGGCGGTATCGTGGGCATATCGGGTCACAATGGCGCTGGCCACCAGCATGTGATGCAAAGCCTGATGGACACAGCTCTCCGGAGTACGGCTGCTCTTTTCTACAAACATGCCGCCGCCAAGATAGCTGCTGTTGGCAGCCATATTGATCTCGTTAAAGGTGAGCCAGTAGGTCACCTCATCCTTATACTCATCAATCAGAAATTTTGCAAAGTGTGTCCACAGCGCCACCATCTCCGGTTTTTCCCAGCCGTTCAGTTCCTCGGTAAGAGTGATGGGGATATCATAGTGGGTCATCGTGACCAGCGGCTCGATGCCATATTTGTGCAGCTCACGGAAAACATTGTGGTAGAACTGTACACCCTCAGTCAGGGGCTTTTCCTCTCTTCCGGTGGGGAAAAGGCGGGACCAGCTGATACTCATGCGGAATGTCTTGAAGCCCATCTCGCCGAAGAGCGCGATGTCTTCTTTGTAGTGGTGATAGAAATCGACACCTCTGCGGAATGGAAAATTGTATTTTTCGGGGTGAGCCTGATACTCGGAAAAAAGCTCCGGCGTGATTTTCAGCACACGGCCTTCTTCGCCGGGTTTCCGTTCCAGAAAGCGAACGTAATCTATATGAGAAAGTCCACGGCCGCCTTCCGTAGCGGCACCTTCGTACTGTGCTGCAGAAGTTGCGCCACCCCACAGAAAGTTATCGGGAAAATAAGCCATAGTAAACCCTCCTTGATCAGGATTCTTTATACAGGAACAGGGTCAGAACAAACGTGATGACCATGGCGATCAGAATACTGATTACGGTGTTGATCAGATTGGAGACGGACCAGATATATACAGCCAGCGCAAAAAGATTCGGAGCAACAAAAGCATTGGCACCTACACCCATCAGTCCCATGTAGAAACCACCGGCAGCTCCACCGATCATGGCAGCAACCATGGGAGTTTTATATTTCAGCGTGATGCCGTACATTCCGGGTTCGCTGACACCGGGAACAATGTCAGAAAATGCACAGGAGAAAGCCAGGGCACGTAGATCGCTCTTTTTGGTCTTGACACCGACAGCCAGACAGGCAGCGCCCTGCGTGAAGTTTGAAAGGAAAAAGGCAGGGAGAATGATCTGCTCAATGCCGGTGCTGGCAATGGCCTGCACACAGAAGGGCACTGTGCCGACATGCATACCGAACATGACGACAAAGGGGACGATGGCGCAGAAGACAGCCACTGCAATGGGGCCGCAGAGAGAATAGAAAGCCATCAGAGCGGAACAGAAACCGGAAGAAAGCATTGCACCGATGGGGCTCAGAAGGCACAGAGAAAGCGGCGTCATGATAAGAATGGTAAGAGTGGGCTGCAGGATAACACGCAGACTTTTGGGAGAATGGCGGGAGATGAAGTGCTCGACATAGCTCATGACCCATACGCTGAGAACAGCGGGGAAAATGGTGCTGCTATAGGAGGCCGCATAGATGGGCAGGCCAAAGACGCTGCCGCCGGAACCTTCGGTCACCATCTGGACAAAGGTCGGATGAACCAGCATGGCACCGATCAAGGCACCGAGTGCGGGAGTGGCATCGAATTTTTTGGCGGCAAAGAAGCCGATATAGACCGGGAGGAAATAATAGGCGGCATCCGCTACAAAGCTCAGTGTGACAATAGTGGGACTATCGGCAGAGACGGCACCAAGCTGGGTGAGCAGCAGGACCACGGCCTTGATGATTCCGGAGCCGATCAGAATCGGCAGCGTGGGAACGATGCTGCCCACAAAAGCATCCAGAATGGAATTGAGCACTCCCTTGAATGTAAGCTTTTTCTTTGCTTGAGGGGGAAGGTCGTCGACCTTTTCATCAATGGCAGCGTGCTTGGTAAAACCGCCTTCTACACAGACGGCATCGTAGATCTCATTGATATAGTTGCCGATAATGATCTGGAGCTGACCGCCCGTGATCTGAGCGCCAAAAACATTCAGCTTTTTAATCGCATCGATATTGACGAGATCAATATCTTTCAGGTTGAAGCGAAGCCGGGTCATACAGTGAAAACAATTCGTCACATTCTCCTTGCCGCCCACATTGGCAAGAATCTCTTTCGCCAGCGCGCGGTAGTCCGTATTTTTGTTCGCCATAAAGGGAACCTCCTCTTTTCTTTCCGGCTCCCCGAATGTGACCGTAAGGCGGCCGCGGCGCAGGGTGGCGGATGCAACATCCGGCAGTTTTGCCACAGCGTTTTCATCGGACAGACCGGCGTCCTTCAGGGTGACGTAAAGCACGCCGTCCTGAAACTCGCACAGACTGGTGTTTTCTTTTCCGCCAATCAGCGGAAAAAGCTTTTCCAGAAACTTCTCACGATCCATAGGGGAAACCTCCGTTGGTGGATAACTCTATCTGCATCCGGCCCGGACGCGCGCATCTCCGGAGCTGGAAACATTCAAAAAATCAGTTGTTTTCGCAGTTCTGCACACGGTAGATGTGCAGCATCAGGTACAGCACTTCGTCACAGCTGCAATGCCAGCCGTGGTGCTGTTCAATATTCTGCGCCACGGTGCAGGCACAGCGGTAGATATTAGGGTATTCGCGGGAAAGCTCGTCCAGCATTTTCCCGCTGCCCTGTTCCATAGCTGCCCCGGCGGAGAGCCGCCGCACCAGAAACTGGATGTGCATGGCAAACCGGGCATAGTTGTAGCTTTCGCGGTTCAGCACAATGCCAAGCTCCTGCTCCACGGAGGTCGTCACTTCGTCCAGAACTTCCACGGCGGTCAGGGTGCTGGAAAGGTCACTGCCTTCCAGCTCGGCATTGACGATATGCAGCGCAATGCTTACGGCCTCGGCGCGGGGCAGGGAAGAACTGGTACGCAGACGCACGGTCTCCAGTGCCCGCAGGCCCAGCTCGTACTCGCGGGGATACAGATGCTGTACGTCGTAATGGAGCGGAGCTGCCATCCGGATGCCCTGCTTTTCCCGCTGCTGTGCAAAGGCGATGTGGTCGGCCAGCGTGAAGGGCAGGTTGGGGTTCAGCTCGGTGCGCAGGGCAATCTCGGACTGCTCGGTAATATCTGCCGCTGCCAGAAGAGCGCCTTCCGGCAGGTTGGACAGGATTTCGTAATACTGCGGGTCTACGTCATAAAAGGTACGGTAGACCACAGAAAGGTCGGTCAGCTCATAGGGCATCGGGTGGAAGCCTACCCCGCGGCCCAGAACGACCATCTCACGACCACGATTATCCTGCGCCACGGCAGCGTTATTATTGATCTTACGCAGCAGCTTCATGGACAGCTTCCTCCCGACAGAATGTTGAAAAACACGCAATAAAAAGAAAAAACCTCCGAAAGCGTCTACCTGTGCAGAACCGATGACACACCCATAATGTCTTTCGGTTAACTGCCAGTAGCGCCTCCCGAGGAGTAACGACTGGTTTAATTGTCTATAAATATCTTACCAGAACAGACAGAGATAATCCATTCGCGATTTCGACAAAAGATATTCTGAAAAATCAGACGGGTTACCCAAACGTTGGATACAATAAACCCCTGCCGACAGGAGGAATGCCATCGGCAGGAGAAAAGCATAATATTTGAAGAAAATCAACCCAGACTGATGCCCATACGGCGGGCGACGGTGAGCAGCTCGCAGCCCTCCGGCACGTTACGGGTCTTGCCTGCAATATCGACCAGACGGTTCTGGGTGACGTGACCGTTCACCATGGCGACTGTCACGCCGTAGCGCTCGATCTCCACCAGCTTTGCCGCATAGCTGCCGAACTGGGTGGCCAGAACACGGTCGTAGGCGCTGGGGCTGCCGCCGCGCTGCATGTGGCCCGGGATGCACACACGGGTCTCCATGCCGGTCTTTTTCTGCACGGCCTGTGCAATGCGGTTGGTGGCGGTGGTGCCAAAGCCTGCCTCGGCGCGCTTTGCCATCCACTCCTTGCGCTTCATGCCGGCTTCCTCGCAGTTGATGGCACCCTCGGCTACAGCGATGATGGAGAAGTTGGAACCCTTTTTGGCGCGGCGCTCCACGGCAGAGCACACACGGTCGATATCATAGGGCTGCTCCGGCAGCAGGATGATGTCTGCACCGCCAGCAATGCCGGAGTACAGCGTCAGCCAGCCGGCCTTGTTGCCCATGATCTCGATGCACATTACGCGGCTGTGGCTGCCGGCGGTGGTATGGATGCGGTCGATGACGTCGGTGGCAATGTCCACGGCAGTGTGGAAGCCGAAGGTCACGTCGGTGCCGTAGATATCGTTATCGATGGTCTTGGGCAGGCCGATGATGTTCAGGCCCTCCTGCGAGAGCAGGTTTGCGGTTTTGTGGGTGCCATTGCCGCCCAGACACAGCAGGCAGTCCAGCTTGGCTTCCTTGTAGGTCTTTTTCATGGCGGCGACTTTATCAACGTTGTCGTTCTCCACCACACGCATCATTTTAAAGGGGGTGCGTTTGGTGCCCAGAATGGTGCCGCCCAGCGTCAGGATGCCGCGGAAGTCGTCCTCACACATCTCTTTGTAATCGCCGTTGATGAGACCGCTGTAGCCGTTCAGGATGCCCACGATCTCCACATCCTCGCCCATGCGGGCATACAGCGCTTTGGCTACGCCGCGGATGGTGGCGTTCAGACCCGGACAATCACCGCCGGAGGTCAGGATTCCAACACGTTTTTTCATTCAAAAGCCCTCTTTCATTTGCTGTTCAGCACCGCGCATTCCGGCTCCGAAAGTCAGTCTGCCCGGGAACCCGCTTATTTATAGTATAAGATTATTCCGGATGGGGCACCGTGTCAAGAGAAGTGCAAAAAATTTACACGGTCCCACGGACTGTTTTTGCGGGCAGAGCAGATGGGAGAAAAGTTTTGCGGAAAAAATAAAAAAATGGTTGACAAGCAAGGCCCTTTCGAGTATAATATTCCCTGTCAGCAGCGCACGGCGCGGCAGACAAACAGAATAATGGGGATTTGCATAGTGGTAGTGCGGTAGACTCTGACTCTACTTGTGGGAGTTCGATTCTCTCATCCCCAACCAGAAAACCGCAGTCTCAACTGGCTGCGGTATTTTCGGGGCATAGCGCAGTTGGTAGCGCGCCTCGTTCGGGACGAGGAGGCCGTGGGTTCAAATCCCGCTGCTCCGACCATGACGGATATTCTTACAGCATCTGAGATGCTGCGGAATGTCCGTCTTTTTTTGTTTGCTGATTTGCTGGATAGCGATACCACAGGGGCGCAGTTCACAACTGTGCCTTTTTGCATTCATCGGCACATCATTCCTGCGCAGGCATTGGCTGCGGTCGTGTCCAACGCAAGATCTGTTGTTTCCTCAATGCGGTACTGGGCAAAGTAGCCCTCCTCCAGCGGGATCCACCGGGCGGCAAAATTGGCGTACCGCTCACCCTCCCGTGCCTGCAGGCGGCGGGTCTGTTCTTCTTTTGAGCAGGTGACAAAGACCCGCAGGGTCTCATACCCGGCCAACAGCGGGTGATGGCTGTAGCTGCCCTCCAGAATAACCAGTGGCTGTGCGGCAAGCTCCTGCACAGGCTGGTATGCGCCCGCCCGGCAGGAGTAGGCGCGGTAGAGCACCGGCTGGCCCTCATAGGCCGGACGCAGGGCTTCATCCCGCAGACGGATAAGGTCCATGTTGGCGCAGGGTGTTTTTTCCCAGCTGCGTACACGCTGGGCGGGCGGCAGATAGAAATCGTCCGTGTGCAGGACGATGCTGGCCGGGAACTGCCGGGTCAGCCGGTCGGCAAGGGTGGTCTTGCCGCTGCCGCAGCGGCCATCCAGCGCCAGAACCAGCGGCTTTGTGGGCTTCTGGGCCAGTGCGGCGGCGAGGATCGAGATCAGGCTTTCCGGTGTGATGTTCTGCGCCATGGGAAATGTGCTCCTTTTATAAGATAGAACCCTCTCAGTCATTGCTGCGCAATGCCAGCTCTCCCGAAGGGGAGAGTTTTTGAATGCACTGACTCTATAAAGAGCTCCCCCCTGAGTGGAACGACTTCCCCCGCGCCGGGGGAAGATGGCGAAGCCAGAAAGGGGAACGGCTGGCGCGTTAGCGCCTGAGAGGGTTTTCCTTATTATACCATACCGTATCTCAAAACGGTAGGATGCGCAAAAAACAGGCCGAAGCAAATGGAGGTTTGCTGTAAATAACTTTTTTCGGAAAAAGTGTTGACAATGCCCCCGGACTGTGGTAAGATACAGTCACGTTAGAAATAACTAACTGCAAGAAACCGATCGGCAGGCCGAAGCCTTGAATGCTCCGTGCAAAGCCGCTTCTTTTTTGAAATCTTGGTTAGAATCATCTAACTCATAAACACGGTGCATCCGGGAAACAATAGCCCGGAGAACCAAGGCGGGAGGGCACAGACATGGAGCGCAATTTTGAAACGGTCATGATCGAACAGTGTGCCCCGGTGCTGGCCAGCCTGAAACCGGCGGGCCTGTTCCGCTACGAGACCCGCGACTGCGCCGACCTTGCACGCCGCGTGAAAAACTGGAATGTCCAGCTTGAGCCCAAGGGCCTGCGGGTGCGGGTGCTCAAGGGCTGCGCGCGCAGCCACCGGTATCTTGTGTACGTCTACCGCGAAAGCAAGCTGTCTGCTGTACTGGCAGACGAAAAGGTGCAGAGCTTCCTGCAGCAGGAGGGATACTGTCTGCCGGAAGCGGGGGAACCGCTGGATGTGGGCGGCATGCTCACCCAGCTTTCCCGCCGGCTGTGCTGCTCGGCGGATTTTCCCCATGAGATCGGGGTGTTCCTTGGCTATCCGCTGGGGGATGTGGTGGGCTTTATCGAGAACCGCGGCAAGAACTTTACCTGCTGCGGCTGCTGGAAGTCCTACGGCGACCCGGATGCAGCGCAGAAGCACTTTGATCAGCTGAGCAAATGCACAGCTGTCTATCTGCGGCTGTTCCACAGCGGAACGCCCATTCTCCGCCTTGCCGTGGCGGCTTGATGTTGTCATTCTCTTTTCAAATACTCTCTTTTTATCCTGGCGCCTGCTGGTGTCCACGCACCGGCGGGAAAGAAATCCTCCTTTTGACACGCGGCCGCGCGGTGCAGAATGACCACTGTACCGCGCGGCTGTGTCATTTGCTGCAAAAGAGCACAGCAGGAGTAGGAAAAAGCCTTGTGATAGTTTACAAGATGTCGCCAAAAAAGAACGAGAAAATGTAAACAATGGCTAACTTTGACTCAATAATTTGAGTTAGTTATTGTTGATTGTGGTGAAAAAACGGAAAAAATCGGGCGGAAAAATTGTTTGTTCATATAAACTAACTTTTAATTATGAAAAAACTATTGACATCAAAGGTTAGTAAGCGTAAACTATCCACGCTGGTAGTTGCGGCTGACTAACCGCAGCGATATCCCAGATTCAAACAGGAAGGGAAGCGGAAGTATGATGCCTTTGACAATGGCAAAAGCAGGGGAGACCGTCACCATCAAAAAGATCACCGGCAAGGACGAGATCCGGCTGCATCTGGCAGAGCTGGGTTTTGTGGTGGACAGTGAGGTAACGGTCGTCAACGAGATCGCAGGCAACCTGATCCTGCAGGTCAAGGAGAGCCGCATCGCGCTGGACAAGACGATGGCAAACCGTATCATGATTGGCTGAACAGTGCCCCGGCGCTGTTTGGGAGCTGCTCCGAAACTGGAATAGTCTCTCTATAAAGACAAGCAGAGGAGGATGGTTAAGAATGAAAACTCTGAAAGATGTAAAGGTCGGCGAGACCGCTACTGTGGCAAAGCTGCACGGTGAAGGCCCGGTCAAGCGCCGCATCATGGACATGGGCATCACCAAGGGTGTCGAGATCTATGTCCGCAAGGTGGCACCTCTGGGCGACCCCATGGAGCTGACCGTGCGCAACTACGAGCTGAGCGTGCGCAAGGCCGATGCTGAAATGATCGAAGTAGTCTGATCCCAAAGGGAGGAAGGATTAAGCAATGAGCATTAAAATTGCACTTGCCGGCAACCCGAACTGCGGTAAAACGACCCTGTTCAACAATCTGACCGGCTCCAACCAGTATGTCGGCAACTGGCCCGGCGTTACGGTGGAAAAGAAGGAAGGCAAGCTGAAGGGCGATAAGGATGTTATCATTCAGGACCTGCCCGGCATCTACTCTCTGTCTCCGTACACGCTGGAAGAGGTCGTCTCCCGTACCTATCTGGTCAAGGAGAAGCCCGACGCCATCCTGAACATCATCGACGGCACCAACATCGAGCGCAACCTGTACCTGACCACCCAGCTGATCGAGCTGGGCATCCCGGTGGTCATGGCGGTGAACATGATCGATCTGGTGCGCAAGAACGGCGATAAGATCGACCTGAAGAAGCTGAGCGCAGAGCTGGGCTGTCAGGCTGTGGAGATCAGCGCACTGAAGGGCGAGGGCACCGAGGCCGCTGCAAAGGCTGCTGTGGCTGCCGCCAAGGCTACCAAGGCCGGCGAGCTGCCTCACGTGTTCACCGGCAGCGTGGAGCACGCCATTGCCCACATCGAAGAGTCCATTCAGGGCAAGGTGGATGACCGCTTCCTGCGCTGGTACGCTGTCAAGCTGTTCGAGCGCGACGACAAGGTGCAGGATGAGCTGAAGCTGGACAAGACCCTGATGGATCACATCGATCAGCACATCAAGGATTGCGAGACCGAGCTGGACGATGATGCAGAGAGCATCATCACCAACCAGCGCTATGCATACATCAACACCGTGGTGGGTAAGGCTGTCAAGAAGAAGGCCCGCGTGGAGCACCTGACCGTTTCCGATAAGATCGACCAGATCGTGACCAACCGTATTCTGGCTCTGCCCATCTTCGCACTGGTCATGTACCTGATGTACTCCCTGTCCATGGGTACCTCCATTGCAGACGGCGGCTGGGCCATCGGTACCTTTGCCACCGACTGGACCAACGATGTCCTGTTCGGTGAGATCGTTCCCAATGCTCTGGGCGGCTTGCTGGAGAGCATCGGCGTGGCAGGCTGGCTGTACGGCCTGATCATGGACGGCATCGTTGCCGGTGTCGGCGCAGTTCTGGGCTTCGTTCCCCAGATGCTGGTGCTGTTCTTCCTGCTGTCCATTCTGGAGGATGTGGGCTATATGTCCCGTGTCGCCTTCATCATGGACCGTATCTTCCGCAAGTTCGGCCTGTCCGGTAAGAGCTTCATCCCTGTTCTGGTGGGCACCGGCTGCGGCGTCCCGGGCGTCATGGCATCCCGTACCATCGAGAACGAGCGCGACCGCCGCATGACCATCATGACCACCTGCTTCATCCCCTGCGGCGCAAAGATGCCCATCATCGGCCTCATCGCAGGTGCGATGTTCGGCGGTTCTTCTCTGGTGGCTGTCTCTGCTTACTTCATTGGCATGGCTGCCATCATCTGCTCCGGCGTGATCCTGAAGAAGACCAAGCTCTTCGCAGGTGATCCCGCTCCCTTCGTGATGGAGCTGCCCGCATACCATGTGCCTGCATGGGGCAACGTGTTCCGTGCAACCTGGGAGCGCGGCTGGTCCTTCATCAAGCGCGCAGGCTCCGTCATTCTGGCCGCTACCGTTGTGCTGTGGTTCATGCAGGGCTTCGGCTTCGAGAACGGTGCCTTCGGTATGGTCGAGGATCAGGACAACTCCGTGCTGGCTGCTATCGCAACCAAGGTCGCATGGATCTTTGCACCTCTGGGCTTCGGCAACTGGCGTGCAACCGTTGCTTCCGTCTCCGGCCTGATCGCAAAGGAGAACGTGGTTGGTACCTTCGGTGTTCTGTATCACTTCGGCGGCGAGCTGTCTGAGAACGGCGATGAGATCTGGGCTGCTGTTGCGCAGGACTACACCGCTCTGTCGGCTTACGCCTTCATGATCTTCAACCTGCTGTGCGCTCCCTGCTTCGCTGCTATGGGCGCCATCAAGCGCGAGATGAACAACGGCAGATGGACGGCCATCGCCATTGGTTACATGTGTGCTCTGGCTTACTGCGCAGCTCTGGTGGTTTACCAGCTGGGCGGCCTGATCACCGGCGAGGTTGGCTTCAACTTCTTTACCATCGTGGCGGCTGTGGTTCTGGCTTGCTTTATTTACCTGCTGGTCCGTCCCAACAAGTACACCGGCGACAACGAGGTCAAGATCGACGTTTCCAAGATCACTGCAAACAAGTAAGCTTCGTCTGCTGAAAGGAGAGATGCTTTATGATGGAATTTCTGGCAGCAAACTTTAATCTGTCTACGATCATTGTGGCAGTCATCGTGTTTGGCGGTGTGGGCTGGATCACATGGCACTCTCACAAGCATGGCGGCTGCGGTGGCTGCGGCGAGGGCGGCTGCAATGGTAATTGCGGCGGCTGCAGCGGCTGTCACTGATCGGTAAAAACCGCAAGGGGCGCGGGCTGGAACTTTCGGCTCGCGCCCTTTTTTCAAAAGAAAAAAGTTAGCCTTGAGTAACATCAAAACGAAAGAGAGTGATCGGGATGGAACTTACGTCGGCGCATCTGCGCTATCTGCTGGCGATCTACGAGGTCTCGCAGACCCATCTGGATATCAGCTCCCGCAGCATTGCGGAAAAGCTGGGGGTCACAAAGCCCTCAGTGGTGCGCATCATGAACCTGCTTATGGAGCATGGCATGATCGTAAAGGAGCATTACGGCAAGATCTACATGACCGACCGGGGCATCTGGGTGGCAAAGCAGGTGGACCGGCAGCTGAAAACGATCCTGACCCATTTCCCGCCGGTCGGTGAGCCGCTGTCAGAGGAGGAACGCTTTGCGGCGGCGCTGGCCATGACCAGTGCACTGCCGGAGCGCATCTTTACCGGCGAATATGAGCGTTTGTTCGGAACAGCGGCGGATGACACAGAAATGGAGAAAGCCCAGTGATCAACAAAAAACTGCTGTCCTTTGACCGCGGTGCACTGCGGTATGTGGAGCTGAATGTGCTGTTCCAGTGGCTGGGAATGCTGTGCAATGTGGTGTTTGTAAAGGCTGTTGCGGGGCTTATCGGTGCTGCCTTTGCGGGCAGCCTGACCAGCGCCCTGCTGTGGCAGCAGCTGGTGCTGTGCCTTGCTACGGTGCCGCTGCGCTTTGCCTGCACCATGCTGGCCTCCGGCATGAGCGACCGGGCGTCCAAAAACGTCAAGCGCACCCTGCGCAGCAGCATCTACGCAAAGCTTGCCCGCCTTGGCCCCAACTACACCGAGACGGCGGCCACCAGCGAGGTGGTGATGCTGGCCAGCGAAGGCGTGGAGCAGATCGATACCTACTTTGCAAAGTATCTGCCCCAGCTGTTCTACAGCCTGCTGGCTCCTGTTACCCTGTTCGCGCTGCTGGTGGGTGTGCACGCACGGTCTGCCATCATCCTGCTGTGCTGCGTGCCGCTGATCCCCATGTCCATCGTGGCGGTGCAGAAGTTTGCCAAAAAGCTGCTGGCGAACTACTGGGGCGAGTACACCACCCTTGGCGACAGCTTTCTGGAAAACATTCAGGGCCTGACCACCCTGAAGATCTATCAGGCAGACGGCTGGAAGCACGAGCAGATGAACGCACAGGCTGAGCGCTTCCGCAGGATCACTATGAAGGTGCTCACCATGCAGCTGAACTCGGTGACACTGATGGACCTGATGGCCTACGGCGGTGCGGGCCTTGGCATCATCAGCGCGGTGGCTGCATTTGCGGCAGGCCGGCTGACCCTGACCGCCACATTGACCATCGTGCTGCTGGCGGCAGACTTCTTCCTGCCGCTGCGGCTGCTGGGCAGCTACTTCCACATTGCCATGAACGGCGCCGCTTCGGCAGAAAAGATCTTCCGGCTGCTGGCAGCGGAAGAGCCTGCCGACGGCGACCGTCTGCCCGGCGAAAACACCACCCTGCAGCTGGAGCATGTCACCTTTGGCTACGAAAAGGACCGCACCATTCTGAACGATGTATCGCTCACCATCCCGCAGGGCAGCTTTGTCTCGCTGGTGGGCGAGAGCGGCTGCGGCAAAAGCACGATCGCAGCGCTGCTGTCCGGCAGCCGCACCGGCTATACCGGCAGCGTGACGCTGGGCGGCGTGCCGGTGCAGGAGCTGCAGCAGGAACAGCGCCTGCGCACCCTGACGCTGGTGCCCCACAACGCCGCCATCTTCAAAGGCACGGTGGAGAGCAATCTGCGCATGGCAAAGCCGGATGCCTCCGAAACAGAGCTGTGGAACGCACTGGAACAGGTGAATCTGGCCGATTTCTGCCGCAGCCAGAATGGCCTGCAGACCGCCTTGCATGAAGGCGGCAGCAATCTTTCCGGCGGTCAGCGCCAGCGCCTTGCCATGGCCCGCGCCCTGCTGCATGATACGCCCATCTACCTCTTCGACGAGGCTACCTCCAACGTGGACGCCGAGAGCGAGAACGACATCATGCAGGCCATCCACAGTCTTGCCGGGAAAAAGACGATTATCCTGATCTCCCACCGTCTGGCAAACGTGGTGCACAGCGACTGCATCTATGCAATGAGCAATGGCCGTGTGATCGAGCAGGGCACCCACGCCGAGCTGCTGGCAAAGCAGGGGGCTTACAGCCGCCTGTATCTGGCACAGCGGCAGCTGGAAACACTGGAAGAGGAGGATGCCTGAGCATGAACAAGAGCAATCATCGCAGCCCCTTTGCCATTGTGGGGAGGCTCATCGTACTGGTAAAGCCCATGCTGCCCGTTATGCTGGCAGCGATCGTGATGGGGGTGGCAGGCCATTTCTGCGCCACCTTCATTACCATCTTTGGCGGTTTTGGCATCCTGCGTGCGCTGGGGCTTGCAAGCCCGGTGGGGACTGTGGGCACGGCCTTTGCCTGCATTCTGGTGTTTGCGCTGCTGCGCGGCGTTCTGCGCTACGCAGAGCAGGCATCCAACCACTATATCGCCTTTAAGCTGCTGGCCCTGATCCGCGATAAGGTGTTCGGGGCGCTGCGCCGCCTGACCCCTGCAAAGCTGGAAGGCCGTGACCGCGGCGACCTGATCTCGCTCATCACGGCCGACATCGAGGCGCTGGAGGTGTTCTACGCCCACACCATTTCGCCCATCTGCATTGCGTGCATCTGCGTCATCGGCATGACGGGCTTTGTGGGCAGCTGGCACATCCTGCCTGCGCTGGTGCTGCTGGCGGGCTATCTGCTGGTGGGCGCGGCCCTGCCGGTGTGGAGCGCAAAGCGCGGCGACCGTGCCGCCCGGGAGTACCGTCAGGCACTGGCCGATACCAACAGCTATGTGCTGGAAAGCCTGCGGGGCCTGAAGGATACCCTGCAGTATCAGGACACCGCAGCCCGTGCCGAGGGCATCACGGCCCACAGTGAGACGCTGGGCGAAAAGCAGAAGGCCCTCAAGTACCGCGAGGGCCTGACCGTGGCCCTGACCAATACCCTGATCCTGCTCACGGTGCTGGCCGTGCTGGGCACCAGCCTGAGCCTTTACCAGAGCGGAAAACTGGGTGCCGAGGGGGTGCTGGTGTGCACCCTTTCGGCTCTGAGCTCCTTTGGCCCGGTGGTGGCACTGGCAAACCTTGGTGTGGGCCTGACGCAGGTGTTCGCCAGCGCCGACCGTGTTCTGGACCTGCTGGAGGAAGAGCCTGTCACGGCGGATGTGACCGACGGCACAGACACTGCCTTTGTGGGTGCTGCGGCAGAGCATGTGAGCTTTGCCTATGCCGAGGAAGAGATCCTGCATGACCTGAGCCTGACCATTCCGGAAAAGAAGATCGTGGGCATCACGGGCCGTTCGGGCAGCGGAAAGTCTACCTTCCTGCGGCTGCTGATGCGGTTCTGGGATGTGTCCGGCGGCAGCATCCGCTTTGGGGAACAGGACATCCGCCGGGTGAACACCGCCGCCCTGCGTGCGCAGGAGAGCCTTGTGACCCAGGAGACCGAACTGTTCGACGACACCATCGAGAACAACATCCGCATTGCAAAGCGGGATGCCACCCGGGAAGAGGTGGAAGCGGCCTGCAAAAAAGCTGCACTGGATGGTTTCATCCGCAGTCTGCCCAAGGGCTATGACACCCCGGTGGGTGAGCTGGGCGGTGCCCTTTCCGGCGGCGAGCGTCAGCGCATCGGTGTGGCGCGTGCGTTCCTGCACGATGCGCCGTTTCTGCTGCTGGACGAGCCTACCTCCAATCTGGACAGCCTGAACGAGGGGGTCATCCTCAAGGCTGTGCGGGCAGAGTGCAAAGACAAAACGGTGCTGCTGGTCTCTCACCGAAAGTCTACCATGGCGGCGGCAGACATCAGCTTTTCGGTGGAAAGCGGCCGCCTGAGCTGAAAACGGGTTCTACAAAGAAACAGCCGGTCTCCTGTGCGGAGGCCGGCTGTTTTTGGTTATAGAGAATTACTGGATCGCATTCAGGATCTGCTGTGCAATGTACTTGTGGCCTTTGACGGTGGGGTGGCCGTCCGCAGCGGTCTGGGTGCGGGGAATGCCCACATAGATCAAGCCTTCCTGTGCGGCAAGGTCTTTGGCAAAGCGGTTCAGTTTGCTGAAGTAGCGGTTCCATGCGGGCAGCAGAGGCACCGGATTGGTGTAGCCCAGCAGCACGATTTTGGCATCCGGGTTCAGTGCGCGGATACTGGCCACGATCTGCGGCAGGCTGTTGGTCACATTGGTATAGGCCTGATCGCAGATCTCATCCATGCCGCGGAACAGCAGGCGGTTGGTGGCGCGGCTCTCGTCAAAGGTAAGGGTCATACGGTTCAGCGCTTCGAGGAAGAGCCCCAGCTTCTGGAAGTTGAAATCACGCAGGGCACCGCTGACCATCAGCCCGGCCAGCTGCTCGCTCTTCCAGTTGGTGGCCTCGCCCAGACCTACGATGCAGGGCACCAGCGCGTCGTTGGAGCCAATCTGGATGGAAATGATATCGGCCTTGCGCAGATATTCCTGATATTCCGGGTAGACGTAGTACGAGCCGGAAGCCTGATTCATCTTGGGCATGGCGCTGTTCTGCACCATATCCACCATATCAGGGCTCATCAGGCTGGGCAGGCCCAGATTGATGGCATGCTGGCGGTCCAGCCCAAGGCCCTTGCCCACAAGGGCGGTGTAGCACTGGGAAGAGTAGCCCTCGAAGTTTGGCCGGAGATCGTAGCCGATCTGGGCGATGTTGTATTTCATATCGGCAAGGCCGACACCGGAGGTGATGCTGTCGCCCAGCGCCACATAGGTGAGCTGCGGCTCCGGTTCGCCGGCTGTCTGGGCATCGGCGGGCGCTGCAGCCTGTTCCTGCTGCACTTCTGCTGCTTCGGCGGCAGGCAGCTCCGTCTGTTCGTCGGCAGCAAATGCAGGCATGGCCAGCAGCACAAGCGCTGCCGCTGCGGCCAGAAAGCTGGCAAATTTTTTGTTTTTCATTGAGATTCCTTCTTTCCGGAATGACTGCACCTGTGCGGCACAGCTGTTGTCTCTATGATAAAATGGAAAGTAAAAATTGTCAACTGACAAAATTCAAAAAATTGCGGTCATCGCTGCGTCCGTATTCTGCGGTTTCTTCCATACAAAAAAGCTCTCCCTTTCGGGAGAGCTCAGTGTCTGAAAAACGATAGGGTGAAGTTCAGGATCAATAATCGCGGGGAGTGATCTCTTCCTCCAGCTTGCGGTAGTCCACCTTGCCAACGGGGGTCATCGGCATTTCGCTGATGAACTTGTAGCTCACCGGCTGCACGTACTCCGGCAGCTCTTCCTTGCACAGCTGGCGCAGCTCACGCACGATCTGGCGCTTCTTTTTGTCGGCCTCCGGGTCCAGCACCACGTAGACGAAGGGCAGGCGGCCCTGCACATGGTCCTTGTCGGTGCAGCCCACCACCGAGCACTGATGCACAGCCGGATGGCGGCTGATGACGTTCTCGATCATGGACGGGAACACCTTGAAGCCGTCGTGACGGATGATCATGCGCTTGATGCGGGAATCCAGATACACAAAGCCGTCCTCGTCCATGTAGCCGACATCGCCGGTGTGTGCCCAGATCTGGCCGTCTGCATGGCGGCGCAGGATCATATCGGTCTCATCGGGCTTGTTGTAGTAGCCCTTCATGACGGTGGGGGTGCAGATGCAGATCTCGCCGCGCTCACCGATGGGCAGCTCGGTCTCGGTGCCGGGCTCGAAGATGGACACCACCGTGTTCAGCATGGGAATGCCCACGCTGCCGGGCTTGGTCACGTTGCCGGCGGCAACGGTAGCGGCAGAAGCGACTTCGGTCATGCCGTAGCCCTTGGCCAGCGGATACTCCACGTTGTGTGCCTTCAGGAACTCGTTCACGGTCAGCTCAGCGCCCAGCGGCAGCGAGTCGCCGCCGGCGGCATAGTTGCGGATGAAGGAGAGATCCTTCTTCTTCTTGAGCAGCGGAGAAGCTGCCATCTGCTGGTAGTGAGCCGGAACGCCGAACATGTGTTCGGGCTTGTGCTTCCAGATCAGTGCGCCCAGCTTGTCGGGGTCCAGATTGGGGATGATGACGACGTGCAGGCCCATGACCAGCGGCATATGCACGCCGCAGGCATAGCCGTAGGCAATGAACGGAGGCATAACGTTCATCAGCTTCTGGCCGCGGCAGAACAGGTTGCTCTGGGCAATGAATTCGTGGGCCAGAGAGTTGAAGCTGTCGTCGGTCAGCATAACGCCCTTGGGCGAACCGGTGGTGCCGCCGGTGTGCACCACCACGCAGGCGTGCTGCGGGTCGTAGGGTTCGGCATTCATGCTCTGATCCTTGCCCTGTGCAATAAAGTCCTTCCAGTGGATCACGTTGGACTTGTAGCGGTTCTTATCGGGGTTGGTCAGCTTGTAGCCGACGGCCAGATGCAGCGGCAGGGAGTCTGCGGGGCTGATGACCAGCACGCGCTCCACATTGGTGCGCTTTTCTGCCTTGTGGCAGCGCTCATAGGTCACATTCAGGCAGATCAGCAGGCGGGAATCTACTTCCTCGATGTACTCGTGGATACCCTCAACGCTGTAGCGCGGGTCCACCAGATTCAGCGTTGCGCCGATCATATCGACAGCGTAGAAGGCGTAGATCACCTCGGGGGTCATCACACTGACAACGGTGATGATGTCGCCCTTCTTCACGCCGAGAGCACGGAAGGCAGCAGCGGTTTTCTTGACATTCACAAAGAGGTCTGCAAAGGTGAATTTGCGGCCATAATACTCCAGAGCGGTCTCGCTCAGATGGTTCTTGTTCTGATGGCAGAGATACTCAAAGGCGCTGCACTTGGGCAGAGGCATGTCGATGTATTTCTGGTCATAATACTTCAGCCAGGGCTTCGCAGTGGACGCATAGAGCGGTTCACGCTGTTCAGTAGTCATAGAATAAAGTCCTCTTTTCTTTCTTCTTTTCATTGCTAAAAGCCGACAGCTTTGCAAGAAAGATGAAAGCCGCCGGTCAGATCACGCAAATAACTCAAAAATTAGAATCAACAATGCAGTCTCTATTGTAGTGGAGCCGCCTGAGAATGTCAAGAAATAAACTATGAACGTTGCGTAAAAGTGCCGTAAAACAACGATTCAGCCCGAAATGTCGGGGGTCAGCGCGGCAGCCACTGCTCCGCTTCGGCGGCGCTGCACAGCACAAAATGCTCAGGCCGCAGTTCGCGCCACTGAGGGGTCTCTCTGGAGTAGTCGTGCATGGCGGGGTCGTAGACCAGAAGCTTTTTCTGCCGCTCCCGGCGGGGGTCCGGCATGGGAATGGCGGACAGCAGGCTGCGGGTGTAGGGGTGGATGGCGTGGGCCGTCAGCTCTTCGGCCCCGGCCAGCTCCACGATGCGGCCCTTGTGGATCACGGCGATGCGGTCGGAGATGTAGCGCATCACGGACAGGTCGTGGGCGATGAACAGATAGGTGATGCCGCGTTCTTTTTGTAAATGGCGCAAAAGGTTCAGCACCTGCGCGCGGATGGACATATCCAGTGCGCTGATGGGCTCATCGGCAACGATGAACTCCGGCTCCACGATCAGCGCCCGGGCGATACCGATGCGCTGGCGCTGCCCGCCGGAAAATTCGTGAGGAAAGCGGGAAGCAAATTCCGGCAGCAGGCCCACGTCCCGCAAAGCCTGCCTTACCCGCTCCTCCCGCTGGGCGGCGGTGAGGTCGGGCCGGACGTTCTGCAGGCCCTCGCCCACGATATAGCTCACCTTGGCGCGCTCGTTCAGCGAGGACTGCGGGTCCTGAAAGATCATCTGGATCTCCTTGATGATCTGCCGGTCCAGCTGGCGGGAAATTTTGCCGTTGATCTTCTGGCCTTTATAAAGGATGTCACCGCCGGAGGTGGGCAGGATGCGCAGGATGGCCCGGCCGATGGTGGTCTTGCCGCTGCCGCTTTCGCCCACAAGGCCGAAGGTCTCGCCCTTATAAATTTTAAAGCTGGCGTCCTGCACGGCATGATAGGTGCTGCGGCCGGAGCCGTAGGTCACGTTCAGGTGGTTTACTTCCACAAGAACTTCGCGTTCATTTTCCATCTTACAGCCCCTCCTCTCGCAGCATTTTCACCGCAGCAGGCGGCTCGACTCTGGGTGCCCGGGGGTCCAGCAGCCATGTCTTGGCCTTGTGGGTGGGGGATACGGTAAAGTAAGGCGGGCGCCTGACAAAATCGATCTTGAGCGCCTGCGGGTTGCGGGGCGCAAAGGCGTCGCCGCGGATCTCTGCAAACAGGTTCGGCGGTGTGCCCACGATGTTGAATAGGTCCTCGCCCTTCACGCCAATCTGGGGCATACTGGAAAGCAGTGCCCATGTATAGGGGTGGCGGGGGTCGTAGTAGATCTCGTCGGCGGTGCCGATCTCCACGATGTCGCCCGCGTACATCACGGCCACCCGGTCGGCAATGTTGGCCACCACGCCCAGATCGTGGGTGATGAGCAGGATGGTCAGATCGTACTTGACCTGCATTTTTTTGAGCAGCTGCAAAATCTGGGCCTGAATGGTCACGTCCAGTGCAGTGGTGGGCTCATCGCAGATCAGAATTTTGGGGCTGCAGGCCGCTGCAATGGCGATCACAACCCGCTGACGCATCCCGCCGGAGAACTCGTGCGGGTACTGCCGGAACCGCTTTTCCGGCTCCGAGATGCCCACATCCCGCAGGTATCCCAGCGTCTTTTCCCTTGCGGCAGCGCCCTTCAGGCCCTGATGCAGGGTGACGGCTTCCATGATCTGTGCCCCGATGGTCTTCAGCGGGTTCAGGCTGGTCATGGGGTCCTGCATGACCATGGCGATCTCCCGGCCGCGTACCCGCAGCCAGTCCTTTTCGGTTCTGAGGTCGGAAAGGCGCAGCGGCTTGCCGTCCGCCATGCCGTAGTAATCGATGGTGCCCCCGGTGATGGAGCCGTTGGCGTCCAGAAGGCCCATGAAGCTCTTGGTGAACACGCTCTTGCCGGAGCCGCTCTCGCCCACGATGGCGAGCACTTCGCCCTGATAGAGGTCGAGATCGATGCCCCGGATGGCGTGCAGCACTTTTCCACGCAGATCGAACTGGATGTTGACATCTTTTGCGGAGAGAATGAGCGGGTGATGTTCCATGATATCCCCTCCTTACTGCAGATGATTCTTCGGGTCGGCGGCGTCCGAGAAGGCGTTGCCAATCAGGTAGAACGCAATGGTGACAAAGCTCAGGATGAGGGTGGGGTACAGCAGCTGGTAGCGCAGCCCGGCCTGCATCATCACCTTGCGGCCATCGTTGACCAGATTGCCCAGCGAAGGCGTCTCCACCGAAAGCCCGAGGCCGATGTAGGTGATGAACACCTCGTTGCCGATGGCTTCCGGGATGGTGAGAGCCATGCGCAGCATGATGACCGAGACGAGATAGGGCAGCAGGTTGCGCAGTACGATGCGCACAGTGGGCGTGCCGAGGCAGCGGGATGCCACGTTATAATCCCGGTCGCGGATGATGAGGATCTGGTTGCGGATGAAGCGTGCCATTTCGATCCAGCCCTTGATGGCCATGCCAAGGACCATGGTCCAGATGCTGGGCGTTGCCACGTAAGAGATCAGGATCAGCACAATGGCAGTGGGGATGTTATCAAAGATGTTGTACAACTCGGTGAACACGGGGTCCAGCCCGCGCACATAGCCCCACAGCACACCGGCGGTGATGCCCACCACCGCTTCAATGAGGGCCACGAAAAAGGCGATGGTCAGGCTGGTGCGTGCACCGGCCCAGATGCGTGCCCACAGGTCCTGCCCGATGGAGTTGGAACCCCAGATAAAGCCGTCCTGCCCGGGGGCAATGTTGCGGTACTGGATGCCGGTGGCAGGGTCCACGGCGCAGAGGTTCGGGTCTGCCTGACCGGGCAGGTGGGGCTGGATGAAGGCAAAGGCCACCACAGTTGCCAGTGCCACCAGCAGAACCACCGCGAACCTGTTCTTGAAAAAGGCGCGGAAGGTGCTGCCCCAGTAGCTGTAGTTGGAGCTGGCAGTGGCTTCGGCCTGCGCCTCGCTGAACCCGGCGGGGGTGAACAGCTCGTCTTCGGACAGAGCCTCCCATCCGGCAGTGTGCTGTGCCTGCGCGGCGTTGAGCTTGTCTTCCAGCAGCCGGGAGCGTTCACGTTTGAGAAAAGAGAGCATCAGCGGCCACCTTCCTTCCTGCCAAAGTGGATGCGGGGGTCAAGGAGAACCATGAGCACATCGCCCAAAATCAGGCCGATGATGCCCACGCAGGCATACAGCAGCACGATGCCCTGCACCATGGTGTTGTCGTGGCGCTGCACGCAGGTGACCAGCAGGCCGCCCATGCCCGGGATGCTGTACAGGCTCTCGATGTAAATGGAGCCGACGACAGTGTTCAGAAATGCGGAAGGAATGTACTGCACCAGCGGCACCATGGCGTTGCGGAAGATGTGATGCAGCGCAATGCCGCTCTCGCTCACGCCCTTGGCCCGGGCCAGCTTTACGTAATCCTTGTTGCTTTCGTCCACCATGTAGCGGCGCAGCCACATGGCGTAGAACGCAAGGTTTGCAAGGCTCATGCTGCACACCGGCAGCACCCAATAGCGCCAGTCGGCGGCATCGAACAGCAGGCCCACGCCCATGGCGGTGGTGCCGTACATCTGAATGTACAAAAAGTACACGGCGGCAGGCACGGCCTGAATGAGCACGATGACGGCTGTGCCCAGCTTATCCGGCCAGCGGCCCTTGCACCGGCCCATGACAAGGCCCAGCGGGATGCCGAAGATCAGGCTGAGCAGCATGGCCAGCACACCCATTTCGATGGAAATGGGCAGCTTCTGGGCAAGGATCTTGGTCACGGGAGCGTTGAGCTTGTAAATGTGGCTCACGCCCAGATCACCGTGCAGCGCGTCCCGCCAGAAATGGCCGAGCTGCACCGGCAGCGGGTCCAGCAGACCCATGGACTGCAGCCCGGCCTGGATCTGTGCCTCGGTCATTTTTTCGTAGTTGGCAAAATAGCCCTCTACCGGCATGAGCCGCAGCAGGCAGAACACCAGCGTCACGATGATGAACAGGGTCAGGATCGAGCGCCCGATGCGTTTTGCGAGATATGGCACCATCGCTGTGCACCTCACTTTTCGATTGAAATACAGATACCTATAGAATACCGCAATTTTTTACGTTTGGAAAGGGATTTGTGAGTTTTTGCTGGAAAATGTGGGGAAGGACGATTCAAAATGGCCTCCGCTTGCGCTCTGGCCATATTCAGCGGAAAAATATTTTTAATTCGCGTTTGTCGCGGCCTGCGAGAACTTGTCGGGGCGAGGCCCCTCCATCTGCTAACGCAGACCGCTCCTCCGCTTAAAAGCCCCACTGGGGCTTTTATTGCTGCGCAACCGCGACCTACTCCAAACGCTGCTTTCACCAGTGGGGTCGTAGACCGGAAACAGTAGATGCACACTTTACCGACCTTGCTCTCTCCGCCAGCGGCCCAGCCCTCTCAGTCATCGCTGCGCGATGCCAGATTCCCCTTTTTGTCACCTGCGGTGACATCTTCCCCCGGCCGGGGGAAGTCTTTCCTCAAAGCGGGAGCCCTTGGCAGTCCACGCAAAGTTCATCTCTTTGCCAAGGCCTCTCCCTTTGGGAGAGGTGGATGCGAACGCAGTGAGCAGACGGAGAGGGCTAGCCCGCTCCCTGCAGCGCGGATGTTTCCGCAGGAAACCAGCGCTGCAAATGCCGCTTTCCTCCACGACTCTACCCGTGAAAATGCAATGCCGGACAGTCCGCAGGCTGCCCGGCATTGTTCTAATTAAAATAATTCTTCCTCTGAATATGGCTAGAGCGAAGCGGAAGCCATTCAAAATCGTCCGTCCTGCATTGCCGCAGGCACTGCGGCTCACCGCGCGTCGCGGTTCTGGTTGTACTCCTCCATGGAAACGTAATGGTCGAGGATGTGCACGCCCTTCAGGCGGTTGGTGGACAGGCCCGTGGGAGCGTACTGGCCTTCCCACAGGTTCAGGCGGGTGGCGATGTACGGCGGCACCGGCATCCCCAGCGGGATGACCAGCGCGTTCTGGATGAGGAAGGCTTCGGCATCCGCAAAGGCATCATACCGGGCATCCAGATCCTCGGTGATGGTCTTTGCCTTCTCCACCATGGACATGTACTGCATCACAAGTTCGGCGGTCTCGCCGGTCACGATGCCGTCCTCCACGCCGGTGCGCAGGAAGCTGTAGCAGGTGCCGCGGTCGCCGGCTTCCTGATAGAAGGGGTACACCTCGGTTTCGGGGTCGGAGTAATCGGCACCCCAGTAGTAGGACATCAGCTGGTAGGCACCCACCCGGCGCACCGCGTTCAGGAAGTTGTCGGAGGGGCCCTGGGTGATGATGATGTTCACAAAGTCGAAGCCGTCGTTCAGCACGCTCTCCACCTGCTGCTTGAACACCTGACACTGCTTGTCCCAGTCCACCACGGCGGGGTTGTAGGGATACTGCACCTTGATGGGGAAGGTGACACCGGCAGCCGTCAGTTCTTCCACTGCGGCATCGCGGTACTGCTTGGCGGTGGCTTCGTCAAAGAAATCGGACAGGCCTGCCAGCCCGCCGCATTCAGTATAATCCACGCCCTTGCTGTTGGCGCAGAAGGAAGGCGGGGTGATGGTGTGCAGCTTATAGTTTTCGTAGCCCTCGGGCGCAGTGACGGCCAGAGTGACGGAGGGATTGATGGCATACAGGAACGCCTTGCGGAAGTTGGTGGAGTTGATGGCTTTGGCCCAGTTGTCCGGCTCATATTCAGCGTCCACGCCGGTCACGGTCCAGTTGGAAAATTCGTGGCGGTAGGGCAGGAAGTTGAAGATGTAGAAATAGCTCTTGCCGGTCTCCGGGCGCTCCATGGACACCATATCTCTGGTGGTGTCATCGGCCAGCCAGCTGTCCAGAATGTCCGAGCTGATGGTGGCCTGATCGATCTCGCCGCGCTTGACCATCTCCGGGCCGCTGATGAGCTCTTCCTGATTGTAGATGTAGCGCACCGTATCGATATAAACGCTGTCGGCATCGTAGTTCTCGGGGTTCTTCTTCATCACCCAGTTTTCCAGCGGGGTGTACTCGGCCAGATAGAACGCGCCGCAGCTGCAGGCGGTCTCGGCACTGGTGCAGAACTGGTCGGCAAACTCCTCCAGCAGCGGGCCGTAGGCGGGCTCGTAGGGGGAGTAGCTCAACAGGCTGAGAAAGCCCGGAAAATCAAAGTTCAGGGTGTAGGTCAGGGTGTGCTCGTCCACAGCCTTGACCCCCACGGCGCTGAAATCCACAGCCGGGTACTCAGTGGCAGTGCCGTCCGCAGCGGTGGCCGTCACAGTGCCGTTTGCGTCGATGGCGTAGGTGGTGCCATCCTCGGCCACGGTGCCGTTGTTGGCGTTGTTGCGGTAGACGCAGTAGTTGTAATAATCGTCTGCACCGGCCACATAGGGGGTGACAAGGCTTGCAGTGGAGGAAGCGTAGTCCGGGTTCAGTACATAGGCCAGCGCATCCACAAAGTCCTGCGCGGTCACAGGACCCAGCACCTCGCCATTGCAGTCCACCCAGTTCTCGTCCCGCAGGTGGAAGGTCCAGGTCAGGCTGTCGGCGTCCCATTCCCAGGCAGTGGCAAGGCCCTCCCGGATCTTGCCGCGGTTGTCGTATTCCACCAGTGTGTCGATGCACTGGGTGCCGTGGTAGAGGTCCGGGTCGGCAGAGCAGACCAGATAGTTCAGGGTGGCGGGCTGGCGGGAGTACAGCACGGTATAGGTGGAGCTGCTGCCGGAAGCGCCGGTGCTGCCGCCATTGGAAGCGGAGGAGCCGCCGCAGCTGCTCAGCAGACCGGCAGCTGCAGCAGAAAGGGCGGCTGCACCGCTGCCCTTCAGGAACTGACGGCGGGAAATGGAATGACGCATAGTGTGATCCCTCTTTCTTCTAGCTCTAGCATTTGTGTGCTCTGAAAAAAGGGAGTAACGGAACACACATCCGTTACCCCCTTTGTAACAGTCCATTGCCGCACAAAGGGCGGCTTTATGGTCAGTATAGCATTGAATCGACGCGCCGTCAATCGTTTTTCGGCGCAGCGGCTTCGGGTGTCTCGTCCGGCAGCATGGGTGCGGGCTTGGCAGGCGTCACGGCACTGATGACCGAACCGGCTGCAGCCGGGACAGCGGCTTCGGCGGGGACCGCTGCGGTCTCGGCGGAAACAGCGGCACCGGCCTCCTCCGCTGCCTTTGCGGCCTCCTCGGCAGCCTTTTTGGCCTCCCGCTCCTCCCGCAGCTGCTTTGCCCGGGCGGCGGCTTCCTCCTGCCGCTTTTTGGTGCGTGCCTTGATGCGGCACACGGTGCACACGCCCTCCGCACTGTCCGGCGCAATGGGCTTGCCGCACTCTTTGCACAGGGTCTTGGTGCATTTGTAGATGCTCACCGGGCCAAGGGTGGTCAGCTGGCGCAGCTTCATGCCGTCGATGCCGTGGTTGGAGCAGGATGCCACGCACACCTCGCACTCGCTGCACTTCCACGGCGTGATGACGATGCGGGTCTGGCCGTCGGGCAGGTCCTCCAGCTTCAGCGCACCGGCGCGGCAGGCCTTTTCACACTTGCCGCAGCCAAAGCATTTGTCGGTGAAGTTGGGCAGATAGTAGCCGTATTTCAGCGGCGTGTCCATGGCCGCTTTTAGCTGCTTTGTGCGCTGGTGCAGCAAAAGGCGGAAATCCACACCGCCGTCGTCCTCGCTGCGCAGGCCGGGCAGCAGCTGCAGCAGCTTTTTGGTGCCGCTCTTGGAGCCGTGGCTCACCTGCTCGAACATTTCGCGGCGGCTCAGCTCCTTTACGTGATAGGGCGCTTCGTCCTGCTCGTAGGCCAGCGTGAACCGTGCCTCGAACATGGGCTGACCAAAGAAATCCACAAGCCTTGTCAGCTCCTTGCGCAGCTGGGCGGCGCACAGGTCGTTCTCACACTCACCGCAGGGGGTCAGGTCCAGCACGATCTTTTTGTTCAGGGCAAGGTAGGCCAGCGTCTCCCATGTGAGGGCAGAGATGCAGGCGCGCACCATGGAATTTTTGCGGGTGGACTTTTCGCAGCCGATCCAGATGGTGTCATTGTCGGTATCGGCGGCAGAGGTGTCCCGCTGCACCTGCTCCGGCGAAGGGATGATGCAGCCGCTGCGGCAGGCAGAAACGCACAGGCCGCACTCGGTGCAGGGATCCCAGTCCTTGACGAGGTTCGGACGGGTAAAGATCTGTTCGCCATAGGGGCAGATATCCTTGCACTCGGTGCAGGGCTTGCGATGAGGATGTAGGTTCCAGCACTGGCGGCGGTTGATCTCGGGATGGGTAGTTTTCATCAGCATATCCATCGCGGTGCGTGTAAAAAAGCCCATAATTTACTCCCCTTCCACAACAGAAGTGATGTTTGCATGTTCGATCAGAAAGCGCTGTACCTTCTGGGTGGTCACGGCAGAGGCCACAGCGTCCCGGCTGAGCACTTTGCGGATCTCAGGCTCCGGGGTGTCGTGCAGCTTGGCAAGGCGGGCGTATTCGGCGTCCACCTCGGCGTTGGACACGGTGATCTGCTCTGCTTCGGCAATGGCCCGCACGGCAAGGATGCTGCGCATCTTGCGCTCCGCATCCCGGCGGAAGGCGGCACGCACCCCGTCCGGTGTGGTCTGGCCTGCCTTGCAGTACAGCTCCATGGTCATCTTGCTGCGGCGCAGCCGGTCGCGCAGGGCGTTCATGTCCCTCTCCGCGTTCTGATCCAAAATAGCGTCGTTCAGCTCCGCCGTCAGGTTCGCCCCGGCCATGTCCAGCAGGGCGGCACCGGCAATGCGGTCGGCGTTGGCCTCGTGGGAGCGGCGCTTCTTTTCGCGGATGCTCTCTTTCAGCGCGTCCACCGAGTCAAAGCCCAGCGTTCCGGCAAAGGCGTCATCCAGCGGCACGGTCTGCTTTTGCTCCACGGTGTGCAGGGCAATGGCGAACTGCGCCGTTTTGCCGGAAAGCTCCGGCACCCGGAACTCGGCGGGGTAGGTGAAATCGAAACGGAAATCCTCACCTGCCTTGTGGCCGTAGACCGCGTTTTCGGCGGCGGGCATCAGCTGGCCGGTGCCCAGCACCACTGTGACGTTTTCCATCCGACTGTCCGGGATGGGGGCTCCGTCCAGAAACCCCTCGAAATCCAGCGTTACACGCATCCCGCGTGCGGCGGGCAGCTCCACCGGTACAAAGGGGGCATGGGTGCGGGTGAGGTTTGAGGCCTCCAGCTCCACGGCTTTTTCAGACACCGGGCGCACCCGGCGGGTAAAGTCCAGCCCTTTATATTGGCCCAGCGTGACCTTGGGCAGGGCGCTTGCATTCTGTTCCATCGAAAAAGACTCCTTTTATCTCCAAAGTACAGGCGCAGACGGCCTGAGAAAACGGCAGCTTAAAGTCCATGCCCGGCAAGCCAGCGTTCTGCCACCTGCGAGAACATCTCGGGGTAGAGGGCATCCTCCTGCGCGAAGGCATCCAGATAATATTCCACCTCAGCCCGGTCGGCAGGCTCGGTGCGCTCCCACACGGTGAACACGGTGCCGTTACCCATGTCAAAGCTGGCGGCCTGCGTAAAGTGCTCATTCCGCGCGGCGCAGAAGAGGGCGTTCCACCGGCCGGAGAGCTCGCCGCCGCTGACAAAGGTCTGGGGGAAAGGCTCTGCGGTGAGCACATACTTTGCCTCAAAGAACCGCACCGGGAACTCGTGGGTGCCCGGGATGGAGATGCCGGCGGTCAGCTTGCCCTGCAGCTGGATGTCCGGCAGGGCAGCATACTGGAACATGTCCGAGTTGTACAGCATGTCGTGGGGGATCATGTAGGCGAACTCGCCCTTTTCCGCATCGCAGTGGGCATTGATCCAGTCGTCCACGCGCTGGATCTGGGCGGCGTCGGTGCGGTCGTAGGTGAGCTTGTCCAGCCGGACGAACCCCGACACCGCCTTGAGGGGAAAGTGGTCCACCACAAAGCCCGGCAGGGCCACGGTGGTCAGCGGGGAACAGCGCACCGACATGGCAAACACCAGTGTAAAGGCCCAGTAGAAAAGCTTGAGCCTCCGGTGCTTCCGGATGCCCTCGGCCAGTGCGGCAGAACCGGTGAGGAACAGCAGCAGCCACCCCGGCACGAACAGCAGCATCTGGTGGGAACCGGTGTTCTGCACCCGGGTGAACAGCAGAAGGCTCGTGAGCAGCTCCACACCCGCAAGGCAGGGCAGGGCAGGCAGACGGCGTTTTGCGGCAAACCACAGCCCCAGCCCGATGAGGATGAAGTTCAGCAGGCCGATGCGCAGGGTCTGTGCGGCCAGCTCCAGCGTGATGCCGCCGAAGTTGTAGTAGGAGTAGCGCCCGGCGTAATCAAAGCCGAGGATCTTGCGCACCATGGGCAGCAGAAGCAGCACCATGGCCCCGGCGGCGCACAGGCCGAACACGGCCAGCCGGACGAGGCGGTGAACAGCCCGGGACTGCTGGCCGCTTTTTGCCAGCCGCACACTGGATACCACCAGCAGCAGGACGTAGGCGAAGCAGTAGCCCACCACAAAGTATAAGTACCACCGCCGTGTGAGGATGACCCCCGCCGTGGCGGCAAAGATCAGCAGACAGCGGGGCAGATCGATGCGGTCAAAGCGGTAGTCCAGCGTGAGCAGCAGGAGCATGAAGGCGAAGATGAGCCCGAACCAGTCCGGCTGGCCCAGCATGGCAGACATGCGCAGGAACGGGAAGGTGACGCACCAGGAAAAGCCGATGAGGAAATACCAGCGGGTGTTTTTCACCCGCAGCAGCTGCCCGGCTTTGCACACAAGCCCTGCCAGCAGCACCAGCAGGCTGGGCAGGACGCTGAACAGCTGACAGAATGCGTAGTCGTCACCGGTCTTGCCGCTCAGACAGAACGGGAACTCGGTGAACAGGGTGATGAAGTTGGTGTAGTCCTCGGTGATGGAATCGAGGAGGAACCGGAAGCCTGCGCCTGTGCTCTGGGCAAAGGCGGCTTCGGCGTTATACTGCTTTAAAATGTAGTTCACATAGTCCCAGTAGTAGAGGAAGGTGCGGCTGCCCAGCGCCCAGAAAAAGTAGAGTGCCGCCACAGCCCAGACGCCCACCAGCACCGCCTTGTGGAACAGGTCCAGCTCCACACCGGCCCGGCGCAGCACCAGCAGCGCCAGTGCAAACAGCGCTGCATTGCACCACAGGCTCAGCAACGGGAAAAACAGGCCGCTGCCCGGTGCGGCAAGGCCGAATACGATAAGCGCCAGCGCCCCGGCAGCAAGGCCCAGCCAGACCTTGCCAAGGGCAGACAGACGGGAAACGATTCCATTCATCCCCAAAAACCTCTCAGTTGCAGAATATCACAGCTACAGTATAGCAAGCAAAATCTGCACTGTCCAGCCGCAGGGCGCGGAAAACAGCAAAATGTCCCGCAGCTTTCAAAGCATACAGGACATTTTGAAGTGAATATTACTTGCTGGAATTTGAAGCGGTCTTTGTGCTGCGGGCGATGCGGCGCTTTTGCGCCATGGCTTTGTTAGCGCTGATGCGGGCGGCGTCCGGGTTCGGGGCTTCCGGGGTCAGCCGCAGCAGGCAGCTCCCCATGGCGGGCAGGTCGATGGTGAGGGTGTAATCCCGGCCATAGACGCCGCCGTCGGTGGTGTGCAGGTTGGTCTTGCGGCGTCCCTTGAGCGCACCGCCCCACTCGGGGGATTCGGTGTTCAGCACCTCCTCGGCACCGCAGGGGAACCGGAGGTAGAGGGGGAACTTTTTGTGGGCGTGATCCTGCGTGTTCATGATGCACAGCAGGCTCTGGCCCTGTCCCTTGCGTAGCCATGCGTACACGCCCTCGCTGCGGCTCTCGCAGGCCACCCACTCAAAGCAGTCGGGGTTGTACTCGCCATCGTAGAGGGCGGGTTCGGTGGAGTAGACCCGGCTCAGGTGGGCAAAGTATTTCTGGAAGGCATCGTGGAAGGGATATTTCAGCAGATCCCAGTCCAGCTCCCGCTTTTCGTCCCACTCCCGGAAGTGCCCCATCTCGTTGCCCATGAAGTTCAGCTTCTTGCCCGGGTGCATATACATATAAAAATACAGGGTGCGCAGCTGGGCGCATTTTTCCGCGTAGGTGCCCCACAGCTTATCGATGATGGTCTTTTTGCCGTGCACCACCTCGTCGTGGCTCAGCGCCAGCAGATACAGCTCGTTGTAGAAGTAATGCATGCTGAAAACGATCTTGCCATAGGCATTCGGACGCTCACCGAAGGGGGTGGCAAAATAGTCCAGTGTGTCGTGCATCCAGCCCATGTCCCACTTGTAGTCGAAGCCCACGCCGTCGTAGCGGGTGGGAGCTGTCACCTTGAGGAAGTTGGTGGAGTCCTCTGCCATGTAGATGCCGGTGGGCCAGCGCTCGTTCAGGCCGTGGTTCAGGCTGCGCAGAAAGTTCACAGCCCCCTCGTTCACGCCGCGGTTCGGGTCTCCCTGCCAGTACAGCGCGCGGGAAATGGCGTCCATGCGGATGCCGTCGCAGTGGTACACGTCCATCCACAGGGCAGCGGCACTGTTCAAAAAGCTGCACACCTCCCGGCGGTAGTAATTGAAGTTGCAGGTGCCCCACTCGCTGTGGCCCACATCGCTGTCGTACTCGTAAAGGTGAGTGCCGTCAAACTTTGCCAGAGCGTCGGCGTTGGCGGCAAAGTGCACCGGCACAAAGTCCATGATGACGCCGATGCCCATGCGGTGGCAGGCGTTGACGAAGCCGGCAAACTGGGCGGGGGTGCCGTAGCGGCTGGTGACGGAAAAATAGCCGGTGGTCTGGTAGCCCCAGCTGCCGTCAAAGGGATGCTCTGCCAGCGGCAGCAGCTCCACATGGGTAAAGTGATGGTCCAGCAGCCAGGGAATCAGCTCCTTGGCCAGCTCCTCATAGTTGTACCAGCCGTCTGAGCCATCGGCCTCCTTGCTGCCGGGCTTGTGCCGCCAGCTGCCAACGTGCATCTCATAGATGTTCAGCGGGCGGTTGCGGCATTTGTCGCGGCGCTCCATCCATGCACTGTCATCAAAATGAAAGTCCAGCTTTGCCAGACGGCTGGCCGTACCCGGCCGCAGTTCGTTGGAAAATGCGTAGGGGTCGCTGCGCATCACCACACTGCCGTCGGCACCATGCACCCGGTATTTATAAAGGTCGCCCTCTGCAAGGCCGGGGATGAATGCGCTCCACACGCCGGTATCGGCTTTTTCCATGGGCACGCCTGCCTCCCAGCCGTCGAAGCCGCCGCAGACCTCCACTGCCGTGGCACCGGGGGCCCACACCGCAAAACGCCACCCTTCGGTGCCGTTGTCGGAGCAGGGATGTGCACCAAGGATGCGGTAGGCATCAAAGCAGTCTCCATTGAAGAATTCACGGGGAATGGCGGGGTAATTCATGCAAAGATCTCCTTACATTCTATGATGGGCAGTGCCCGGCGGCACTGCATGTGATACAGATATTTGGGCAATATATCCAATAAAAACAAGGCAAAATGGGGCACAGTAGCCGATATTCTTGTCGATTCTTGACAAAAATCGGCAAATATTAACATATTTTACAGATTCTGTGCTATACTATTTCTGCCGCTGCAGTGGGCGGCGGCTGATTTTTTTGTATGGGAGCGGTATGAACAATGGCTTGGTATGACAACGCGGTATTCTATCACATCTATCCTCTGGGGCTGTGCGGCTGCGCACATGAGAACGACGGGCAGGCGGTGCCCGGCGCATTCGAGAAGCTGAACGCATGGGCGAAGCACGCAGCGGATCTTGGCTGCACGGCCATTTATATCGGCCCGCTGTTCGAAAGCGGCTCCCATGGCTACGACACCATCGATTACCGGCTGGTAGACCGCCGCATCGGCACCAATGAGGAGTTCCGGGACTTTGTGGCAGACTGCCATGCCCGGGGCCAGAAGGTGATCGTGGACGGCGTGTTCAACCATGTGGGCAGGGATTTCTTTGCGTTCCAGGACCTGAAGGCGAACCGCGAGAACGCCCGCTATAAGGACTGGTTCTGCGATGTGAATTTCTGGGGCAACAACGAGTACAACGACGGCTTTTCCTACGGCAACTGGGGCGGCTACAATCTGCTGGTCAAGCTGAACCAGCGCAACCCGGAGGTGCAGAACTACCACTACGAGACCATCCGCTTCTGGGTGGATGAATTTGACATTGACGGCATCCGTCTGGACGCCGCCGATGTGCTGGACTTTGACTTCATGCGGGGGCTGCGCCGCCTTGCCAATGAGGTAAAGCCCGAGTTCTGGCTCATGGGCGAGGTGATCCACGGGGATTACAGCCGCTGGGCAAACCCGGAGATGCTGCACTCGGTGACCAACTACGAGCTGCACAAGGGCCTGTGGAGCGGCCACAACGACCACAACTATTTCGAGATCGCCCACACCATGCGCCGTCTGCAGGGCCTGTGCCACGATACCCGGCTGTATCTGTTCTCGGACAACCACGATGTGGAGCGGCTGCCCAACAAGCTGCGCAACCGGGAGCACATCCGTCACATTGCAATTCTAGTATATACGCTTTGGGGCATTCCGTCCATCTATTATGGCTCAGAATTTGGCATTGAGGGCAAAAAAGAGTGGGGAAGCGACTGGCCGCTGCGTCCCTGTCTGGAGCTTTCCGACTTCAAGGACGCTGAGACCACCAACCCTGTCACCAGCGTGTATGCCGCACTGGGCAGACTGAAGGCAGAGCTGCCGGAGCTGACCGACGGCGAGGTGAAGGAGCTGCAGCTCACCACCCAGTGCTATGCCTTTGCCCGGGTGCTGGATGGAAAAGCCTGCGTAGTGGTGCTGAACAACGGCGACAGTCCCGCACAGCTGGAATTCCAGCTGCCGGTGGAGGCTTCCGGGGCCGTTGACCTGCTGGCGGATACCGTGGACGCACAGCCTGTTCTGACCAGCATGGAGTGGGGCCGCATGAAGGTGCAGCTGCCCTCCAATTATGCTACCATCCTGCAGCTGGAATAAAAGGCTGGCTTCTTGCACAAACCGCCGTGTTTTGCTACAATAGAGCAGGAATGCAGAAATGCGGAAAGGAAGCCTGAGACCTATGAACGCAGCGCAGCGCAGAGAATCCATCCTGAACCGGCTCAGCGGGGCCGAGACCCCGGTCAGTGCCAGTGCCCTGGCGGCACAGCTGGGGGTATCCCGTCAGATCGTGGTGGGGGATGTGGCTCTGCTGCGGGCAGGCGGCGCACAGATCGATGCAACGCCCCGGGGCTATCAGCTGCATCCGGCCCAAAAGGGCTATGTGGGCATTCTGGCCTGCGTGCACAGCACCGAGGAAGAGATGCACACCGAGCTGTACACCATTGTGGATCAGGGCGGTATCGTGGTGGATGTGGCTGTGGAGAACAGCCTGTATGGTGAACTGCGGGGCAACCTGAACCTTGCCAGCCGCTATGATGTGGACAACTTTATCCAGCAGGCAAAAAATACGCCGGAAAGCCTGCTGAGCCGCATGACCGGCGGCGTGCACCTGCATACACTGCACTGCCCGGATGCCGACAGCTTTGAGCGCATCCGGCAGGCACTGGACGAAAAAGGCATCCTGTACCGCAAGGAGTGACGCGGAGGGGGGGGGATAGCCCCAGTATAAAAAAGGCTGAGGGCCTTGTCTATCCGCAAAACAGGAAAATGGTTGGATAATCAACAGAATTGCAAAAGAGGTGGATTTTCTGGATATTCGCATTGAAAAAACGGAGCGTGCCATCAAGCAGGCATTCATGGAGCTGCGGGCGCAGAAACCGCTGGAAAAGATCAAGGTCAAGGAGCTGTGCGATCTGGCCTGCATCAATAAGTCCACCTTTTATGCCCATTATCAGGATATCTATGCGCTGGCCAACGCCATGGAGGACGAAATGGTGGAGGTGGTGGTGGAAAGCCTGCCGCAGCTGACCGCCAGTGATGTGAGCGAGCGCACCGAGTGGCTGACCCGGGAAATGTTCCGGGCCTTTACCCGGAATCAGACCGAGATCGGCATCCTGTTTTCCGGCTCCCGGCAGGGACTGTTCATCAACCGGGTGGAAGCGGCCATGTGCAAATGCATCTCGGAGCGAGACCCCTCGTTTGATGCCGATGTGGTGCGCAAGATCGTGCTTTCCTTCTGCGTGCAGGGCTGCTACTACACCTTCACCAGCTACTGCGGCCAGATGGACGAAAAGCGTCTGGTGGCGCTGCTGGCGTCCATTGCACGGGCGGCGCAAAAAATCAGGATGTAACAAATCAGAATGCTCGCCGAGTTCGCTTTGGGCATGAATAGCGGAAAAATAATTTTAACAGAGCAATGCCGGACGGTCTGCGGACCGCCCGGCATTGCATTTTCACAAGAGGGGTCGTAACTGGAAGCGGCATCTTTTTTCCTTGTGTAGATGTTCCCGTAGGGAACAGGCACAGAAGATACAGTTTGCCTTTCGGACTCCTTCTATGAAAAAGCAGTTCAGCAAAGCCCGCAGGCTTTGCTGAACTGCAAACTATAAAAACTTTATTTCCGCTAAAGATGGCCAGAGCGCAGCGGAGGCCGTTTAAAATCAATTACACGCCGGAAGCGCCGTAGTTTGCCAGCACGCGGGCAGAGGGGTCGTTGACGTTGCAGTTGGGCCATGCCTTGTTGGGCATCCAGAAGCCCACGATGGTGCGGCTCTGGTCGTGGTAGTACTTCTCAAAAATTTCGCGGTAGAACAGGCTTTCCTTGGTGAACGGCATGCAGTGGGCCGAATAGTTTGCCCGGCGCAGCTGGAACTCCTCGTCGGTGTAAAGGCTCTCGGCATACTCCTTGATATCATCCACCATGCTGTGGCCCACAGCATCCGAGAAGGCGGCCTTCTCGCGCCACAGGATCTCCGGCGGCAGCCAGTCGCCCTCAAAGGCCTTGCGCAGCAGGTACTTGCCCTTGCCGTAGCTGTTCAGCTTCTTTTCCGGGTCGATGGCCATGACGTAGCGCACAAAATCCAGATCCCCAAAGGGCACGCGGGCCTCGATGCTGTTGGAGGAGATGCAGCGGTCGGCCCGCAGGACGTCGTACATGTACAGCTCCCGGATGCGCTTCTGGCTTTCCTGCTGGAAGGCGTCGGCGGTGGGGGCGTAGTCGGTGTACTTGTAGCCGAACAGCTCATCGGAGATCTCGCCGGTCAGCAGCACCCGGACGTCGGTCTGCTCGTGGATGGCCTTGCACAGCAGGTACATGCCCATGCTGGCGCGGATGGTGGTGATGTCCCAGGTGCCCAGCAGGCGAATGACCTCTTCCAGACTGTTGATGACCATGTCCCGGTTGATGATGATCTCGTGGTGCTCGCTGCCCAGATATTCAGCGGTCTGGCGCGCATACTTCAGGTCAATGGCGTCGGTGTCCATGCCGATGGCAAAGGTGCGGATGGGCTTGTTCAGCTTCTTGGCGGCAATGGAGCACACCAGCGAGGAATCCAGACCGCCGGAAAGCAGGAAGCCTACCGGGGCATCGGCGTCCAGACGCTTCTCCACGCCTGCGATCAGCTTTTCGCGGATGTTCCGCAGCACGGTGTCCATATCGTCCTGCATGGGGGCGGGCACATCGGCGATGTCCTCATAGCGGACGAAGCGGCCATCGCAGTAGTAGCTGCCGATGGGGAAGGGACGGATGTCGTCGCACCAGCCGATGAGGTTCTGCATCTCGGAGGCGAAGGCGATCTGATGGCTGGACTTGGAGTAGCCGTAGAACAGCGGACGGATGCCGATGGGGTCGCGGGCGGCGATGAGCCGGTCCTTGCGGGAATCGTACATGATGAGCGCGAACTCGGAATCCATGTGGCGGAACATATCCAGACCGTACTCATAGTACAGCGGCAGCAGGATCTCACAGTCGCAGTCCGACTGGAACTTGTAGCCCCGGCGCTTCAGGACTTCTTTTTCAAAGCGGAAGCCGTACAGCTCGCCGTTGCACACCACGCAGTCAGCACCGCGGTAGAACGGCTGCATGCCTTCTGGCGTCAAGCCCATGATGGCAAGGCGGCCAAAGCCCATCAGACCGAAAGGCCCTTCCACCACACGCTGGTCGTCCGGGCCGCGCATAACCGTGCGCAGCAGATATTCCTTGAATTTGGCGGCACTCAGATCGTGCCCGGTATAGCCCATAACACAACACATATTTCTTACCCCTCTTTTTTCAATAAAAAAATACGGCAGCTCATTCATCCCAATCGCTAGGACGAATATGCTGCCGTATCCGTGGTGCCACCTAAATTACCGGCATAAAACCATGCCAGTCACTTTTGTGCGCTCTCCCCGTTGAAAGCACTGCCGCGATAACGAGCGGCGCACGTCTGCCCTTACTGCTGCACAAACAGGTTCAGGGGGAAGCTCACGGGTGTTCGTTCGGGCTTCGTCCTCTGCGCGGCTCTCAGCTGCCCGCACTCTCTGAAAGAGGACATTGAAACCTTACTTTTCCCGGTCAACGCTTTTTCTTGCCTGCATTGTATCACGGCTTTTTGTCCGTGTCAACACAGCAGGCGCATTTTTGTGCGGTTTGATCAGCAGAGTCGGACTGTTCCGCTTTTTGGGCACAGTGACGGCACAAACCATACAAAACGCTGCCCTCGCACTGCAGGGTAAAGCCGTGCTCTGCCATCAGATGGGCGCGCACCTCGTCCATGAAGTGGCAGTCCAGATGATAGATGCGTCCGCACTGCACGCATTTGAGGTGCAGATGCTCCCGGCAGTGGCGGCCCTCGTCCACGTATTGGAACACGGCTTTTTCGCCCTTGTCGGCTACATACTTCATGATGCGCTGCTCCCCGGCCAGCTTGTCCAGATAGCGGTACACCGTGGTGGGGTTGGGGCTTGCGCCCTGCGCTTCCAGATGCTCCAGAATGTTGGAAGCACTCACCGCGTGCTGCCGGTTGTTGATGAGATAATCTAAAATCAGTTGACGGGTCTTGGTATTGTAGCCGTCGCTTCGTGCCATAAGAGAGATCCACACCCTTTTCATTATTTTATTCATTGTAGCATATTTTTGCGTTGGATGCAAAAGAACCGGGCCAAAAGAAGCAGCATTGGCTACAAGCACAAAAAACGTTGTTGATTTTAGCAAAAAATAAGACATGAAAATTAGCAAAAACGGAAAACGCACCAAAGTTCGCAAAAAAGTATTGTAATAATTGCCCTGTTATGAAATAATAGAACTGGAATACTACTTGGATTGCAGCAAGAATACAAGAGTGCTTTTGAAGAAGAAAAAAGCATGCGCTCCAAAGTATTATAGGAGAAGAAACCTTTTTCATTGCAAAGGAAAAAGGGAATAGGAGTTGTGCAAAATATGAAAGAAACGGAGTCGCAGACCAAACTGAGCCTGAAGCTGCAGGCGTACCAGTACCTCAAGACCAGGATCCTGAACTGCGAGTACCGGCCCAATGAATTCCTGAACGAGCAGAAGCTCTGTGCGGAAATGGGCAACATCAGCCGCACCCCCATGCGGGATGCTCTGGGCCGTCTGGAGCAGGAGGGGCTTATCACCATCCTGCCCAAAAAGGGCCTGATGGTATCCGGCATCACCGAAGAGGATGTGCACAGCATGTTTGAAATGCGTTTGCTGGTGGAGCCGTATGCCCTGCGTACTTATGGCAGCAGCATCCCGCGGGAGCAGCTGGAGGCGTTTGCTGAGCTGATGCATCACCCGGACCGCATCACCGACTTCTGCGAGTCGGACGATGCGTTCCATGAACTGCTCATGAGCACCCTGCCCAATAAGTACCTGCGCTCGGCTTACGACCGCATCACCGGCCTGAACACCCGGTTCCGTATCATGACCGGCAAGGTGAGCATGATCAATCAGGAGCAGACCTGTGAGGAGCATCTGGAAATTCTGGATGCCGCGCTGGCGGACAACTGGGATCTGGCTGCGGATTCTCTGCAGCATCACCTGGAGCTGGCCCGCGATAAGGCGGAGGGCGTCATCAAGGTCATCCGGCTGTGGTAAAAACTGCATAAAAAAGACCGTTGCACGAAAAACGTGTGACGGTCTTTTTGTTATGAGACTCCCCCAGTCGCCTGCGGCGACAGCCCCCTCAGAGATGGGGCCTTAAAGCCTCCTTCTTTGAGGGAGGTGGCATCGCGCAGCGATGACGGAAGGAGTTACAGTGCATCCAGCTCCTTTTGCAGCTGTGCCAGCGAATCGCGGATGGGCAGCTTTTGCGGGCAGACTGCCTCACATTTGCCGCAGCGCACGCAGTGCAGGGCCTTTTCGCTGTCCGGGAAGTGCTCGGCCCACTGGGTCTTAATGGCATCCTTCTGCCCGAACATGCCCAGCTTGTTCCAGATGCTGAAATTGTCCGGGATGTCCACCCCCATGGGGCAGGGCATACAGTACCGGCAGCCGGTGCAGCCGACCTTGATGCGGCGGTGCAGCTCATCGGCAACGCTTTCCACGGCGGCATTTTCGGCAGGGGAGAGCGGCTGGAAAGGGCCAAAGGTAGCCAGATTGTCGGTCAGCTGCTCCTCGGCGCTCATGCCGGACAGGATAACATGCACGTTGTTGTGGCTGCCCACCCAGCGCAGCGCCCAGGAGGCATCGGAGGCATCCGGACGCAGGGCGTGCAGCGGTGCGGCGGCGTCTGCAGGCAGAGACGCCAGCGTGCCGCCCTTGACGGGCTCCATGATGATGAGGGGCACGCCGCACTCCTCGGTCAGCTGATAGCCGTGATCGCCGGAGATCTCCTCGGCGCGGTCGTCCCGATCAAGGTAGTTGTATTGCAGCTGGCAGAAATCCCACGGCTGGTCGCGCAGAATGTACTCAAACCCGGCAGAGTTGTCATGGCAGGAAAATCCAAAGTTCCGGATGCGTCCTGCAGCCTTCTGCTGCCACAGCCAGTCCACAAGGCCCATGGCTTTTGCCTTTTCGTACCGTGCTCTGTGCAGGGAGTGCAGCAGATAGAAGTCGATATAGTCAACGCCCAGCCGCTGGAACTGCTCTTCAAAAATGCGCTTGGCATCGTCCAGATTTTTGCAGCTCCACAGCGGCATTTTGGTGGCAAGATAAAAGCTGCTGCGGTCCCACTTGGCAATGACCCGGCCCACGAAGGGCTCACTCTGGCCGTTGTGATAGGGATAGGCGGTATCGAAGTAGTTGACACCGGCGGCCTTGGCGGTGTTCAGCAGCGCTTCGGCGCGCTCTTCATCAATGGCGCCGTCGGCCTTGGTGGGAAAGCGCATACAGCCGTAGCCCAAAAGGGAAGTGCGGATATCGTTTTTGCTCCAGTTGCGGTATTCCATAGCTCTCTTTTGCGGCAAAGGGGGTAAAGGCTCTGCCGCTCCTCCTGTTGAGGATAGTATAACATAGTTTTTGAATGCAGAAAAGATACGACGATGACGATTTAGAATGTCCTCCGCTTCGCTCTGGGCATAAATAGCGGAAATCATATTTTTAGATATTTGCAGCTCCGAAACGACTGCGGTCGTTTCGGAGCTGCTTTTTCACCATAGAGTCGTAGCGTCAAATGCATTTTCCTACCGCACAGATGCCGCTTGCCTTTACCGCCCCTCCTGTGAAAAAGTGTTCAGAAAATGTCCGCAGACATTTTCTGAACACAAATTAAAAATAATAATTCCTCTAAACATGCCTAGAGCGCAGCGGAGGGCATTCCAATCATCAAACAAAAAAAGATGCCCGCACCTTTCGGTACGGGCACCTCATTGTTCAAGAATGAACGACTCTCAGAAGAGGTTCAATTACTTGACCTCGACCTTAGCGCCAGCCTCGGTCAGCTTCTTCTGGATGTCCTCAGCCTCAGCCTTGGAGACCTTCTCCTTGACAGCCTTGGGAGCGCCATCGACGATAGCCTTAGCTTCCTTCAGGCCCAGACCGGTGATCTCCTTCACCAGCTTGATGACCTGCATCTTGGTAGCGCCAGCCTCAGCCAGGATGACGTCGAACTCGGTCTTCTCTTCCTCAGCGGCAGCAGCAGCGCCAGCAGCAGCGGGAGCAGCAGCAGCAACAGCGGAAACACCGAACTCTTCGCAGTAAGCGTCGATCAGTTCCTTCAGCTCCAGAACGGACAGCTCCTTAACGGAGTCGATGATGGCAGTAATCTTCTCAGAAGCCATAGTAGTAACCCTCCAATATCAATGGTTTTGTTTGTTGATTTCAGAATTGTTTAAGCAGCGGTCACGCGGCCATCAGGCAGCGGGCTCCTCCTGCTTGTCGGCATAAGCCTGCATTGCAACGGCCAGACCAGACAGAGTGCTGGTGAGGGCGCCTGCGAACATGGACAGCATGCCTTCGCGGTTGGGCAGCTTTGCGATTGCGTTGGTCTCAGCTGCATTCATGACCTTGCCTTCCATGAAGCCAGCCTTCACGACGAACTTCTTGGACTTATCGCCATCCTGATACTTGCACAGGATGCGGGCAGCGGACATGGGATCCTCTTCGTGAGCAAAAGCGATAGCGGTATCGCCCTTGAACTGCTCAGCCAGGCCCTCCAGAGAGGTACCCTTGACAGCCAGACGCAGCATGGTGTTCTTCACGACCATGTAATCGACGCCTGCCTCACGCAGCTCCTTACGGAGCTTGGTGTCGTTCTCGACGTTAATGCCGCCGTAAGCGACGACGCAGCCGGAAACCGCACTCTCAAACTTTGCCTTCAGATCAGCGACATAAGCCTGCTTTTCAGAAAGAATCTTTGCACTGGGCATTCGGTTTCACCTCGTTTCAAAAACTTGTATCGAAAACCGGAGCAAGTATGAAAAAAGCCTCTTTCCCGCACTTGGTCGAGAAAGAGGCATAAAACAACTTTACGCACGTTTCTCGGCAGGCGGCATAGCCTTACACTGGACTCCAGTACCTGCTGTCTCAAAAACAGCATGATTATTTTACCGCAAACGTGCGGAGTTGTCAAGTCTTTTTTGAAATTTCCTGACAAAATTTTTCTGCCGTCCATACAAACGGCAGAAAAATGATCAGAACTTCAAATCAGACACCGTACTTCAGGGTGTTCAGACGGATGCCAGGGCCCATGGTGGTGGCGATGGTAGCGCTCTTGAAGTAGGTACCCTTTGCTGCAGCGGGCTTTGCCTTGGCAATAGCCTCCATCACAGTGTCCAGGTTGGTGTACAGCTTCTCTGCACCGAAAGAAGCCTTGCCCACGGGCACATGGATGATGTTCTGCTTGTCCAGACGGTACTCGATCTTACCAGCCTTGGCCTCGGAAACAGCCTTGCCCAGATCAGGAGCAACGGTGCCGGCCTTGGGGTTCGGCATCAGGCCGCGGGGGCCCAGGACCTTACCGAGACGGCCAACGCGGCCCATCATATCGGGAGTGGTCACGACGACGTCGAAATCCATGAAGCCGCCGGCGATCTTTGCGATCAGCTCGTCATCACCGACGATATCAGCGCCAGCAGCCTCAGCAGCAGCAGCAGCGGGGCCCTTGGCGATTGCGCAGACGCGGACGGTCTTGCCGGTGCCGTTGGGCAGAACGACAGCGCCGCGGACCTGCTGGTCAGCGTGACGGCCGTCAACGCCCAGACGGACGTGCAGCTCAACAGTCTCGTCGAACTTGGCAGAAGCGGTCTTGCAAGCCAGCTCCAGAGCCTCGTTCACATCATATGCCTTAGTAGAATCGACCAGCTTTGCAGCGTCGACATAGTGCTTGCCATGTTTCATTGTATATCCTCCTGTGTGGTCATGCGGGCAGTGTTATGCCCTCCCACTGTTTATGTCTCAGCCCTCGACGGTGATGCCCATGGAACGGCAGGTGCCGCGGACCATGCTGCATGCAGCTTCCAGAGAAGCAGCGTTCAGGTCGGGCATCTTGGTCTTTGCGATCTCTTCCACCTGAGCGGCGGTCAGAGAAGCGACCTTCTCCTTGTTGGGCTTGCCGGAAGCGGTGTTGATGCCAGCGGCCTTCTTGATCAGAACGGCTGCCGGAGGAGTCTTGGTGATGAAGCTGAAGGAGCGGTCAGCGTAAACAGTGATGACGACGGGGATCACATAACCCATCTGGTTCTTGGTACGCTCGTTGAACTCCTTGGTGAAGGCCATGATGTTGACGCCCTTCTGACCCAGAGCAGGGCCAACAGGGGGAGCCGGAGTTGCCTTGCCGGCCTCGATCTGCAGCTTAATGTAGCCAGTAACTTTCTGTGCCATGATAAATGCACCTCCAAAAATCTGTGGTGAGTTGCGGTACGGTGTCTCCGTACCTCCCACGAGCATGTGCCCAGTGCACACGCTCTATAAGAACCGCACTGCGGTCTTACCTTGGTAAACGTTCCTTGCCGGTTGGTTACGGCAGCTCGACCTGACCAAGCTCCACTTCTGCGGGAGTTTCGCGGCCGAACATGTTGACCTTGAGCTTCACTTTGAAGTTCTCGGTATCGATGGCCTCCACAAGGCCCATAAAGCCTTCCAGAGGACCGGCGGTGATCTGCACGGTGTCGCCGACAGCAAAGTCGACAGCCAGAGGTGCAGCCTTTTCTACGCCCATCTTCTCCACTTCTTCAGGGGAGAGGGGAACGGGCTTGGATGCGGGACCGACAAAACCGGTGCAGCCGCGCGTATTGCGCACCACATACCAGGTATCGTCGTTCATCACCATCTTGACCAGAACGTAGCCGGGGAACAGCTTGTGCTCCACCATCTTCTGCTTGCCGTTCTTGTCAATTTCGGGAACCATCTCGACGGGAACCTTGATATCGCAGATCAGATCCTGCAGATGGCGGTTCTCCACCATGGTCTGCAGGTCGTTTGCGACCTTGTTCTCATAGCCGGAATAGGTATGCACGACATACCAAAGTGCCTCATTGGATTGTTCTTCCATTTTGGTTGACCCTCCGTTTCAAGATGATTCTCAGGCGCCGATGATCAGGCCCAGGATGCCGCCGAAGATGGCATCCAGCAGGATCATCACGACCGCTGCGATGGCGACAGTGATGAGCACGACGATGGTGTTGGTCTTGACGTCCGCCTTGGACGGCCACACCACCTTCTTCAGCTCACTCTTGGTGTCGCGGAAGAATTTGGAGACGCGTGCGCCAAAATTCTTCACAGCGGCCTTTGCTCTGGCCACAAAGCCCGGCTTGTTCTCGGTTTTGTCTGCCATGATGCGTCCGCCTTTCTTACTTGGTTTCGCGATGAACGGTGTGCTTCTTGCAGAAACGGCAATACTTCTTCATCTCGAGACGATCGGGGTTGTTCTTCTTGTTCTTCGTGGTGTTGTAGTTGCGCTGCTTGCACTCGGTGCAGGCCAGAGTGATTTTAACGGTCATTTGTTGACACCTCCATTATAACGGTCGTTTTGAACCTCCCTCGGGTTGCGGGTGGCATCTGTAAAACAGGCGCACTTAATAACCCCGCAAAAGAGGTGATATCATTGTATCACGCCGTTTTCCATCCGTCAAGCGGAAATTTGCGATTTTCAGAAAGTTTTCCTTAAAAAATCTCTCCAAACAGCGGCAGGGCTTTTTGGCATTGTGCTTGCATCACGCGCATAGATATTGTATAATAAGCCAGAACGGCATTTTACCGGTTAGAACCCGCCCTGCTTCATGGGGCTTTATAAATAGGAGAGAGATATCATGCAGTCTGAAAAAATGTGCGTCGTCCTGCTGTTTGGCGGTATGTCCAGCGAGCACGAGGTCAGCCGCGTTTCGGTGGGCAACTTCGTCAACAACATCGATCGCGAAAAATATGAGACGCTTGCCGTGGGCATCACCAAGGAGGGCCGCTGGCTGTACACCGAGGCCACTGCAGCCCAGATGGCCGATGGCAGCTGGGAAGAGCTGGCAGGCAATATGCCCTGCGTCATCAGCCCGGACCGCGCCGACCATGGCATGATCCTGTTCACTCCGGAAGGCCATGTGGAAAAGGTGCATGTGGATGTGGTCATCCCGGTGCTCCATGGCCTGTGGGGCGAGGACGGCACGGTGCAGGGCCTGCTGGAGCTGGCCGGCATCCCTTACGTGGGCTGCGGCGTGCTGGCAAGCGCAGTGTGCATGGACAAAGCCGTGGCCAACGCTCTGTTTGAAGCCAACGGCGTGCCCCACACCAAGTGGGTGGCCGCGAACCGCTGGGAGATCGAGTCCGATCTGGAAGGCGTGTGCGACGGCGTGGAGCAGAAGCTGGGCTGGCCGGTGTTCGTCAAGCCCGCCAATGCCGGTTCCAGTGTGGGCATCTCCAAGGTGTCCAGCCGCGAGGAGCTGAAGAAGGCCATCGACCTTGCACTGGAAAACGACCGCAAGGTGGTGTTTGAAGCCTTTGTGGACGGTCAGGAAGTGGAGTGCGCCGTCATCGGCTCCGACCCTGCCGTGGCGACCCGCCCCGGCGAGATCCTTGCCGGTGCCGAGTTCTACACCTATGATGACAAGTACAAGAACGGCGTGAGCCAGACTGTCATCCCGGCCCACCTGCCGGAGGCAAAGCTGGACGAGGTAAAGACCTACGCCGCCATGGCCTACACCGCCCTGAACTGCGAGGGTCTGGCCCGCTGCGACTTCTTTGTGGAGCACGGCACCGGCCGGGTGCTCATCAACGAGATCAACACCTTCCCGGGCTTCACGTCCATCAGCATGTATCCCAAGCTGATGGAGCACGAGGGCCTGCCGGTGCCGGCCCTCATCGACCGGCTGATCGCACTGGCTCTGGAAAGAAAGGAAAAGCAGCATGGATAATCGCCCCATCGGCGTGTTCGACAGCGGTCTGGGCGGGCTGACCGGCGTGCGGGAGCTGCGCAAGCGTCTGCCCCACGAGGAGATCATCTATTTTGGTGATACCGGCCGCGTGCCCTACGGCAGCCGCAGCCCGGAGACCATCCTGCAGTACGCCCGTCAGGACGTTGCGTTCCTGCTTTCGAAAGATGTAAAGTGCATCATGGCGGCCTGCGGCACGGTGTCCAGCACCTACCCGGCTGCAGAGGCGGCCCGGCTGCCGGTGCCGTATCTGGGGGTGGTGGATGCCGCCGCCCGGGAAGCGGCCTTTTCCACCCGCAACCGCCGCATCGGCGTCATTGGCACGGCGGCGACCATCCGCTCCCGCAGCTATGAAAAGCTGCTGCGCCAGCTGGTGCCCGGTGTGGAGATCACCGCCCGGGCCTGTCCGCTGTTCGTTCCGCTGGTGGAAGCCGGTTATGTGGACCACAGCGAGGAGAGCCGGCAGCAGGTGACGAAGCTGGTCATTGCGCAGTACCTGACCGAGGTGCGGGATGCCGGGGTGGACACCCTCATTTTGGGCTGCACCCATTATCCGCTGCTCAAGACCATGATCGGTGAGTTCATGGGACAGAAGGTGACGCTGGTGGACCCCGCCAAGACTGCCGCCCATCATCTGGAACGGATGCTCTCGGAACGCGGCCTGAAAGCGGCGCAGGAGCATGAAGGACAGGCACATTTCTATGTCAGCGATGTGCCGGACAGCTTTGTGCAGACGGCAGACCTGTTTCTGGGCGAGTACAAGGGCGGCCCGGTGGAACAGATCGCCATTGACAAATATTGATAAGGAAAAGCAATGTGAGCAAACCGTTAAAGGAAGATTATATCATCCGCATCAAGAGCCGCATCGAGCAGCATGTGGAAGAACCTGCGGAGGAAGAAGAAAAGGAAGAGTTTGTGGAGCTGATGACCCGGGGCCAGTTCGTGCAGAAGGGCGGCAGCTACTACATTACCTATAAAGAAACGGAGACCACCGGCTACGAGGGCTGCACCACCACCCTGAAGATTGCCGCCGACGGAAGCCGGGTGGCCATGCTGCGCTTTGGCAAGGGCAGCGGGGCCGGTACCCAGCTGCTCATCGAAAAGGGCAAGCGCAACCTCTGCCATTACGAGACCGGCTACGGTTCCATGACGCTGGGCGTGACGGCTGACGAGATCATCTGCAGCCTGACCGAGAAGGGCGGCACTGCAAAGTTCGGCTATCTGCTGGACGCCAACAGCGCTGAACTGGTGAGCCGCAACCGCCTGGAAGTGACCGTGACCCATGTGAACTGAGAATTTGAGAGTTCCCCCAGACTGTGAAAGGAATCAGACCAATGACTGAATTTGAAAAGACCTACCAGAACTACAACCCCCGTCAGGCTGCGCTGGATGAGGCCCGCGCTCTGCTGACCGCCGCCGCCAAGGCCGCTATGGCCGATGGCGCTCTGCCGGAAGCCGAGCTGCCCGCTTTCATCGTGGAGATCCCCGCCGACGTGAAAAACGGCGACATCGCCTCCAACATCGCCATGGCCGGTGCCCGCAGCTGGCACAAGGCTCCCCGGATGATCGCGGACGCCCTGCTGGCACACCTGCCCGCCATGGAAAACAGTGTGTTTGCCAAGGCGGAAGTGGCCGGCCCCGGCTTCATCAACCTGTTCCTGTCCCAGAGCTTCTGGGCCGGCGTGGTGCTGGGTGCCTGCGCCAACAGGGAGTATGGCCGCACCGACCACGGCAAGGGTGCCAAGTATAACGTGGAGTTCGTTTCCGCCAACCCCACCGGCCCCATGCACATGGGCAACGCCCGCGGCGGCGCACTGGGCGACTGTCTGGCCGCTGTGCTGGACTGGTCCGGCTACGATGTGACCCGCGAGTTCTATATCAACGATGCCGGCAACCAGATCCAGAAGTTTGGCAAGAGCCTTGCAGTGCGCTACCTGCAGAAGTATTGCGGCGAGGAGACCTTCCCTCTGCCCGCCGAGTGCTATCAGGGCGGCGACATCAAGGTGCTGGCCGGTGAGTTTGCCGACATCAACGGCGACAAGTACGTTGCCGCCTGCTCTGGGCTGAGCGAGGAGGCTCTGTTCGAGAGCGAAGCCTTTGCCCAGCTGAAGGACGCACTGGTGGCCTATGCCCTGCCCAAGAACATTGCCGCCCTGAAACGTGATCTGGGCAAGTACCGCATCGACTACAATGTGTGGTTCCACGAGAGCACCCTGCACGAGTCCGGCGCGGTCATGGCCGTGGTGGATAAGCTGCTGGAGCTGGGTGCATGCTATAAGGCAGAGGACGGTGCCATCATGTACCGCAGCGCCCAGTACGCCGCCAAGTACGGCACCGTGAACAAGAAAAAGACCGAGGACGGCACCGAGGAGGAAGCCAAGGACGAGGTGCTGGTTCGTGCCAACGGCATCCCCACCTACTTTGCCGCCGATATCGCCTACCACTACAACAAGCTGGCCACCCGCGGCTTTGCCAAGGCCATCGACGTCTGGGGTGCAGACCATCATGGCCATGTGGCCCGCATGAAGGGTGCCATGGACGCCATCGGCCTGCATGGCGAGGATCTGGACGTGGTGCTGATGCAGATGGTCAACCTGATGCGGGACGGCCAGCCTGTCCGCATGTCCAAGCGTACCGGCAACGCTATTACCCTGACCGACCTGCTGGAAGAGGTGCCCATCGACAGCGCACGCTTCCTGTTCAATATGCACGATGCAGGCAGCGGCATCGACTTTGACCTGGATCAGGCCGTCAAGACCGACAACGACAACCCGGTGTACTATGTGCAGTATGCCCATGCCCGCATCTGCTCCATCCTGAAAAAGATGGAGAGTGAGGGCGTGCAGTTTGCCGGTGCCGAGAAGGTGGACGCCACCCTGCTCACCGAGCCTTCCGAGATGGATCTGATCCGGATGCTGGCAGCCTTCCCGCAGGAGATCGTCATGGCGGCAGAAAAGTACGACCCCAGCCGCATTAACCGCTTTGTCATTGATCTGGCCAGTGCCTTCCACCGCTTCTACGGCAACTGCCGCATTCAGGGCGCAGACCCCGCTGTGCAGCAGGCACGTCTGGCCCTGTGCATCGGCGTCAAGAATGTCATCTTCAACGTGCTGACCATGTTCAAGATCAACGTACCCGAGAAGATGTAAAGGCGAACGGGCTCGCCCTCTCAGTCTGCTTTGCAGACAGCTCTCCCAAAGGGAGAGCCTCTGGCGAAACCAGAAACTTTCTATGGACTGCCAAAGCCTCTCACTTTGAGGAAAGACTCTCCCCGGTCGGGGAGAGATGTCGCAATAGCGACAGAGTGGGGAATGTGGCATTGCGTAAGCAATGACGGAGAGGGCGAAGCCGCTGCCCGAAATAACAAAAAAGGCTCCTCCCGATGGAGGAGCCTTTTTAAATCAATCAGATTTGAGGAAACCTATGGAACCTTTGAAGATCGGCAATATCATCCTGCCCCACCGGGCGGTGTTCGGCCCGATGGCAGGCTTTACGGATGCACCCTGCCGCCGCCTGATGGCCCAGCACGGTGCAGGCTTCACGGTGAGCGAAATGGTGTCCAGCCGGGCGCTTGTTTACGGCGACCACAAGACGGTCAGCATGCTGAAGGCTGAGCCTAACGGCGCGCCCTACGGCGTGCAGATCTTTGGCGAAGTGCCCGAGATTATGGGCGAAGCCACCGCTGCCATGGAGCAGTACGAATTCGATTTTGTGGACATCAACATGGGCTGCCCGGCCCCCAAAATCGTTTCCGGCGGCGCAGGCAGCAAGCTGATGCTGGACCCGGACCGCTGCGGGCGCATCGTGGAGCAGGTTGTGGCAAATACAAAACGACCGGTCACCGTCAAAATGCGCAAGGGCTGGGACGCCGACCACATCACCGCCGTGGAGTGTGCCAAGGCCTGTGAGCAGGCCGGTGCGGCCCTCATTGCGGTGCACGCCCGTACCCGGGAGCAGATGTATACCCCCGGCATCGACCCGGAGATCATCGCCCGGGTGAAGGATGCCGTCAGGGTGCCGGTGCTGGGCAACGGCGACATCCATTCGGCAGAGGATGCAGTGAGGATGATGCAGGCCACCGGCTGCGACGGCGTGATGATCGCCCGGGGCGCACTGGGCGACCCGTGGCTCTTCGAGCGGGTGAATGCGGCCATCGAGGGCCTGCCTGCCCCCAAGGCACCGAACCTGCAGGCCCGCATGAATGCGCTGCGCCGTCAGGTGGAAGAGATGGTGGAGCAGAAGGGCGAGTTTGTGGCCATGCCGCAGGCCCGCTCCCAGACCATGCACTATATGAAGGGGCTGAAGGGGGCGGCCAATCTGCGCCGCTATTGCTGCACCCTGACCCGTCTGGAAGATCTGGATGAGCTGATCGACGCCGTGTTTGAAGAGCAGCGCAAGGCCGGGCTGGACCCGGACGACGTGCGCGAGGTGCCGTTCCCGTAAAAATTTGAGCTTTTTGCCCCGCAGGGGGCAGAGAAAAGAGGAAACCATGGAATGGTCTGATACTGCCCGGCAGCCGCGTCTGCTGGAACAAAAAAAGGATAAATTCTGGCTGACAGTGGGCCTGTGCGCCCTGACGGCGGCGCTGTTCTTTCTGCCGTTCTATCTCATCGACGGCGGTTTTTTCCACTACGCCGGCGATTTCAACAGCCAGCAGATCAGCTTTTACCGCTATATGAACGGCTTCGTCAAGGGTGCCGGCTACCCGGACAGTGCATTCACCACGGTGCGCAACACCTTTTCATGGGCCACCGACCTTGGCAGCGGCGTCATGAACGCCTACTCGTTCTACCTGTACGGTTCGCCGTTCTTCTGGTTCTCGCTGCTCTTCCCGCAGAAGTGGCTGCCCTACCTGATGGTGCCGCTTCTGGTGCTCAAGTTTGCCGTGGCGGGTGGCGGCGCATATCTGTATCTGCGCCGCTACGTCAAAAACATCGACTACGCTGTGCTGGGTGCGGTGCTGTATGCCTTCTCCGGCTTTACGGTGTACAATGTGTTCTTCAACCACTTTGTGGATGTGGTGGCGCTGTTCCCGTACCTGCTGTGGTCGCTGGACGAGGCCCTTTACAATGACCGCCGCAGCTGGTTTGCATTCTGGGTGGCGGTGAACCTTGTCAACAACTACTTCTTCTTCATCGGTCAGGTGGTGTTTTTAGCCATCTACTTCATCTGCAAGCTCAGCGCAGGAGACTTCCGGCTGACGGCAAAAAAGTTCGGGCTGCTGGCCTTTGAAAGTGTTCTGGGCGTTGCCATGGGCAGCATCCTGCTGGTGCCTGCGGTGCTCTCCATTTTGCAGAACCCGCGCACCATCGACCTTTCCTCCGGATGGGGCTTTTTGACCTACAGCAAGGTGCAGCAGTACCTTGCCATCCTGGTCAGCTGGATCATGCCGCCGGATTCGCCCTACCTCACCTCCATCTGGTCGGAGGGCGTCATCAAGTGGACCAGTATGTCGGCCTATCTGCCGCTGTGCAGCCTGGCCGGTGCTGCGGCCTACTGGCAGGCAAAGCACGGCGACAGCAAAAAGCGCATCGTGGGCACCTGTGCGGTGTTCGCGCTGGTCCCCGTTCTGAACAGTGCGTTCTATGCCCTCAACTCCAGCTACTATGCACGCTGGTACTATATGCCGGTGCTGGTGCTGGCCGCGATGACTGTCAATGCGCTGGAGGATCACAACACCGATCTGGACAGCCCCGCCCGGGGCATCAGCTGGCTGATGATCGCCACGGTGGCCTTTGCGGTGGTGCCGGTAAAGGACAGCGACACGGGCAGCTGGTCCTTCGGTGTGCTCAAAAATCCGGGCCAGTACTGCGCAGTGCTGGGCTTTGGCCTGCTGGGCCTGCTGGTGTACCGCGCCCTCTGCCAGAAATGGCGGGCTGACCGCCGCTTTGCCCAGCGCATGACGGCGGCGGTGCTGGTATTTGCCTTCCTGTTCAGCGTGGTGCACATCGGCATTGGAAAGTTCGGCCAGTGGTATACCGACAGCGACCTTGTGAAGCAGGACACGAATGCTCTGCTGCTGAAAAACGACCTGCCCGAGGGCGACTACCGCATCGACACCTACAAGATCCACGATAACATCGGCATGTGGCTGGATAAGAGCTGTCTGCAGTATTTCGGTAGCACCGCCGCGCCCAGCATCCTCAGCTTCTACCCGGCGCTGGGGGTCAAGCGGGATGTGCGCAGCGAACCGGAGCTTTCCAACTATGCACTGCGGGGTCTGCTGAGCGTGGAATACCTCATCACCACGCCGGAAAAGCAGAACGACTTTGAGAACGAAGCCGATGCGGGCTGGGAGCACGCCTTTACAAAGGACGGCTACGCGGTGTACCGCAACACGAACTATGTGCCCATGGGCTTTACCTACGACTGCTACCTTACCGAGAGCGAGTACGAGGAGACCGCAAAGACCACCCGCGCAAACCTGCTAATGCGCGCACTGGTGCTCCGGGATGAGGATGCTGCGGTCTATGGCCAATACCTCACCCATCTGCCGGAGGGCAGACGGGAGGAGCTGCACTATGAGTCCTACATGCAGGACTGCCGCGAGCGCCGCGCCACAGCCGCCAGCGTGTTCCAGATGAACAATTCCGGCTTCCATGCGCAGATCACGCTGGAAAAAGAGAACCTTGTGTTCTTCTCGGTGCCCTATGATGACGGCTTTACCGCCTATGTCAACGGGCAGGAAACAGACATCCTGCAGGTGGACGAGGGCCTGATGGCCGTGCTGTGCCCGGCAGGGGAAAACAGCATCAATTTTGTCTATCAGCCCGACGGCATCCGGCTGAGCCGCCCGCTGACCTTGGGCGGCATTGTGGTGTGGCTGGCATATACGGCCTGCTTTGTCTGGCGCAAGCGCCGCACAAAGCAGAGCTGACAAGGGGAAGAATGACTTTGTGCCGCAGAAAAAAGAAATTTTTGCAATTTCCTCTTGACTTTATGCCGATAAAGTGTATAATGCAATCAAACCGATGAGGTGGAAGAGAACCTGCACAGCGCATCTTCAGTGAGCCCGGACAGTGAAAACGGGCGAGAGCGGGGCAGAGCTTCGTGGGCCGCCGAGGGCCGGGCAAATGGGCAGCAAGCCTTAGTAGCTTTGGACGGAAGTCTCCGTTACAGGACAGGGGAGTGTTGGCTCTCCGTGAGAGGCTCTGCGTCTGGAAAGCAGAGCAAGCAAGGTGGCACCGCAGAATCGAATTTTACCGATCCTGTCCTTGTGGATGAACACACAGGGACAGGGTCGTTTTTTATTGCAAAGACCCGTCCCGCAAGGGGAGCGGGTCTTTTTATTTAAAATTTATGGGCCGCCCGCTCCGGGAAAGGAGCTTACTATTATGAAAAACGTTACCATGATCTCCCGCCGCAGCTTCCTCAAGGCCGCTATGGCTGCTTCCGCCGTTTCCGCACTGGCGCTGACCGGCTGCGGCGGCGCTGCTTCCAGCACCGTGACTGCATCTTCCACCGCTTCTTCCGCAGCCGCTTCTTCCGCAGCAGCCGAGGGTGGCCAGACCTTCAAGGTGGGCATCGTCAACTACGTGGATCATGCTTCCCTGAACCAGATCGTGGAATCTGTGGAGAGCCGTCTGGATGAGCTGGGCGCTGAGAAGGGCGTTACCTTCGACTACGCCGACTACTACGCAAATGCACAGGCTGACCAGTCCAACCTGAACCAGATCGGTGCCGACCTCGTAGGTGACGGCGTGGATGTGATCGTGGCTGTGGCTACCCCCACCGCCGCAACCATGCTGGCTGCTGTGGAGGATACCGATATCCCCGTTGTCTACTCTGCCGTTACCGATCCCGCCGCTGCAGGCTTTGACGGCGAGGAGAACATTACCGGCACCTCCGACGCACTGAACACCGAGGCCATCATGAAGCTGATCACTGCCGTCAACCCGGACATTGACACCATCGGCCTGCTGTACGACCTGAGTCAGGATGCCTCCACCCAGGCCATTGCAGACGCAAAGGCCTTCTGCGACGCCAACGGCATCAAGTACATTGAGAAGAACGGCACCACCACCGCCGAGGTGCAGATGGCTGCCGAGGCCCTGATCGCTTCCGGCGTCAAGGCCGTGTTCACACCCACCGACAACACCGTGATGACCGCAGAGCTGTCCATCTACGAGACCTTCATCGAGGCGGGCGTCCAGCACTACACCGGTGCTGACAGCTTTGCACTGAACGGTGCGTTCGTAGGCTACGGCGTGGATTACGTCCAGCTGGGCGAAGCCACTGCCGATATGGTGGCAGAGCTGCTGTGCGAGGGCAAGACCACCGCAGACCTGCCGTACCAGACCTTTGACAACGGCATCGTCACCATCAACACCGAGACCTGCGAAGCACTGGGTCTGGATCTCGACACCGTGAAGGAGGCCTTCAAGCCCTACTGCACCGAGATCGTGGAAGTGACCACGGCAGAGAACTTCTCTTAAAAAAGAACCCTCTCAGTCAAAACCTGACGGTTTTGCCAGCTCCCCCGAAGGGGGAGCTTTTGGCGGTTCTGAGGAAAGGTTCTGTTTATAAAACCCTCCCGTGAAAATGGCATACCGGAGCGTCCGCAGACGCCATTTTAAATCGTCCACTCAAAAAACACAAAAGGAGCACACACATGCTGGCGAGTATCTTTTCGCTCAACGTCCTACAGACGGCGCTGGAACTGGGCTGTATCTATGCCCTGGTAGCGCTGGCACTGTTCCTGAGCTATTCCATCCTGAACATTGCAGACCTGTCCACCGACGGCTGCTTCACATTGGGCTGCGCGGTAGCCTGTCAGGTGGCTTTGACCGGCCACCCCATTCTGGCACTTGTTGCAGCCATGGCGGCAGGTGTGTGCTCCGGCTTTGTCACGGCCTTTTTGCAGACCCGGCTTGGCGTGGAGAGCATCATGGCAGGCATCATCGTCAACACCGGCCTTTACACCATCAATCTGGCCGTGATGGGCTTTTCCTCCACCATGTCGCTGGTCAAGACCGACACTGTTTTCTCGCTGGCAAAGGGCTCACTGAGCTTCCTTGGCGGCTGGTATAAGCTGGCCATCGCGCTGGCCATGATCCTGCTTGCCGGTGCGGCGATGCTGGGCTTTCTGGGCACCCGGCTGGGCCTGTCCATCCGCGCCACCGGTGACAACGCTGCTATGGTGCGTGCTTCCAGCATCAACCCGGCCTTCACCATCACGGTGGGCCTGTGCGTTTCCGGCGCATTGTGCGCCCTCTCCGGCGGCCTGCTGGCGCAGTATCAGAAGAGCTGCGATATCAATGTGGGCACCGGCATGGTGACCATCGCGCTGGCCTCCCTCATCATCGGCGAGACATTGCTCGGCAAGCGCACCATGCCGCGCCGCATCATCGGCGTGGTGTTCGGCAGCTGCCTGTACCGCTTTATCGTGGCTGTGGCCCTGCGCTTCAATGTGCCCGCCGCCGCCATGAAGCTGGTGTCTGCCATCATCGTGGCCATCGCCATTTCGATGCCGGCCATCAAGGAAAAGATCGCCTTTGAGCAGCGCAAGCATGGGGCCTGCCGCCGCCGCGTGACTACCGGCAAGGAGGGAAAGTAAGATGGAAATGCTTCAGCTGAACGATCTGCACAAGACCTTCAACCCCGGCACGGTCAATGAAAAAGTGGCCCTGAACGGCGTCAGCCTGCACATGGAAGCCGGGGACTTTGCCACCATCGTGGGCTCCAACGGTGCGGGCAAATCCACCCTGTTCAACGCCATCACCGGCGGCTTCATCGCGGATGAGGGCAGCATTCTGCTGGGTGGACAGGATATCACCTTTGAGCCGGAGCACCAGCGCAGCAAGGTCATCGGCCACCTGTTTCAGGACCCGCTCAAGGGCACCGCACCCAACATGACCATTGAGGAAAACCTTGCGCTGGCCTATCTGCGTGCCGGCACCGCGCCCCACGCCATCTTCTCCCGCATCTCCCGCAAGGACAAGGAAGTGTTCCGCGAAAAGCTGGCGCTGCTGGATATGGGCCTTGAGGACCGGATGAAGCAGCCGGTGGGACTGCTTTCCGGCGGTCAGCGGCAGGCGCTGACCCTGCTCATGGCAACGCTGGTCACCCCCAAGCTGCTGCTGCTGGACGAGCACACCGCAGCGCTGGACCCCGCCACCGCCGAAAAGGTGCTGGAGTTGACCAAGAGCATCGTGGCTGAAAAGAAGATCACCTGCCTGATGGTCACCCACAACATGCATCAGGCATTGGAGCTGGGCAACCGCACCCTGATGATGGATTCCGGCCGCATCGTCTTTGACGTGAAGGGCGAGGAACGCAGCCGGATGACCGTGGACGGCCTGCTTGAAAAGTTCCGCGAGAATGCCGGCAAGAATCTGGACAACGACCGCATCCTGCTGAGTAAAGTGGAAAAGTGACCCGGACAGGAAAGCACAGCCTCGACAGACCATGCAGTCTGCCGGGGCTGTATTTTTGCGGGAGCGCACCGCAGGGAAAAAGCGGCTTCCCCTGAAACAGCAAATCCCCCCTGCGCAGATGCACAGAGGGGATTTCAAATATCAGAAATTACTGAACGTATTCGACCGTGTACTCGAAGCCGTACTCTTCCTGCAGCTTCTTCACCTCGGCCTCGCAGTCCTCGATGAAGGTGGGGGCGTAGACGGAAGCGCCGTTGTGGGCCTTCTTGTAGTCCTCAACGATCTGCTGCAGCTTTGCCCAGCCCTCGTTGGCCTTGTTCTGGTCGATGCTGTCGGGGAAGTTGATGATGAACTCGCGGTGCTTCGGAATACGTGCTTTCATGGTAGGTTCTCCTTATAACAGTTTGGATTTTGATTGTCGATTTATACAGAAGCACAGGGAAAAACCTGTGCAACTTGCGAAAAACGGATCACAGCCCGTATACCCGGCGGGCATTTTTGGCTGTGGTGCGGAACACCTCTTCCACAGAGATGCCCCGCAGCTGGGCGATATACTCGCCCACATAGCGGATGAGGGAGCTGTCACAGCGGGTGCCGCGCACCGGCTCCGGTGCCATGTAGGGGCAGTCGGTCTCCAGCACGATGCTTTCCAGCGGCAGGGCGCTGATGGCCTTTGCCGCCCGCTTGGCACCCTTGAAGGTGCACGCCCCGCCAAAACCGATGAACAGTCCCTGTTTTGCCAGCCACACCGCGTCGTCGGCACTGCCGGAATAGCAGTGGACGATGCCCTTGGGCTGGTATTTTTTGAGCAGGGCGTAAACATCGGCGTGCGCATTGCGGTCGTGCACGATGATGGGTTTGTCCAGCTCCAGCGCCAGCCGGATGTGTGCCTCAAACATGGCCTGCTGGGCGTCCTTGGGCACAGGCCAGTGGTAGTCCAGCCCGCACTCCCCCACTGCCACCACCTTGGGGTCGGCATAATAGGGCATCAGGGCACGCATCTCGGCGGCCCAGTCGCCGCCATAGACCGAGACCGTAGGAGCCGGGCCTTCCTCGCCGCAGTCGGCGGCGGGCAGCAGGCTTTCCGGATGGATGCCGACAGCGGCCACCACCCACGGGTAGCGGTGCGCCAGCTCCAGCACCCGGGGTGCATCCCCGGAATGGGTGGCCTGTTCACACACGCCCACCACGCCTTTACCGGGCAGGCTGTCCAGCAGGGGATAGCGGTCGGCGTCAAAGGCGCGGGCGCTGTAGTGCGCGTGGGTGTCAAAAATGGGGCCGGTCATTTGCCCTCCTTTTTGGCGGGGGCCTTGTTCACCAGCCAGATGCCCACACACACGAACACCAGCGCCGCCAGATACTGCCAGCGGAACAGCGGTTCGCCGTTGAGCACGGCGCTCAGCAGCACGTTGACCACCGGGTTCACAAAGCCAAAGATGGCAATGCGGCTGACCGGGTTGTTCTTCATCAGCAGGGCCCACAGCACATAGCCTGCCCCGCAGATGAAGGCCAGATACAGCATGACCACCACTGCCAGTGCGCTCTGCACATGGAGACTGCCGCCCATGACCGCGCCCAGCACAAACAGTGCCAGACCGCCCACGAACAGGTTGATGAAGCAGACGGCAAAGCTGTCTGCTTTTTTGGTCACGGATTTGTTCCACGGGCCGGACAAAGTAAAGATGACGGTGGCCGTCATCATGCAGAACACGCCCCAGCCGCTGCCGCTGCCGTGGTTGCCCAGCGTGCCGATGAGCACGCCCGCAAAGCCGATGACACAGCCCAGCGTTTTGGCAGGGGTCATGCGGTCGGCGCTGCCGTAGATGAAGTGGGCAAAGATCACGCCCAGAAAGCTCTGGGTGCTGTTCAGGATGCCGCCAAAGGCACCGGTGAGCATGGCAACAGCGATATAATAGAAGGCGTACTGAAACGTGGTCTGCCACAGGCCCAGCGCACAGCACTCTGCCGCGACCTTGCCCCGGGGCAGGCGGGGAACCCGGCTTTGCAGCAGCACACTGCCCAGCAGGACCAGAAAGCTGCCCAGCATGAACCGCACACCGGCAAAGCAGAAAATGGACGCGGTGTTGCTGGTCTCAATGGAGAACAGCCGGTAGCCCAGCTTGATGAAGGGGAAGGCCGAGCCCCACAGCACATTGCAGAAGATGGCCAGCAGCACGGCGAACACCGGCGTGCCGAAGATCTTATCCAGCCATTCCGCGCGGGAAAGCGTTTTGTTTTTCTCCATGGCGGCTCAGTGGATGCGGCTGCCCACGGGGGTATCGTCGCCGTAGAATGCAATGGAGCAGCCGCCATCTGCGGTGTCGGCAGCAAAGATCATGCCTTCGCTGACGTACTTGCCCTTCATCATCGGGCGGGGTGCCAGATTGCACACGATGCCGATCTTCTTACCGATCAGGTCTTCCGGCTTGAACCACTTTGCAATGCCGGAAAGGATGCAGCGCTCCCGCTCGCCGTCAAACACGGTCAGGTGCAGCAGCTTCTTGCTCTCCTTCAGGTTCTCGCAGGCGCGCACTTCGGCCACGCGCAGTTCCACCTTGCAGAAGGTGTCAAAGTCGATCTCTTCCTCGTGAGTAAAGTCAACGGTGCTCTCCTCGGCAGGGACGGCAGCCTTCTTCTCCGCTTCTGCCTTGGCCTTGTTGGCAGCTTCGGCAGCGGCCTTGCGCTTCTCGTCTTCTTCCTTCAGATGGGCGATCTCCTTTGCCACGTCGATGCGGGGGAACAGTGCTTCGCCCTTGTGCACAGTGTAGGTCTCCTGTGCGCCGTAGGTGGTCTTGCTCAGATCCAGAGCGGATGCGTCCAGACCCAGCTGCTCCATCATCTTGGGGGCAGTGGTGGGCAGGTAGGCGTTCAGCAGGATGCCGCACACGCGCAGTGCCTCGCACAGGTGGTACAGTACGCTCTCCAGACGGGCCTTGTTGGCCTCGTCCTTGGCCAGTGCCCAGGGAGCGGTCTCGTCGATGTACTTGTTGGCACGCTGGATCACCGCAAAGATCTCCATCAGAGCCTGCGGGATGGTCAGGTTGTCCATGTCGGCCGTGACCTTGGCGGTCAGCTCGTTGACCATGGTCTCCAGCTCGGTGTCGATGGCCTCGGTACCGGCCACATTGTGCACGGTGCCGCCGAAGTACTTCTCGCACATGGCGACCGTGCGGCTGAGCAGGTTGCCCAGATCGTTTGCAAGGTCGCTGTTGATGCGGTTGATCAGAGCTTCGTTGGTGAACATGCCATCGTTGCCGAAGGGAATCTCACGCAGCAGGAAGTAGCGGATGGAGTCCACGCCGTAGCGGTCGCACAGGATCACAGGGTCCACCACATTGCCCACGGACTTGGACATCTTGCCGCCGTTCATCAGCAGCCAGCCGTGGCCGAACACCCGCTTGGGCAGAGGCAGATCCAGAGCCATCAGCATGGCAGGCCACAGGATGGTGTGGAAGCGCAGGATCTCCTTGCCCACCATGTGCAGGTCGGCAGGCCAGAACTTGTCATAGTCGTGATATTTTTCGTTGCCGTAGCCCAGCGCGGAGATATAGTTGCTCAGGGCGTCCACCCACACATACATGGTGTGCTTGGGGTCGAAGGGCACCGGGATGCCCCACTTGACCGAGGTACGGGACACGCAGGTATCCTGCAGGCCCTGCTTGATGAAGGCAATCATCTCGTTCTTGCGGCTCTCGGGCTGGATGAACTGGGGGTTCTCCTCGTAGAGCTTCAGCAGGCGGTCGGCATACTTGCTGGTCTTGAAGAAGTAGGCTTCCTCGTGGGCGTCGTAGACCTCACGGCCGCAGTCCGGGCACTTGCCGTCCACCAGCTGGCTGTCAGTCCAGAAGCTCTCGCAGGGCTTGCAGTAGTGGCCGATGTACTCGCCCTTGTAGATGTCGCCCTGCTCATACAGCTTGGTAAAGATCTTCTGGCAGGACTCCATGTGGTAGTCGTCGGTGGTGCGGATGAAGCGGTCGTAGCTGACGTCCAGCAGCTTCCACAGATCCTTGACGGTGGCTACGATCTTGTCCACATACTCCTTGGGGGTCACACCGGCATCGGCGGCCTTGTCCTGGATTTTCTGGCCGTGCTCGTCGGTGCCGGTCAGGAACATGACGTCATAGCCCTGCATCCGCTTGAAGCGTGCCAGTGCATCGCAGGCGACAGTGGTATAGCTGTGGCCGATGTGCAGCTTGTCGCTGGGGTAGTAGATGGGAGTGGTGATGTAGAATGTCTTGTGCTCACTCATAGGTTGATACTCTTCCTTTCCTGATTTGGCGGGGGACGAAAAAAGCCCTCATCCTGCCGGACTGAGCCGGACAAGGACGAGAGCCTGAAACTTTCGTGGTACCACCTTGCTTCGCCGCACCCTTGCGGGCACAGCCTTTTGCCGGGCCAAAAAGCACGGCGCAGCGCGGTAACGGGCGCACCCGTCGCAGGCTCAATCTTCACCTGCGCAGCTCCGAGACCATCTTCGGCATCGCGCGGCCTGCCCGGTTCCATCCTTCGGGCTTTCTGTCAGGCGCAGACGGTGCGTACTCTTCTCTTCACAGCCAATTTACATTATTATGTCTATAATACGCAAAAACGGTGGGTTTGTCAACATTAAATCTCGTAATCCAGACAGAACCGTGCCTTGGTATAGGGCCGCACCTTGCTGTCAGCCACAGCCACATGGGCGGGATGGACGGAGTAGCCCTTGAGGGCTTCGGCACTTTCAAAGGTGGTGTCCAGCATCAGGTCGGCGGTGGAAGAGGGGAGACCGTTGATGTTGACATGCACTTCCACAAGGCCCGGGACCTTGCCTGCCAGACCTTCCAGCCCTTCCTTGATGCCTGCCTTGACGGCGGCTTTTTCGGCGTCGGACAGCTCGTCCTTCAGCTGCCAAAGGATCACATGCTTGACCATAATAAAATACCTCCTGCGTTTTTTCTCATTGTAACAGGGTGAGAAAAAATCCGCAAGAGGAAAGCTGCAAAGTATTATTGGGGTGCGAACAGCAGAACCACCAGAAGCACGGCACAGAGCACCGAAAGCCCAATGCCCTCCAGCCGGGTCTGCCTGATGTATTTTTCCGTTGGTTCGGTCTGCGTATACCGCCCACGGTCATGCAGGGCAATGGCATCCTCCGGCTGCAGCGCCATAAAAATGCCGAACCCGATGCCGAAAAGTGCGGTTAAGATCGCACAGATGACTTCCATAGCAACCCCTCACTTTTTGGTTTTGTCGCTCCTACTCAGGGCATAGCACAGATACGAGATCAGCAGGGCAGCGCACAACACGAGCGCCGCCACCATCAAAATGGAATTCAGCGGCTCGACCTTTGGCAGAAAAATGTTGACCAGCCAGAACGTACCGCAAAGGATCAACAGGATGCCGTAAAATTTGTGAAAGTGCTTCTTTTCGTCCTCACTGCTCCAACCGGTGCCGGTGCCATTGTACAGATCCCGGATGCCGCGGTACAAAAACAGCACACCCAGCGCGGCGTTCAGCCAATCCCAGTCCGAAAGATTCAAATTCATGGTGGCCCCTTTCCGGCTGTCAATCCGCACTATGATTCCAGCTTTCGTAAGCGACAAGATAAAGAAGGTCTCCCACGATGGCAATGCCGAAGAGGATACGGTAGAGCAGCGATGTAACAGGTGTGAAGGCTAGGATCAGAAAGGCGATGCTGTTGAGCATGTAAAACACGCCGTTCTTTTTCTGCCAGAAGGCGCGGTACTCCGGGTCGCGGTGATACTGGTTGAACGGCAGATCGATGAACGGGTCTTTGCCTTGAAGATCCCGAATGCCGGAGATGAACCAGATAACGGTCAGCACAAGGTTGAACAGAGTGGAAAACGAAAAGAACGACTCCATGGAATACACCTCCCATATTTTTCCACAATTATAACATAGAGGAACGAAAACACAAGGACGGCATTCAACCTTCCTGCGTAAAATTTGCACAAATCAGGCGTTGACTGTTGGTGAAAACAGCACAAAATAAAACCAGCCGGACGAGGCGTTTGCAAGCCCTCGTCCGGCTGGATACTTACTTCTTCGGAGTCATAAGCCTCTTCTCCTTGGGGTTCCTCATTTTCGGAGTAAACGTTTCATAGGGTGACTCTCCTTAGAAACTACTGGAAACTGAGAATCTATTTCAAGGGGACGAATTTACTTAGTACATTGGACTGACCCTTCTCTTAACTGATGGAGTGCGGCACCGAGATTCTGAAGATGAATTTCATATTACCACATTCTTTCGAGTTAGATTTGCCAGGGACAAGTTACTTAGTACATTGGTAGAACTCCTTTTTGCTATTCAAATAATGCTCTCCGTACAAAAGATACCTTCATAGGAATCATCTCCGGCGGATCTATTTGAATCGCGGGGGTTTTAGTTGATCGACAGGTTGTCGTGTAATCGCATTTTTGATGCTCAAGACTGGCTCATTTTTGTTGTGTTTTTATACGGGGGAAACATCCCGTTTGTGGTGAGCCTCTGTTTTGCTTCTCAGCGAATCCCGACAGCCTGTCCAAACTGTGCGGGTTCCATATCGACCATCGGTCTCGCTCCTTTCTGCTTCAAGTCAGCGGGAGTAGCTCTCTCTTGAGCTTCTGCTGTACTTCTCTGGTTTCTGGCTTTATTATACATATTCCTGATTGATTTGTCTATTCGCAGAGTGCACAAGGATAAAAACATAAAATTGTGCAGTTCTTGAAAAATGGCAGATGGAACGTACAAAATGCCGCTTTCTGTGCGGTATGTCCGGACGATCGTACCCTTTGGAGAGAAACTCTGTTCCCAGCAGGGAGGGCTGCCGGGAAAGTCACAGTAAAGCTGCCCAGAAGTTCCGGGCCGTTTGTGGAGGATTTTGCGCAAAACGGGAGAAAGTGTCCACAGGGTATTATGCGTCAGATGGATTTGTGCTAAAATAACGCCAATGAATGGTAGTCGCCGCCGCCCCGCGAGATGAAAGTTTCGCGGGGCGGCTTTTTTGCGGCAAAAATTTACACATAAAAGAAATGGAGACACAATCAAAATGCCTAAAACTTTACCGGAACGTATCTTCTTTACCATTGTCATGGCTGCCATTATGGTCTATGGCATGATCGTTTACAATGTGGCGCTGAACACAGGCGGTGTCACCAATGCCACCTTTGTCATGGCTCTGCACGAGATGCCGATCATGGTTCCCATTGCCTGCGTGCTGGAATTTTTCGTGGTGGAGAAACTGGCCACCCGATTGGCGTTTATGTTCATGCGGCCCACAGATCGTCCGCAGTTCATCACCTATGCCATCTCGCTGATGATCGTGTGCATCATGTGCCCGGTGATGAGCCTGATCGCAACGGTGCTGTTTAAAGAACCCAGCTTTGGCACCTGGGTGCATACCTGGGGCTGCAATATGCCCATGGCTCTGTGCTGGCAGCTGCTGTACTGCGGCCCGCTTACCCGTGCTATCTTCCGGCTGGTGTTCCGCCGGGGCGAAAAGCAGACGGACTGATAGCTCCCGGGGATGGAACCATAATAAATATGTATAGAACGGGATGGAATAACGGACGAGGCACCTATACGAATTTTATATATCGGGCATATAAAGCATGTACAATGGGGCATTTTTGATGGAAATATTTCCCGGAATGCCCTGAAAAAGCCATTGAAACCTAAGAATTGGCTAAGAAATTTGTGGAAAAAGTACATGCGAAGAGCGTTTTGTTGGACAAGATGCACAACTTTTTTTATATATCAATGCAGTAGAACCACCTAAAATGTAGAATGTGCACAAAGCCACTTGCCAATTTTCGTCAATCGTACTATCATACACAACGAAAAAAGACGAAGTGATCCGTGCAGGAGGGAGGGTGTGACCGGACAAAGCCGAACGCCTTCCTTACTTTTTTCACAAAGCTGCGCCTTTTCTTCGAGCGATAAGAAGGACGCTGCGCCGCCGGGGCGGTGCGGCGGTCTTACCCCCGGAACCCTATTCTTCAGGAAGGAGGAAAAACAATTGAATAATCTGACCAAAGCATTGATGGAAGAGCTGACCGTCGAATACGTCAAGGTCGGCCCGCTGCAGATCCCGGAATCCGTGGTCATCAGCTGGGTGATCCTGGCCATCGTCACCATCGGCTCGATCCTGCTTACCAGAAACCTGAAGGTGGACCACATCAGCAAGCGTCAGGCCGTGCTGGAAATGGCCTACCTCGCAGGCACCAATTTCTTTGAAGGTCTGCTGGGCGAAAAGGGCAGGCGCTATGTGCCTTACCTGATGACCGTAGCCATCTACATCGCCTTCAGCAACCTGATCGGCGTGTTCGGCGTCAAGCCCCCCACAAAGGATCTGGATGTGACCGCAGCGCTGGCGCTGATGAGCATCGTCCTGATCGAGGGTGCCGGCATCCGGGCACGCGGCGGCGTGGGCTTCCTCAAGAGTCTGTCTGCCCCCACGCCGGTCATGACCCCTATGAACATCCTCGAGATCGCCATCCGCCCGACCAGCCTCTGCATGCGACTGTTCGGCAACGTGCTGGGTGCATTCGTCATCATGGAGCTGATCAAGCTCGTGGTGCCCGTGTTCGTCCCGGCGGTGTTCAGCCTGTATTTTGACCTGTTCGACGGTCTGATCCAGACCTACGTGTTCGTGTTCCTGACTTCGCTGTTCATGAAAGAGACCATGGGCGGAGAAGACTGATCCATTGATATTTACTGAATTTAAAAGGAGATTATTACTATGAATGGTTTGATTGCTCTGGGCGCTGGCATTGCAGCGCTGACCGGCATTGGCGGCGGTATCGGCATCGGCATCGCAACGGGTAAGGCAACGGAGGCGATCTCCCGTCAGCCCGAGGCATCCGGTAAGATCCAGACCAACCTGCTGCTGGGCGCTGCTCTGGCAGAAGGTACTGCAATTTTCGGCTTCGTCGTTGCACTGCTGATCATCCTGTTCCTGGGTCAGTAACGGAGGCGCAGACGAATGCTGAAGTTGGATATTAACCTGCTGTGGACCGTCGTGAACGTCCTCGTCATGTATGCGGTGCTGCGCAAGTTCCTGTTCAAGCCTGTTCAGGACGTGATCGCAAAGCGCCAGCAGATGGTGGACGCAAACCTGGCCGATGCGGAGACCTCCAAGAAGGAAGCCGCAGAGACCATGAACGCCGCACAGGAAAAACTGCGCAATGTGGACAATGAGGCCGCTGCCCGCCGCGAAGCCTACGAAAAGCAGGCTGAGGTCGAAAAGCAGCAGCTGCTGGCAGATGCCCGCAAGCAGGCAGACGCCATCGTGGCCGCCGGCAAGGCGAGCGCCGAGGCCGAACGCCAGAGCAAGCTGCGGGAAGCCGATGCCCAGACCACGGCACTGGCCCGTGCGATGTGCGAGAAGCTGCTGGCCCGCAATCTGACCGCCCAGGACGATGCACGTCTGCTGGACGATCTGCTGGAGAAAGCAGGTGCAGGCAATGGCAACTGAATTCAGTCGTGAATTTTTTGCGGACAACCGCATCGTCAAGGCCGAGCTTCGCAGCGCCCGCAAGCCCCGGGAAGAGGAGCTGAACCGGGTCCGCGCCGAGGTACGCAAGCTGTATGACGCCACCGAGGTCATCCTGAACGTGACGGTGGACGAGAGCCTGCTGTCCGGCTATGTCCTGCAGGTGGGCGACCGTGTGTTCGATAACTCCGGCCGTCATCAGCTGGACAAGATGATGGAGGGCAAGCCCTCGCTGGCTACCCTCAAGACCCGCATTGAGGACTACAAGCCCGCCGAGACCTCTGCCGAGGGCGGCGTGGTCATCTCCTCTGCCGACGGTATCGTGCACGTCGAAGGCATGAACCGCGCCGTGTACGGCGAGATCGTCACCTTCGACAACGGTGCCAAGGGCATGGTGGAGAGCGTGGACCCCGAACAGCTGGGCATCATGCTGTTCGACGGAGCTGAGACCGTCGGCGTGGGCACCATGGTGACCCGCAGCGGCAAGCGTGCCGGCATCCCGGTGGGCGATGCCTTCCTGGGCCGTGTCATCAGCCCGCTGGGTGAGCCCATCGATGGCAAGGGCCCCATTGAAGCTGTGGGTTACAACCCCATCGAAAAGCAGGCCCCCGGCATTCTGGAGCGTCAGAGCGTGGATACCCCGCTCCACACCGGCATCCTTGCCATCGATTCCATGTTCCCCATCGGCCGCGGTCAGCGTGAGCTGATCATCGGCGACCGCCAGACCGGCAAGACCTCCATCGCCACGGACGCCATCCTGAACCAGAAGAACACCGGTGTGCTGTGCATTTATGTGGCCATCGGCCAGAAGGCTTCTTCCATTGCCCGCGTGGCAGGCGATCTGCAGAAGCACGGTGCCATGAGCTACACCACCATCGTGGCGGCTACTGCTTCGGATTCCGCTCCCCTGCAGTACATCGCACCCTATGCCGGTACCGCACTGGCCGAGTACTTCATGAGTCAGGGCAAGAGCGTGCTGATCGTTTACGACGATCTGTCCAAGCATGCAGTGGCCTACCGTGCCATTTCTCTGCTGCTGCGCCGCTCTCCGGGCCGTGAGGCTTACCCCGGCGACGTGTTCTATCTGCACTCCCGTCTGCTGGAGCGCTCCTGCCGGATGCGCGACGATCTGGGCGGCGGCTCCATCACCGCACTGCCCATCGTTGAGACGCAGGCAGGCGACGTTTCGGCCTACATCCCCACCAATGTCATTTCCATCACCGATGGTCAGATCTTCCTCGAGAGCGCCCTGTTCAATGCAGGCAACCGCCCGGCCGTCAATGTGGGTCTGTCGGTGTCCCGTGTGGGCGGCGCTGCCCAGACCAAGGCCATGAAGAAGGCCAACGCCAACCTGCGTATCGAGCTGGCACAGTACAAGGATATGGAGTCCTTTGCACAGTTCAGCTCGGATCTGGACGCGGAGACCCGCCGCCAGCTGGATCACGGCAAGGCTCTGATGGAAATGCTCAAGCAGCCGCTGTATCAGCCCAAGTCCGACGCCGAGCAGGTGGTCACGCTGGTGCTGGCTTCCCACGGTGTGCTGGACGAACTGCCCACTGCCGAGCTGCGCACCAAAACTTCCGCATTTGTGCGTCAGTTCCGCGCGGATGTGTCCGGTACGATGGATAAGATCACCGCCACCGGCAAGCTGGAACCTGAAATGGTCGATGCCATCCTGAACGCCTGGAAAGCTTATGCGGGAGGCGACAGCCATGCCGTCCAGTAAGCTGCTGAAGGAGCGCATCGAGAGCATTCAGGACACCATGAAGATCACGAACGCCATGTACCTGATCTCCTCGTCCAAGCTGCGCAAGGCACGTAAGAACTACCAGAATGTATCGCCCTACTTCAACCGTATGCGCGATACCATTTCCCGCGTGGTGCCCCACCTGCCGGAAGAGCCGGTGCATCCGTTCTTCCACGAACGCAACATCGCAAACCCCAAGCGCGCTTACATCGTGCTGACGGCAGATAAGGGCATGGCAGGCGCTTACAACCAGAACATCATCAAGTTCCTCAAGGAAAATGCGGATGAGAATGACCGGTTCTATGTGATCGGCCAGACCGGCTACCGCGCTCTGTACCACAAGGACCCGCGGCTGGTGGAGGATTTCCACTACGGCGCCACGGAGCCCACGCTGCAGCGCGCCCGCGATATCACGATGGACGCCATCGATGATTTTAAGAGCGGCAAGCTGGATGAGATCTATCTCATCTATACCCGCATTGAGAATGCATTGACCAGCGAGCCCACCATGGTGCGTCTGCTTCCGCTGGACCGCGCCCATCTGCAGCCTGCTCCCAAGGGTCTGGGCGATCCGAAGGGCGATGTGGAGATGTTCCCGTCTGCATGGACGGTGTTTGAACAGATCGCGCCCATTTATATGCACGGCATGATCTTTGGTGCCATGACCGAGAGCTTCTGCGCAGAGCAGAGCGCCCGCATGACTGCCATGGATTCCGCCACCAAGAACGCCAACGATATGATCCGGGAGCTGCAGCTGGAATACAACCGCACCCGTCAGGGCTCCATTACACAGGAGATCACCGAGATCATCGGCGGTGCGGCTGCCGTGCAGGACCGGGAATAAGATACCTGCCCTTCCGGACGGCTTTGCGTCCGGCTTTCCGCAAAGGGAAAGCCTTTGGCAGACCCGGAGTTCTTGCGTGGACTGCCAAGGCCTTTCACTTTGGGAGAGGTGGCAGCGCGCAGGCGCTGACGGAGAGGGCAAGGATGCTAACGTGTTTGCAATATACAGATTATAAGAGGCAATCCAAATGATACAGGGAACTATTATTCGCGTAGCCGGCCCTGTGGTGGACGTGCAGTTCACCGCAGGCAAGCTGCCTGCCCTGCAGGAAGCGCTTACCGTGACCGCCGAGGGCACCGAGCGCACGATGGAAGTGACACAGCATGTCAACGAGACCACTGTGCGCTGCATCATGCTTTCCGCCAGCGAGGGTCTGGGCAAGGGCATGACCGTGCAGGCCACCGGCCACGGTCTGACCGCACCGGTGGGTGAAGCCACGCTGGGCCGCATGTTCGACCCGCTGGGCAGACCCATCGACGGCAAGGGCTCTGTGGATGATGTGCCGCATTGGCCCATCCACCGCAAGGCCCCCGGCTTTGCAGAGCAGAAGCCCGCGACCGAGATCCTGGAGACCGGCATCAAGGTCATCGACCTGCTGGCCCCCTATGCAAAGGGCGGCAAGATCGGTCTGTTCGGCGGCGCAGGCGTCGGCAAGACCGTGCTGATCCAGGAACTGATCCACAACGTGGCCACCGAGCACGGCGGCTACTCCATCTTCACCGGCGTCGGCGAGCGCTCCCGCGAGGGCTGCGACCTTTGGGGCGAGATGAACGAGTCCGGTGTTCTGAGCAAGACCGCACTGGTCTTTGGTCAGATGAACGAGCCCCCAGGAGCACGTATGCGTGTTGCCGAGACCGGCCTGACCATGGCAGAGTACTTCCGTGAGGAGACCCACAAGGACGTGCTGCTGTTCATTGATAACATCTTCCGTTTCGTGCAGGCAGGCTCCGAGGTGTCCGCTCTGATGGGCCGTATGCCTTCTGCTGTGGGCTACCAGCCCACTCTGGCCAACGAGCTGGGCGCTCTGCAGGAGCGCATCACCTCCACCAAGGAAGGCTCCATCACCTCTGTGCAGGCCGTCTACGTCCCCGCCGACGACCTGACCGACCCGGCCCCCGCCACCACCTTTGCACATCTGGACGCCACCACCGTGCTGTCCCGTAAGATCGTGGAGCAGGGCATTTACCCGGCCGTGGACCCGCTGGCATCCACCTCCCGCATTCTGGAAGCAGATATCGTGGGCGAGGAGCACTACCGCGTGGCCCGCAAGGTGCAGTCCATTCTGCAGCGCTATCAGGAGCTGCAGGACATCATTGCCATTCTGGGCATGGATGAGCTGGACGAGAACGACAAGCTCACCGTTGCCCGCGCCCGCAAGCTGCAGAAGTTCCTCTCCCAGCCCTTTGCTGTGGCCGAGAACTTTACCGGCCTGAAGGGCAAGTATGTGCCGCTGCAGGATACCGTGCGCGGCTTTGCCGCCATTGTGGACGGCGAGGCCGACGATCTGCCGGAGTGGGCTTTCTTCAACGTTGGTACGCTGGAAGATGCCCGCCAGAAGGCAGCGGAAAAGCTGGCTGAGGAAAAGGGCGGTGCCGTCTGATGAACAAGTTCATGCTGAACATCACTGCGTCCAGCGGTGAGTACTATCAGGGCGATTGCGAAGACCTTGTGCTGCCCATCAGCGATGGCGTGTACGGCATACAGGCCGGACACAGCCCGGTGCTGGTGGCCATCCACATGGGCATCCTGCACTTTGAGGTGAACGGTGAAAGCCAGGACATCCTGGTAGGCGACGGCATTGCCGAGGTGACGCCTGCCTACGTGATGGTGCTGGTGGACAGCGCTGAGCGTCCGGAGGATATCGACAAGAACCGTGCCGAGGCTGCCCGCATCCGTGCCGAGGAGCGTTTGCAGCATCAGCAGAGCATGCATGAATATTATCAGAGCAAGATCGCGCTCGACCGTGCGATGCAGCGCCTGCAGGCCGCTGCAAAGTACCGGCGCTGAGAAAGAGCCGCATCTGTTGGGACCAGATCTGAAAAAAGAGCATCATTTGTATCCGTTGAGGGTGCAAAGTGATGCTCTTTTTTGTTTCAGGCGGTTCCATGGAACGCAGCTTTCGTGTATAATAAGGTCAATGCAACCCCGCGTGTTGTGCGGGAAGGAGGAGGTTTTCCATGATCCAATTCGGCCTGCGTCTGCATGACGCGGAAAAGCTGCCCGTTGAACAGGTGCTGCCGCTGGTGCGCCGGAAAGGCTTTACCTGCGCCCATGTGGCCCTGAGCAAATCCTTCAAGGAGCTGCCCTGCACCCCCAGCGCCCTGACCCCCGGCTATGCGCTGTACCTGCGGCATCTGTTTGAGAAAAACGGCATCGACATTGCCGTGCTGGGCAACTATCTCAATCTTGCCCACCCGGATGCGGATGCCCTGCACGCCATTCAGGAAAAATACTATGCCCATATCCGTTTTGCAAGCCTGCTGGGCTGCGGAATGGTGGGCACCGAGACCGGTGCGCCCAACGCGGAGTACAAATTCTGTCCGGAATGCCGCAGCGACGAAGCCCTTGCTACTTTTATCCGGAACTTCAAGCCGGTGGTGCGCTGTGCCGAGCAGTACGGCGTGACCATTGCCATTGAGCCGGTGGTCAAGCACATCGTGTACGATGCCAGACGCGCCCGCACCGTGCTGGACGAGATCGGCAGCCCGAACCTGCAGATCCTGTTCGACCCCGTCAACCTGCTGAACATGGAAAATGTGGACCGCCGCGAGGAAGTATTCGCCGAGGCCATCGAGCTTCTGGGCAAGGACATCGCCATGATCCACTTCAAGGATTTCCTGCGCAAGGATGCGGGCGGCCAGCTGGCTGCTACGGGTGCAGGGCAGGGAGGCATGGAGGACTACCGCACCATCCTGCGCTTTGCAAAGCAGGAAAAGCCCTATATCTTTGCAACGCTGGAGAATACCACCCCGGAAAACGCGGTGGAATGCCTGAACTACCTGAAAAAACAGTACGACGAGTGCTGAACACTCTATAACAAGAAAAACATCTGCAAACCTTGCCCGGAATGGGGCAGCTTGCAGATGTTTTTTGTATCAGATGAAGTTTATGGTTCGGCCTTATTGCAATTAAGAAATGGTTCCGCTGAAAATGTCCAGAGCGAAAGCGGAGGACATTAAAATCATTCCAGATCCAGCTTATGCTCCATCAGCCAGCGGGTCAGCAGAAAGTACCCTGCGGCAAAGGCAATGCTGACCGCCAGCCCGAACAGGGTGGTGAAAGCACTGGGCGCAGCAATGGAAACATCTACACCGCCAAGGGTGGAATAGGAAACAGCCTGCAGCATGTCGGCACTGCTGACACCGGAGCTCAGCCAGTTCTGCAGGAAGGACAGCAGGAAAAATGCCAGAATACCGGCCGGGACCATGTGCTTTTTGAACTGGTGACCGATCATGCAAGCGGCATAGATACACAGGATGCTGGACACCAGTGCCACCAGCCCGTTCAGCGTTTCAAAGGCCAGCCAGAGCCACCCGGAGCTGCCGGTCATGCGGAAGATCTCCACCACTTTCTGCCACAGCTCCGGCAGCTGCTGCAGGGCCGCGCTGTTCAGAGACAGAGCCAGCAGCATCACCGCAAAGGAGAAAATGCCCACGATGCTGCTGCAAAGCATCCACACCACGCTGGAGATCAGCTTGGAAAGGATGAGCTGGCTTTCCGTCACCGGCAGGGTGTGCATCAGGTAGCCTTCGCGGCCCAGCAGATTGCGGGTGAAGCGGGTCACAATGGTCATCACGGACACCACTGCCACCGCAACGGCTACGACCATGTAGGCGAACAGCAGCAGAGATGCAAAGTCGTCCTTGGAAGAGCTGCGCAGGGAAAAGCCGCTCAGCACTGCCAGCGCAACAAGGGCCAGATACAGCCCGCCATAGGTGCGGCCGGTGGCCTTGAATTCATATTTTAACAGCTGTTTCAGCATTTGAATACCTCCCGGAAATATGCATCCACACTCATGCCCTCGGTCTCGCGCAGCTCTTCGGCATTGCGGTGGGCGAACACCCGGCCATCCTTCAAAAAGACGGCTTCGTCCAGAATGGGCTCGATATCGCCGATGAGGTGGGTGGATAGAATGACGGTCGCATCCCGGCTGTAGTTGTTCAGGATGGTGCTCAGGATGTAGTCCCGGGCGGCAGGGTCCACGCCGCCAATGGGCTCATCCAGCAGGTAGAGCTTTGCGGCGCGGCTCATGGCCAGGATCAGCTGCACCTTTTCCTTGCTGCCCTTGGACAGGGTCTTGAGCCGCGCCTTCGGTTCCAGTTCCAGCCGGGCCAGCATTTCGTTCGCCTTGGCGGGGTCAAAATCGGCATAGAATTCGCGGAACATTTCCACCAGCTGCTCCACACGCATCCAGTCCGGCAGCCAGTCGGCGTCCGGCAGATAGGACACGATGGCTTTGGTGTCCGGCCCGGGGGTCATGCCGGCGATCCGGATGCTGCCTGCACTGGGCTGCAGCAGACCGTTCGCCAGCTTGATGAGGGTGGTCTTGCCGCTGCCGTTGGGGCCAAGCAGACCCACGATGCGGCCAAAGCCGATGTGCAGGTCTACATTTTCCAGTGCGGTCTTATCCTTCTGGTAGCACTTGGTCAGTGCTTCACAGCTCAAAAGTTCACTCATTGCGGTCCTCCTTTGCGTCCCAGTGTTCCAAAAGCGCGGCTGTCTGTGCGGGACTGTAGCCGATGCCGCGCATCTTTTCCAGAAAATCCGACGCCAGCGTCCGGGCGGTGTCGGCACGAAGCTGTTCGATCAATGCAGTGTCCTTCGTAACATAGCGGCCTGCGGTGCGTTCGGTGTGCACCAGACCTTCCGTCTCCAGCTGGGCAAGGGCCCGCTGCATCGTGTTTGGGTTCACCCCGGCGGCTGCGGCCAGATCACGTACCGAATCCAGATGCCCGCCCGGCGGGTAGGTGCCGGCCAGGATCCGGGCCTTCAGCCGTTCCACAAGCTGGGCATAGATCGGGCGGCTGGCATCAAACTGTTCGCCCATGGTATCATCTCCTTGTCTTGCTGTATTAATCGCTTGATACAATAATACACGATTTGCGCTGCTTGTCAAGGGAAAAAAGAAAAAACATTATAAAACTGTGGGAAATCGGAAAAAGTGCCTATAAAACACTACACATTGATAAAAAATTACAATAAATTCAAACAATTTCACATTGCAAAGCTTTTAACAATGTGCTATGCTGAAAAACAGAGAGCTCCGCCCGGAAAGCGGCGGAAAAGAGATTTGGAGGAAAAATAACTATGGCTGACCGCATCGTTCTGAATACTATCTCCTACCATGGCCACGGTGCCATTGAGAACATCGTTCCCGAACTGACCGCCCGCGGCTACAAGAAGGCATTCGTCTGCTCTGACCCCGACCTGATCAAGTTCGGCGTCACCAAGAAGGTCACCGACCTGCTGGATGCTGCAAACTTTGCCTACGCTGTTTACAGTGAGATCAAGCCCAACCCCACCATCGCCAACGTGCAGGACGGCGTGGCCGCTTTCAAGGCTGCTGAGGCCGACTGCATCGTGACCATCGGCGGCGGCTCCTCCATGGATACCGCAAAGGCCATCGGCATCATCATCAATAACCCCGAGTTTGCGGATGTCCGCTCTCTGGAGGGTGTTGCTCCCACCAAGAAGCACGCGGTGTTCACCATCGCTGTTCCCACCACCGCCGGCACTGCTGCCGAGGTCACCATCAACTACGTCATCACCGATGTGGAGAAGAAGCGCAAGTTCGTCTGTGTGGATACCAACGATATCCCCGAGATCGCTGTGGTTGACCCCGATATGATGTCCTCCATGCCCAAGGGCCTGACCGCTGCCACCGGCATGGACGCTCTGACCCACGCCATCGAGGGCTACATCACCAAGGGCCACTGCGTCATCTCCGATATGTTCCATCTGGAAGCCATCAAGCTCATCAGCCAGAGCCTGCGCGGCGCAGTGCAGAACACCCCGGAAGGCCGCGAGGGCATGGCTCTGGGCCAGTACATCGCCGGCATGGGCTTCTCCAACGTGGGTCTGGGCATCGTCCACTCCATGGCACACGGCCTGTCCGCTCTGTATGACACCCCGCACGGTGTGGCCTGCGCCATCCTGCTGCCGGTGGGTCTGGAGTACAACAAGAGCGTTGCCGGTGAGCGCTACCGCGCCGTCGGCAAGGCCATGGGCGTTGTGGGCATCGACGAGATGAACGATGTGGAAGCCGCTGACGCCACCATCGCCGCCGTCAAGCAGCTGAGCGCAGACGTGGGCATCCCCGCAAATCTGCACGGCATCCTGAAGGAAGAGGATATCCAGTTCCTCGCCGAGTCCGCATTTGCAGACGCCTGCCGTCCCGGCAACCCCCGCGACACCAGCGTGGAGGAGATCGTGGAGCTGTATAAGAGCCAGCTGTGATTCCGCTCTGTAAATTCAAGCTGTAATTTTGGACCCTGCTGTCCTTCGGGATGGCAGGGCTTTTTTCTAAGATGTATCTGAAAACAAAGCAACGGACCGGATCTTCGTCTTTTCAGAGATGCCCGGAGAGCCTGCCGCATCGCAGAGTGACAAAATTTCTGCACGGCTCTTGTACACAGCGCTCAAAACAGGTACAATCAATGCAGTAAGAAAAAACTGGAAGCGAAAGGAACCTTATGACGCTGAACTTCTATACTCTGAGTGTTATTTATCTTGTATATTCCTTTCTGGGCTGGGTGGCGGAGACGGTAGTCGCGACCATCCGGGGCGGAAGGTTTGCCAACCGCGGTGCAGCGGCAGGCCCGTTCTGCTTTATCTACGGTACCACCGGCGTGCTGCTGGCCGTGAGTTTCGGCGACCTGCGCACCGAGCCGGTCTACCTGTTCTTTGCCTGCATGATGGCGGCAACGGTGATGGAATGGATCACCGCCAAGCTGCTGGAACGCCTGCACCGCCGCAAGTGGTGGGACTATTCCGGCAAAAAATTCAATCTGAATGGCTATGTGTGCCTGCAGTATTCGCTGCTGTGGGGTGCGCTGGGCACGGCAAGTGTGCTGTGGGGCAATGATGTGTTGCTGCGGCTGTGCGCGCATATCCCGGTTTGGCTGCTGCGCCCGGCAGTATGGATCTCGCTGACGGTGGCGGTGCTGGACCAGATCGGTTCAGCGGTGCTGGTGCAGCAGTATGCGGCCCGTCACCCGGTGCTGGAGCAGCTCAACCAGAGACTGGGGGAGCGGTCGGATACGCTGCGCCGCAGGATCGCGCTTTACATTGAAAAACGCATCCAGTATGCTTACCCGGCTGCGGCCCGGCAGGAGCAGACTGCGCTCCGGAAGGGGGAAAAGAACTTCCTCAGCGTGTCCGATCTGCTGTGGCTGTTCGTGATCGGCGCATTTCTGGGCGACATGGTGGAGACGGTGTTCTGCCGCGTGACCGCCGGGGTCTGGATGAGCCGCTCCAGTCTGGTCTGGGGGCCGTTCAGCGTGGTGTGGGGTCTGGCGCTGGTGCTGGCAACGGTGCTGCTGCGTCAGGAAAAGGACCGGAGCGACCGCTACCTGTTCGCCTTCGGCACCGTCATGGGCGGTGTGTACGAATACGTGTGCAGCGCCGTCACCGAGCTGCTGTTCGGCACCGTGTTCTGGGACTACAGCAAGTTCAAGTTCAATCTGGGCGGGCGCATCAACCTGCTGTACTGCTTTTTCTGGGGCATTGCGGCGGTGATATGGATGCGCTACGGCTATCCGCTGGTGCTCAGAGGCATGGAGAAGGTGCGCAGCCGCGTCCGCCCATGGATGACCGTCCTGCTGGCAGTGTTCATGGCGGTGAACATGCTCACCAGTGCGCTGGCGCTGGCCCGGTACGATGCCCGCACCAGCGGTGAAGGCCCCAAAAACAGCATCGATACGCTGCTGGACGACCATTTTGATGACGTCCGTATGGAGCGCATCTATCCCAACGCGAAGAAAGTGGCCAAGGCTGGATGAAATTTCAACGTTCCTCTTGCACTTTGGTGCAAAAATCGGTATAATACTTTCCGGATAAAAGGGAGTAGAGGGCGCACGTTCGCAAAACGATGCGCTGTGCCGCAGCGGCATCCCCGCAGAAATGCCCGCTGCGGTGCCGGATGCTTGAGACTTTTATTACGCTTTCCCGTTTCTGGGCAAGCTGTAATAGAGGTCTCTTTTTTATGGCTGCTCTGCCGGAAACAAAAGGAGAAAAAACTATGCTTATCCCTGTTTTGCTGTTCATCGTGGGCCTGCTGTGCCTCATCAAGGGCGGTGACTGGTTTGTGGATGGTGCCACGGGCATTGCCCGCCGTTTCCATGTGCCGGAGCTGCTCATCGGTGCTACGGTGGTGTCCATTGGCACCACCCTGCCGGAGGTCATGGTCTCCACCACCTCGGCCTTCACCGGCCACGGAGAGATCGCCTATGGCAACGCCATCGGTTCGATCATCTGTAATGCATCCCTCATTGCGGCTATCACCATTGCGGTGAAGCCGGGCAAGGTAGACCCCAAGAGCCTGCGCACGCCGGTGCTGTTCTTCTTTGTAGCAGCAGCCTTTTATGCAGGCGTGGCCTATACCACCGGCTACTACTCCCGCCCGGTGGGCCTTGTGCTGCTGGCCATGTTCGCGGCTTACATCGTCTGCAACGTGATGGCGATGAAGAACGCCCCCGCCCCGGAAGAAGCGGAGGAGACCGACGAAAATGGGTCCCTTGCCAGGGAGCTGGGTCTGCTGGCCGTGGGCGCGGTGCTTATTGCCGTGGGCGCGAACCTGCTGGTGGATAACGGCACCCTGATCGCGCAGGCACTGGGCGTGCCGGAGTCGGTGATCGCGCTCACCTTTGTGGCGCTGGGCACCTCGCTGCCGGAGCTGGTCACGGCCATCACCTCGCTGGCCAAGGGCCACGGTGCGCTGTCTCTGGGCAATGTCATCGGCGCGAACGTGTTCAATCTGGTGCTGGTGAGCGGTGTTTCCGCAGTGGTGGCACCCTTTACCATCCCGCAGAACTCCATGCTGTTCGGACACAACGCATCGCTGGTGCTGGAGTTCCCGGTGATGTTTGCCGTGATGCTGCTGCTGACGGTGCCGGCCCTCGTCAAAGGCAGGCTCAGCCGCCCGCAGGGCATCGCCCTGCTGTGCATCTACGCGGCCTTCTGCGTGGTACAGTTCACCATCTGAGCATACAAGACGCAAGCAAGACGCAAAAAAGTCCCGGTGCAGTTCGGTTTTACTGCACCGGGACTTTTTACGCTTCAGAAGAATTACTGCTGTGCAAAGATCTTGATCTCGTCCTTATCCATAAAGGCGGCACCCACAAAACCGGCGGCTTCCAGCTGGCCCAGCTGTTTGCCCAGCTTCTTGCCCTGAGGCAGAACGGTTACGTTGTAGCTGTCACGCAGGGAAGCGGCCTTTGCCAGCACGGCAGGGAAATCGGCATCCTTCATGTACAGCAGGACGATCTTCTGCTTGGCACCGGGGATCTGATAGCCCTGCTCCAGCAGGATGCCGCACACCCGCTCAAAGCCGATGGAAAAGCCCACGGCAGGCACCTGCGTGCCAAGGAACTTGCCCACCATGTTGTCGTAGCGGCCGCCGCCTGCAACAGCACCGCTGAACTGCGGGCAGGTGATCTCGAACACCATGCCGGTGTAGTAGCCCTGACCGCGCACCAGACTGGGACAGTAGGCCACCTGATAGCGGCCTGCAGCCATGGCGTTTGCGGTGGCCAGAACATACTTGAGGTCGTCGGCGATGGCAGGATCTGCGCAGCGGGCCGCTACGGCGTCCAGCGTTACCTCACCGGCGGCGATGAAATCGGCCAAGGCCTGAATGGCGGCTTCCGGCAGCTGCTTCTCGGTCAGCTCAGCCTTGACGCCCTCGGCACCGATTTTGTCCATCTTATCGAAGGTGATGCAGACGGAATCCAGCGTATCTGCGGCAAAGCCCATGCTTTCCAGCATGCCGCGCAGGATGCGGCGGTCGTTGATGTTGACGGTGAAGCCGGTAAAGCCGATGTTCAGCAGAGCGCGGGTGGTCACGTCGATCAGCTCCACCTCGGCGTTGGGGGAAGAATCGCCCAGAATGTCGATGTCGCACTGCACGAACTCCCGCAGACGGCCCTTCTGGGGACGCTCGGCGCGGAAGACGCGGTCGGTCTGGATCACCTTGAAGGGGCTGGGCAGCTTATCCTTGTTGGCGGCATAGTAGCGGCTCAAAGGCAGGGTCAGGTCATAGCGCAGGCCCATGTCGGACAGCTGCTTGGGGTCGCCGGTGTTCAGGGCAGCGGTGAGCTTATCGCCGCGCTTGAGCACCTTGAAGATCAGGTTCAGGTTGTCGCCGCCGTCGGATTTGTCCAGATTTTCCATATCCTCCAGCATGGGGGTGGAAATGCGCTCGAAGCCGGACGCACGGTAGGTCTCCAGAATTTTGCCCTGAATGTAATCGCGCAGGGTCTGCTCTGCGGGCAGCAGGTCGCGCATGCCCTTCAATGCCTGTGTTTTCATAAGATGGTTCCTCTCTATATAAATCAATGTAAATGCTTTTACCTTATTCATTATAAAGGAATCTGCCGTTTTGTCAATTGAAATGGGCACACTGTAAGGGAAAAACCATTCGGAGGGCAGGCAATGAAACAGCAATTTGCAGCAAAACACCCGTGGACCATCCTTGCGGCGGGCGCAGCCATTCAGGTGCTCACGGGCATCCCGGCGGCGTGGGGCGTATTTCAACAGCCGGTGATGGAGGAGTACGGCCTGAGCGAGCAGGGGGCAGGCTATGCCTTCGGCATCCTCATTGCGGCGTTCGGCGTGGGGTGCGTCCTCGGCGGCTTTCTGCAGGACAGCCGCGGCCCGCGGTGTGCAGCTCTGTGGGGGACAGCACTGCTGTGCGGCGGATTTTTTGCGGCGGCCATGCTGCCGGGCGGCAGTGCAGGCAGCTTTTTTCTGGCATTCAGCATCCCGGCAGGGCTGGGCACGGCGTTTCTGTACCCGTCCATCCAGTCCTGTGCACAGAAGTGGTATGCCGGACGCAAGGGCCTCGCCACCGGGGTCATCGGCGGGGCGGTGGGTCTTTCCGGTGCGTTCCTCACCGTGTTCGTGCGCACGGCGGTCAGGGGCTTTGGGATCGTGCAGGGCATCCGGGGTGCGTTCTGGGCACTGGGAGCCGTCACGCTGCCCATCTGCCTTGTGGGCAGCCTGCTCTTGCAGGACCCGCCGCAGGACGCCGAAAAACAGCAGAAAAACGACAAAAATGCCATTGACCTCTCGCCGTGGCAGATGCTGCGCACACGGCAGTACTGGCTGTGTGCAGGGGCTGTGTGTTTTTCCACCCCGGCGGTGCTGCTGTTCAGCCCCATCATCCTGAAGCTGGGCGTGGAGCGGGGGCTGGACGAGAACGCTGCTCTGTGGAGCGTGGTGCTGGGCAGCGTGGGCAGTGCGGCAGGCCGCCTGCTGATGCCCATGCTCAGCGACCGCATCGGCCGCAGGCCCACGGACATGCTGCTGTTTGCGGTGTCGCTGGGGCTTTCAGCGGGATTTGCGTTTGCGCAGGGCTGGTGGGTGGTGGCCTGCTATGCGGGGCTCACCTTCTGCTACTCCGGCCTTGCGGCGGTGCTGCCTGCCCTCTCCACGGACCTGTTCGGTTTCCCCCACGCAGGGGTGAACTACGGCTTTCTGGCGCTGGGGCAGAGCGTGGGAAGTCTGGCATTTCCGGCTGCGGCGAATCTGTGGGGGCTGGAAGCCGGGCGGCACTGGCTGGCTGTGGGCGGTGCGGCGGCAGGCTTTGCTGCCATGTGGGCGCTGAAATCTGCCGGACAGCAGCCCCGCAGGCAGGACACAGGAGCGTGAAATTTGTCTCCTTGACAAAGTTGACAAAAAATTGACGAATGAAATGACAAAAGCATCTGAATTGACAGTTAGCGGAAGACAACCGCAAATAGTTTTGATGTTTTTCCCGGAAATGTATTGCAAAATTCGTCCGCTTTCTCTATAATAAAATCATGCGTGGTAGTACCGGTGCAGGCGCTGAAAGAGAGCAGCGTGCCCGGTTCGGATGCAAGCAGTACAGAGCAGCGGCTGTGCCGGCAGGGCGCGGCGGCGGTTTTGCGCTGCAAAGCGACATTTGTCAAAAGGAGAGTATGATTATGACCTATTCGCAGCAAGTACAGAATATGTGCCCGATCACCAAAGGTCCTAAGCATGGTCCGGCTCCCATCCCCGAAGAGGGCGCATGGGTCAAGGCCTATGAGATCAAGGACATCAGCGGCTACACCCACGGTGTGGGCTGGTGTGCACCTCAGCAGGGTACCTGCAAGCTGTCTCTGAACATCAAGAACGGCGTCATCGAAGAGGCTCTGGTGGAGACCATCGGCTGCTCCGGCATGACCCACTCTGCTGCTATGGCAGGCGAGATCCTGCCCGGCAAGACCATTCTGGAAGCTCTGAACACCGACCTGGTGTGCGACGCCATCAACGTGGCAATGCGTGAGCTGTTCCTGCAGATCGTCTACGGCCGCAGCCAGACCGCTTTCTCTGAGGACGGTCTGCCCATCGGCGCAGGTCTGGACGACCTGGGCAAGGGCCTGCGCTCCATGACCGGCACCATCTTCTCCACCAAGGAGAAGGGCGTCCGCTATCTGGAGCTGACCGAGGGCTACATCAACAAGCTGGCTGTGGATGCCAACGGTGAGGTCATCGGCTATCAGTTCGTCAAGCTGGGCAAGATGATGGAGGATATCCGTCACGGCAAGACCCCCAACGAGGCTTACGAGAAGAACGTGGGTACTTACGGCCGCTTCAGCGCAGATCAGGGTGCTGTGAAGTACATTGACCCGCGTGAGGAATAAGAGAGGAGGAACAACTCATGGCAACTTTTGAATCTATGGATCGCCGCATGCCGAAAATCGAGGCATGCCTGAAGGCTAACGGCCTGGAGTCTCTGGACGCTTGCAACGAGATGCTCCTCGCTAAGGGCATCGACTGCGACAAGATCGTGCGCGGCGTTCAGCCCATCTGCTTTGATAACGCTGTCTGGGCATACACCCTGGGCACCGCTATTGCCGTCAAGCGCGGCCTGACCGATGCTGCCGAGTGCGCTGCTGCCATCGGCGAAGGTCTGGAAGCTTTCACCATCCCCGGCTCTGTCGCTGAGCAGCGTCAGGTCGGTCTGGGCCATGGCAATCTGGGCGCTCGTCTGCTGAGCGAGGACACCACCTGCTTCGCTTTCCTGGCAGGCCACGAGTCCTTTGCCGCTGCTGAGGGTGCTATCGGCATCGCCCGCACCGCAAACAAGGTCCGCAAGACCCCCCTGCGCGTCATCCTGAACGGCCTGGGCAAGGATGCAGCTTACATCATTTCCCGTATCAACGGCTTCACCTATGTTCAGACTGAGTACGACATCCCCACTCAGACCCTGACCGTCGTCAAGGAGATCCCCTTCTCCGAGGGCGAGCGTGCTGCCGTCAAGTGCTACGGTGCAAACGACGTTATGGAAGGCGTTGCCATCATGAAGAAGGAGGACGTTCAGTGCTCCATCACCGGCAACTCCACCAACCCCGTCCGCTTCCAGCATCTGGTTGCCGGCACCTACAAGAAGTGGGCCATCGAGAACGGCAAGAAGTACTTCTCTGTCGCTTCCGGCGGCGGCACGGGCCGTACCCTGCATCCCGATAACGTGGCTGCAGGCCCCGCAAGCTACGGCCTGACCGACTCTCTGGGTCGTGTGCACGGCGATGCTCAGTTTGCAGGTTCTTCTTCTGTGCCTGCACACGTTGAGATGATGGGCCTGATCGGCATGGGCAACAACCCGATGGTTGGTGCTACCGTTGCATGCGCTGTTGCTGCAGCTCAGGCTAACGCCTAAGTTTTTCCTAAGTTTCAGCGAGGGGAAACTGCTTTCCGAATAAGCAGTTTCCCCTTTTTTGCTGATAGATGTCCGAACACAAGCAATCCGAATATGAGAAGGAAGAAACAATGAAAAAGAATCAGATCCGCAAGAGCGTGGCTGCGCTGGCTATGGCGGCTGTTGTGGGCGTCAGCCTGCTGGGCTACGGCTGCGGCAGCAAGTCCGCTTCCACCGCAGGCGGCGTGTCCGGCGATTTCACCGGCACTGCCAAGGGCATGGGCGGCGACGTTACCGTTACCCTGACGCTGGAAGACGGCAAGATCACCGGCTGCACCGCTGAGGGCAAGGATGAGACCCCCGGAATCGGTACGCTGGCACTGGAGCAGCTGCCCGCTCAGATCGCTGAGACCGGCAGCATCGCCGTGGACGGCGTGTCCACCGCGACCATCACCTCCAACGCCATCAAGGAGGCAGCAGCTGCTGCCCTGACTGCCGCCGGCCTGAACGCCGACGACTATAAGATCGAGGTCAAGGCCGACGAGACCAAGGCCGAGGATTCCACCGTTGACGCTGATGTTGTCATCGTGGGTGCAGGCGGCGCAGGCATGACCGCTGCCATCACCGCTGCTGCCGAGGGCAAGAGCGTTGTGATCGTGGAGAGCCAGCCCATGGTGGGCGGCAACTCTGTGCGCGCTACCGGCGGCATGAACGCCGGCAAGACCGTGTATCAGGATGAGAACGAGTTCGGCGAGTCTGCCGGTGTCGAAAAGACCCTGAAGACCGCTGCTGAAAAGTACGCTGACAACGAGACCATCACCGCTCTGGCAAAGACCGTCTCCGAGCAGTGGGCAGAGTACCAGAAGAACCCCACCGGCTACTTCGACTCTGTTGAGCTGATGGAGCTGGATACCATGATCGGCGGCAAGGGCATCAACGACCCTGCTCTGGTGGAGACCCTGTGCTCCAACTCTGCTGATGCCATCGATTGGCTGGACGAGCACGGCATCACCCTGCACAGCGTTTCCAGCTTCGGCGGCGCATCCGTCAAGCGTATCCATCGCCCTGTGGACGCAGAGGGCAAGACCGTTTCTGTCGGTTCCTACATGATCCCCCTGCTGGAGGAGAACTGTGAGAAGGCTGGCGTTCAGATCCTGCTGAACACCACCGCCAACGAGATCCTGACCGATGCCAACGGCGCAGCTGCGGGCATCAAGGCCACCGGTTCTACCGGCGAGACCGTCACTGTGAACGCCAAGGCTGTGGTGCTGACCACCGGCGGCTTCGGCGCAAATCTGGACATGGTTGTCGAGTACAAGCCTGAGCTGAAGGGCTTCATGACCACCAACGCTGCCGGCGCTCAGGGCCAGGGCATTGAGATGGCCACCGCCATCGGTGCCGGCACTGTGGATATGGACCAGATCCAGATCCACCCCACCGTTGAGGCCAACACCGCTGCCCTGATCACCGAGGGTCTGCGCGGCGACGGCGCTGTGCTGATCAACGCTGAGGGCAAGCGCTTCATCGACGAAGTGGGCACCCGTGACGTGGTCTCTGCTGCTGAGATCGCTCAGACCGGCAGCTACAGCTGGCTGGTGGTCGATCAGGCCATGGTAGATGCTTCCAGCGTCATTCAGGGCTACATCAAGAAGGGCTATACCGTGACCGGCGAGACCTACGAGGAGCTGGGCAAGGCAATGGGCGTTGATGAGGCTGCGTTTGCCGAGACCATGAAGACCTGGAACGGCTATGTTGAGGCCAAGAACGACCCCGACTTTGGCCGCACCAGCTTTGCAAACAAGCTGGATACCGCTCCGTACTACGCCATCAAGGTCACCGCTGGCGTGCACCACACCATGGGCGGCCTGACCATCAACACCAACACTGAGGTGCTGAAGGCTGACGGTACCGTTATCCCCGGCCTGTTCGCAGCAGGTGAGGTGACTGGCGGCGTTCACGGTGCAAACCGTCTGGGCGGCAATGCTGTTGCAGACTTCACCGTGTTTGGCCGCATTGCAGGTAAGGCTGCCAGCGATTACGCTGCATGAGCAACCGCAAAACGGCTGAAACCGCTTCCGGTTCCAGAAAAGGGAAGCCGTGGATGAAGAACCTGATCTTTGCACTGGTGGTCCTTGTGCTGGCGGCAGCGCTGTATTTCGGCGTGCGCGCAGCCCACAGCGGCAAAGGCGGTGGTCTGCAGGCAGTCGTCGATTTCGGCGATGGCATCACCGAGACCCTGCCGCTGGATACGGATCACGATTACCTGTATGATGTGGGCGATTATGTCGTGCATTTGCAGGTGAAAGACGGTGCAGTTGCATTTTTGGACAGTCAGTGCCCGGACCATGTGTGCGAGCAATTCGGTTGGCTGGACAAGGATGGCGCATGGGCTGCCTGCATCCCTGCCGGGGTGTATGTGGTCGTAGAGGACACCGCAGAATAAAGATCATGCTCAAAAAGGGGCAGTGCTTCGGGAGACCGGGGCGCTGCCTCTTTTGTTTTGCACAGGATGCAGGAGGAAAAAGGGTGTGAAAGTTCCATAAAAGTTTGGAGTGGAACCATCAAAACAAAATTTAGACGCTTGTGTATTGGGCAAAAATGCGATAAACTATCAATATCACCCTTTTGTACAGTGCAGAAGGGGAAAAGACAGAACGGACAGAAATTACAGGGCGCTCTGCATAAGGCAGAGGTGCTCTGAAAGATACAGGAGGAAACAGCAAGCATGATCTTTAAAAAGAAGCAGGATGCTGCGGCACAGCAGGCGGCTGCCGGTGAGGCAAGACCCGCAGGAAAAGACAAAGTGGCTGCATTTTTTCGCAAAAACTGGAAGTGGATGGTGCCGGTGGCGTGTGTGGCCGTGCTGGGCGGATGGTTCATCCTGCGTCCGGACAGGGCACAGGACGCCAATGTGGATGTGAGCTATGTGCAGACCACGCCGGAAAAGCGGGACCTGTCCAACTCCCTCAGCGGCACCGGTACGCTGAACCCGGCCAATACATACAATGTCAAATCGCTGGTGGCAGGCAAGGTGCTCACCAGCACCATTGAAGAAGGCGACATTGTGGAGGAAGGCACTGTGCTGTACACGGTGGATGCCTCCGATGCTACCACCAAGGCCGAGCAGGCCTCCATCACCCTGCAGCAGGCACAGCGCAGCTACGATAAGACCGTGGACCGCCAGTATGTGCGTGCCGAGGTGGCAGGCGTTGTGGCTACATTGAAGGTGGCCAAGGGTGACGAAGTGACCAGCGGCCAGGAAGTGGCTGTCATCCGCGACAGCTCCAAGATGGTGCTGCATCTGGAGTTCCCTGCGGCAGACGCCGCCGCATTCTCGGTGGGCCAGAGCGCTGAGGTGACGCTGGACGGCACCTTTGAGACCCTGACCGGCACCGTGACCGCTGTGACCGGCACGGATACGCTGAGCACCGGCAACCTGCTCACCCGCACCGTGACCATCACTGTGCGCAATGCAGGCGGCCTGACCACGGCTCAGGCGGCAACGGCCACCATCAACGGTGTCAGTTGCATTGCAGCCAAGTGCTTTGAATATCAGGCAGAGCGCACCCTGACCACCCTTGCAGCCGGTACGGTCACTGCCATCAATGTGCAGGAGGGCGGTGCCGTGAACAAGGACGACATCGTGCTGCAGATCAGCGGTGAGGACCTGACCGAAGCGATCCAGTCCGCTGCGGAGACTCTGCGCAGCGCAGAGCTGAACATGGATAACCTGCAGGAGGCCATGAACAACTACACCGTCACCTCGCCCATCAGCGGCACCATCATTGAAAAGAATGCCAAGGCCGGTGATGCACTGACCGCAGGTGCAGACCTGTGCACCATCTACGACCTGAGCTATCTGGTCATGGTCATCAATGTGGATGAGCTGCAGGTCAGTGATGTATCGGTGGGCCAGAGCGTGCAGGTGACGGCAGATGCAGTGCCGGATAAGACCTACACCGGCACCGTGACCCGCGTTTCCATGAAGGGCTCTTCCAACGGCGGCACCACCACCTACCCGGTCACGGTGCGTATCGACGAGACCGAGGGCCTGCGCCCCGGCATGAATGCCAACGCGGAGATCGTGATCGCGGAGGCCAAAAACGCTCTGGCAGTGCCCAATGCGGCCATCGTGCGCGGCGGCTATGTGCTGGTGACCAAGGATTCGCCCAGTGCCGCCAATGCAGACCCCGATATGACCGCACCGGAAGGCTATGTGTACGTTCCGGTCAAGATCGGCGTGAGTGACGACGACTATACCCAGATCATCAGCGGCGTCACCGGCAACGACACCGTGGCCTATGACCCCAGCTCTGTGAGCACCGATGACTATTACGATGATGGCAGCAGTGTCATGATCTTTTAACGCAGGAGGAAGCGATGAGCGCTCTGATCGAGTTTGATGAGGTGTGCAAGTATTACCAGATGGGCGATACCACGGTAAAAGCAGCAGACCACATCACCATGAAAATCGAAAAAGGCGAGTTCGTAGCCATCGTCGGCCAGTCCGGCTCCGGCAAGTCCACCTGCATGAACATCATCGGCTGTCTGGACGTGCCGACCCATGGCACTTACCGGCTCAACGGCAGGGATGTGGGCAAGATGAGCCGCAACGAGCTGGCTGCGATCCGCAACGAAATGCTGGGCTTTATCTTCCAGCAGTATAATCTTTTGCCGAGACTCAACCTGATGGAGAACGTAGAGGTGCCGCTGGTGTATGCGGGCATCGGCCGCACCGAGCGCCACGCCCGGGCCAAAGAGGTGCTGGAGCAGGTGGGCCTGGGTGATAAGCTCAGGAACCGCCCCAACCAGCTTTCCGGCGGCCAGCAGCAGCGTGTTTCCATTGCCCGGGCACTGGTGCGGAACCCGGCGGTCATTCTGGCCGACGAGCCTACCGGCGCACTGGACAGCCACACCGGCCGCGAAGTGCTGGGGATGCTGCAGCAGATGCACGATGAGGGCCACACCGTGGTGCTCATCACCCATGACAATTCCATTGCGGTGCAGGCAGACCGCATCATCCGTCTGGAAGACGGGCGGGTGGTCTACGATGGCGACTCCCATGCGCCGGAGGCCATCGTGCAGCCCACACTGCTGCCGGATGAGGAGGAAAAAGCATGATCATTGAGACCTTCCGTCAGGCCATCCAGAACGTGTGGAGCAATAAGCTGCGCACCTTTCTTACCATGCTGGGTATCATCATCGGTGTCATGGCAGTCATCGTTATCGTGGGTCTGGGCAACGGCATGACCAAGAGCATGCGTGACAGCTTTTCGGCACTGGGTACCAACACCCTTTCGGTGCAGGTGTGGGGCAACGGCTCCCGTACCGTTCCGGTGGAGGAAATGTACAAGCTGCCCACGAAGTACCCGGAGCTGATCCAGTCCATCTCGCCGCAGATCGATTTCAGCGGCAGCGGCACGCTGAAGATCGGCACCAACAGCTACCGCTGGTCCACCATCAGCGGCGTGGACGAGAACTATTCCGCCATGAAGAACTACCAGATCGCGCAGGGACGCGGTCTGCAGTACATGGACATCAAGGACAACAAGCAGGTGTGCGTCATCGGCGATTATCTGAACCGTGTGGCTTTTGGCGGCAACGGCCTGGGCCAGACGCTCAAGATCGGAGCCAACAAGTTTCGCATCGTGGGTGTGCTGGCGGCAAAGGTGAGTGACCCGGACATGCAGCAGGGCAGCGATGACGACTGCGTTTATCTGCCCTATACCACGGCCATGCGCCTGTCCAGCCAGAGCATGGTGAGCAACTATGCCGCGGTCATGGAGGATGAGAGCCGCGCCAACGAAGCAAAGTCTGCGGTGGAAAGCGAACTGCAGCATCAGCTTGGCTCGGATAACGGCTACTACGTCTACAGCGCCAGCGAGTGGCTGGAGGAAATGAATAAGATGATCAACATGGTCATCGTGATCCTGACCGGTATCGCCAGTATTTCGCTGCTGGTGGGCGGCATCGGCATCATGAACATCATGCTGGTGTCCGTGACTGAACGCACCCGCGAGATCGGCATCCGCAAGGCACTGGGCGCCAAGGAGCGCACCATTCTGTCGCAGTTCGTGGTGGAAGCAGCCACCACCTCGGCACTGGGCGGCGTACTGGGCATTGCACTGGGCTACATCGTATCCATGGCGGCGAACCGACTGCTGCCCATGTTCACCAGCGGCACCACGGTCACGGTCAGTCCGTCCTTCAACTCCGTCGCGGTGGCCTTCGGCATTTCGGTGGGCATTGGCGTGCTGTTCGGCTATCTGCCGGCAAAGCGTGCGGCCCGTCTCAATCCCATCGAGGCTCTGCGCTATGATTAAAAAGCCGTTTTCGTCCGCATGGCATACGCCGCATCGACCCGGCGCACCCTGTTTGCGGAAAACAGCTTTTAAGCTCCTCTCAGCCGGCTTTGCGCCGGACTGCTTACGGCGGCTGCTTCAGAGCGGCAGCTAAACATCAAGGAAGGGGAATACACCTATGAAAAAACGTCTTCTCGCATGTCTGCTTGCAGCATGCATGGCTGTGTCCATGCTGGTGCTGCCGGCATCGGCGGCCAGCCTGAACAACTCGGCCATCCAGACGGCCATCACGCTGGGCGCTATGGATACCAGCCAGACCGGCAGTCTGGATGCTGCCGTCACCCGCGGTGCATTTGCCAGGATGCTGGTCTCCTTTTCGGCCTACCGCGAAAGCGCAGCCCAGCAGGGCAACATCGGCACCCTGTATAAGGATGTGCCCGGCGCCTCCCAGTGGGCACCTTATGTGCGCATTGCGGTGCAGCAGGGCTGGATGAACGGCTACACCGACGGCACCTTCCGTCCGGACAACGCAGTTACGCTGGAAGAGGCCTGCACGGCAGCACTCAAGCTGCTGGGCTATAAAATGACCGAACTGAATGGCGTGTTCCCGATGGCGCAGCTGACCAAAGCACAGGAATTGGGTCTGCGCAACCAGCTGAACCGCAATCAGGGCGAGACCATGAACTATGGGGATTGTGCTCTGCTGCTGTATAACACCCTCACGGCAAACACAGCCGCCGGCGGCGCCTATGGCACCAGCCTGGGCTTTACAGTGGCGAACGGTCAGGTGGATACCTCTACCGTGATGCTCAAGAGTCTGAAGGGCCCCTTTGTGGCAGCGGAAGGCACCCAGCTGCCGTTTGCACCGGTCAGTGTTTACCGCAACGATAAGGTTTCGGCTTCTGCCGAGCTGAACTGTTACGATGTGTATTATTACAGCGAAAGTCTGCAGACTGTATGGATCTACACCCGCAAAGCAGCAGGCCGTATCACTGCCGTTTCGCCCAGCGCCAGCGCACCCACGGCCGTTACCGTGGCAGGCGTCAGCTATCAGCTGGGCAGCACGGCAGTTGCCTCCAAGGTGTCCAGCCTGAACGGCGGCGGTGTGGGCGAAGTGGTCACCCTGCTGCTGGGCATGAACAACGAAGCGGCAGACGTGATCACCGGCGCAGAAGCCGATGAGGTGTTCTACGGCGTGGTGCAGGGCGCAGCCCGCAGCCTTGTGGAAGACAACGGCGCGGATGTGCTGCAGCGCGTGTCGGTCATGTGCACCGACGGCGTTCAGCGCACTGTGAATGTGGACAAAAGCCTGAACTATCCCACGGGCTGGCTGGTGGAGATCCGCGTAACGCCGGAAGGCGAGTCCGTGAGCGGCATCGAGAACAAGGTCGTTACCGGCAAGGTCAGTGCGGATGCGGCAACGCTGGGCAAGTACACTCTGGCAGACGATGTGCAGATTCTGGATACGACTTCGGAGGGTGTGGCTGGGACGATTCGTCCCAGCCGCCTAGCGGGGACAGACCTGAATCTTCTGAATGTCCGCTACTATACGCTGAATGAGAAGGGCGAGATCGACCGCCTGATCCTGAACGATGTCACCGGCGACCTGTGGACCTATGGCGTGCTGGACGATATCAAAAATGTTTCGGTCAATTATTCCGAGCTGAAAACGCTGGCCACCATCCTTTCGACCGGTTCCAGCACCAGCACGGATACGCAGGATAAGATCGTGGACGACCTGAAGGGCGTTCTGGTGCCCACCACCAGCGAGGTGCTGTGGGGCGTGATCAACGGCGACATCCTCTCCACCGTCTGGCAGAAGATCACGGCCAACACGGACAGCCTGCTCAGTTTGGGTCTGCGGCAGGTGGGCACCCTTGTAGGGGAACCCTATGCGTCGATCTTCCGTTACATTGGCGGCGGCGCTACCTATGTGTGCTATGTCAATGGTTCGCAGGTGGCGTTCACCACCAACGTCAAATATCCGGTGCTGGTGGGCGGTGTTGCAGCCCGCAAGGAGACCACCGGCAGCGTGAAGACGATGGTCCAGCTGATGCCCATGAAGATCGATCAGGTGGGCGCAGCATCGGTCATGAGCAACGGGAACCGGTTTGAGATGGCGGACGATGCACAGGTCTACCTGTGGTATAAGGGCCAGTATTACGCGACCAAGCTGACCGAAGTGAACTCGGACGACTACTATCTTACCGGCTGGTACGATAACTTTGGCTGTGCTGCGGGCAAGCGTGTGCGTGTCATCGTAGCTGTCAAGAAGGACTGATGGATTACTACAGCGTTCCGCGCCGCCTGCTGCGCGGGGCAAGACAGCTGGTGTATCCACGCCGCTGCCCGTTCTGCGATCAGGTGCTGGGCAGTGTGCCCACATGCCCGGACTGCGCCGCAGAACTGGAAGAACTGCGCAGGAAGCCGGGCATGCGGCTGGATGCTTCCCAGCATTATCTGGGCAGACTGGCCGGTGCGGCGGCGCCCTTCCGGTATGAGGGCTGTGTACGGCGGGGCATTTTGCACACCAAATACCATGCTGCACCGTGGGCAGCAGTGGAAATGGGCGTCTGGCTGGCAAAGCTGGCCTTTGGCAGTGAGGTGCGAATGTCGGGTGCAGAGCTGCTGCCGGAACTGGTGGAGGGCATGTCCCTTGGATATGACTGCATCGTTCCTGTGCCGGCATCCGGCACAGCCCGCGGCTACAATGTGCCGCAGCTCATGGCTTTGCCGCTGACACGGGCATTGGGCGTTCCGCTGTACCCGGAGGCATTGGGCCGCACCCGTGCAAAACAGCATCAGGCTGGCCTGCCGTTTGAGCAGCGCATGGCCAATGTGGCGGGTGCGTTCCGCGTGACAGATCCGGACAGGATCGAAGGCCGGAAGGTGCTGCTGGTGGACGATGTGATCACCACCGGTGCTACGGCTGCGGCCTGTGCGCAGGCCCTGCTGGCGGCAGGTGCAGAAAGCGTGTTTGCAATTGCACTTGCCACCGTTGAATTTGAAGCGTTCCCCGCAAAAGATCAGCCGCTGCAGGAAAATGAACCGGATTTTTAAAAAAATCTGGCCGAAAAAGCTTGACAAAACACCCTGAATCAGGTATACTAATTGAGCTGTAAGCGATAACCACTTACAGATATCCGGGTGTAGCGCAGTTTTGGTAGCGCGCTTGAATGGGGTTCAAGAGGCC